>Ga0208564_1002691_pt1 | contig 13726 bp, 12 predicted proteins | sample AD_UKC073_MetaG_FD_184439 | JGI IMG/M metagenome (GOLD analysis project Ga0208564, IMG submission 184439) | Active sludge microbial communities of municipal wastewater-treating anaerobic digesters from USA - AD_UKC073_MetaG (SPAdes) (version 2) | ecosystem: Engineered > Bioreactor > Anaerobic >... | reverse complement strand
CGCCAAGGTGCTTGTCGGCGTCCGCAAGGCGTGCCAGGGCCGCCCGGTCAGCGAGGACGACCTCGCCCGCCTGGCCCAGCGCGTCGAGGAGACCATCCGCAGCCACGGCAGCGCCGAGATCGACGCCCACGAGGTCGGCCTGGCCGTCCTCGAACCGCTTCGTGAGCTCGACGAGGTCGCGTACCTGCGCTTCGCGAGCGTCTACCAGGCGTTCGACAACCTCGAGGACTTCGAGTCCGCGATCACCCTCCTGCGCGCCGAGCGCGACGCCGCAGGCATCGAACCACCGGGTCGGATGCCGTCCGCCCACCCCGCGGGGTAGCTCGCCGTCGTCCGTCGTCGCCGGCAACACCGGCCTCGGCAGCGATGTCAGTGCCTCGCAGTAGAACAGACACATGTCAGGTCACCACGGCCCCCGAACGGGGCAGAAGGTAGGGAAACGCATGACCGAGACCGCCGGAGCACGTGCAGGTGCCCGCAAGTCCGCCCGCGGCAAGGGGGTGACCGTCGAGCGCATCTTCACCACGCCCGGGGTGCACCCCTACGACCAGGTGACCTGGGAGAAGCGCGACGTCGTCCAGCAGAACTGGAAGACGGGGGAGACGATCTTCGACCAGCGCGGGGTGGAGTACCCCGACTTCTGGTCCGTCAACGCCAGCACCATCGTCACGACCAAGTACTTCCGCGGCGCCGTCGGCACCCCGGAGCGCGAGACCGGGCTCAAGCAGCTCATCGACCGCGTCGTGCTGACCTATGTCAAGGCCGGTAAGGACCACGGCTACTTCGGCACCGCCGAGGACGCCGAGATCTTCGAGCACGAGCTGACGTATGCCCTGCTGCACCAGGTGTTCAGCTTCAACTCGCCCGTGTGGTTCAACGTCGGCACCGCGAGCCCGCAGCAGGTCAGCGCCTGCTTCATCCTCAGCGTCGACGACTCGATGGACTCCATCCTCAACTGGTACAAGGAGGAGGGCTTCATCTTCAAGGGCGGCTCCGGTGCCGGCCTGAACCTCTCGCGCATCCGTAGCTCCAAGGAGCTGCTGTCCTCGGGCGGCACCGCCTCGGGCCCGGTCTCCTTCATGCGTGGGGCCGACGCGTCCGCGGGCACCATCAAGTCCGGTGGCGCGACCCGCCGTGCAGCCAAGATGGTCGTCCTCGACGTCGACCACCCTGACATCGTCGAGTTCGTCGAGACCAAGGCGCGCGAGGAGGACAAGATCCGCGCCCTGCGTGACGCCGGCTTCGACATGGACCTCGGCGGCAAGGACATCGTCTCGGTTCAGTACCAGAACGCGAACAACTCGGTGCGCGTCACCGACGAGTTCATGCGCGCGGTCGAGGAGGGCAAGGAGTTCGGCCTGACGTCGCGCAAGGACGGCTCGGTCATCGAGACCATCGATGCCCGCGAGCTCATGGGCAAGATCGCCAAGGCCGCGTGGGAGTGCGCCGACCCGGGCATCCAGTACGACGACACGATCAACGACTGGCACACCAACCCCGAGACGGGCCGCATCACGGCATCCAACCCGTGCTCGGAGTACATGAGTCTGGACAACTCCTCGTGCAACCTGGCGAGCCTGAACCTGCTGAAGTTCCTGCGCGACGACGACAGCTTCGACTCGGTCATGTTCCAGAAGGTCGTCGAGCTGGTCATCACGGCGATGGACATCTCGATCTGCTTCGCCGACTTCCCGACCGAGCCGATCGGTGACACCACGCGTGACTACCGCCAGCTAGGCATCGGCTACGCCAACCTCGGCGCGCTGCTCATGGCCACCGGCCACGGGTACGACTCCGAGGGTGGGCGCGCCATCGCGGCGTCGATCACCTCGCTGCTCACCGGTGCCGCCTACAAGCGCTCCGCCGAGCTCGCCGCGGTCGTCGGCCCGTACGCGGGGTACGCCCGCAACGCGGACGCCCACAAGCGGGTCATGCGCAAGCACGCCGCCGCCAACGACGCGGTGCGCACCGTCACGACGATGGACAAGGACATCCACCGCGTCGCCACCAAGGCGTGGGACGACGTCGTCAAGCTCGGCGAGAAGAACGGCTACCGCAACGCCCAGGCGTCGGTGCTCGCCCCGACCGGCACCATCGGCTTCATGATGGACTGCGACACCACCGGCATCGAGCCCGACTTCTCGCTCGTGAAGTTCAAGAAGCTCGTCGGTGGCGGCTCGATGCAGATCGTCAACCTCACGATCCCGCGGGCGCTGCGCCAGCTCGGGTACACCGAGGAGACCGTCGAGGCGATCGTCGAGTACATCGCCGACAAGGGTCACGTCGTCGACGCTCCCGGCCTGAAGCCCGAGCACTACGGAGTCTTCGACACCGCCATGGGTGCGCGGGCCATCTCCCCGATGGGCCACGTGCGGATGATGGCTGCGGTCCAGCCGTTCCTGTCCGGTGCGATCTCCAAGACGGTCAACCTGCCGGAGACGGCGACCGTGGAGGAGATCGAGGAGGTCTACATCCAGGGCTGGAAGATGGGCCTGAAGGCGCTGGCCGTCTACCGCGACAACTGCAAGGTGGGCCAGCCGCTGTCCGATGGCGGCTCGACCGCCAAGGACGCCGCGGCCGACAAGGCCTCGGCCGCGGTGGCTGCCGCGACGACCGAGATCGTCGAGAAGGTCGTCTACCGGCCGACGCGTGAGCGCCTGCCGAAGCGTCGGGCGTCGCAGACCATCTCGTTCGCTGTCGGTGGGGCCGAGGGTTACCTCACGGCCGGCACCTACGACGACGGGCGGCTCGGCGAGCTGTTCCTGAAGTTCGGCAAGCAGGGCTCGACCCTGGCCGGGGTCATGGACGCCTTCTCGATCGTCACCTCGGTCGCGCTGCAGTACGGCGTGCCGCTGGAGACGTTCGTCGAGAAGTTCACGAACATGCGCTTTGAGCCGGCCGGCATGACCGACGACCCGGACGTGCGGATGGCGCAGTCGCTGATGGACTACGTGTTCCGACGGTTGGCACTGGACTACCTGGACTTCGACACCCGCTCGTACATGGGCATCCACTCCGCGGAGGAGCGGGCGCGCCAGCTCGAGACCGGGTCGTACGCGCCGGTCGACGAGGAGACGGGTGAGGACCTCGAGGAGGAGCTCGAGTCGTTCAGCCAGGGCATCGGGGCGTCGTCGAAGAAGTCGGATGCCGTGGCACCGGTCGCGTCGTCCGCTGCGGTTGCGCCGTCGGCCGGGTCTGGCGCTGGTTCGGCGGCGGCGGGGGAGCCGGGCCACGCGCTCGACGCCTCGGCGGTGTCGTCCGGTGCTGGTGCGGCATCGGCGCGTGAGGTCTCCTCGGAGATCCACTCCTCGGCCGACCTGCTCGCGATGTTCGGCGACTCCAAGGCTGCGGACGCGCCGATGTGCATGACCTGCGGCACCAAGATGCGCCCGGCGGGCTCCTGCTACGTCTGCGAAGGCTGCGGAAGCACCAGCGGCTGCAGCTGACTATTTCGAAGGCACGACACGCTGTGCCCGGGTGGAGACACCCGGGCACAGCGCACAGAGAATGTCCAGAGGGTCGAATCACCAGTCTAGGGAGTCATCGTGCACCGTGTGGAACGTGAAGTTCCCGCATTCGAATTCGTAGACCTGTTCGCCGGCATCGGGGGTCTTCGGTTGGGTTTGGAGTCCATAGGGGGTGAGTGCGTCTTCTCATCGGAGTGGGACAAGTACGCGGCGAAGACCTACGCGGCTTGGCATGGGGAGACACCAGCCGGTGACATCAACGAAGTCGAACCCATTTCCATCCCGGACCACGACATCTTGGCGGCAGGATTTCCGTGCCAGCCGTTCAGCCTTGCAGGAGTGTCCAAGAAGATCTCACTCGGCAGAGCCCATGGCTTTGACGACGTGAAGCAGGGAAATCTGTTCTTCGCGCTCGCTGAGATCATTAGCGTCAAACAGCCAGCCATTATCCTGTTGGAGAACGTCAAGAACCTGCGGTCGCACGATAGGGGGCGCACCTGGCGCGTAATCTCAGACACCTTGGACTCGCTTGGCTATGAAGTGCATTCACAGATCCTTGATGCCGCTGGTTGGGTCCCCCAGCATCGGGAGAGGATCTTCATTGTGGGATTCCGACGTGACATCTTCGCTGGGGCCTTCCCGGATGAAGTGCCGTTCGAATTCCCAACTCCGTCGGGCGAGCGCCACGAACTGCGCCACATACTCGATGCAAGGGTGGATCGGAAATACACCCTGAGTGATCACCTATGGGCCTATCTGCAGATGTATGCGGCCAAGCACAAGGCCCTCGGTAACGGTTTTGGTTATGGCCTGCCGGACCTCGGCGGAGTCAGTCGCACTCTTTCGGCCCGCTACCACAAAGACGGCTCTGAGATCCTGATCAACCAAGGGCCTAACAAGAATCCGCGCCGCCTCACCCCCCTGGAGGCGGGGAGACTTATGGGGTTTCCGGTGGATGAGGACCGTTACAAGATCGTGGTGTCCGACACGCAAGCCTACCGTCAGTTCGGCAATGCAGTGGTCCCGAAAGTCGCTGCTGCGGTCGCGCGCCAGATCGATGTCGTGCTACAGCAGGCGACGCTCGTCGGCGTCGACTGGCGGGGAGGGCCCACGAGTGCGCTCGCCGCTGGCTGATCGAGTGATTGCCGCAGCTCACGAGAATGGGGTCGCCTTCCTCAAGCGAATCAGCCCGAATGATCTAGGGATCACTGGAGCTCATCAGCGTGGCTATTACTTGCCCAAAGCGGTGGCCAAGTTCTTCACGCCGGACCTTCCTGTACGGGGCCTCAACTCCGAGCATGAGATCACGATAGATTGGTCGGACGGGCATTCGACATCCTCAGTAGTCAAGTGGTACGGCAAAGCCAAGAATGAGTACCGAATCACGAGGTACAACCGCATTCCACGATTCCACTACTTGTTACCCGAGCGCCTCGGTTCGGTTCTTGTCTTGGTGCAGTCAGATCAGGACCGTTGGCTGGGTGACGTTCTCGAACGTGATGACGATGTCGATGAGGTTCTAGCCGCGCTCGGCCTCACGTTGGATGACTCGTCATGGGCGCTGTACTCCAGCGAAGGTTTAGCTGAGAGGTCGTCGGAGAGCACATCGGAGTGCGAGAAGAGGAAAATTGAGAACTTTGCAGAAGCGCAGGTCGATTTCCCCACCACACGGCGAATGGCGGCTGCAGCTCGCGATGTCGTGAATTCATGCAACGACGCCCGAGTGCATGATGTGGATCAGGCTCTCCTGGAGCTGATTCGTGTTGAGTACGATCTTTTCCGGGCCGTGGAGCGTAATATCATCAGACCCGAGATCACAAAGGGATTTCGAACTGTTGAAGACTTCTTAAGTCTGTCTCAGACAGTGCTGCAACGCCGAAAATCGCGTGCCGGGCGGTCCTTTGAGTATCACTTGGAGGATCTCTTCAGGTCGCGAAACGTCCCGTTCGAATCTCAGCCTATGCTCGATGGCACGCGGCCTGACTTCGTCTTTCCGTCGGCGGAGGCCTATGCCCGGCTCGATGGCGATGCAGATACGTCCGGGGTGCTCGTGGTAACAGTGAAAACCACATGCAAAGACCGCTGGCGCCAGGCGCTGGCGGAAGGCCCCAAAGTGTCCACGAAGTATCTCATAACGCTCCAGCAAGGGATCTCCCAGAACCAGATGCGCGAGATCCGTGCGGCCAACGTCAAGCTCGTCGTGCCCGTGGACTACCACGAAGCGTTTGCGCCAGATGACCGCGACAGCCTCGTCTCGCTCGAGGACTTCATTCAAGTTGCCGAACACTTGACGGCCTAGCGGTGGCGGAACCACCAAGAGCCTCGAGCGAGGCTGTGTCACGTCGCTTCGCCAAACAGAAGCGGCGTGACACAGCCCCCGAACTTGCACTCCGGCGTGAGATCCACCGGCGCGGGCTCCGCTATCGAATCAACTACCCCGTTCCTTCCAGGTCTCGGAGGTCGATCGATATCGCGTTCCCGAAGAGGCACCTGGCCGTCTTCGTGGATGGATGCTTCTGGCACGCCTGCCCCGAACACTCGGTCGAGTCCAAATCCAACTCAAACTGGTGGGTCGAGAAGCTTGAAGGAAACGTTCGTCGTGACCAAGACACCAATGATTCCTTGGTCAATGAGGGGTGGAGGGTCCTCAGGTTCTGGGAGCATGACCTCAGGTCCGAAGCCTCGGTAAGTGCGGCGACCGACTACGTCGAGGAACTGGTGAGTGCATCTGGGTCCAACTCGGCCAGTACAACCGCCAACTCCGTGGCATCAAGCACCGATAGATCTCGGTAGCCACTCGTCAGCGTGACTTCCTTCATGAGGGCCCGAAGCCAAGTCTCCGTGGCCTTGCCCTCTGCTCGATAGCAGTGCTCCAGTAGCGCGAAGCGTATCCCCGAAACCAAGCCAGCATCACGATCGAAGATGGCGAGGATGCGATCCTCGTTCGCGAGGGCAACCTTGAGATATGCCCACGGATCGCCGCTTTCAGAACTGAGGGGACGTGTCAGTCCTGGGTCGAAAGTCATGTCAGCCAGCCACCACAATCGCGAAATGCCGTGACGAATGAGCACACCGTAGGTGGCGCTCTTCATGAGCCAGCGGTCCTGTGTCCGGTTTTTCCACGATCGGATGTCGCTGATCGGCCATCGTTGCTCCATGTAAGGGCGACAAGGCCCCAAAGCAAGGTAGGTCCATAGTCGCTCGTCTGCTGCGGCCACCTTGGGCATCGCGCCCAGAGCTTCGTATATCAGTACGGCGTTCTCAATCTCCGCCTTGGCGCGGTCTGGGCCTGTTGTGAGGTCCGGGAGATCCGACGAGTCAAATGGGAGTTCCAGCAGGTTATCCGGGTCCCTCACGAGCGAAGCGGAGAGTTCTAGGAAGTCGTTGGGACTGGTAGCGTCCTGGAGCGCACCCCAGATCGCATCAGTTGAATCTTCGCGAAGAACTCGAGCCCGTCCCACACTACTCACCTTCTTCATCTTGTATTAGGAGTGCGAGCCGATTGAAGCCTGTGGCAATGGGGTCGCCGAGGATCGCTTGAGCTTGGACAAGTGGGTCGGAGCCGGTAACCGAGTGGCGCTCGCACAGAGACCGCAATGTAGCTTTCCATCCACCCACATCCGGGTCAGTTTCGGCAGCGCAGTCCACAAGGGCTTGGACCAATGCTGGGAGCACGACGGTGGCGACTTGTACCTCGGGCATGGCCGCTTGGTCAGTGAACTGTTCGTACTGAGCTTCCGGAATATACACGTCGATATGTTCATCAAGACTTGAGTCGATGTCGACGAATGGCTTCTTGCCTTCCTTCTTCAGGAAGCGGAAGCAAGACTCCAACGGAGGTCGCATCGGGTCATAGCTCTTGCGGGCGTCAAAGGAAAATGTTCCCGCATGTGCCAGAACGGCTCCGCGCGCCACCGCGAACGTTGCACCTCCGTAGTCGCCGTGCTGCGACGCTAGGTCGAGGTCTAGAGGTCGGCCAGCCACGATGTACAGGGAGATGTCAGTACGGCCGTCAACATCGTCTTGATCTAGTTGTGCCTCACACCGCAGTGAACCATTGTCGAGGGGCGCCACCCTGAGATCTAGAGCCCCTGAACTGAAAGTAGCAGAACACTTCCATCGGGCACGGATAGCGGCAGCGCCGGTGTCCAGCATCTCTTCAAACTCTGCGTTCTCGACACGGACGTCGAACTGCAGATCAACGAAGTCGGGTGCGGGCGTGACGAGGGCGGAGCTGATGCGAAAATCTCCACTGATGTCATCAGAATTGTCCAAGACCGGATGCGGGTAAGATCCTCGGCTAGCCATTCTTCACCGCCAGGCGGTACGCACGACTCGTGTTGAACTTGACCTCGATGTGATTCGTTGCGCCGGCCAGGACAGTAACATCATGGAGCGTCATGCCAGTAGCTGCGAGAGGTCTCCTATCGAAGCCGTCAACAAGGTAGGCGGACTCGATGAGGAGGTCGTTCGACTCTTCTCTGCCATCCGCTCCTAGCGTGGCTAGTGCTAGATCGCCATGGGCATCTACCTCGCTACGCAATACGATTACTGAGCCCTCTCTCTCTGCGGGGTGGAAACTGCGGAATTCAACGTCCCCCGCGTGGATGCGGGATGTTCCGTCGCCTTGGCCGCCCTGACCCGTCAGATCTCCGCCTCGATTCTTGCGCTCCTTACCCGGGCCGCCTGAGTTCTTCCCCTTGACAACCTTGGAATCGCCTTCCGGATCGGCGATCGCAGGTCTGCGAACTGATGCACGAAATGTCTTTTGATGTTCCGTGGGCACTTCGTATGTAGCCGAAACTTGGCCTACTCGCCTTCCTGACTCAGCGTCCGTGGCGTCATCGGCATCCGCAGGCCTTCCGTTGCCGGTCTCCGTGGAGTTCAGATTGCTAACGAGAGGGAGCAATTTTTCGAGGCCCTTGATTCGGGCTGTCTCCGAAGCATGCACGTTGAGTCGCTCGCGGAGGGCATCACGAGTGAACTCCTTGAGATGCCTCACAATCGCTGCGTTCGACCGGGGACCGTGCGAGTTCCACCGTGAGTGCTCGGGGGGTTCGATTCCGCGGAGTAACTCGTTCCCATCCGGGTCGTCACACACAAGGACCGCAGCATATGCTCGAGGAATCCGATGAACGAAGGTGTCAATTTTCATGAGAGGCTGGCGCATTGTTAGCGTCCCCATGGCCTTCTTGAGCTCGGTATCCTCGTACACGTATAGGCGGTATTCGCCTAGGTCCCGGTGACTGCCCACAGTGGGGGTCTCGTCTTGGAGAGCGCGGTAGAAGGGCAGTGTCTCGCTGCGCAGGGCATCGTCTTCTTGGAGAGCCTCGGGAAGCGTCGTCGCGTTGAGGCACCACGACTCTGTGGGTGTTGTGCCGTGCACCTCCAATTTGTCGTTGGCGATAGCAGCAAAGAAGTTCGCGGCGACCGCGCGACGGATGAGATGCAGTTTCGGGTCTCGCCGAGCATCGCGATAGGCGACGACGAACACATCCGTTCCCGGCTCTCTTCGCATGGGGAACTCGGAGAAGAGCACTTGGTTGCGTGGGTACTCGAAGTCTGTGGATTCGAGTTTTGTATAGAACCCTTCACCCCGGTGCCGGACACCATCCGAGTCGTGGTGGGTGGCAAGTCTTGTGTAGCCCGCCGTAACCACGTCCGAGTCGTCGCTGCGTTGCGTCCGGTAGTAGACCGTAGACATCTGGGACGCCATAGGCCCGACCGCGGACCCAATCCCGAACGAGCCACCGCGGCCATCTTGCCCAGCGGAGGCGCCGGTCCCTCGAGTCAGGATGCTCAGGGAGGACTTCTCGTCACCGATGGATTCGCTCCCACGAAGGCCCTTGGTGCCAAAGTCAGAGATCGCCAGCGTCCAGACGGTCTCTGAACTAGCGATGGCGTGGGCTTCCTTCAGTCCTGAAGAGCCTTGTAGGTCCTCGGCGTCTTCAACTGCCCAGGACATAGCACGCCGGAGTCCCTCAATGTCTGGGATGGTTGAAGTCTCGACGGGCCGGAGTTCGAAAGTGACACGGACAATGTCTCCCTCCCTTCTAGCATCCAAGGAGTTCTGGATGAGCTCGCGCGCGATTGCTTCGCTGGGCTCCCTGCCTGTGAAATACTCCGCAGACGGGTTGTTCGGCCCTTCATAGCCGGATCGCCCGGCCTCCTCGAAGTAGAAGCCGAATTCAGGACTCGTCATCGAAACGTACCCTCCTGCTGGAAGCTGACTGTGGGTCAAACCTAGCCCGGCATTCCCGAAGCTCGTCCTCTAGGGGTCCGAAAAGGGCGTCGACGTCTTCGTGTGTGAAGTCGTAGTTCTTTCGGTTCGAGAGATTGCCCAGCAAGGCGATCTCTCGAATCAGGCGGTCACCACGCGCGACAGCGAGTCGCTTGAAGCGGTCGCGCTTCGACTCCATGCTGCCCTCCTGACTAGATATCGGGAATATAGCGGCTTTATAGACAGCGTGCAAGCCGTTCGCCAGGTCGTCTTTGGTTCTGTCCGACGCACATGCGGACTCTCGGGCAGGTGCCTAGCCTCGGCCCTTCACGATTGAGGGGCTGACACGCCCCTAGATTGCACCAAAGTGCCTGTCCTGCAACGAGATACTTGACTTGCGAAGGTCCAAGAATCACGTACGGGAAGGCACCTGGTAAGTGAAGAGTACAGCGTGGTCGAGTGGTCTGTGCGTGTCCGGGGACGGCACCGGGGTGGTGGCTCACGCGGGGAGCGTGGCGGTGCGGATGCTGGCGGATCGGGTCGGCCTGACCGGTCACCTGTCCAGGGCGACGACCCGGCGGGGGTTCGTCCCCGGGCATGACCGGGGCCGGGTCCTGGTCGACCTGGCCACGATGGTCACCGCCGGTGGTGAGGCCATCGCTGACATCGACACCCTGCGCCACCAGCAGGCGGTGCTGGGCCCGGTCGCGTCACCACCGACGGCGTGGCGGGCCTTGGACGAGCTGACCCCTGCGGTGTTGAAGCGGGTCGCGAAGGCGAGGGCGAAGACGAGGGCGCGGGTGTGGGACCTGATCCCCGCAGGCGTGCCCGCCTCCACGGTGGCCGGGACCGCCCTGCCCGAGGACATGATCGTGCTGGACGTGGACGCCACGATCGTGCGGGTGCACTCGGAGAAGGAGAACGCCGCGGCGACGTTCAAACGCACCTACGGGTACCACCCGCTGGCGGTGTGGTGCGACTGTGATGATAGTCGAGTGCCGTCCCGGGGTCGGGTCTGACCCGTGGTGCGACTGGCTTGGTGCCTTCGTGTTGATCTGTCGACCGGGCCTCGGGGCGGCATGCCCGTTGCTGGCGCGATCGTGAGGCGTGTGTCCCGATAGGGGCCTTGGCGCTGATGCGCACCTTCACAGTCCTGACCACCCCCGGTCGCTCCACGAGGGCAACGTCCCCCTTCCCCTTGATGCCCTGGAGGTCATCCATGTGTCCCACCCTGCCGTTGGAGTCCTCGCTCGCTGTCCGCCAGGAGGTCGTCCTCGGTGTCGACACTCACCGCGACCAGAACACGGCAGCGGTCGTCGCGATCGACGGACGGCTCTGCGGAAGCGGCGAGTTTCCCACCACGACGCAGGGCTACGCCGACCTGCTGGCCTGGGCCAGTGCGCTGGGTGAGGTTGAGCGCGCGGGTGTGGAATGCACCGGGTCCTACGGTGCGTCGGTGTCTCGGCTGCTTCAGTCCCAGGGGATCGAGGTGTTGGAGGTCAACCAGCCCGACAAACGCGCCCGCCGCAGCCGAGGCAAGACCGACGCGGTCGACGCTGAGGCCGCTGCCCGGGCCGTCCTTTCCGGGCGAGCCTCAGCCATCGCCAAGACCGGCGACGGACCCGTCGAAGCGCTTCGGGTGCTCAAGATGATGCGCGATTCGGCGGTGCACGCGCGCACCAAGGCGGTCAACCAGCTGAAGGCGACGATGGTCACTGCCGACCCGGCTCTGCGGGAGGCCCTCAGCGGGCTGGGCGCCAAGGCGCTGGTCCGCCGCTGCTCCACCCTGGCCGAGCCCACGCAGGACGGCATCAGCCAACGGGCTACCGTGTACGTCCTGCGAGGTTTGAGCCAGCGGATCCTGGCGTTGACCGCCGAAGCCAACCAGGCCGAAGCGCACATGAACGAGCTCCTGCAGCAGCACGCGCCCGACCTGATCGCCCGCACCGGTATCGGGCCGGACAGCGCAGCCGCGCTGCTGATCGTGGCCGGCGACAACCACGACCGGATTCGCACGGAGGCCTCTTTCGCGGCTCTGTGCGGAGTGAGCCCGGTCGAGGCATCCTCGGGCAACACCCAACGACGGCGCCTCAACCGTGGAGGCGACCGACGAGCCAACGCGGCGCTGTATCGGATCGTCCTGTCCCGACTGAGGTGGGACACACGCACACAGGCCTACATGACGCGCCGCCTGGCCGAAGGCCGGACTCGACGCGAGATCGTGCGTTGCCTCAAGCGATACGTCGCCCGAGAGGTCTTCGCCCTCATCGCCGGATCGACGCTCCCCGTGGCGTCGACGACCCAACCCCGCGCTGCTTGACATCCATAGGGGCATCAACACCCAGGAACTGCTGGCCGGGGTGCTGCGCCCGGGCAACGCCGGGTCCAACACCGCCGCCGACCACATCGCCGTCCTCGGCGAGGCGATCGGCCAGGTCCCCGCCGAGCACCGGCGCAACCTGCTGGTGCGCGCCGACGGTGCCGGCGCGTCCCACGACCTGGTGGACTGGCTCACCGGGTTGAACACCGCACGCAAGCACGGGCGCCGGGGTCGCGCCGTGGAGTACTCGGTCGGGTTCGCGGTCACCGAAGCCGTCCGGGACGCGATCAACCTGGTACCGAAGAAGGTGTGGTCGGTCGCCTTGGATGCTGACGGGGACGTGCGTGAGCACGCCGACGTCGTGGAGATCACCGGCCTGCTCCCCACCAGCATCCGTGACGCCTGGCCCGCTGACATGCGCGTCATCATCCGCCGTGAGCACCCCCACCCCGGGGCCCAACTGTCCCTCTTCGAAGCCGAACACGGGTGGCGCTACCAGGCGTTCGCGACCAATACCCAGCAAGGGCAGGTGGCCTTCCTCGAGGCCCGCCACCGCGCCCACGCCCGCGTCGAGGACCGGATCCGAGTCGCCAAGGACATGGGCCTGGGTCGGTTCCCGTCCCGTGAATACGCCATCAACACGGCGTGGCTGACCGTCGCCGCGATCGCCGCGGACCTCACCGCATGGCTACGGCTGCTCGCCCTACCCGAACGACTCAAGGCGTGCGAACCCAAGGCGCTGCGGTACCGGTTCCTGCACGTCCCCGCCCGCCTGACCACCGGGGCCCGACGGCGACACCTGAGACTGCCAGCGTCCTGGCCCTGGGTCACCGACGCCGTCACCACCTTCGCCAACGTCATGGCCATCCCCCTACGAACCTGACCCCGGGCAACCGTCGCTGACCACCCACGAGCACCACCCGGAGACCCGCACCGCAGCGCCACGCGGCCATCCACCACGCCCGAAACCGCTGGACGACCGCAGATCACCCCGACAAGCTCAACGCCGCGGACGGCGGGCCCTCATGAAAGACCGAGGCTAGGCCCCTCCCGGTCCGCCAGCGCCGACGCGGCGGTCAGCCCGAGCAGCACGCCGAGGGCGATGGCGACCATCGTCGCGCCCGCCGTCGTCAGCGACGCTGCGCCGTAGACCCGGTCCTCGCCGAGGTACTTCGTGAGGCCGAGCAGCCCCAGGGCGCCGGGGACGAGCAGCCAGAACGCGGGCATGAACGACACCAGGGCAGGTGGACCGCTCGGATGCCGCGCGGCCCAGACCGCGACCGGGGTCATCACGAGTGCCCCGACGAACGCGGACAGCGCCCCGCCGAGCACGAGACCGCCGAGCACCTGGCCGGCGTACGCCACGTAGAGCACGAGGAGGATCCAGGCGGCGGACCGCGGGTGGGCGCAGTCGTGGACGACGATGCCGGCCCCGAAGAGGGCCACGCCGACCCACGGCGCCCAGGCCGGCACCGGTTGCGCCGCCAGCTGGGTGACCGCGACGGTGGGCACCCCCGCGACGGCGGCTGCTCCGACGATGCCCGCCGCGAGCAGGACGAGCTTCATGACGCCGGCGCTCAGCCGGCCCGCCCGGAGATCATCTGCCCGGTTGACAGCTCGATGACCGCGGTCGTCAGCAGCGCCCCGGGCAGGAAGATCACGAGAGGGGCGATGAGTGGGGTCGTCACCGAGAGTTCGGGGAGCACGTCGACGAGCAGG
>Ga0208564_1002686_pt1 | contig 13747 bp, 12 predicted proteins | sample AD_UKC073_MetaG_FD_184439 | JGI IMG/M metagenome (GOLD analysis project Ga0208564, IMG submission 184439) | Active sludge microbial communities of municipal wastewater-treating anaerobic digesters from USA - AD_UKC073_MetaG (SPAdes) (version 2) | ecosystem: Engineered > Bioreactor > Anaerobic >... | reverse complement strand
TCAAGGAAAGCAGAGCAAAACATGGCAAGGTGGATCAGTCTTAGACGGCCAAGTGGATCACTCTTACGCAAGCGCGAGTGGATCACTTTTAGACGGCCAGTGGATCAGATTTATGTTGACGATCGCAGCAAAGGATGATTCAAGGGCGGCATGAGGTGCAGACCTTTCCGGATCGGCTTTGCTATGATCTTCAGGAGGGGGGCGCGCGGATCAACTTGATCCGCATCCGTAGAGTCGATCAACTGAGGGATAAGCGAGGTGAGCCATTTGAAAGAGATCGCCAGCGAGCAGATGGTGTGTCGTATCTGCGGTGAGTACCATGAAGTTCCCACGGTTAAAGTAACCGACCAGGAAGTGTTCAAAGGGAAGGAAGTGGAGTTCCAGGCGACTTATCTCTACTGCTCCAACGCCGACGAATACCTGGCCACAGAAGACATGATCAGGCGGAATGACCGGGCTCTTAAGGATGCTTACCGCAAAAAGGTTGGGCTGTTAACTTCTGCTGAGGTTAAAGCTATTAGGGACAAGTACGGCGTTAGTCAGAAAGACCTCGCGGCGGTTCTGGATTGGGGGCGGGCTACCATCACCAGATACGAGACTCACCAGTACAGGACAGGGCCCATGATGATATTCTAAGGAAAATCGACCGTAATGGTTCCTGAACATCTTGGATCGGGCTAGACCGCATTTGCCGGCAAGAGCATACGACACATGCGTATCTGAAGCTAAGGCACAATACAAGGAGAACCAGAATCGCTACTTGATTGACACCATCGAGGCCATCTACGCTAAGTTTGAGGATCCGCTGCTTTTTGGAAAAGCACCATTGAACCTCAATAAGGTAGTTGAGATGATCAACTACTTTGCTGCACAGATCAGCAGCCTGCACAAAGTTAAACTGATGAAACTTCTCCGGTACGCTGATGCCCTCCACTACAAGCGGACCGGAAGGGCCATAAGCGGGTTGATCTACCTAGCTATGGACATGGGAGCTGTGCCGGAGGCGTATCGCCACCTCATGCTTCTAGATGTTAGGTCTCAAATTAACAGAGTTGGTTTTTGGGGGTTTGTGTCACGTTAGATTTCCATGCATATGGTTCGCAGGGCAAATTAACCTGCGATTTTTCTTCCTTTGTTTGGGCCTGGGATTTGTTAGAATAGGGTTATGTGGTCCCGGGAGGTGCTCCATGCAGATCATCTATGACCCAGCTGCTCAGCCCACGAATATGCGGCTCAAGGCTTGGTCGAACCCCCAAGGCCGCGAGTATGCCCTGAATGTAGAATTGGTAAGCCTCACAAACACGGCTTTTACAAACGGTTCTACCTGGATGGCTTCAGCTGCCGGCTCATCTTGATTAGACGTTACTACTGCTCCAGATGCGGTGCCACCATCTCCTTTCTGCCCAGCTTCTGCATACCGAAATCTCGAAAATGTCGATGAATAAAGCATCTAGGTTTTCGGGTTGTGTCCATTTGGGATGTTTACTGTACATGGGATGTTTACTGTACAATTCAAGCCTGAGACAGTGGTCGAGTACCGCCTTCCCGAGGAAGAGCTGACCTGTTCCTGCGGCCATGAGAGGCATATCATCGGCCAGGAGGTCACCAAAGAGCTGGTTGTGATACCGGCTCAGTTTTCTGTTACCAAGCATGTTCAGTATGTCTACGCCTGCCGGCACTGCGAGAACCACGGCGATGGCACAACTCCTGCTGTGGTCAAAGCGCCGAAGCCAAACCGCGCTTTCCCCGGTAGCATTGCTTCTCCCTCGGCCGTGGCACATGTCATCGAAGAAAAGTACGTGATGGGCATGCCCCTCTATCGCCAGGAGCAGCAGTGGGCACGAAGAGGTGTGAATCTCTCCCGGCAGAACATGGCCAACTGGATCATGCATGCCCAGCACTGGCTGCAGCCAATCTATGACCGGATGAAAGAGAAGCTTTTGGAACAGGGCATAATCTACGCTGATGAGACCACAATCCAAGTACTCCAGGAAGACGGCAAGAAAGCCGAATCCCAGTCATACATGTGGCTGTACCGTTCGGGGCGGGATGGTCCTGGGATTGTGCTTTTTGAGTATCAGCCTACCCGGTCCGGGGAACATCCCAAGGGGTGCCTGAAGGGATTCAAGGGCTACCTGATCACGGATGCCTATGCTGGTTACAATGGTATTCCCGATGTAACCAGGGTGAGCTGCTGGGCCCACGCCCGGCGCGATTTCGATGAAGCCATCAAAGCCGCTGGAAGGAGGGCTCAAGATCCCAAATCCTTAGAGGGGCTTAAGTTCTGCAACGCGCTCTTTGACATCGAAAGAGAGCTTGAGGACCTTGACCCCCAAGAACGCTTTGAGCAGCGGCTCCAGCGTAGCAAACCTGTGTTGAAGGCTTTCTTGGCATGGCTTGAAAAGACCAGCGCAGAATGTGTCCAGCAGAGCCACTTAGGGAAGGCTGTTTCCTACTACCGCAAGCACTGGAAAGAGCTCAACAACTTCCTTCTGGATGGACGGCTGGAGCTCAGTAACAACAGAGCAGAACGTTCCATCAAGCCGTTTGTGATCGGGCGGAAGAACTCACCGATATCAACATACTACAACCATTTTATCCACATTTGGTGTGACTACGCGATCCCCGTTTTTGAGTTATCCACAATCTCGTAAATACCGATAAATAAAGCATCTAGGTTTTTGGATTGTGTCTATTTGGGGCGTTTACTGTACAATTCAAGTCTTTGGCGTTATGCATCTGAGGGTAAACGCAAAAAGATGCAAATGTAACATGTTACATTGTTACATTGGCCCATGACTCCAGATTTCTCTTTCCTAAAAGTGTTTTAACAGTGCAAAACAAAAAAGATGGCAGCTGCCAGAGTGCTGTGCGCGCTCGAAGTCAGGCATTCTTAAATGCCTTTAGTAAGCAGGTTCTCTGCATCACTAGTTTCCTTTACTCCATTTACTTGGTTGTAAAGTCTGGGCGGGAACGCAAATTGGTCGTTGACAAAAACATGCTCAGATGTTAACATTTAGATGTGAACGGTTACATTGAAACGGGGTTATTGGTGAGGAATGTTGCAAACTTTTCCATAGTGCTACAAGGGAGGATGGCAAATGACACAGAGAATACGTAGGCTGCGGGACGAGTTACTGGATGGCATTCCTGAAATCTGTCCCGAAAGGGCTGTCATCTTTACTGAATCCATGAGAAAAAGTGAAGGCCAGCCCATTGTGAAGCGGAGAGCGGAAGCGTTCTATGATGTGCTGGACAAAATGAGCCTCTTCATGAGAGATGACGACCTGTTGGTTGGTAACCAAGCTCGGTCCCTGCGCGCAGCTCCCGTGTTCCCCGAGTATTCTGTTGAATGGATTGTGAAGGAGTTCGAGGGAGACCCTTATCATTTTGCTGAACGTCCAACCGACAAGTTCCAGTATACCGACGAGACGAAACAGCAGATCTTGGAAGTCATTGATTACTGGAGAGGGAAGACGCTCTTTCACAATTTCAGGAAGCTCCTGCCGGACGAAGTAAATCAGGCTTGGGATTTGGGCATCATCGATTGTACGTGGGTCTCGGCGGCAGGCTTGGGGAACATCGTTCCAGACTATGAAAAACTGCTCAAAAACGGATTGGAAGCGAACATCAAAAGGGCAAAGGAGATCATGGCCAGTCTGGACTTGGCTGAGCCGGACCAGATTAAGAAGTATTGGTTCTTGGAAGCTGTAGTCAAGACCAATGAAGCAGTGATCAATTTTGCCCATCGTTTTGCCGCGAAGTTGGACAAAATGGCTGAGCAGGAGCAAGATGCCAAGAGAAAACAGGAGCTTCTGACCATGGCTGCCAACTGCCGGAGAGTACCGGAAAAGCCGGCAACTTCGTTCTGGGAAGCCCTGCAGTTTGTCTGGTTTATCCATTTGGCCATTCAGATTGAGACCAACGGCCATGCCATTTCCCTAGGCAGATTCGATCAGTTCCTGTGGCCCTATTACCAGCACGACATTGCCAACGGGATCATCACTAAGGAGCAAGCTTTAGAGCTCACCGAAGCATTCTTCATAAAGTGCAACGAAGTCAACAAGTTGAGATCCTGGAACGACACGGAATACTTCCCGGGTTACCACATGGCCGAGAACTTGGCCATTGGCGGGCAGACCAGCGATGGCCTGGATGCTGTAAACGAGTTTACATATTTAGTTCTCGACGCCACCGAAAACTTAAGACTGCCCAAGCCCTCGGTCTCCATTAAGTGGTTTGAAGGTACTTCAGACGAGTTTATGGATCGGGCTTTGGAAGTAGTGCAGAAGCACACGGGAGGCCAGCCCGCCTTTTACAATGATCTTGGCGTCATGAGGATGCTCAAAAACATGGGTATTAAGAATGAGGACCTTTATAACTGGGTTCCTGACGGGTGCATTGAGGCCTCAATTCCGGGCAAGTGGGATTTCGCAGCTAAAGGGCCCTGGTTGAACGTGGCCAAGGTGTTCGAACTCACCATTAACAACGGCAAGGATCCTAAGACTGGCATCACGTTCTTACCTGGGGACGGAGACCTGAGCACCTTTGCGGATATCCATCAGCTGGTGCGGGCCTTCAAAAAGCAGCTGCATTACTTCATGAGGCTGCAGGTCATTGCCGAGCACATCAACGATGAAATGCACAAACTGCACGACATCAATGCTTTCCGTTCCTCGCTCATTGAAGACTGTATCGGGCGCGGCCTGTCCCTCATCGAAGGCGGCTCCATCTACTCCGCTGACGGCGGCCCAACAGTTGGCACCATCACAGCCGCCGATTCGCTGGCTGCCATCGAAACCGCGGTCTTCAAGGAGAAGTGGCTCACGGGAGAACAGTTGCTGCATGCTCTGCAGACTAACTTCCAGGATCAGACTACTTCGCCCACGGGTGAAGAGATCAGGCAGATGCTGTTAAACCGGGCGCCTAAGTTCGGTAACGACGACGACAGAGCCGATAAGTGGGCTTACGAGTTGATGGACTACATCGGCTCCACCTATCATCGTGACTTCAAGAATTCACGCTACGGCAAAGGGCCCATTCCCGGAACCTATGCCTTCAGCCAGAGTTCAGTTACGGGTAACGTGCCCTTTGGTAAGTTCGTTGGCGCCACACCCGATGGGCGCTTGGCCGGGACTCCCCTGAACAACGGTATTTCCCCTTCCAACGGGGCAGAGCAAAATGGGCTAACCGCAACCATCAATTCGGTCTCGAAAATGCCCAGCATCTGGTTCCAAAAGGGAGCGATCTTCAATGTTCGCCTGACGCCAGATACTCTGCTCACGGAGCAAGGTAGGCAGCGGGTCTTGAGCCTGATTAAGGTGCTCTTTAGGAACTACCAGTACCACATTCAGTTCAACGTGCTGGGAACAGAAACACTGAGAGAGGCCCAAGCCCATCCGGAGGAGTATCGTGACTTGATGGTGAGAGTTGCAGGTTACAGTGCGTTCTATACACCCTTAAGCAGAGAGCTGCAGGAAGACATCATCAAGCGCATGGCCTTCGAAGTTTCGTAAGGAGAACGGGATGTCCCCGGGGATCACCTGGGGACATCCACAAAATAAACTCATAGAGGCGATATCGTTGGTGGATTGGGCAAAGACAGGCAAGATATTTGACATTAAAAGATTCGCAACAGAGGATGGGCCAGGCATTAGAACCTTGGTGTTCTTAAAGGGGTGTCCGCTGCGCTGCCAGTGGTGTGGAAATCCAGAATCCCAGGTATACAAAGATCAAGTAATGTATTTTCAGGCTAAATGCGTAGGGTGCGGCAGGTGCGCGGTGAGCTGCCCCGTAGGAGCCATTAGTTCCCATGATAAATTCGGTCTAATTATTGATCCTGAGAAGTGTACTGCCTGCGGCACCTGTGTGGACGTCTGCTATTACGGCGCGCGGGAAATGATCGGCCAGCTCATCTCTGTGCGGGAGCTAGTGAACCAGGTCACAAAAGATCGGGCCTACTACGACAGCTCTGGAGGCGGGGTGACTCTGAGCGGAGGGGAGCCCTTTTTCCAGCCAGCATTTGCCCTGGAAGTCCTCAAAGCCTGCAGAAGCCAAGGCATTCATACCGCTGTGGAAACATGCGGCCATACGACATGGGAGAATCTTAAAGCAGCACTGCCCTATTTAGATTTGATTATGTACGATGTAAAGCACTGGGATGACAAGGCGCATGAGCGCGGCACTGGCGTGAGCAACAAACTCATTAAAGAAAACCTGCAGAAGTTAGCAGAAGTCTTTCCCAACATTGTGGTGAGAGTTCCCTTTATTCCAGGGTTCAACAGTTCGGAAAGAGATCAGGTGGGCATCTATCAATTCGTCCGCGATTTACAGGGCGTCAAGAGAATTGAGGTGCTGCCGTACCACCGCCTCGGGCTGAACAAGCATCTAGGCTTGGGCCAAGATTATGAGCTGGAGCATCTGGAGCCCGTCCAGAAACGAGACTTGGCGCACTTAGTGGAACTGGGCCGGCAGCACGGTGTGAAAGTGGCCATCGGCGGGGAGTAAGTTCGAAGTAACGCATGGAGTGAGAGCTGATGTCAATTACCATTAGACAGATCGCTGCCATCTGCGGCGTGTCCATAGCAACGGTTTCCCGGGTGATCAATGAGCCGGAGAAGGTTGCGCCGGAAACTCGCCAAAAGGTCCAGGCGGTTATTGACAAGTACAATTACGTACCCAACCAGATTGCCCGCAACCTCGGTTCCCGGCAGTCCAACAGTCTTGCCCTGTTTGTATTTGATATTGTGAACCCTTTCTTTACCAATCTGATTAGAGAGTTGAACAGCTATGCCTTTGACAATAATTATTCCCTGCTGATCTGCGATACAGCTGACAGCAGAGAACGGGAACTTAGGTATATTGATTTTGTCAACATGACCCGCATCGCAGGCCTCATCCTCACCGAGGGTATTTTACACGACACCATTGATCGCATTGATGCGTCTGTTCCCGTGGTCTGCATTGACCGTCAACTAGATTGCGATCGGAATCATGTGTTGGTAACTTCTGCCAATCGTGAGGGCGCCCGGACGGCCATGGAATACTTGGTCAACCTGAATCACCGCCGGATCGGTTTTCTCGGGGGCCCCGCAGGTGTGCGCACGGCAGAGGAACGCAAGAAGGGCTACATGGATGTGATTGGCAAGTACGACTTACCCATCGATGAGCGCTACATTTTGGCCGGTGATTTTAAGCGCGAAAGCGGCGTGCAAGCCCTGGAGTACTTCTTATCACTGGACGAGCCGCCCACAGCCATCTTCTGTGCTAACGACTTAATGGCGGAAGGCGTGCTGTCCAGGGCGTTGTCCTTGAACCTTTCTGTACCTGGTGACCTGTCGGTTGTTGGCTTTGACGGTGTGTCCAACAATCATTTTAAACGGCTGACCACGGTCAGGCAGTCTGTGGAGAAGATCAGTGAAGCAGCCATGACAGAGCTGATCAAGATGATAAGACATGGAGGAGCTTCGAGCACCAAGGTAATGGAGATCCCCACCCAGTTCGTTGTTGGGGAAACCTGTCAGAAGTGCGCTTCATAGGAGCTGATTGGTTATTGGTTTTCGTTAGTGGGGGGTGGTGTGAAAAAGGGTTCTACTGGTTGAAATAAGTGTTGGTTGGCACTAAGAAATCATGAGAGGAGAGGACAGAACAAATGAAAAAGCGCGTATTGAGTGCGATTGTAATCGCAGTATTGACGGTTGCGCTGATGAGTGGTTTCGCCGTGGCTAAGGACCTGGAATTCAGTATTCTGGTCTGCAACATGTCACATCCCTTCTTCGTGGACTTGATTAAGGGTGCAGAAGATGCGGGAGCAGAACTGGGAGTCAAGATCGTTACTTTTGACGCTCAAGATGACCCGGCACAGCAGTTCCGCCAAGTAGAAGACGCCATCATTTTGGGCGTGGATGCTCTTATTCTCAACCCAACAGACGTGGACGCTATGGTGCCAGCCGTGCGCCAAGCATTGAATGAGGGTATTCCTGTCTTTACCGTGGACAGGGACGTCAGGCAGGTTGGCCAGATCGCTTTCATCGGCACCAACAACGTTGAAGCAGCGGCTGATGGCGCTGAAAAAATGCTAGAGCTGCTGGAAGCAGCAGGCAAACCCAAACCCTGGAAAGTGGTCATCCTCGATGGAACCCCCGGTTCCTCCGCTGCCATTGAGCGCGGTCAAGGCTTCTCCAACGTTATCGATCCCCTGGTAGAAAAGGGTGAGGTGGAAGTAGTTGCCCGCCTGGCCGCTCATTTCGACAGGTCCAGAGGCTTGACCGTGATGCAGGACATCCTGGCCACTGCAGACCAGGTGGATGCGGTCATCGCAGCTAACGACGAAATGGTCCTGGGAGCCATCACCGCCCTTAAAGAAGCAGGCATCAAGGTTGGCTATCCCGAGGGAGTTATCACTGTGGGCTTCGACGCCATCGGCGACGCTTTTGAATCCATTCGCAGAGGCGAATTGGATGCCACCGTTGCCCAGGCACCATACCTGATGGGTTATTGGGGCGTACACGCAGCGTATGCCAAACTGAACGAAGACTGGACTCCTCCGGCAAGCCTGCCCATCTATGGCCCAACTGGCACCACGCACATGGGCACGGTGAGCTTGATCGTGACCAGCGAGAACGTGGATGAGGCTCAGACACTGCTGCTCGAACCGAAACCGTTACCACGCTAAGAGACGGAAAAGCACAATGTGAGGCGGTTGTACAAAGCCGCCTCACAAAATACTGCAGTGATGGAGAGGTTGGTATGAAGCGCCTAGAAATCAAGAACATTGTAAAGACCTTCCCGGGGGTCAGGGCCCTCGATAACGTTAGCCTGGACTTACACGCGGGCGAAGTCTTGGGCCTGCTGGGAGAGAATGGAGCAGGAAAATCAACTTTGGCCAAAATCCTTATGGGCATCTACTCTCCTGACAGCGGTGAACTGCGGGTCAATGGCGAGCCTGTTGCTTTCGGCAATCCCAGGGACGCCAAGACCTGCGGGATCACCATGATACACCAAGAGCTCAGCTTGATGGAAAACATGAGTGTCATGGAAAACATCTTGCTGGGTTCGGAGCCCACCACCAAACTGGGCACGGTGGACTTTTCAGCCGAGTATGTTCGTGCTCAGGAAGTGTTGGATCTATTGGGCGGCGGGATTGACCCCGCGGCGAAAGTGGGGGACTTAGGTGTAGGGGCACAGCAGAAAGTAGAAATCGCCCGCGCCCTTTCTCAGAACTCCCAGGTTTTCCTCATGGACGAAGCTACATCATCCCTATCCAGCCAAGAAATCGACAGATTGTTTGAACTCATAGAGGATTTGAAGAAAAACGGGGCTTCCATTATTTACATTACGCACAGGCTGGATGAAGTCTTCCGTATCTGCGACAGAATGGTTGTTTTACGCAATGGTAAGCTGGTTGGGGATGTCAAGCCGGCAGAGGTTGAGATGAATGATGTGGTGGCCATGATCGCCGGTAAGACGGTGAAAGAGCTGAGCCCCCACAGGTTCAACCCCAATACTGAGCCCATCCTCGCCGTTAAAGGCCTGGCTACAAAGGGCCAGACTGGGAGGAAGTTGGAGCAAATAGACTTCGAACTGCGCCCGGGCGAAATCTTAGGAGTTACCGGCCTGTTAGGCGCCGGCAAAACGGAGCTGTGCCGGGCACTGTGGGGGATCGAGCCCTTGGAGAGTGGTGAGATCTATATCGATGGGGCCAGGATTAACATCAACTCCCCGCAAACCGCTATCAAGCACGGCCTGGCCTGTGTGCCTGAGGATCGCCATACCCACGGGATCATACCCAATATGGATGTGGTCAGAAACATCACCTTGCCCAAACTGGAAGATGTCTGCGCGATGAATCATCTGGTCAAACAGCAGCAAGAAGTGAGCATCGCCCGTCACTGGATTGACAAGTTCCGCATAGCTGCTTCTAGCCACAGACAGCTGATCAAGAATTTGAGCGGTGGTAATCAGCAGAAAGTGATTCTTTCCAGATGGCTGCAGACCGAGCCGCGAGTTCTCATGATCGATGAGCCTACGCGCGGTATTGACGTGGGGGCCAAAGAGGAAATCCGGAAATTGATTCAGCAGTTCGCAGAGGAAGGGATGGCAGTGATCATCTTCTCCTGCGAAGTCGATGAAATTCTGGCACTGGCCAATAACATCTTGGTCTTGTATAAAGGAACAATTATGGACCGCTATACCTGTGATGAGGCCGACAAGGAGAAGATCCTGGCGAGTGCCATGGGAGTAAAGCAAACCAGGGGGGTTGCATAATGCAGAGTCAGAAAGCCACTTTAGTGGGGTACAGCACGAAGATCATAACATCACGGGAATTCTTTTCGTTCGCAGCTTTAGTAGCATTAACCATCGTAGCCGCCTTTCTCTCTCCTAGGTTTTTGACCTTCGCTAACTGGCGCAACCTTTTGTCCCAAGTGGCAATTATCGCGGTTCTTGCCGTAGGCCAAACCTATGTGATTCTCACAGGCGGAATCGATCTCTCCGTCGGGGCTGTGCTGGCATTATCCGGTGCCTTCACCGCCTATATGATGAAAACCGGTGGAGTGCATCCCTATTTAGCCATCCTCCTGGGATTGCTGGTGGGGACAGCGTGTGGACTGATCAACGGGATCTTTGTCACCAAAATGAAGATCCCTTCCTTCGTGGCCACGCTGGCCATGATGGCAGCCGCTAGGGGCGGAGCGTTAATCATTACTGGAGGAACGCCCATTTCCATTTTCCCTCCGCAGATCACATCGCTGGCTTCCTATTGGGGGCCCATCTCCGGCCTGGTGTTTATCATGTTGGGCGTCTATGTTCTCGGACAGTTCATTCTGTCTAAAACCAGGTATGGCCGTTACGTCTATGCCCTGGGAGGCAATGAAGAAGCAGCGCGCTACGCGGGTCTGCCTGCTGATCGGGTCAAACTGTTTGTCTTTGCCTTCTGCGGCTTCTGCGCTGCCCTGGGCGGTATCATGATGATTGCCCGGTTGGACTCGGCCTACCCCACAGCAGGCGAAGGTTTTGAACTAGATGCCATTGCCTCGGCAGTCTTGGGAGGCGTAAGTTTCGCCGGCGGCATCGGTTCACTGGTGGGGACCTTCTTTGGCTCGCTGATCATGGCCTGCCTGAACAACATCTTGAACCTCATGCGGGTCTCCGCGTTCTACCAGTATATTGCCAGGGGAATCGTGTTAGCTTTGGCAGCAGTTTCCCTGTCTAAAGGGACGAAATTCGCTAAGTAGCTGTTATAGAAAGGAAGTTTGGTCATGGGTAAGAACGTCTTCGTGGGGATCGATCTGGGCACTACGGGAATAAAGCTCATCCTGATCCAAGATGATGGAGTGGTTATCGACAAGAATTATGCCGATTACCCCATTTTGTCCCCCAAGCCAGGATATGCGGAACAGAATCCAGATGACTGGTGGAACAGCCTCTGCAGGCTTTCCAAGGAGCTGCTGGAGCGCAACAGCCAGGTCAGGGACGACATCAAAGGCATTGGCATCGCAGGCCAGATGCATACTCAGGTGTACCTCGATGCAGAGGGCAATCCTTTAGGAAACGCCATTACCTGGATGGACCAGAGGTGCCAATCCATCGTTGATGAAATCAATGCCAGGCATCGCGACACCATTTTCCAGCACACCTCCAACTACCTCACCACGACTTACACGGCGCCACAGATCGTGTGGACCAAACGCAACAATCCCGAACTGTATGGCAAGACACGCAAGATACTCCTGGCCAAGGACTACTTGAAATACAAGTTGACGGGTGAAATGGCCACCGATTATTCAGATGCCGCAGGCATCCTACTCTTTGACGTGACCGCCAAGACATGGTCGGAGGAAATGTTTGAGCTGTTTGAAATCGAGCGGTCCTTGATGCCGGAGGTGGGCGTATCGGCACTGGTCATCGGAAACGTCACCCCTGAAGCATCACAATTGACAGGAATTCCTCAGGGAGTACCTGTGATTAACGGCTGTGCAGACCACGCTGCCACTTCGCTGGGCGCCGGTGTTGTTCGGGGCGGTGATGTGAGCGCCATTATCGGCACGGCAGGCGTAATTTCCGTTCTTTCAGATCAACCCATGCCTGACCGGGAGAACGGCAGCGTTTGTTGGAACTACTGCTTGGACAACAAGTGGGTCAACCTAGCCATTATGCAGACTGCAGGGGAATGCCTTAACTGGTTCAAGCGAGCCTTCGACGAAGATGGCGACAGCAACGTTTTCGACCTGTACAACCAAGAGGCAAGCAAGATACCTGAAGGCAGCGCAGGCTTGATTTTCCTGCCCTACCTCAACGGTGAACGTAACCCCTATTGGGATGCTAATGCTCGGGGAGTCTTCTTTGGGCTCAACCTGGAACACCAGAAGTACCACTTCGTCCGGGCGGTTATGGAAGGCGTGGGCTTTGCCCTTAGAAACAACCTGGAGCTCATCGAATCGTTAGGCGTAGAAATTAAGGAACTGCGGCTCTTGGGTGGAGGCAGCAAAAGCCCTGTATGGCGAGAAATCCTGGCAAAAATCCTCAACAAGAGGATCAACACCGTCCAGGTGGAGGAAACGGGAGCGTTGGGCAGCTGCATTCTCTGCGGGCTGGCCTTAGGGGTTTTTGACGACGTGGAAGCCGCCTGCCGCAACCTGGTTACTTTGGGCCATCATCACTACCATGAGGAGATGCCCCCAGTCTATCAGCGCAACCTGCAGATCTTTAAGGAGCTCTATCCCAGTCTCAAAGAACTCTACGTGAAACTGGACAATTAGAATCTAGCTAGGGGATGGTAAACATGTTGATGCGTGAAGAAAGAGAACTAGTCGCGATTTACGGTCGTAAACTCATTGAAGCGGGGCTGACCACGGGTACAGGTGGAAACATCAGCGTGTTCAACCGCAGTAAGGGACTGCTGGCCATCAAGCCTTCCGGGATTGACTATATGGACATTCGGCCGGAAGATGTACCGGTCATGGATCTTGATGGGAACAGAGTTGAGGGCGAACTTAAGCCGTCCAGCGAGTACGAAATGCATGCCATAGTCTACCGGAACAGGGAGGATGCTAACGCCGTTGTGCACACCCATTCCACCTTTTCCACAACTATCGCCTGCCTAAATCTGGAGATTCCGTCCCTCCATTACCTGGTGGCTTTTGCCGGTGAAAAGGTACCATGTGCTCAGTATGCAACCTACGGAACCAAGGAACTAGCGGAAAATGCCATGCAGGCACTGGGAACGAAGTATAACGCCACGCTTTTGGCCAATCACGGCCTGCTGGTGCTGGGCAGAGATGTTAGGATGGCCTTTGCCACCACAGAGCAAATAGAGTTCTGTGCGGAGCTGTTTTACCGCACTAGATGTGCCGGAGAACCTGTGCTGCTGCCCCAGGATGAGATGGCAAGGGTGGCAGAGCGGTTCAAGACTTACGGACAAGGATAACATGCAGCAATACTAGATGGGTGGACTTCCGGTGCAAAGCGCACCAGAAGATTAGGACCGCTGGGCTATGTGCCTAACGGTCCTAATCCATTTTTCCCTGAGTAAGGGTCTTGGCACACTTGATACCCGCACCAATGCTCGTAAACGAAGAGTCTCTTGCCCAGCTATTACAGGCAGAGGCAGAACAGAGAAAGGAGAATCAACGGAAACGACGGATTAAGGCAGCCAAATTCCCCTTGCTGCGAACACTGGATACGTTTGAACTCGAGAATCTAGAACACGTTAAGCCAGAAACCATCTGGAGCCTGGCAGACAACAACT
>Ga0208564_1002676_pt1 | contig 13794 bp, 9 predicted proteins | sample AD_UKC073_MetaG_FD_184439 | JGI IMG/M metagenome (GOLD analysis project Ga0208564, IMG submission 184439) | Active sludge microbial communities of municipal wastewater-treating anaerobic digesters from USA - AD_UKC073_MetaG (SPAdes) (version 2) | ecosystem: Engineered > Bioreactor > Anaerobic >... | reverse complement strand
TCCCAGGGCGGCGCGTCGTCGTAGGGCGGAACGCCGGCTGGGTCGGGGTCTCCCGACGCATCGGCCTCGCGCCGCGCGGGCGCGTGCCCTCCGCCTTCGCGCGGCGCGCCCTGTCGCTGCGCGTCCGGACGCTGCGCCTCGTGGCGCGCGATGTACTTCACACGCACGCCGACCACGGCGATGATCGCGGCGCGCAGGTCCTCGCTCGGGCCCTCGCCCCGCATGAGGTGCTTGAACTTCGCGACGTCGCCCTGGCTCTGGAAGGTCAGGGTGAGCACGTCCTCGTCGAGGGCGGCCACGCGTGCGCCGCTCGCGAGCAGCCACGACGCGCGGCTGATCTCCTGCAGGCGGTTCAGCACCTGCGGCCAGGCCTCGCCGAGGCGCTCGAGCGTGAGCGGCCCGCTCGGCGCCGGCGCGGGCGGCGCGATCGGGGCGACAGCCGGAGCCGGAACCTGGGCCGGAGCCGGAGCCGGAGCGCCCGAGACCATCGGAACCGCCCATCCCCCGTCGCGCACCGCGGCAGCGCTCGGCCCGGCTGCCGGAGCGCCGGGCGCGGCAGCGGTATCGGCAGCGGCAACGGCAGCGCCGGCCGGCGCGGACGCGTGCTCGGCGGTCGGAGCGGAGCCGGTGGCAGTGCCGGTGGCGGGCGCAGCCAGCGGCGCGGCGCCGGCACCGCCCTGGGCTCCGACGGTCGCGGTCAGCACTCGCGCGACCATCAGCTCGAGCTGCAGGCGCGGCGAGGTGGCCCCGCTCATGTCGTCGAGCGCGGCGCTGACGAGATCGGCCACCCGCGAGAGCGCGTCGGCGCCGAAGACGCCGGCCTGGCGGCCCATGCGCTCCAGCTCGTCGGCGGGCACCCCGCGCAGCACCGCGGATGCCGCTGACCCGGTCGCGGCGACCACGATCAGGTCGCGCAGCCGCTCGAGCAGGTCGTCGACGAAGCGCCGGGGGTCCTGCCCGGTCTGCACGACCCGGTCGATGCTGCCGAAGGCGGCCGCGGCATCGCCCGCCCCGAGCGCGTCGACGACCTCGTCGAGCAGCTCGCCGGGGGTGTAGCCGAGCAGCGACACCGCACGCTCATAGGCGACGGGCGCATCGCCCGAACCGGCGATGAGCTGGTCGAGCAGCGAGAGCGTGTCGCGCGGCGACCCGCCGCCGGCACGCACGACGAGCGGGAGCACGCCGGGCTCGACGGCGACGCCCTCGCTCTCGCACAGCTGGCCCACGTAGTCGAGCATCGGGCCCGGCGGCACGAGCCGGAACGGGTAGTGGTGGGTGCGCGAGCGAATCGTGCCGAGCACCTTCTCGGGCTCGGTGGTCGCGAAGATGAACTTCACGTGCGCGGGCGGCTCCTCGACCAGCTTCAGCAGGGCGTTGAAGCCCTGCTGGGTCACCATGTGCGCCTCGTCGAGGATGAAGATCTTGAAGCGGTCGCGAGCGGGCGCGAAGATCGCGCGCTCGCGCAGATCGCGGGCGTCGTCGACGCCGTTGTGGCTCGCGGCGTCGATCTCGACGACATCGAGCGACCCCCCGCCCGAGCGCGAGAGCTCGACGCAGCTGGGGCACACGCCGCACGGGTGGTCGGTGGGACCCTCCGCGCAGTTCAGGCAGCGCGCCAGGATGCGCGCCGAGGTCGTCTTGCCGCAGCCGCGCGGCCCCGAGAACAGGTAGGCATGATTCACCCGATCGGCGCGCAGCGCGGCCATCAGGGGCTCGGTCACCTGCGACTGACCGATCATCTCGGCGAAGGTCTCGGGCCGGTAGCGGCGGTACAGTGCGGTCGTCACCCGACTAGCCTACGGCGTGCCGACGACACCGGCCTGTGAAGGCCGAAGGCGGCGGGATCGCGATCACCGATCGGGTGATTGCGGCGAGCCGATCGCCGCGACGCCGTCCTGCACCATCTCTCCCGAGCGCGTGATCGTCAGCGTCGCCGTGTTCGGAACGGAGGCGTGCAGCGCGGTGCCGTCCTCGCGGCGCGCGCCCTCGAACTGCCGCAGCGACGGCTCGCCCGGGATGAGCGGGCCCTGATCCGCGAGCGGCACCGTCGCCGGGGCATCCACCGTCGCAACGTGCGACGTGCCGCGCACCGCGAACTCGACCGGCCCGCCCTCGAGCACGACGAGCCGGAGCGCATCGGCGGTGAGCGTGATTCGCGTACGCGAGCCGCGCCATTGCAGCGCGAACTCGAGCGAGGGCCACGACGCGGGCAGCCGCGGGTCGAACGTCAGCTCGCCGGCGTAGTCGCGCATGCCGCCGAATCCGCTCACGAGGGCCGACCAGACGCCGCCGGCAGAGGCGACGTGCACGCCGTCGGCGGCGTTCTGGTGCAGGTCGGCGAGGTCGACGAACAGCGCCTCCTTGAAGTACTTCAGCGCAAGGTCCTGATACCCGACCTCGGCCGCCAGGATCGACTGCACGACCGCCGAGAGCGTCGAGTCGCCGGTGGTCAGCGGATCGTAGTACTCGAAGTTCGCCAGCTTCTCCTCCGGCGTGAAGTGGTTGCCCTGCAGGAACAGCGCGAGCACCACGTCGGCCTGCTTGAGCACCTGGAAGCGGTAGATCACGAGCGGGTGGAAGTGCAGCAGGAGCGGGCGCTGCTCGGGTGGGGTGGCGGGCAGATCCCACACCTCGCGCTCGAGGAACAGCGAATCCTGCGGGTGGATGCCGAAGGCCTCGGAATACGGGATGAACATGGCATCCGCGGCCCGAGTCCACGCCTCGGGCTCGCTCGCCTCGAGCTGCAGGCGCGACACCATGCGCTTGTACGCGGCCGGGTCGGCGGCCTCCAGCTCGCGGACCGTGCGCGCGGCGAAGCGCAGGTTGAAGCGCGCCATCACGTTGGTGAACAGGTTGTTGTTCACGACCGTCGTGTACTCGTCGGGCCCCGTCACGCCGTGGATGTGGAACTCCTCGGCGTGCGCGGTGGTGCGCCAGAACCCGAGGGTCGCCCAGAGCCGGGCGGTCTCGACCGCGATGTCGATCGCGCGGCCGGCGAGGAAGTCCTCGTCGCCGGTCGCGTTCACGTACTTCGCCAGGCCGAAGCTGACGTCGGCGTTGATGTGATACTGCGCGGTGCCGGCCGCGTAGTATGCGGAGGCCTCCTCGCCGTTGATCGTGCGCCACGGGAACAGCGCGCCGGCCTCGTTGAGCTGCGCGGCGCGGCGGCGTGCGGCGGGCAGCATGAGCTCGCGCATCCGCAGCGCGTTGCGCGCCCACAGCGGCGTCGTGTACGTCAGGAACGGGAGGACGTAGACCTCGGTGTCCCAGAAGTAGTGCCCGCTGTAGCCGCTGCCGGTGACGCCCTTCGCGGCGACCCCCTTGCTGTCGGCGCGCGCGGCGGCCTGCGCGAGCTGGTAGATGTTCCAGCGCACCGCCTGCTGCAGCGCGTCGTCACCCTCGATGCGCACATCGGAGCGCTCCCAGAACTCGTCGAGCCAGCGGCGCTGCTGCGCGCGGATCTCGGCGACGCCGACGGCCTGGGCGCGGTCGAGGGTACGGCGGCAGCGGTCGACGAGCTCACGCGCCGGGGCGCCGCGCGACGAGTGGTAGCTGATCAGCTTGGTGACGGTCACCGGCACGCCGGCCTGCGCCTGCACGCGGAACACGTTCTTCGCGATATCGGGCTCGACCAGCGTGCGCGCGCTGAACGTGTTGTCGGTGTCGATCAGGTGATCGGCGACGACGGCGACCGTCATGCCCGACTGGCGCACCTTGTAGCTGAGGGTGCTGCGCGCGCCGTCCTGCCAGTGCTCGCGCGGCTCCAGCACCCGCTCCGCGATGCGCTCGACGCGCCGCGGGTCGAAGCTTGCGCCCTTGCGACGGATCGGGATTCCGCCGTACTCGTCTTCGCCGTCCTGCCGGTTGATGAGCTGGCAGGCGATCGTGACCGGGGCGTCCGAGTTCAGCACGGTCACCGTCAGCCGCTGCATGGCCAGGTGCTTCTCGGCGAACGACACGAGCCGCGCGAACTCGATGCGCACGAGCTTGCCCGACGGGGTCATCCAGGTGAGGTCGCGCCTCAGGACGCCCTCGCGCATGTCGAGGGTGCGCTCCCAGTGGCGCACATCGGCGACGTCGAGGGCGAGCGGCTCGTCGTCGACATAGACGCGCATGACCTTGGCGTCGGGCGCGTTGATGATCGTCTGCCCGACCTCGGCGAAGCCGTACGCCTGCTCGGCGTGCCGGATCGGCCACGTCTCGTGCAGGCCGTTGATGAACGTGCCGTGCTCGTGCGCGCCACGCCCCTCGGGGTGGTTGCCGCGCATGCCGAGGTAGCCGTTGGCGACCGAGAACAGGGTCTCGGTGACGCCGGAATCCTCCTCGACGTGCTGACGCTCGATCAGCCGCCAGGGGTCAACGGGAAAGCGGTCGCGGTCGATCATGTGTCTGCAGGATCCTCCGGTTGTGGGTGGTGCGTGGATGCGTGAAGGGCGAATGGATGCCGCGGCCTCACGGCACGAGCTCGTCGAGGTCGTCGACCACGAGGTGCGCGCCCGCCTCGGCCAGGGCCTCGGCGCCGGTGCCGCGGTCGACGCCGACGACGAGCCCGAAGGCGCCCGCGGCGGCCGACGCGACGCCCGAGATCGCGTCCTCGACGGCGGCCGCGCGCGCCGGGACGACGCCGAGGCGCTCCGCGGCGACCAGAAACACGTCGGGGGCGGGCTTGCTGGGCAGGTGCTCGCGCTCGGCGACGACCCCGTCGACGATCACCGTGAAGCGATCCAGCAGCTTCGCGGCGGTGAGCACTTCGACGGCGTTCTTCGAGCTCGACACAACCGCGAGGGGCACGCCCGCCTCGCGCAGCGCGTCGAGCAGGCGCAGCGATCCGGGGTAGGGCTCGACCCCCTCCTCGCGGAGGATGCGCGCGAAGAGCAGGTTCTTCCGGTTGCCGATCCCGCACACGGTCGGAGCCTCGGGCGCGTCGTCCGGGCTGCCCCACGGCACCTCGACGTCGCGCTGGCGCAGCAGGGTCGCCACCCCGTCGTAGCGCTTCTTGCCGTCGAGACTCGCGAAGTAGTCGGCGTCGGTGTACTCGGGGGCGATCCCCCACTCGGCGAACAGCGCGGTGAACGTGGCGCGCCAGGCGTGCATGTGCACCTCTGCGGTGGGCGTGAGCACCCCGTCGAGGTCGAAGAGCACGGCGTCGTACTTGGTCAGATCGGGCAGCGCCCCGGTGCCGTGACCGGCCATGGTGCCTCCTAGCGTGCGACGCGCGATTCGCGCGCCGAAAGTGTTGGCTGGTGGATGCGAGTGGTGCTGCGTGCGCGGCATCGGCTCGCTGTCGTTCCGGCGAATATCAAGCGTACCCTCGCCCGAGCGCGCGCCGAAAGCGCGCGGCGCGGGGTCAGCCCTCTGACGCCGGGCGCTCGTGCAGCGCGACCTGCAGCGTCTGGCGCGCGATCTCGAGCTCCTCGTTCGTGGGCACCACGAGCACGGTGACGGCCGAGTCGTCGGTCGAGATGCGACGGATGCCGCGCCCCCTCGCCTCGTTTCGCTCGGGGTCGATCGCGATCCCGGCGAAGCCGAGCGTCTCGAGCGTCGCGGCGCGCACCGCGGCGACGTTCTCGCCGACGCCGGCCGTGAACGAGATCACGTCGACGCCGCCGAGCTGGGCGATGTACGCGCCGGCGTAGTGGCGCAGGCGGTGCACGTACACGTCGAACGCGAGGATCGATGCGGCATCCCCTTCGGCCACCGCCTCGCGCAGCTCGCGCATGTCGCCGTGCCCCGACATCCCGAGGATGCCGCTGCGGCGGTTGAGCAAGACGTCCAGGTCGTCGATGCCGAGTCCCGCCTGGCGCGCGAGGTGGATGAGGGCGGCGGGGTCGATGTCGCCGGAGCGCGAGCCCATCACGAGGCCCTCGAGCGGGGTGAGCCCCATCGAGGTCTCGACCGAGCGGCCGCCGTCGATCGCCGTGACCGACGCGCCGTTGCCGAGGTGGAACACCAGCTGGCGCAGCTCCTCGATCGGGCGCCCGACGAATGCGGCGGCCGCCTCCGAGACGAACTTGTGCGAGGTGCCGTGGAAGCCGTAGCGGCGCACACGGTGCTCGGCAGCGAGCTCGGCGTCGATCGCGTAGGTGTAGGCGGCAGGCTCGAGGCTCTGGTGAAACGCCGTGTCGAACACCGTGACGTGCGGCACGTCGGGGAACGCGTGGCGCGCCGCCTGGATGCCCGCAAGATTCGCGGGGTTGTGCAGCGGGGCCAGCACCGCAAGCTCGGCGATGTCGACCTCGACGCGATCGGTCACGAGCGTGGGTGCGAAGAACCGCGCCCCGCCGTGCACGACGCGGTGGCCGATCGCCGTGGGCGGCATCGCCTCGAGTGAGGGCCCGTGCTGCTCGAATGCCTCCAGCATCACGTCGAATCCTGCCGCGTGATCGGGGATCGGCAGCTCGGCCTCGCTCGTCGCGTCGAGCACGGTCGGCGCGTTGCCGCCGTCGGCCCGCATCCCGGCCGCGGTGATCGTGTGGATGCTGCGGCCCATCGCCGAGCCGATCCGCTCGACGAGCCCGGAGGCCAGCAGGGTCTCGCTGCGCATGTCGAGCAGCTGGTACTTGAACGACGATGATCCGCTGTTTACGACCAGCACGATCCCGGTCATCGCTTGTCTCCTTCGGTGGTGGCGGCACTCGCGCCCGGGCGGACCGCCTGGGCCTGGATGGCCGTGATGGCGACGGTGTTGACGATGTCTTCGACCAGCGCGCCGCGCGAGAGGTCGTTGATCGGCTTGTTGAGCCCCTGCAGCACCGGGCCCATCGCGACGGCGCCGGCCGAGCGCTGCACCGCCTTGTACGTGTTGTTGCCGGTGTTGAGGTCGGGGAAGACGAACACCGTGGCCTTGCCCGCGACGGCCGAGCCGGGCATCTTGGCGGCGGCGACCGCGGCGTCGGCGGCCGCGTCGTACTGGATGGGGCCCTCCACCGCGAGCTGTGGCGCACGCGTGCGCACGAGGGCCGTGGCATCGCGCACTTTCTCGACGTCGGCGCCGCTGCCCGACTCGCCCGTGGAGTACGAGAGCATCGCGACCCGGGCGTCGATGCCGAACTGCTCGGCGGTCGCCGCCGACGAGATGGCGATGTCGGCGAGCTCCTCGGCGGTGGGGGCGGGGACGACCGCGCAGTCGCCGTAGACGAGCACGCGATCGGCGAGCGCCATGAGGAACACGCTCGAGACGACCGAGACGCCGGGCTGGGTCTTGATGATCTCGAACGCCGGCCGGATGGTGTGGGCGGTGGTGTGCACCGCGCCCGAGACCATGCCGTCGGCGAGCCCCATGTGCACCATCATGGTGCCGAAGTACGACGGGTCGGTCACGATCTCGGCGGCCTGCTCGACGGTCACGCCCTTGTGGGCGCGCAGCCGCGCGTACTCGGCGGCGAACCTCGCCACGAGCACCGCGTCGTGGGTGCTCAGCACCTGGGCCCGGCGAATGTCGAGGCCGAGCTCGAGGGCCCGGGCGCGCACCTCGGTCTCGTCGCCGAGGATCGTGAGGTCGGCCACGTCGCGCGAGAGCAGGGTGCCCGCCGCGCGAAGCACGCGATCGTCGCTGCCCTCGGGCAGCACGATGCGCTTGCGCTCGGCGCGGGCGCGCTCCATGAGGACGTACTCGAACATGAGGGGCGTGACCACGGTCGCGCGCGCCACGCCCATCGCCCGGATGAGCTCGTCGCGGTCGACGTGGCGCTCGAACAGCGCGAGGGCAGTGTTGAACCGGCGCTGCGAGTCGGCGGCCAGCCGCCCGCGCGCGTTCATCACGCGCACGGCGGTGTCGTAGGTGCCGAAGCGTGTGGCGATGATGGGCAGCTTCGAGCCGAGGCCGTCGATCAGCCGATCGATATCGGGCGGCAGGGGGAAGTCGCCGTTGAGCACGACGCCCGAGATCGACGGGAAGTTGTCGGACGCGTGCGCGAGCAGGGTGGCCAGCAGCACGTCGAGGCGGTCGGCCGCGATGACCACGACCGAGCTCTCGAGCAGGCGCGGCAGGACGTTCACCATCGACATCCCCGAGACGACGACGTTCAGCGCCTCGCGGGTCATCAGCTCCGGGTCGCCCTTGATCATGGTGCCCTCGACGGCGCGCAGGATGCCGCGCATGCTGGGCGCGACGAGCATGCGGTCCTCGGGGACCGCCCACACCGGGATGTGCTCGCCGTGGAAGTGGCGGATGCTGGCGCGCGTGGCATCCACGATCCGGTCGAGCTCGGCGGGGTCAGCGCGGTTGACGATGACGGCGAACAGCTCGGCACGCTCGTCGGCGAGCTCCGCGAGGGTGGTGGATGCAAGCTGCGCGATGTCTGCGGGCGAGCGCGGGGTGGTGGTGCCGAGCTGCTCGCCCTGCCCCCGGTTGGCGCGCCCGCCGAGCACGAGCAGCACGGGGGCGCCGAGGTTCGCGGCGATGCGCGCGTTGTAGCTGAGCTCGGTCGGCGACGCGACATCGGTGTAGTCGCTGCCCACGATCACGACCGCGTCGCACTGGGCCTCGATGGCCTTGAAGCGCTGCACGATCAGCGCGAGTGCGGCGTCCGGGTCGGCGCGCACCTGCTCGTAGGTGGCGCCGATGCAGTCCTCGTAGTCGAGCACGTGCGAGGTGTGCCCGAGGAGCATGTCGAGGGAGTCGTCGCGCTCCTCCGTGGAGCGGGCGATCGGCCGGAACACGCCGACGCGAGGTGTGGTGCGAGCCAGCGCATCGAGCACGCCGAGTGCGATCGTCGACTTGCCGGAATGCCCTTCAGCAGACGTCAGGTAGATGCAATGTGCCACCGATACAGCCTACCGCGCCTGGCAGAGTGATCCGAGGGCCGGGCCGTTCGGGCGCGGTGCCTGGCCGCCGTCGGGGCGGTCCCCGCGGCGAGCGCCGGTGCGCGATGCGACGGCCGGCCGGGCCGAAGGAAGGCCGGGCAAAAGAAAAGACCCTCCGCGCACCCGGCAGAGCCCGGTTACCCTTGCTACGTTTCCGTCCTGGGGGAATTGGCCTGGGTACCGTCACGCGGAGAGCCGTGTCCATTGTATGCCGAGATTTGGATGCTCGTGTCCCGGGCGGCCCCGCGACAACGGCTCGCGCACAACCAGGTAGGATGGCTGAGGCCCTCGGGCCAACCTGGAGGATTCGCCTAGTGGCCTATGGCGCACGCTTGGAAAGCGTGTTGAGTGAAAGCTCTCAGGGGTTCGAATCCCCTATCCTCCGCCAACGCCGTCCCACCCGCTTCGCGCTTGTCGACGCGTCGGCTAGCCTTCAGGGATGACGCAGCCCCCTCGGATCGAAGACGTCGCCATCGGCGGCGACAGCATCCGCCTTGGCCAGTTCGTGAAGTTCGCGGGCCTGCTCGACTCGGGCGGCGACGTGAAGGAGGCCATCATCGACGGCTTCGTCACGGTGAACGGCGAGGTCGATCGCCGGCGCGGCCGGCAGCTCCAGCTCGGCGACGTGATCGGCTTCGAGGGGCACCTGGTGCGCGTCTGCGCGTGAGCTGGTGTCTGCTCAGGCGCCTGCGCGCACGATCGCGTCGTGCGGGATCAGGTACTGCCGAACCAGCCACGGCCCGGTGCGGGGCAGCTTCAGGCATCGATCCACGGTCGAGCACCGGAGCACCGCGTCGTGCGCCGCGTACTTCGCGAACGCGTCGAGCTTTCGCGCAAGCTCGTCGCCGTGGAGGTTGGGCGCGAGCCCCGAGATCGGGTAGCCCTGTGCGTAGGTCACCCTGCGCGGGTCGATGAGCCCTCGATCCGCCAGGTCTGCCACGATGCCGCCCGTGGCCGCGTGGTCGGGGTGATCGCCCCGCGAGCCCTGAGCCATGGCGGGGAGCGCCGTCAGGACCTCGTCGGGGGCGTACGCATCGTAGAGCTGCGACACCGTCGCCGGCAGGTCGACCGCCTTCAGCGGGGCGGCGCCGCCGAACCGCGGCGCCTCGGCGACGAGGCCGCCGAGCAGCTTCGGGATGCCGCTGTGTCCGGTCGCCTGAAACCCGTTGCCATCGAGACCGCTGTCGGGCAGGCGCAGGAAGAACAGGCTGATGCGCGGGTCGCCACTTGGGCGGGTCATCGCGAGCGTGATCCCGTTCGAGAGGAGCACGGTGCGGTCCTCCCACGGCGTCGCGGCGCCGCGCATCGCGTCGTATGCGGCGCGAAGGCCCGCTTCGCGCGCAAGCTCGTACTGCTCGCCGAGCCCCGCGTCTGACGCGGTCAGATACAGCGTGCGCACGCACCGGCCGGCGTCGAGCGCGCGCGGGATCGTCGGGCTTCCGAAGATCAGGTCGTCGTCATAGTGGGCCCAGACGGTCAGCAGGGTGCCGCCCGGGCAGGGTGCGTCGATGTACTGCAACGGAGACACGAACGGGCGCGGGGAGTCGACCGCCAGCACGGCGCCGACGTCGGCGCACTGCCCCGTAGTGGCGAAGAAGCTGACCGCGTCGACGCCGTGCTGCGGGAGGGTGCGCAGGGCCGCATCCGAGAGCACGTCCGGGCACCGGGCTATCAGCTCCGTGATACGCAGGTCGTCGAGGTCGTTCGGAGGCGGCGCCGTGTGCCCCACCTCCGGCTCGAGTGGCGGCGGCGCGCTCGCGCCGGCCGCCGCGGGGGCGCCCGTCGGCGCGCCGAGGGCCACGCAGCCGCTGAGCAGCGCCGCGGCCGCGACGAGCGTCGCGCCGAGCCTCGCCGCTCCCCTGGCTGCACCACGTCGCATTCGCCGCCCCTCCTGAACAGTCACAATAGGGCCGGGCGAAACGCCGCCAGCGCCGCAAGCGCCGAAACGGCCGAGCCGAAACAGAATCGTTAGGCCCGGCCGCCGCTCCCGGCGCGGTGCGCCGCTACGCGCGCTGCGCCTTGTCGCGCAGCGCCGCCACGAGGCCGTCGCTCAGGCCCGCGGCGCGCAGCGGGGCGAGCGGGTCGCCGTACCCCTTGCGCACGACGTCGAGCATCTGCGCCATGGCGAACTCGTCGAACGGCTTGTCGTCGGCGGCGGCGCGGGCCGCGGCATCCAGATCGATGCCGAGCTGCGCCATCAGCACGCCCATGACCGGGCGGCTGCGCTCGTGGATCGCGTCGATGTTCGGGCCCGAGCGGCCGTAGTCGGCGACGATCTCGGCGTCGCTCGCACCGAGCGCGAGCAGCATGGAGGCCGCGAGCACGCCGGTGCGGTCCTTGCCGGCGGTGCAGTGGAAGGCGACCGTGCCGGGCGCGAACGCGATGATCGACAGCGCCGTCACGAGCGACGGCGCCGCGCGCACGTACATGCGGGCGTAGCTGAGGCCGAACTCGCTGGGGCGCTCGAACTCGCGCTCGTCCTTCATGGATGCGCCGAGGCTCGCCATGAGCGGGAGGTGGTGGTAGGCCACCGGCTGGGCGCCGAACGCCCCGCGGCCGGTGAAGTGCACCTCTTCGCGCGAGCGCAGGTCGATGATCGTGCTGAGCCCATCGGCGACGAGCTCGTCGGCGTACTCGTGGGTGACGACCGAGAGGTCGTCGGCGCGCACGGCGACCCCCGGGCGGACCGTGCCGCCCTCGATGACGATGCCGCCGAGGTCGCGGACGTTGACGGGGGTGCTGAGCGGGAGCGCGTCGCTGAGGAGGGTCATGAGATTCGCTTTCTGATCAGGGCGCTGCCCTGGTCGATGAGGGTGACGAGGATGATGATGCAGATGATGATCGCGCTGAGGTGCCCGTAGTCGTACGTCTTCATCGCCGTGGTGAGCTCGAGGCCGATGCCGCCCGCGCCGACCAGGCCGAGGATGGTGGCTCCGCGCACATTCCCCTCGAACAGCAGCAGGGTGTACGAGACGAGCAGCGGGGATGCCTGTGGCACGACGCCGTACTGGATCAGCTGGCGCTTCGACGCACCCACCGCCTCCATGGCCGTGAGCGGGCCACGGTCGACGGCCTCCATCGCCTCGGCATAGACCTTGCCGATGGATCCGATCGACCCGAGCGTCATCGCGAGGATGCCCGCGAATGGCCCGAGGCCGACGGCCGAGACGAACATCAGCGCGAAGACGAGGTCGGGCACCGAGCGGATGATGTTCATCACCCACCGGGTCGGGTAGTAGAGCCATTTCGGGGCGATGTTCGACGAGGCCCCGAACGCGACGATGAGCGACAGCAGCGCGCCGAGGAACGTGCCGACGATCGCCATCTGCAGCGTCTCGATCAGCAGTGCGAAGATGCGATCGAACTTGTCGAAGCTGGGCGGGAACAGACGCATCAGGAACGCGCCCATGTTCACGGTGCCCTCGCCGAGCTTGGCGAAGTTGAACTGCGCGCCGACGAACGACCACACGAGCACCAGCGCCGCGACGACGGCGCCGAGCATGAACCGCGCGCGCGGCACCCGGAACGCCTGCTCGAGGCGCGCGCGCTCGGTCGGGTCGAGGACCGGCGCCTGCTTGGCCCGCGGGGGCTGCGGCGTGTGCCGCGCGCCCGCGCGCTCAGGCGAGGTCGTCGACATCCCGTTCCTCCTCCTGCTCATAGACGACCGCGAGGTCGGCGGCAGGCAGCTGCGCGGTGGGCGCGGCGACCACCACCTCGCCGTGCTTGAGCCCGACGATGCGGTCGGAATGGCGCACCGCGAGGTCGAGCACATGCAGGCTCACGAGCACCGGGATGCCGTCCTCGCGGGCGATGCCGCGCAGCAGCTCCAGCACCGAATCCGACATCCGTGGATCGAGGGATGCCACGGGCTCGTCGGCGAGGATCACCCGCGGCTGCTGCATCAGGGCGCGGGCGATCGCGACCCGCTGCTGCTGCCCGCCCGAGAGCGAGCGGGCGGGCGCAGCGGCCTTGTGCGCGATGCCGACGCGATCGAGCAGCTCCATTGCGCGGACGCGGTCTGCGCGCGAGAAGCCGCCGACGAGGTTGATGCGGCCGGCGTGGTGCAGCGCACCCGTGAGCACGTTGGTCAGCACGCTGAGTCGCCCGATCAGGTTGAACTGCTGGAACACCTGCCCAGCATTCGCACGCAGCTCACGCAGCTGCCCGCGCTGCAGATTCGCGACGTCGTAGCCGGCGACGCGCACGCTGCCCGAGGTGATCGGCGCGAAGCCGGTGAGGCTCTTCATCAGCGTCGACTTGCCCGAGCCGGACGAGCCCAGCAGCGCGACCATCTCGCCCGGAAACAGATCGAGATCGACGCCGTCGAGCACGAGCTCACCCGCGGTGTAGGCCACGCGCAGCCGGCGCACCGACGCGATGGGCAGTCGGGCGCGCAGCTCGGCTGTGGTCGGCTCGGCGATCATCGGCTCGGCGATTCGCGCCCCGGCCGCGGCGGTCGAGCCGCTGCGGGCCGATGCCTGCACTGCGGTGGTCATCAGCCGAGATCCGAGATGTCGACGCCGGCGATCTGCGCGATGCGCACGAACGGCTTGAAGATCTCGCTGCCGGGCTCGAGCAGCGCGGCGCCGCCCTTGGTGCCGGCGAACAGCGGCCCGAGCGCCTCGGCGTTCTTCTCCGAGAACACCTCGGGAATCGCGGCGAGCAGCAGGTCACGCTTGTCCTGGCTCATCTCGCTGTTCACGAGAATGGTGCTCGAGACCGGCATCGACTCGCTCATCGCGATCGAGCGCGTCTCGCCCTCGGCGAAGGGGAACATGTCGCTGTCGTACATGCCGGCGATGACCACGGCCGTGCACGCGACATCCACCTGCCCCTGCTTGAGGGCGATGAAGCTCATGTCGTGCCCGCCGGCGAACATCGGGGTGTAGTCGACGTCTTTCTTCAGCCCCGCCTGGTCGAGCGTGTAGACGGGCATGAAGTAGCCGCTGCTGGATGCCGGGTCGGCGAACGCGATCACGGTCTCGGGCG
>Ga0208564_1002670_pt1 | contig 13821 bp, 8 predicted proteins | sample AD_UKC073_MetaG_FD_184439 | JGI IMG/M metagenome (GOLD analysis project Ga0208564, IMG submission 184439) | Active sludge microbial communities of municipal wastewater-treating anaerobic digesters from USA - AD_UKC073_MetaG (SPAdes) (version 2) | ecosystem: Engineered > Bioreactor > Anaerobic >... | reverse complement strand
GCGCATCGAGGCTTACCTGTCCTGACGTACCTGTACCGAATGTGCAGACCTATCAAGTTTATACCTCATGTTGGGTGAATGATAATAGAATACTCAAGAGGAATATATCTATCGCAGGAAGGAAGGAAGGGCGGCTCCGCTTTCATCCCCATCGTGAACGGTGGGGACTTCCCGCTCCGCCCCCTTCACCCCCGCAAGTTAAAATTAATGTAACAGGTCAGGACACCCTTCACTGATCCCTTGCTCTTACCCATCATATCACATCCCCCTTTTCTGAAATATGCCCGTATAACCGTTAGATCTTTATATAATGGGAGATAAATAGATATTCAGGACATGTCATCATGGAACGTGACGATATTCTTGCACTGATACAGAACGACCCTGAAGCGATCGTCACGATCATCCAGCGTCTGGAAGAGTTGGTGAAGCAACAGCAGGCCCGGATCGCTGAACTCGAACGACGTCTCAACATGAACGGTCAAAACAGCAGTCGTCCCCCATCCACCGGTGGCTTCAAACGGCCTCAGAAAGAGCGTAAAAAGACCGGGAAACGTCCGGGTGGTCAGAAGGGACATGAAGGTCGGACGATTGAATGGTGTGAGACTCCAGACATCATCCAGACACACCGCGCAGATGTCTGTGAAGAATGTGGTGCATCCCTTGCTCTCGTCCCGGCATCCTATGTTCAGAAGAGACAGGTTCATGACTGCTGGTCGCCCTACTTCGGGTATGCATGCGAGCATGCGGTCTGTAATGCCCATATTCTCCGCGATCTCAAAGGTATATCGGAGGATCCGGTCAGCGTTGGTCTGATGAGATGCATGATCTCCTTCTTGAGATCTACGCCGCTGTTGATGGAGCCCCGGAATCAGCGGGTTCTCTCACACCGATTGAGATCGAGGAGTTTCAAAGACGATTTGATCTGATCCTCGAGAACGGGAAGGCAGAGAACCCCTCCTCTCCTCTGCCGGTTCAAGGAGGGAGACGTAGTCGGAAGAGACGAACTCCTGCTGAGAACCTCATTGACCGGTGTCAGAGATATCGTGTAGAGATCCTCCGGTTCATGACCGATTTCAGGGTGCCGTTTACGAACAACCTTGCGGAGCGTGACATCAGGATGGTGAAGGTTCAGCAGAAGATCTCAGGGACGTCTCAGTTGTGTGGAGGGGGCATCTAACTTCTGCAGGGTTCGGGGGTATATCTCAACGGTGAGGAAGAATGGAGGGTCGGTAATCACGGCCATCCGGAGAGCATTCGAGGGAGAACCCTTCATAACAACTGCGGCTTACAGGTATACCTGACCTGTTACCGTATTTTAAGATGTAAACGAAAGTTATATCACCTTATTCACCAACCACTCGGTTGTCTGGTGCTGGATATGACCACGTATGATGAAATGCTTGGTTTCGATTATACCGATGAGGGCGCGTGGAAAGAATTTGTCACCTCAGAGATCCTTCCCCTCTACATTGCAGCGGTTAAGATCACTAAGTTCTCTCAATATTTAAAAGGAAAATTGGAGAGTTCTTTTACAGACGCATTTTTAGAGAATAAGGGTATCCAGAAGATGCTTCTCGGGGGAGTAACTCCAGATGGTGAATATGCCGAGAATAGCCTCGCTAAGTTTTATAAAGAACGTATTGGAGTCTACATCGACCCTCATCTCTGGGTTTCGTTATGTAAGGAGCCTGACACTGAAGCGCTTCAACATATCGAGGTTCACTTATCTCAGCCGCTGATTTCCCATAGGTTGAACGATGTCCTTGGTTTAAGTGGCAACATACTCAGGTCAGCAGGCCATGATCTTCCTGAAATTGATGAGGACGTCCTTAACGGTTTCATCCAAGATCCAGAGAGTATCATAGACGAATTCGAGACGATATATTCCCAATTGATCAAGATCTCGGCGACATACAACTATCATACGTTCTTTGCCATGAGTACTCGTCTAACACCAAAATTTTTCCTTCTTGAAGCCTATCCGCGGTTAAAAATACATTTCGACGCGGTAACAGCACTGTTAGGGCTGGTAGTGACCGAGATTCCCGGGGTCAACAAAACAGCGTATCAGGGCGATATGGTTTTGATCGGACATACACCAGAGGGATTCGCCGACAGCCTTTATAAGTTGAATCAGATTGCCTGGTATAGCTTATCCTCCTTTGCTTTATTCGACGGTCAAGTTCCACCTCTTCGGGATGAGTTCATCGAGAACATTCAGATGAGTAATACCGGTCTGAAACCACTGAGCGAGGCATTTGAAGTGACGAAATACTACCTCACTGATAACGGGCTTAACGTTCTGGGGTATACCGGTAATTCGAGGAATTTTTACCGTGCTTGCGAAATGAGTCTCCAGCACTTCCTCCGTATTGCTGCCCCGTATCTCTTCATGGGTCTGATGATTCTGGAGATAGAACGTGGGCCCCGCACACAATACGAGGAAAAAATTGTTGGATTACGACCGGCGCTGTATGTTTGTTCTACCTATCATGGCTAATGAGAGGTCCGAAGAATCGTAAAGGGTGGTTCTTACATGTCCATGGAAGTGAATAAAGAGAACAGCGGGCAGATGCCCGATGGGCGCCCCCCGGGCATCAGTGCAGATACCGGGCGGGAACCGAAAGGCAGTATGAGCGACGGGCCGGAATTAGAGGAGTCTCTTTTTGGAGGTGAACTTATCCCTGCGGTTAGTGTCCCAATTGTAAAGTTACCGGAACAGGCAAAAGAACACTCCCTAAAGGTTGAATTTGATTGCACTATTCCTGAAATCAACAGGCAGGGCAGCCTGGACCTGAGTGTGCCGATACTCCGCTTACGGCCGGGGAGTATCACCATGAGCAAGGTTGTGCTGGACGATCATATTCCCTTAATACCAAAAGAAGATGTCCATTTTTACGTCCCTGTGGTGAGTCTTCAACAGTCCGCTCCAGTTCTTCATAATACCTGGACCGAATGTGCTAGCGATGTCCAGGAGCACTGGGTCACTACGTACGCAACGCTCCGTGAACAGACTTCGACTGATAGAGAAGACATGAAGGAAACCCCGGAGACAACCTCACCAGACTCACCATCTGGAGGGGGCGCCGGCATACCCGAGGAGCCTCCAGATGTCATGCAGTACCTATTTGGGATCAAAAACGATGACCTATCGACCCGGCGGCCAAAGATCATTCTCTACAAAGAACTACCCGAGGACAACACCCTGGCCAGTTTTGAAACCTGCTGTTTACGTGTCTACCGGGAACAAGCAGGCGGGGATCCAAGATTACAGCTACAGCCCATCAGCAGGCTGGACAAAACCATTGTGACCTATTTAGACCGGTGGGCAGATCCAGGCCATCGCCTTATCACGCTGGATCTTGATTACTTTGACCAAGCGGAAGCAGAGAAGTGGCTTGAACCAAAAAATCTGCGTGACTTCCTGAGGAGAGCAATCGCCGCAGACTATGGGTTCATTATCTTCAAGTCCCGGATAGAGGATCTTTTTGAGAACTGCCGGCGATTGGTTGAGGAGCGGCTCGCGTCTGAGATCGGCCATCTCCTGGATATTCATGTTGTTAAACCCAATTCTCTTTCGATCGATGAGAAGAGATGGATTTCATCAATCTTCTGGGGGAATTGCGCGCGAATTAAGGAAGAACTCCCGATAGTTGCTCATTATCGAGATGGGGGAAGCAGGGAGGCGCGCATCTCTTCATATGACTTAGACATAGTCTTCAACAAAAGGTGTAGGAAAGAGTACGAGAAAGAGTTCACCTCGTTCATCAGAGGAGAAAACAGGCTGTACCAGATCGTGACAAAAAAGAGATCCAGAGAGTCCGATGAGCACTATCTGATGAAGTGTTATGTTGTCCGATACCTCTCTGAAAAATATCAGTTGAAGACTATTGTGGAGATAACAGAAGCCATTCAAACTGAAAAGCCCCAAGATTCGAGCTCCAGCCCCGAATATTTCATTCCGGACGTTTTTGATAAGAAAGGCAATGGGTATTACGAGATAGAGACGCTGTTTGCGGGAGATAGAAACGGAAAAGAACTCGTCAACCATTTGTCGGAGACTGTGTTGAAATATAAATTAGATCGCAATAATCCTGCAAGAGTCTACGTTGTCATCGACAACGTTGCTGCCATTAGACATATGAGCGATCTCCTCTGGCTTGAAGAGACGTTCCGCGATCAGCAGGTCGTTCCGGTCAGATTCCTGACCTTCGACATCACCTCGAAGGGGTTAATCCCGATACAGGAAGTAAATCATATGCTGCAGAAGATAATGCATGATAAAACCTTAATATCCAAATCCGGCACTACCTGATCCCCCACGCATCATTTTTACCCATAAATGCTCTAATTACGATAGGAGTTTTGGGATGGTGAGTGAGAAGGATTTTGAGAGAAAAGGAGTCTGAAATATGGGGTGTGGAGCAAAATTACGAAAAATCTGCGAGTGTTGTCATTCGTGAAGTCGAATTCTGCGCTTTTCCGAAGTGTGCGGACAAGTCATGTAGACTATTGATAGGCGTTGCTCCCTCGGAGATCAACTTATCAAACCCGGCCACCGCCCTCTTATTCGTGCCTTCGGGCCTTACCGCATAGATAGGCGTCCCCTGCTTGAAAGCGGTTTCAGCCTGTCGGATTGAGCCACCAGACTCTCCAGTTTCGATCACGATCACGGCTTTGGACAAGGCACTTGTGATACGGTTTCTCTCTATATACCGCCCTTTGTGCATTTTCGTGAGAGGGGTGATCTCGCTAATGAGTGCTCCCGATGTGGATACCCTCTCGGCAAGTTCCTGGTTCTCTTTTGGAACAACGTTCTCAATATCTCCAGGAAGCACCGCAATGGTTTCACCGCCAAGATCCAGTGCGGCTTTATGTGCACATGTATCCGTTCCAAGTGCCAATCCACTGACGATTGTATATCCGAGTTGTACAAAGAATCCGACAATCTCCTGAACTTTCTCAGTACCCTCGGGGCTGATATCCCGCGTACCGACAATTGCAACTGCAGGTCTTGATAGGCTTTCTACCCTGCCTTTTAGATAGAGTACAAACGGCGGATCCGGAATTTTCATGAGTTTCGAAGGGTACTCACTATCCGTCACTCGCACGATACGGATGTTCTTCTGTCGATAGCGCTTAACGATATCAATATAGTGATCGAGAAGCTGTCTCTCCCGAGCAATCTCAGCTTTTTCAATAACGGACCCGATGGCTTCCGGATAGTCCATGTGTGTGTTTGAGCAATTTTCAAAGATATCAGAGAATATATTGTGAACGAATGCCGGATCGCGGAAGTAATCAATGTTATCCTTTTTTTTCAAGGATTGGCAATCATTGAGGCAGGCGAGCAGTGCTGTTTCTTGTATGAAGAAATTATCCATTGTAACTCCTCAAGACCTCGAAATGTTTCCTGGGAACCATCCGCCCCAGAACAAGTGCCCAGACTTCTCCGGCCCCATGCTCTTTCAGCACTCGAGTACACTCACGTTTTGTCACCATATTAATGCATGTATCGTCGATGAGGAGGATTGAATCCCCTTCAAATTGGTGATTACATCCTATCTTTCCTGCGATTTCCCTCTCTTTCTCTGCTAGATCATGTATTTCGTGCATTGGTCGATAAGGTTCCTTTACATAGAGCACATCCTGGAACGGGAGATTATATCGGGAGGCAATACCCTGGGCAAGGAGTGCTACCGGACTGTAACCCCTGTCACCTGATCCACGCATCACCGGAACCACAACATCAAGCTCCTGCAGTTCGGGATACTGGGACTCCATAGAGTAGTATAAACACTCCCGAAGGAGCGGGATGATGGTTGAATCTGTCTTCAATCTGCGGATTTCATCGCTCAGTCTGTCATCAGGGTACTCGCTTTCAAAAAGATACTTCCCAAATGCCCGGACACGGACGAGCGGATCGTCCCTGTCCGGGCTTGAGTTGCATATGCTGCAGTAAGGATTATACTCTGCAAAACTGTCCGGTATCGGATTGCCGCACACCTCACAGTACGGCGGATAGAGGATTTCAAGCACCACTCCATCAGATCTCAGAAAAAACCTCTCCATAATCTTCGCTCTTTAGTCTCCTTTGGAATCCTGATTCGCTCCTTGAGAAGGGGTACCGAAGTGAGTCTTTATATAGTCTACAGCCTGGCTCAGCGAGAGCTTCCGCGACGACGACGTCCCCCTGATCCAGAACTCGTCGTCGCCGTTGTTCTTCACAAACACCGGCTCGTTCGAAGCCCTGACCTCGACCGCCCAGAACACCTTCCCGCCGTCTGCGAGCGAGTGGATCGTGATCCCGGGGAGGAACCGGTTGCCGAGGTACTGCTTCACCAGGTCGTCGAACCGGAGCCGCAGGCCGTCCTCGTTCTTCCGCTGGGAGAGTTTCAGGTCGCCGTCGAGCCCGACAACCTCCCCGGCATCATCGACGCCGACGAAGAGCACCCCACCGTGGGTGTTCATGAAGGATGCTATGGTCTTTGCGATGGTGTGCTCCAGCACCTTGTTGCGCTGTTTCCGCTCCCTGTCCCACGATATCGACTCCTTGAACTCGACCCGCTCGCTCTCGCCGCCGGCGATGAGCGCGGTCCAGTCGGGCTCCCCATCCTTCTCCGGCAGATCGGCCCGCATCACCCGGACGAACTCACGGGCGAGGTCGTCGTACTTCCGGAGGATCACCTCCTTGGTGCGGTAGCGCCCGTATGCCGCCTCGTCCTTCCTCTTCACGATGGGGAAGGTCTCCATGATGTAGTCAACGTCTTCCCGCGAGATCTCGTAGAGGTGGAAGTAGAGGGCGTCGAGGTCGCACCGGAGGTCGAACCGCCGCTCCTCGTCCCAGACAAACGGCCGGGGCGTGCCGTCCGGCCCGACGGTGTTTGCCGGGAACCACCTGTTCCAGGTCTCCACGCCCACCTCGGCGAGGACGTCGCGGGCGAAGGGTTCGAGGTCCCAGGCGGTGTAGGTGAGCTCGATGACGCGGGGGGCGATGAAGTTCGTTAGCGAAGCGGTGTAGGTGGAAGGGGGGAGGACGGGGAGTTGTTTGAGGATAAAAAAGGTAAGATGCGCCCCCCCAATTTTTAGCCTAATAAAATAATCAAAAATATATGAATTAAAATTTGATAATAGGGTCAAACATAGATTTGATAACCGGTCATTAATTTTTACAATGGGCGCAGTGTGAGCTACTCCCACAAAAGGAATGAATGCGAACATCCCTGTTCTCCGATTGGTCGAAATATTAGTGACATCTCTGAATGCAATAAAGTATCCAGTTGTCGACTGAGTCCTCTTCACGACATTTTCACGATTTACCCAATACCATGGCTGATTTGCATAGAAGGCATTTTTGTATTGAGCATTTGTTGGAGTCGGGAGCATCTTTTGTCTTTTGTCTGTAATACCCTCAAATGTTCCGAACCTGTGATCATACTGGTGGAACATCTTCGCCTCGTAGAGCGGCAGCCAGACCTCCTCCCCCTTCACGAACCGGTTCCCGTCGAGCACAAACCCCGCCGCCTCCATCTCTTCCCGCGTGCGGAAGAGGTGGGAGTCGTTGGACATATCGAACATCCTCTGGAACGAGACCCCCCAGGGGTTGCCCGCCTCACCCAGTGACTCGTTGACCATTACAGGAATCCTACGATAAACAGATTTAGCGATTTTTGCGTCATACTTATTTTTAAACATCGGACAATTATGAGTATTTGGATTCAAAATCGCAATTTCATCCGAATTTAATGAAAAATGTCGACCATTGTCATATAAATCAGAAATGTTGCTGAGGAAGAATGCAAAATCATAATATTTTGAGTCAATTTCCTCGCCAACCACAGTAAATAGTGAAAATCTATTAATCCCAGCAATCGGGAAAAAATCCTCCTTGTTATCAAAGTCATAGAGGCTCACGAGCGACCCCGACTCCACCAGATCCCCGAAGAACGGCGCCGTTGTCGCGTCGGTCGCGATCCCGGTCGGCACGATGATCCCCGCCCGCCCCCGCGGTGCGATCGCCCGCCGGGCGAGTTCGGAGAAGACCGTGTAGGTGTTGATGTCCCCCGTCCCGGTCAGGGGGAACCGCCCCGAGGTGCGGATGAAGAGGCTCTCGCGCTCGCTTGAGCGCTTTGCGGCGAGGAACTCCGCGTGGAGCGCGGGGTTCCCGGTCTTGAGGGCTTTGATCATCCGGTTTCGTTCGGCGGCGTTCCGTGCCCCGGCGACGTCCGGGTCGCGGAAAGCAAAGAACTCCTTCTCCTGAATCTTGATCCGCTCCCACGGCGGGTTCCCGAGCACGCAATCAAACCCCCCGTCAGCAAAGACCTCCGGGAACTCAAGGTGCCAGTGGAAGAACCGGTGCTCTCGTGCGAGACGTTGCACCTCACCGAGCATATCCCCGTTCAACGCCCCTCCCCCGCTCGTCTGGACCATCCGCACCGTCGCAGTCGTCGGGACTGACTCCGCATGCCCCGCATCCAGCGGCCAGAAGAACGCGGCGCACCAGCAGTCGGCGGCCTGGTGCTCTTTTGCATACTCGGGTGAGGCGATCAGCCGCTCGTACTCGGCCTTCTTCGCCTCGACGCTGTCGGGGTCGTCCTCGGAAGCCTCCGCGAGCGCCGCAAACCGCCCGGCACAGGTCTCCAGCACCCTCGACCCGGAAGAGAACTCCTCAAACGTCCGGGTCTGCCGCTGCTCCCTGTTCGCCGCCTTGACCCGCTTTGCGACATCCTTTGAATCCCCCTCCACCGGCGTATACGCATCGTCCGGGATGCCCCCCGCGATCAACTCCGGCGTCGCCCCCACGAGCGAGTTCCCGCACCTGATATGGTGGTCGAGGAACGAGAGCGGCTTATCCCCCACGAGCGCGTTGATCCAGAGCGAGACCTTCGCGAGTTCCACCGCCATCGGGTTCAGGTCAACCCCATAGATGCAGTGGGAGAGCACGTCGCGCCGGGCCGCCTGCACCTCCACAGCGGAAGGGAGTTCCGTCCCCGCACGGATCTTCGCCAGCTCCCGGCCGAGCCGGTTTGAGGCCGCGATCAGGAAGGCACCGCTTCCGCACGCCGGGTCGCAGACCCGGATCGAGAGCAGCGCCTTCTCCCTCGCCGCGGGGTCCGGCCCCGCACGGGAGAGCCGATCGGCGATCACCGGGTCAAGAGCGCTCTTGATCAACTCCGCGATCAGGTCAGGGTTCGTGTAGTACGACCCCGTCGTCTTCCGCTCCGAACCCCGGGGGTCCAGCATGAACTCCCCCGGCCGGTACTCCCGCCCTCCGACCTCCTCGAACCCCGTGGTGATCCGCGGGGTGTAATCAAGCAGACTCTCGTAGATCGCCCCGATCTCCTCCACAGAGAGGTCAGCGTAACTGATCCGCTGGCGGCCGTGGTACCTCTGCCCCCTTCCGGTCTCCGGCACCGTCCAGGTCAGCGAGCGGATCGCGTTCATCAGAGCAGTGTTCCGGCACTTCGCGTCCTTCAGGAACCGGGCCCCGTCGTTTGAAAAGAGCATCCCGTCGAACGCATTCACCCCGAGTTCGGGCACCCCCTCCTCGAGCATCCGAAACGTCACAGAGAGCCCTTCCCAGAGATCGGTGTTCCGGTCGTCCCGCCCCTCAAACGCATCCACCCGCTCCCGGAGCGACGTGATCGAGTACTCCTCAAGGAAGAGATCCCTGTGTTTCCCACCGCCGCCGAGCATCCCCCGCTGCTCAGCAAAGAGCATGAAGATGATCCGGTACACCACCGTCAGGATCTCCTGGTAGTATGCCCGGCACGCCTCCTCATCGCCCCGCAGCCGCTCGATCAGCGCTCCGTCCAGGAACCCGTTCCCGAGTTCCTCGATCGCCCGGACCACGTTCGCCCGCAGGCTCTCGCCGATCTTCTCCCCCGCCTGGCGGCTCACCTCATAGTACTCCTCCAGCGGCTCCTTGCCGGTCGCAGGATCGCGGGCAAACCGGCTCGCGTGGCAGAACCGGTAGAGCGCAAGGAACTCAGGGAAACTCCGGTTCAGGAAGATCCCCTCGAGGTCAAACTCGATGTATCCGGGAACCGTCGTGTGATGGTAATCTCGCAGGATCCGGATCACCGTCTCGTTCATCAGCACCGCCCAGGTAGCGTCATGCCGGTTCAGGCAGTCCTGCAGGGCATCATGCGGTGAAGGCTCCCCGCGGGAGGGGCGGGCGTCGGGGTCCGTCCCCGGCGGAAGGATATGGATCACCGGAGGTTTCGGGATACCCTCGCGGGCGGACCATCCCCGGTGGGAGAACCGGTACTTCAATCGATCGCTGATCACGATCTGCTTCGTCGTGGACGTCGGCTCGAACCCGAGCGCATCCAGCACCGGGCGCTGCCAGAGACGCCTGACCTCATCCGCACTCATCCTCCCGGCCCGGATATCCAGGAACTTCTCATCAAACCGGCGGAGGAGACGACCCCATACATCCAGGACCTGCGCAAGGAACTGCGCCTCATCCTGCGGCGGAAGATCCTCTTCCAGCCAGGGCCGCACGAACGTCATCGGCCGGGCATACTCAAACCCGTGCTCCTCATCCTGCAGCAGGGAGGCAAAATGCTCCGTGACGATCCCGCCCGAGACGCGGACAAAGGACTGCTCCCTGCCCCTCATCGCCGCACCCCCGCCGCCGGCACCGGCTCAAGCAACCGCAGCGATATCAGGTCGTGAGAGGCGACCGAGACCTCGGCAGCGCCGGAAAGCCACTCGGGATCGGGGTAGACCACCGCGAGCTGCTCCCGGAGCGCCTCCCGCTCGGCCACCAGTTCCTGGCGCCGGGCCTCGATCCGCCCGGCAAAGACCGGTGACCACGTCTCCTCGGCAAGCGCCCGGGCAATGTGCTTCTTCACGCTCGCCTCTCGCCCGGGGGGCAACGGCACCATCTCCACACGGTCGAGAGCGGCGGCCTCCTCCTCGCCCGGGAAAGACCCCGTGACCAGATCGCAGGCTACCGGCACGATCTCCTCCACCAGCGAAGGGCGTACCCCGCCGATACTGTAGCGAACGAGGAAATGATATAACGCCGTCACGTGCGCCACATCCGGGGTCGCCACCACGCAGACCCTGCCGTACATCTTTGTCTCCGGCGAGAAGACATCCCGCTTGACGAGCTCGATCAGGCGGCGCACCACCGGATGGCCCGTGTTCAGTTGCTCAATGCCAGTCTCCTGAAGAGCAATCCGCTTCTCGAACGTAGCCTTCTGAATAACCTCCGGAACACCGGGCATCACCAGAGCATCGGAGAGCAGAATCCGCAACGTCCGGTTACGATCATGGTTCTGTGTGATCGTGCAGCCGTAGCGGGTAAGCCCGTACCTCACGAAACGCTCGAAGTCCTCCTCAGTCCCGATAACCTCCTCCGAAAGCGCCATCCGTGCCCGGACATCAGTAAGGTCGACAGCTGTCTGCCCATAGAAACTCTCGTTCCTGATCTTCTCGATCACCTCCTCTCCAAACGGGTCAACTACCCGCTTCGAACCGGAATCCTCCCGATACGAATCAAACAACGTCCGCTGTGCCGGCGGCAGGTCAACGTCCAGCCCCATCTCCCCGATAAGGGAGATCACATCTGCATCGTCGCCAAAAAACGGTGGCGAGAAACCGTAATCCTCCCTGATCTTCTGCGCCTTCTCATACAGCACCCGGAGAATCTTTGCATCGAGCGTATCCCGCATCACAAACGTCCGTATATGCACCTCGCGCTCGGGCTGCCCGTACCGGTCCAGCCGACCGTTCCGCTGTTCAAGCCGGTTCGGGTTCCACGGCAGCTCGTAGTGGATGACCTGGTTGGCCATATGCTGGAGGTTCACCCCCTCGCTGATGCAGTCGGTCGCAACCAGAACACCGTACTCCGCCTCGATGAACGCCTCCATCACCTCGCGCCGTTTCTTCTCGTTCAGGTCGCCGTACACGGCAAACACGTGCGCAGGATCGATGCTCTTCAGCTTCTTGGGTATCTCTCTCGCGAGATAGTCCAGCGTATCCTTGTACCGGGTGAAGATCAGGACCTTCCGCGGGCCGTACTGTCCTCGCATTGCCAGGTCCAGGTAGCCGTTTCTCCGGGTGAGTTCCCGGAGCTTGCTGTCCTTTGCCGGGGTCACGTCCCGTGCCAGCTTCATCAGGTCCCGGAGACGCTTCGCTTCCGCTTCCAGTGCCGTCAGGCTCCCATAAACCACCTGGTCGAGACGCTCGGACGCCTCCTCATCCGAGAGATCATCGTCCCCTTCTTCATCAAGGGCGACCGCCTTCGCATGCCCCTCCGAGATAGCCTGCTCCGGCCTATCGTCCTTATCACGGATCTTCTCCTCGATCCGTTTGAGCCGGTTCTCAAGCGATATCTGTAGCGCACGTGGGGAGGAGAGCCCCCGGCGGTGGAGATGCAGCACCACCCATCGCGCCATCGTCCGGACTTCGGCATGGTTATCCCGACGTGCCAGATCGAGCAGACCCGTTCCATAGTTACTGAGTTCGCTTATGATCGCGTGTTCCTCGGGGAACGCCAGATCGACGACAACCTCTTTCTGGTCGCGGGCAGGGAAGGGATTATCCTCGACAGCGTGGGCGCTGAACCAGTCAACCACATCTTTTCGCCGCCGCTGGCAGACATGGTCTTTCGCAACCTCCCGGTTGATAACCGGCTCGTGCGGCGGGCCGGTTACAATCCCGCAGTCGAGCATGTCAAGGAGGCTGGCAAAGGTATCGGTATAGCCGTTATGGGGTGTCGCGGTGAGCAGCAGGAGATGTTTTGTCTGCTTCGCGACCTCTTTCGCCAGGGTGTGCCGGAGCATGCCAGTGCTCTCCTTCTCGGCACTCTGGTGGGGTTTTGCGGCGAGATGTGCCTCATCAATGATCACAAGATCCCAGCCCGCGCTGATCGCAAAGGGGCGGATCCGCTCGGATTTGATGTAGTCTATGGAGGTAATGATGCACGGATAACAGTCCCAGGGGTTCGCCCCCGGTGGAATGCCCCTCTCAAGGCCGCGGAGATGCACCGACGAAAAGATCTTTGCATCAATCTGGAAGAAGTAGCGGAGCGCATCCTTCCACTGCTCCCGAAGATTCTGCGGGCAGATGATGAGGATCCGGGATGCCAGATTCCGGGACTTCAGTTCGGAAACGATAAGTCCGGCCTCGATTGTCTTACCAAGCCCGACATCATCGGCGATCAGCATTCGGACCCGCTCCCCCTGGTTCAGGGCCATGATTACGGGAGCCAGTTGATACTCTGTCGGGATGACCGCACTCTTCCGCAGGCTCATCAGCGGCGCAGTCCCGTGCACCATGGAATACCGGAACGCCTGCACCAGCAGACGGTTGGTGGCGACATCGCCGACTATCTCCGGGTCCGGCGGATGAATCATCCCCCTCTCAATCCTTTCAAACGGCGTGAAGAAACGATGCTGCTCTGCGGAATCGCTATCGATACAGGTCGCGCAGAGGACGTCTCCATCGACCGAGTCAACCCGCCACAAACGGCTCCTTAACGATACAATATCTCCTGAACGATATCCCATAGAATCACCGGGTTCGAAACCCCTGGAGGGGCAGGCGGAATCAGATGAATGATCTTTTTCCAGACACCATAAGCAATTCTCTTTTATTCCAGGAGAACAAGTGAGGCCATCAATCCAACAGCCTCACTGGTTTGATGGCAACTTTCAGCGACCACGCAGATCCCTCCCTCATCCCCCTCACTCTGCATAATTAGAATCCTCCACCTCATCTCCCACCCTCTCATAGAGACGATACCTCGAGCCTTGAGAGCAAATTGTGGCAGAACCTGGAAAACTGAAGACAGCTCCCGCTCTT
>Ga0208564_1002660_pt1 | contig 13859 bp, 8 predicted proteins | sample AD_UKC073_MetaG_FD_184439 | JGI IMG/M metagenome (GOLD analysis project Ga0208564, IMG submission 184439) | Active sludge microbial communities of municipal wastewater-treating anaerobic digesters from USA - AD_UKC073_MetaG (SPAdes) (version 2) | ecosystem: Engineered > Bioreactor > Anaerobic >... | reverse complement strand
CGTTACCCCTGCAGTTCACACTAATCCGGATGATATGAAGATAAAATTAAGTAAAAATGGCCTCTTTCGACGTGCCGGGAAGGATATCGCTCCCGGCGCCAACGTGGTTAAGTCAGCCGGAGTGATCGCTTTAAAAAACCTTTTAAGCAGAGATGCATTAAAAAGAAAAGTGGACGAGCTGTTGATGGCTGAAGAGGCTTTAAACGCCAGGTATTACTGGCATTACATTCTTAACGAAATTAAAGGGACACTTGACATAGATTTAATTGAAGTCAAGCCAGACAGCTGGTATGAAGTAGATACCAACTTTGATTTGAATCACTATCAAAACGCATGACTTTATATAGTTATTAAGCCTGAAAAGAGGCCGGCTAAAATTAGGAAGAGAGTGCAGTCATAGATGATGGTGGCAAGAGGGATGAAAGAGCTCGCAAAATCTCGCTTACCAGAAAGCTTGCTGAATTTCCTGCGGAAGATAAAGTGGGGCGTGAAGAAAGCTTTTAAAAAAGTAATGTATCTAGTCGGCTACATTGTGTTTATACCTCTTTCCTGCTTATTTCCCAAGAATAAAAAATATATAGTCCTGACCAGCAGGTTCGGGGATTTCGAGGGTAATCTTAAATACTTCTATCTTTATTTAAACAGCCTGGAGGAAGATCTGGACTTTATCTACCTTACAGAAAAAAAAGACGTTTATCGCCGGCTGAGAAAAAAAGGCTTTAAGGTCTGGTATTATCCCAGCTTCATAACGGTGTTAAGGATGCTGCGGACGCCCTACCTGATTGTTGACGGCAATGAGTGGACAAAGAATTTAAAATACTTCATTTTATTCAACACAAAAAAGGTTCAGCTATGGCATGGGACAGGTTTAAAAACGGTGGGGCTGCTGAAACCTGCCATAAAAAACCTGAGCAAATTCAGGCAGAAGCTTAAGAAAGAGTATACTTTTTATCACCTATTAACCCTTAGCTCCGAATACCAGGTTAAGGTGAGGGGCGGCGCTTTTCGCTACGGCAAGCTGTTGATAAACGGCCTTCCCCGCAATGATATATTCTTCCAGAAGGGCATCCCAGGCAAAGAGCTGGGATGCGACTACGCCACCTTGGAAGATTGTATCAGCTTGCGCAATCGAGGGCTGAGGATTGTTGCTTACACCCCCACGTGGCGGAAATATAGCCATACTTTTGACCAGCTGGACCTGGATCAGATGAACCTCTTTGCCAGGGAGAGCGGGCTTATACTTGTCATCAAGCTCCATTATAAGCACGAGTGCAGCCTTGATTTAAAGGGCTTCAGCAATATCCGGGAGTATGACAAGTATGCTGATGTTTATCCGCTGCTGGCCCACACCGATCTCTTAATTACCGATTATTCTTCAATTTACCTGGACTTTTTGATTCTCGGCCGGCCTATTGTTTTCTATCCATACGATAGCGAAGCCTATATCGGCAATGAACGGGAGCTGCTCCTGGATTACGAAACGATTACGCCGGGACCAAAATGCTACAGCCAGGGTAAACTGGAGAGGGAGATATATAAGCATTTAGTCGAGGGCAAGGACGATTTCAAACGGCAGCGCGAGGAGATGACCGTAAAATTTTTCAAATACAGGGACGGCAAATCTTCAGAAAGACTATGGAGGGCAATACGAGAGCATATTCTCTAGGGCTTGTTCCTAATATATATCCCGGGAGCGAAACCCTTAGGGTCAGCTTTTCAGAAAGAGATAAGATGGAGATCTAAGAACCGACTGCCGGAAGGAGTGGCATCGTGGCATCTCAGAAGGTGAAGGTGAAAAAAAAGAAAAAAAAGCCGAGGATGCTGCCCAATATACTGATTTTTGCCCCTTTGCGCCGTTCCCGGAATGCCGCTGACATCATCCACCGCGCTTACGCCTTATACTACTGGCGGCTGTGCCGGACGAAGCGCGACCGTCTTGCCGTGATTAAGGCTTTTTTACTAAGCCCGCTGCAGATTACTAGGGATATCCGTCACTGGAGCGGCAGGCTGGGGCAGGCTGCCGCAGATTACGGCAAGCCGCTGTGGCGCCAGTACCTGGAGCAGTTTTACCTGGCCTTCTTTTTCTCCATTGACTTGGAGAACTATTACCTGCAGGAGTTCTATCGCCCCGACGGCTTAAGAAGGGCTCGCCACTTTGTAAATAAAGGGGCGATTAAATACGGTGTTTATAATATACTTAGCACATACGGCAAGCATTTGCACCGTGAAATCCCAACATGTTCCCTGGGACGAAAAATCGAGTTTACCGAATACTGCCGGCGGAATAAGCTGGCTGTCGTTCCCGTGTTGATGCAATTTATGAACGATGGCCGGGTGATTGATTTTCGCCAAGGCTCCGACAACCCAGGTGAGCTACCCGAGGCAGACCTTTTCTGCAAGCCCAATGTTGCCAACGAAGGGGAAGGAGCCGAGATCTGGTTTTGGAAAGGGGAACAGGGTTATGTTAACTCTGGCGGGGAGAGCTTAACCACCCGGAAGCTCAAGGAGAGGTTGACCGCTTTAGCCCGGCGGCACGGCAGCCAGTCATTCCTGGTTCAACCCCTGGTGCTGCCCCACCCCGAGCTGATGCCCTTTCGAAAGCAGGCCACCCCCACGGTAAGGATTATTACCTATACTGATTCCGGCGGTGAATATAAAGTGGATTGTGCCATGCTCCGCTTTTCCCGCGATCCTGCTTCTGTAGTAGATAATGCCAGCGCCGGAGGGATGGTCGCTCCCATTGATAAAACTACGGGAATGATGGGTTCAGCTGTTGACAGCGGCCTGACGCGTATAAGCCGCCGCTGGGAGCAGCACCCGGACAATGGAGCCCAGATTAAGGGACGTTTGATTCCCTACTGGAAAGAGTCGCTCGAGCTCGTTTTGCGGGCTCATAAACTATTTCCTCATCGCTTCGTTATTGGTTGGGATGTCCTTATTACTGCCGGGGGGCCGCTGCTCCTCGAGGGCAACAGCCAGCCCGGGGTTTGCTTTATCCAGAAGGCGCACCTTAAGCCGCTGGGTGAAATGGACGCCGGCGCCACCATGGCCCACTACAGTCGAAAAGCGCTGGATTTCCTGTATAACGGAATTATCGGCCCCGGTGATGACGGTAAAAAGCTGGACCTCTTCAACGGGTCATCGCTAAGAAGACAGTTAAACTGGCTGCTGGGAGGCAGGATGAGAGCGATACATTTAATTATCTCTGGGAAGGTCCAGGGTGTTTACTATCGCAAGTGGCTGCAAAAAAAGGCCAGGAAATACCGTCTTGCCGGCTGGGTGCGGAATAGTTTTGACGGCACCGTAGAGGCTGTATTGAAGGGGCGGGCCGCCGATATCGAAGATGTGGTGCGATCAACATGGATTGGGCCTCCCCGCGCCCGGGTAAGTTCGGTGAAAGTAAACTGGTATAAAGAACCCGTTGGCCGCGGTTTTAAAATCCTGGCCACCGTAAAATCCAGGGGATAATAGAAAATGGCAAAATTTAAAGCTTTATTAAAGAGCATATTTTATGTATTATCAAGCCGGATTCTAATGCTGCTGGATTGGGTTGTGCCCAAAAAGGAGAATCTTTGGGTAATCGCCTCCCATTCGGGTATGGTCGGCAATGCACGCTTTTTGGCTGAAAATATCCTGGAGAGCCATGCCGGTATCGAGGTCTATTTCTACAGTTTCTATGCCGGCAGGGAACAGGCCGAAACGGAAGCTTATTTTACAGGCAAATATCGCCACCGGTTTAAACTGGTTAAAAAAAGGAATCTGGAAGCCCTGCTTGCGGCGCTGCGATCCGGGCATATTTTTATCAGCCACGATATTATCAGGGATGTGGGCTTTCCCCTCACTAATTTGAAAGGGCGCCGGGCGGTTATCAACCTGTGGCACGGCATAGCCATGAAGAAGCAGTGGCTGGTTAAGAAATATCCTGTTCGCGCCAGCCACCGGGAGAAGGCCCGGCAGTTCAGCAAGGTGATAGCTTCTTCCGCCGCCGATGCTCTGGCCAAGGCAGCTACTTTTCATAAGACTCTTGATGACATCTGGCTTACGGGCAATCCGCGGAACGATATCCTTATGGGCAAGGAAATGCCCGGCGATCTGCGGCAGCAGGAAGAGAGGCTTAGGAGTGAACTGAAAGGGCGCTCACTGGTGCTTTATGCGCCCACATGGCGAAGCTACGCCAGGAGCTTTGAACCCTTCCCGACAGGATGCCTGGAAAACTTAGCCGGCATCTTAAGCGAGCGGAACTGCGTGCTGGGGCTAAGGCTTCACGAAAAGGATGAGGCCAGTTTTAAAGAGCTATACAGCGCCGGTTCTTGCTTAAACCTGGGCACCAAAAGGTATCCGGAAACCCAGCTGCTCTTAAGAAACACGGCCATCCTGGTGACCGACTATTCATCGATTTGGCTTGATTTTCTCCTCACTGGGAAGCCGGTGGTTGCCTACTGGCCCGATCTAAAAAGTTATTCCGAGCATAGAGGATTTCTGTGGGATTTGGAAGAACTATTCCCCGGACCCAAGGCAACCTCGTGCCCGGAGCTTGCCGCAGCCTTACGGCAGCTGATCAGTCATCAGGGTCAGCAGGGGCTCCAGCCGGGTTACCGTTTTGTTAAGAAGCTCTTTCACCAGTATACTGACGGGAAGTGCGCTGAGCGTGTAGTAAGCAATGCCATAATTTTATGAAGTGTTTTAAGTTCTAGTATGCATATTTTCTATATGATGAAGGGATAGTGATTAACGTGAAGATTAAAAAAGGGAAAAAACTGTTTAAATATATGTATTACAAGATTCTTTGCATTACACTAAACCCAAGAAGTCATGGCTTAGATCCATACGAAAGGTCACCTTTGAAGTACAAACTGACACAGTTGGTACCAGGAAACAATAATTCTGCAGTTTGTCTTTCTATAATTATTGAATCAAATGGCCGCAACTATGGTGCTTGGTTAAAACGTAAAGCAAAATTAAATAAAATAGACTGCTTTGTATATAAATATTCAAGTAAAAGGTTTGAAGCTATTCTTATTGGTGAAGGATTAAAGCTAGAAGATATGCTTCAAATGGCATGGAAAGGTCCAAGCAAGACTAGGGTTAAAAAAGTTAAAGCGAAATGGTTTAACAAATATGTAAGGAAGGAAGCCAAAAACAGTAAAAATAACAAAACTATACCATGGTCTGTAAAAACTGCTGATGCGATTCGAAAGAACTTAATACAAATTGCCCCAGTTTTAAAACAGGCGAACCAATTTAAGGAGAGTAGCGAAAAGGATTCAGATGAGATAGTAAAGGCTATTAGAAATAAGGGTTATTTCGTTATGCGTTTTGCTAGCAGTAATTATGTTGTTTCGCCGTCAAAGAAAGTTGGTCTACTGTCTGCCGAGAACTCTAACATATCTACAACCGTTAGGGCTGTTAGTAATAACAAGCAACTTACTAAGGACATAATGGCTTATCATGGATTGCCTGTACCTAAAGGTGCTGTATTTTCAAATTATAAAAATGCCAGAGATTATTTTTTCACATGTGACTACCCTGTTGTAGTTAAACCATTAGAAGGTTCAATGGGTAAAGGTGTTACTGTAGATGTTCGCACTGAAGAATATTTAAAAATTGCGTGGGATTATGCACAAAGGTATCACAAAGTTGTAATTATAGAAGAGCTTGTTCCAGGAGTTGATGTTCGCATACTAGTTATTGGAGGCACAGCATGTGCCGCTTTAATGCGAGTTCCTGCCAACATTGTGGGAGACGGAAAAAAGACGGTAAGACGATTAATTAATGAAAAAAATGAACAAAGGCTTAAGAATCCTCGTCTTGACAAAAAGCTTATTAAGCTGGATGCTTATTCATCTCAGTTTCTCGAACGACAGAATCATTCGTTGGATAGTATTCCCCAAAAAGGCGAAATTGTTTTTCTTCATTTGAAGGCAAATTTAGCAGTTGGTGGAGATAGTATTATAGTGACTGAGCAAATTAACCCAGATCTAATGGCTCTCGCCGAGGAAGCTTCATCGATATTTGGCGTTAATGATTTCTGGGGCATAGACCTTATTGTAGAAGATATTTTTAAGACAAGAGAACAAAAAAATTGTAAGATAGTCGAAGTAAATTCCAGGGCAGCCTTGAGAGGTGTTCAGTATCCACTATATGGAAAACCATTTCAAGCACCACAAGCCCTAATCAATTTCCTGTTTTCTGACGAAAATTATGACTGCTATAATTCTGTTGATAAACAGTTTAAAATTACAGGCGTTTTCGATTCAACATTTCTTAATTGGGTTTTTACACAAGCTAATGAATTGGAGATTCGTGGCAATATATGTTTAATTGGTTCTGAAGCTAAAGGAGTAATTTCTGGACGAGAAGATAATGTCCTTAATTTCTTAGAAAGAATTTGGTCATGGGAAGATAATAGTAATGATATGGCAGTAGATGGCTTTTATATTAACAACTATAATGGTTTGGTAGAAGAAGGATTTAAGATAAAAAAGAGCACTGTTAATAAACAAGCAAATGCTGTAGAAGAATGCTTTAAGTTTGATTCAAGCGAAGTAAAAGAAAATGCATATGACACAAATGATAATTCAGAAGGTGTTGAGGATTACGATGTTAACACAAGGTTGTATGTAGCTGAATTAAGACATCAAGGCTATCAAGCTGAAGTTATTAGTAATGAATTAATAAAAATTTGCAAGGGTAATGTTGCCGGCATTATGGGATTATTCCATACTTCTAGCTTTGCAGATAATGTTTGTAAAAGAATATTTCCTGCAAAAAAGTTGCTGGCTATTAATAATGTACCAGTTCAACGAGGCCGTAGATTTAGGTGTAAAAATATACGAAACATATTAAGTTATTTTAACAAAATCTCTAAGCCGGGTATAGCTACTATTATGCATCCCGATGGGTATCAAGTATATAGCGTTTGGGAAGATGCCCAACTAAAAAAAGCATGCAAGAAAGCTGTAAAAAGAGGAATTAAGTACATGCTTCTTGAGGATAGTCCCAAAGGCACTCATATATGCATCGCTGTTGTTGGTGATAATCCCTTTTCTGCAATGATTATAGAACCAACTTGTTTAAAAGGTGATGGTAGAAACAGCATCTCTAATTTAATCGAGCAAATCAATAACTTAAGAAAACAAAATCCATGGTACAATAATAGGCTTATGATTATTGATAACGAACTTACAAAATATTTGGAATCATTAGGATATCATTTAGATTATGTATTACCGATAGGCGAAAAAGTATGTATAATTGACCGCGATCCGTGGAATGGAGAAACCATAGTCATAGATAACTTACTTCATAGTGATTTTAAAGAAAAGGCTGTTGAAGCAGTTAAAGCTATACCTGGTCTTGAATTCGCTTTTGTCCACATGATTGTACCTTATCTTGATAAACCTGCTGATCTTCAAAATTGGGTGGTTACAAGGATTGATACAACTCCTCCAGTTGCGGCTTTTCATTATCCATGGAAAGGAAAATCTTGCAACTTGGTAGGGGAAGTTGTTAATAAATTAGGCCTAAAGAAACTTATACCTACAGGAAGTAATCTGCAAATAATTAAGGAGTACAATACAAATCGTGAAGAATCTGATATTTACAGCATAATTAATAAGGTGAAGATATATCATGATGAAAAAGAACACTTGTATCCCATTGGAAGAAGGTTTCATTATAACTCGCGAATGTATTTGCATACGGGGTCAAGGAAATATTTAGATACTCTGCAATCAATTAAAGATAAATGGGCAAAAAGCAAACAATGGTTTGTAGAAAATGCAGAATATATTTCATCTGCTAAGTATATTGAGAAAGAATTAGATTATGAGAAAAGATATAGAAGGGAAGCCTTAAAGAAACATTACAAGATAGAGTTGTATAATAAAATATTTTTCAAAGCTTTATTCCAAGAATCAATTTATGGCGAGAGTGTGAATTTACGGGAAATTATTGATCACAATGATGTTAAAGGAGTAAGAGAGCGTTTATTAGAAGACGAAAAATCTCTTTTCCTATTATCGACGTTAGCGGTTAACTTTTTATATCATTATAATCATTTCTTAGAGGATAAAGCTTTTAATCCGGAGTTTTTATTTAAAATAGGTAAAAAGAAATATGATATTGATATGAACAGCTACCTTCATGCAATAATATATTTCTATACCCATGCAATAATTGGCGAGTCTAGATTCTATACAAGAAAAATTGAACAAAATAAGGAAATATACAAAGAAATGATTGCAATAATTGAAAAAAATATCATCGATAACTTTGACAAAGTATCCTTGGATCAAAAATTTGAAACATTGGTATGTGCCAACTTATTAGGAACGGTGAGTAGTATTCGGAGTGCCGTTGAAAATGAAGCTATCCAATCACTATCTGATAAAGGTTATTATTTCGTAGATAAGTTGAATGAATACAACAACAAATATAATAATAAAACAACGTTTAGCAAGTCTGAGCATCGAAATGTACTGGGTATTATGGCCTTTTATAAAACAAACGAGAGGTAGGTATTAATGATTAAAAATATGGCCATTTATTTACCCCACCTCACCCCGAGGGTGGCAGCTAATGTCGAAGGTAGTAAATTACCCAGTTTTTTGATAGCTCTGGAAGCATGGAGGCGCGGCTTAACTGTTACTGTTAAGCATAAAAAATTTTTTCACTATTCGATTACGTACCAAAAAGAACAGAAGGGATGGAAAAAATATCTAGCAAAGTTACTGCCCTTAACTTTAAATAGACAAGATAAGGTAACCTATTCTTTTTATAGAGGTATAGCAAATATTGTCCCCCCAAAAACCTTAAGAGCAGCAAAAGATAAAGACCTAGCAAAGCTATATCTATCAAGGGTTGGCATCTCCGTGCCCGAAGGAAAAAAATTTGCAGCTGCTACATTTGATGGGGAGGTTTTGGCTTATGCAAGAGATCTGGGTTACCCTGTGGTTATTAAACCGGCTGGCAGCTCAGGGGGAAAGGGTGTCTTTACAAACATAAAAAATGGGGCAACACTTCAAGAATATCTAGCTTATCTAAAAAACGAACTAAATGTCGCAGAATTTCTGGTGGAGAAACATATAAATGGAGATGATTTCCGGGCCTATGTGCTCGGTGATAGAGTATTAGCTGTAACCAAGAGGATACCGGCCAATGTAGTGGGTAACGGTTTTGATACCATTCAGCAGTTAATAGCTGCTAAGAACGAACAGAGAAAAAAGAACCCATCTTTACGTAAGGGCTTGATCAAAATAGACAAAGAATTACTTGATTACATACAGGGAGCCGGATACAACCTTGATAGTGTTTTAGAAGAGGGGAAGCAGTTGTTCCTAAGAGGAAAAAGTAATGTTCTGGCCGGAGGCGACATGGTAGATGTTACTGACGAGGCTCCGGATTCATTGAAGGAAACAGCGGTAAGAGCAGTAAAACCATTTCCAGGTCTAATCCAAGCAGGTGTTGATATTATCGCCGATTTCGAAAGAAAACAAATAGTAGTAAACGAGATAAATTCTATACCGGCGATCGGGCTGCATATTTTTCCTGGCAGCGGCCAGGCAAGGGATATACCGAGCGCCATTATCGATTATTATTTTCCCGAAAGTTGCCGCTATAAAAATTTAAATAGAAACGTTTACTTTGATGTAAAAAAGGCGCTAAAACCTCTAAAAGATGGGAAGGCAAAAGAGATTACCATTGCGCCCGCCCCTTCCCATAAAATTAAGTGTAAGAAAATATTAATTTCGGGCGAGGTGCAGGGTGTAGGCTTTGAAGAATGGGTACAACGGCAAGCCAGGAAGTTAAACCTTAGCGGATTTATCAAACTCAAAAAAGACAGAAAGCTGATGGTTGTTGTGGCAGGTAGGAAGAAAAACATTGTTAAATTTACACAACGCTGTTTACAAGGTCCGAAAGCTGCCCGGGTTTTTAAGGTAGAAAGTATGAAATGGAAGAAGCCTGTGATGATCGGTTTCAAAATATTCGGTAAAAAACAAAAAACTTTTTGCTGTTACTTGAACTAGATGGTGGGCTTGCCAAGATTTTTACGCTGCACCTTTGAAACAGAGTCTGTTCACCGGTGACATCTAGCCGGGATTCTTTCAAATACACTTTAAAAAAGAGGGGTTTTATGAGTGAGATTAGACAATGGTTACCACATTTATCAGGGGAAATAATATCTCCTGCGAGATCTTATAACATTTGCAGTTACTCTATAGCTTTGGAAGCATGGAGAAGAGGGCTGCAGGTTAGAATACACGATAAGGCGTTTAATCATTACTCAATTACTCTAAAACGCGAAATAAAAATATTTGGTTTTGCTATCAGCTCAAAAACTATTTCTTATTCTATGAATAGGTCATTGATCAAGAAAACGCCTAAAGAATCAAAAGACATATGTAGAAATAAAGACCTGGCAAAACAATTCCTTATAAGGGCAAATGTACCTGTGGCTCAAGGGAAGAGATTTAGACCTGAGACCTCTAATGAAGAAATTTTGGATTATGCTAAAAAGCTGGGTTTTCCTGTTGTGCTTAAACCTAACAATAGCACTCTAGGATTTGGAGTATATGAGAATATTAAGGATGAAGCAACGTTAAAGGAAAAATTGACCTTACTAAGGGACGAGCTTAAAAGAAAAGATGTTCTAATAGAACAACACATAGAAGGGGAAGAGTATCGGTTATTTGTTATTAACAATAAGGTAATAGGTGCGATTAAGAGAGTTCCCGCAAATATTCTTGGTAATGGGGTAGATTCTGTACAATGCTTAATTGAGCAAAAAAATAAGAGCAGGCGAAAAAATCCATTCTTATTTAGATGGCCTATTTTAATTGATGATGAGGTGCTAAAGAATCTTAATAAAGTAGGGTATAACCTTGATAGTATACCGGGGGACGGAGAGTTAATTTTTCTAAGGGAGAGGCCAAGTCTAATTAACGGGGGAGACTCCATAGATGTAACAGATACGATTTCTGAAGAAGTAAAAAAAACTGCCATTAAAGCAAATAATGCAATCCCAAATTTAATATCTAGCGGGATAGATATCATAGTCCCAAGAGTAAGAAATAGTCAGGGGGTTGTGCTTGAACTAAATTATAGGCCTCAAATAGGAAACATTTTATTTCCTGTAAAAGGGCAGGCTAGAGATATTCCTAGTGCTATAATTGATTACCTTTTCCCCGATAGTAAGAAGTACATGGCAAAAAATAGAAAACTATATTTTGATATAAAAGGTGCCTTAAAACCTCTTAAAGAGGGATTGGCATCAGAAATTACTTTGCCACCTTCGTCAACAGGCCATTTAACATATCGAAAGATTAAAGTAATAGGTGATGTCCAGAACGATGATTTCAAATGTTGGGCTAAAAAAGAAGCATCAAGATTAAAATTAAATGGATTTGTTAAGAACCTTTCTACTGGTGGAATTTTAATCGTAGTAGCTGGGAAAAAGACTGATATTCTAACCTTTAAAGAATTATGTGAAAAAGGGCGGTTTAAAACTAAAATAGAAAAAATAAAAATGAGTAAATGGAACAAACCGGTTATGAGCGGATTCAAAATAAAATGAGCCTGTTATGGGTTGAGCAAAAAGGTGTTTGCGGGATAGACTCTATAATAACAAATATTAAATATAAATTGTTGTTAATCTGAGGCTTGATATTAATAATGATAAACAAAACGGTTATAAAGGTCATTCAGAGTTTATATCAAGAATATGCAATAAATTATTATAACAAGTGGGAGCCTTCACCTGACATAAAAGATATTATACGAAAAGCAGCTAAAATTAACGGCCTAGAAGTACTAATTAATAGAAATAATACTTATTTTTATAAAGATGGAGTTTATGTTGGAGGCCTTGTGAGAAATAGGTCGTCATTTGTCACTTCAAAAACCGCAGAGATATGTAGGCAAAAATACAATACGTTGGTAATACTAAAAGAGAATGGTATTCCAGTTGCAGATGGCAAGGTCTTCGATATCTGTAGGTTTGAAGAAGCATTAAATTGGGTAAAAAAACATAACCGCAGGGTTGTTGTTAAACCGGCTAATTATGAGGGAGGTAAAGGTGTTACTGTTAATGTTAACGAGGTATCATTTCCCAAAGCTTGGGAATATTGCGTAGTTGCGTTAAAGAAAAAAAAAGATAAAAAAATATTAGTTGAAACTTACCATCCTGGTGTGGATATTAGGTTATTAGTGATAAATAAGCGTGTTATTTGTGCCACGACACGTTTACCCGCAAATGTTATTGGAGATGGCGTAAATACTATTCGCTACCTTATCCAGAGAAAGAATCAACAACGTTTATTTAATCCATATCTAAGGGAGAAGCTTATAGTAATAAATGATCATGTTAAAGCACTTTTAAAACATCAGTTGCTATCCCTGGATAGTATTCCACAAAAAGACCGGGTTGTTTTGCTTGACGAGGTAACAAATGTCGCTCGATCTGCAGAGCCTGTTGATGTTACTGATATCATATCTGATCAGCTTAAGGATTTAGCTATTAGAGCTGTTCAAACGATACCTGGCCTTGATTATGCAGGTGTAGATGTTATTGCAACTTCGTTTTATAGTGCTACTAATGCTATTGTTAATGAAATAAATACATATAATGATATTCGTATGCATTATTATCCAGTCCTAGGCAAACCGAGAGACCCTGCAAATTATTTGATAAAATGTTTTTTAAAAAAGCATGAGCTTTTTGTGAACTGTTCTTTGCAAGAATTAAATGATAGTGTATATACAGCAATAAAGCAACAGAATACTCATGAGGCTATTGCCGCATTGCACCATGTTTTAACCCGCTACTCTAAACCACCTCTAAAGTTATTTATTAAACTATCAAGGCTTTACTTAGAGGATAATAATCTTGTTATGGCTGAAGAAATGTTTAAGAAAGCATACGTTTTATGTGATGAAGATAAGGATACAATTGATGATATCATATTAATTATTAATGCATATAAGCAAGTTAAAGTAGAAGAGCTCAATAAACAACTTAAACATAACAAAAGAGAATTGGATAAAACCATTAAAGCTAAATTAAAGTACGAGAGCAAATACAAGCTTCGAAAGAAGCAGAATGAAGAGCTTAAAAATAAAATAGTTTCATATTCTGAAGAAATGAAACGATTAAAAATTAAATATAAGAGAATTAAGCAAAGTAGAATCTGGCGATATTCTAAACCCTTAAGAAGTATTTTGAAATTGGTCAGAGGGCATAACGATTAATAATGATGTAGCTAACATATTGATAAAAAGGTTGAACGTACGTATTATAACCATAGGATGAGAAAAGGGTGTATATGGATGTTAAATAAACTGCGAAAATGGATTGGAAAAGGAATAAATTATGTATTGTCTTTTATCGGATTAAAAATCATAAGGAAAATAGACGTTAAAACTAAGAGAAAAAAGAAAAAAAAGAAAAAAGAGCAGTTTATCTGGGAAAGAGTTGCCCTTCTGCCTAAAGTTCCAACTTTGATTGATATTGGTGTCGGGCCCGAGGGAACTTATCCTCTTTATGAGCATTTTCCTGATGCGCAATTTGTTTTTATTGATCCTTTAGAAGAATGTAAGCAATCAATTGAAAGCAAACTGAAAAATGAAAAAAATAGATTTATAAACACTGCTGTTGGAGCTACGAATAGCTTTGTGGAAATAAACGTTGCACGTAAAACTTCTAGGTCTTCCATTTATAAACGTAAAGGTTATTTGTCAGAAACTGTAGCTGCTAATGCATAATGTCCAGAGATAGACGGTGTTAAATGTCCTTGGTTTGACGGAATGCTGACAAAATACCCCCTGGGGCATTACTAGCTCAGCAATTTCCCTAGGCGGTT
>Ga0208564_1002659_pt1 | contig 13869 bp, 10 predicted proteins | sample AD_UKC073_MetaG_FD_184439 | JGI IMG/M metagenome (GOLD analysis project Ga0208564, IMG submission 184439) | Active sludge microbial communities of municipal wastewater-treating anaerobic digesters from USA - AD_UKC073_MetaG (SPAdes) (version 2) | ecosystem: Engineered > Bioreactor > Anaerobic >... | reverse complement strand
CAAGGCGAATGGGTGCCCAACGCCCACGGCGGCAACGAGAACCCCGATGCGGTGGCCTTCCTGCGCGACCTGAACACCTCGGTAGCCACGGCCTTTCCCGGCGTGCACATGGTCGCCGAGGAATCGTCCAGCTGGCATGGTGTGTCGCGTCCGGTGGCGCAGGGCGGCCTGGGTTTCACCATGAAATGGAACATGGGCTGGATGAACGACCTGCTGCGCTACACCGCGCGGCCGCACTTCTTCCGCGACTACCACGGCGACGACATCCGCTTCTCCATCTGGTACGCCTTCAATGAGCACTTCGTGCTGCCCCTGTCGCACGACGAAGTGGTGCATGGCAAGGGCAGCCTGCTGAACAAACAGCCCGGCGACGACTGGCAGCGCTTCGCCGGGCTGCGCGCCATGCTGGGGCTGATGTGGGCGCACCCGGGCAAGAAGCTGCTCTTCATGGGGGGCGAGTTTGCCCAACAACGCGAATGGAACCACGACGCCGCCCTCGACTGGCACCTGTGGCAGCAGCCCGCCCATGCCGGTGTGGCCCGCTGGGTGGCCGACCTGAACGCGGTGGTCCGCGCCGTGCCCGCACTGCACCGGCGCGACTTCGACAGCGACGGCTTTGCCTGGGCCGGCGCCGAGAACGACGAGGCCACCGTGGTGTGTTTCTTCCGCCGCACCCAGGCCGTACCGTCCCTGGCGCCAGACGGCCTGCAGGAGCCCTCGGCCGAGGACGCCAGGGTGCTGGCCCTGTGCAACCTCACCCCCCAGCCGCGCATCGGCTGGCGCATCGGTGTGCCCCACGGCGGGCGCTGGCACGAGCTGCTCAATAGCGACGCCCAGCACTATGGCGGCAGCGGTGTGGGCAACCTGGGCGGGTGTGATGCCGAACCGGTGCCCTGCGGCGGGCACGCTTTTAGCATGTGTGTGAACGTGCCGCCGCTGGCCACCGTGCTGTTCTGTGACCGCAGGTGGGAGCCAACATCGGCGTGAACCCATGCCCTACGAAAGCCCGTCCCCCGATCTACCGTATTCCCCCGGAAACCCCTGGCCCCTGGGCGCCACCTGGGACGGCGCTGGCACGCAGTTCGCGCTGTACTCCGGTGTGGCCGAGCAGGTTGAGCTGTGCCTGTTCGCGGCGGACGGCCAGCAGGAGCAGGCCCGCATTCCGCTGACGTGCACCGATGGCATCTGGCACGGCTACCTGCACGGCTGCAGGCCCGGCACCCTGTACGGTTACCGCGTCCATGGCCCTTACCTGCCGGAAGCGGGCGACCGCTGTAATGGTGCCAAGCTGCTGCTCGACCCCTATGCCAAGTCCCTGCAGGGCCCGCTGCGCGCCTGCCCGGAGCACCTGGGCTACGGCCCACAGGACGACAACCCTGACACTACCGACAACGCCGCCCACGTGCCCAAATGCATCGTGGTGGACGACCAGTTCGACTGGGGCGACGACCGCCCCCCCGCCATCCCGCCCGACCAGACCGTGCTGTACGAACTGCATGTCAAAGGCTTCACCCGCCAGCACCCGGACGTGCCCGAAGCGCAGCGCGGCACCTATGCCGGCCTGGCCAGCGACGGTTCTATAGCCCACCTGCAGGGCCTGGGCGTCACCTCGGTCGAGCTGCTGCCCATCCACGCCTTCCTCGACGACCAGCGCCTGCTGGATCTGGGCCTGGTGAACTACTGGGGCTACAACACCCTTGCCTTCTTCGCGCCCGAGCCCCGGTATGCCCAGGGCGACCCGGTCAACGAGTTCAAGGCGATGGTGCGCGCCCTGCACCGCGCCGGGCTGGAGGTGATCCTGGACGTGGTCTACAACCACACCGGCGAAGGCAACGAGCGCGGACCCACGCTGAACCTGCGTGGTATCGACAACGCCGCCTACTACTGGCTGCAGCCCGAGGACCGCAGCCGCTGCCTGGACTTCACCGGCACCGGCAACAGCCTCGACCTGCGCCAGCCCGCTGCCCTGCGCCTGGTGATGGACAGCCTGCGCTACTGGGTGCAGGAGATGCATGTGGACGGCTTTCGCTTCGACCTCGCCACCACGCTGGCGCGCGGCAGCCAGGGCTATGACCCGCAATCCGCCTTCCTCAGCGCCGTGGCGCAAGACCCGGTGCTGGCCCGCGTCAAATGGATCGCCGAGCCCTGGGACGTGGGCCTGGGCGGTTACCAGGTGGGCGCCTTCCCGCGCGGCTGGCACGAGTGGAACGGCCGCTACCGCGACGCGGTGCGTGACTTCTGGCGCGGCGAGCCCGGCGCGCTGCCCGGCCTGACCGCGGCGCTGTGCGGTTCGGCCGAGCTGTATGCGCCCGCGCGGCGCACACCCAGCGCCAGCGTGAACTTCGTCACTGCCCACGACGGCTTCACCCTGCACGACCTGGTGAGCTACCACGGCAAACACAACCTTGCCAACGGGGAAGACAACCGCGACGGCGAAAGCCACAACCGCAGCTGGAACTGCGGCGCCGAGGGCCCCACCGACGACCCCGCCATCCAGGCCCTGCGCGAACGCCAGAAGCGCAACCTGCTCGCCACCCTGTGCCTGTCGCAAGGCATGCCCATGCTGGTGGCCGGCGACGAGATGGGCCGCACCCAGCAGGGCAACAACAACGCCTACTGCCAGGACAACCCCCTGAGCTGGCTCGACTGGAGCGAAGCCCGCTGCGCCGACCCGCTGGTCGACTTCGTGCGCCACCTGCTGCGGCTGCGCCAGGCCCAGCCCCTGCTGCGCAGCGAACACTGGCGCACCGGCCTGGTCGATGCCCAGGGCCACAAAGACATCACCTGGGTGAGCGTGTGGGGGCAGGAGATGACCTCGCAGGAATGGACCCAGCCCGACGTGCGCTGTTTTGGCGCGTGGCTCCAGGGGGCCGATGACCAGAGACTGCTGTTGCTGTTCAACGCCTCTGCCGACCTCGCCCTGTTCACCCTGCCGCCCACCCATGCCACCCACGCGCCACACGGCTGGTGTGTGCTGATCGACACCGCCGAGCCCACCGGCCAGCGCACCGACCCGCTCCACCGGGTGGACGGCGCCCGGGTGCCCCTTGGTGCCCACAGCCTGCTGGTGCTGGGCGCACCCTCCACCTAGACCGCCCCATGACTGTTCCCGCCACTGACCACCTCCACACCCGCGCCGAACAGGCCGGCCTGGCGCGCCGCTACAGCGGCTTCTGGGGCGCCGAGGTGGACGTGCCCGACGCCACCCTGCAAGCCGCCCTGCACGCCATGGGCGCCGACGAACCGCTGGAAGACACCAGCGCTTGCCTGCCCCCCGTGCAGGTGGTGGATGAAGGCCAGACCGCCACGGTGGCGGTGTTGGCACTGCCTGCGCAAACCCACGCTGCCTGGACGCTGGAGGACGAACATGGCCAGCAATGGCAGGGCACCGTGGTTGCCGATGCCATCACACTGCCCGCCGATCTGGCCCCTGGCTATTACCGCCTGTGGCTAGCCGCCCAGCCCACCCACGACTGCACCGTGGTGGTGGCGCCCGCGCGCTGCTGGGTGCCCGACGCCTTGGCGAACGAAGGCCAGCGTTGGTGGGGCCCCTGCGTGCAGCTCTACGCCCTGCGCTCGGCGCGCAACTGGGGCATGGGTGACCTCGGCGACCTGCGTGCGCTGGTCGAGGTGATGGCCGGCCTGGGAGCCGACTTCGTGGGCCTGAACCCGCTGCACACCCTGTTTGCCCAGCGCCCCGAGGTGGCCAGCCCCTACAGCCCCAGCAGCCGCGAGACGCTGAACCCGCTCTACATCGCCATCGAAGACGTGCCCGAATACGCCGAGGCCCCTGCCGTGCGCACGCTGGTGCAGAGCGTCGCTTTCCAGCGCCGCCTGGCCGCCCTGCGCAGCACCGAGATGGTGGACTACGCCGGTGTGGCCGCCGCCAAACACGAGGCGCTGGCCCTGCTGTGGCAGCATTTCGCGCAGCAGCACCTGGCGCGCGGCACGGCCCGCGCCGCGGAGTTTCACCGCTTTGTGCAAAGCCGGGGCGAAGGCCTGCGCCTGCATGCCCTGTTCGAGGCGCTGCAGGCCCACTTCGCGGCCGCCGACCCCGCCGTGTGGGGCTGGCCGGCTTGGCCCGAGGCCTGGCGCGACCCCGCAGCCCCCGCCGTGCAGCAGTTCGCCCAAGACCATGCCGCGCAGCTGCAGTACCACTGCTGGCTGCAATGGCTGGCCGAGTCGCAGCTGCAGGCCGCCCAGGCCCATGCGAAGGCACTCGGCATGGGTCTGGGCCTCTACCGCGACCTGGCCGTGGGGGTGAACGAAGGCGGCGCCGACACCTGGCGCCAGCGCAGCGCCTATGCGCTGGGCATGTACGTGGGCGCGCCGCCCGACCCGCTCAACGCACTGGGCCAGAACTGGGGCCTGCCACCACTCAACCCGCTGCGCCTGCGGCCGCTGCGTTTTGCGCCTTTCATCGACACCCTGCGCGCCAATATGCGGCACGCCGGCGCCCTGCGGCTGGACCATGTGATGGGCCTGATGCGCCTGTTCTGGCTGCCGCCGCAGGACGTAGGCGGCGGGGCCGGAACCTATGCCGCCTACCCGCTCGACGCCCTGCTGGGCATCCTGGCGCTGGAGAGCGTGCGCCACCGCTGCATGGTCATCGGCGAAGACCTCGGCAACGTGGCGCCCGCCATGCGCAGCGCCATGCAGTCGCGTGCGCTGCTGTCCTACCGCCCGCTGTTCTTCGAGCGCGACACGGTTACCCAGGGCTTTGCGCCGCCCGCCACCTGGCCCGCCCAGGCCCTGGCCGTGGCCAGCACCCACGACCTGCCCACGCTGCGCGGCTTCTGGCAAGGCGAAGACCTGGCCGTGCAGACTAGGCTGCAACTCTTCCCCAGCGAGGCCGCCCGCACCGCCGAGCTGCAGACCCGCACGCAAGACCGCCTCCGCCTGTCTGCCGCACTCGAAAGCCAGGGACTGGCGCCCGCGGGCATGTCCGCCGCGCTGGACCAGCTGCCCGACGACATGGATGCCCCCCTGGTGGACGCCGTATACCGCTACCTCGCCCGTACGCCCTGCTGGCTGCTGGGCGTGCAGCTGGAGGACGTGTGTGGCCAGCTGCTGCAGGTCAACGTGCCTGGCACCACCGAAGACCGCTTCCCCAACTGGCGCCGCAAGACCACGCTGCCGGTGGAAGCCATGGCCACCGACGCCCGCCTGCTGGCTTTTGCGCTGGCGCTGCGGCAGGAACGTGCGGCTGTTGTGGACGCCGCTCCGCCACCCCGGCTGAAGGTGCTGTTCGTCACCCCCGAATGCGCCCCCTGGGTCAAGACCGGCGGCCTGGGCGACGTCAGCGCCGCGCTGCCGCAGGCCTTGGGCCAGCGGGGCCACGATGTGAAGGTGCTGATGCCCGCCTATCCTGGCCTGGCCGCGCGGGCACCCCTGCCGCCTGTGCAGCGTGTGATTGACATCCCCGCCGCCGGCCCCTGGCCCGCTGCCCGCCTGCTATGCAGCGCCCCGCAAGACGGCGCCGCGCTGGTGCTGCTCGACTGCCCCGGCCTGTACGACCGCCCGGGCGGCCCGTATGTGGACGCCAACGGCAAAGACCATGGCGATAACGCCTGGCGCTTTGGCTTCCTCTGCCATGTGGCTGCCTGGCTCGGCTCGCCCGACAGCCCCTGGCCCCACTGGCAGGCTGACGTGGTGCACGGCAACGACTGGCCCTGCGGCCTGGCGCCGCTGTACCTGGCGCAGGCCCCGGTGGACGTCGCCCGGCCCCGCGCCGCCAGCGTCATGACCATCCACAACCTGGCTTTCCAGGGCGTGGTCCCGCTGGACGTGGCGCCGCAGCTCGGCATTGCGCCCCAGTGGCGCGGCGTCCAGGGTGTGGAGTACTGGGGTCAGATGTCCATGCTCAAGGCCGGCCTGCAGACCGCCGACGCCATCACCACCGTCAGCCCCACCTATGCCCGCGAGATCCAGCAGGCCGCGCTGGGCTTTGGCCTCGACGGCGTGCTGCGCGACAAGGCACACCGCCTGCACGGCATCCTGAACGGCATCGACACCCGCGTGTGGAACCCGCAGCACGACCCGCTGATCGCGCAGACCTTCAGCGCGCAGACCTTGCAGCACAAGGCCGCGAACAAACAGGCCCTGCAACAGCGCTGCGGCCTGGCCCCGCGCCCCGACGCCCTGCTGCTGGGCCTGGTGGGCCGGCTCACCTGGCAAAAAGGCATCGATCTGGTGGTGGCTCTGCTGCCCTGGTTGCTGGAGCAAGGCTGCCAACTGGCCGTGCTGGGCCAGGGCGAGCCCGCCCTGCAAGACGCTCTGCTGGACGCCGCCGCCCGCCGCCCTGACGCTGTGTCCGTGTCGGTGGACTTCAACGAAGCCCTGGCCCACGGCATCGAGGCCGGCGCGGATGTGTTCCTCATGCCCTCCCGCTTCGAGCCCTGCGGCCTGAACCAGATGTACAGCCAGGCCTACGGCACCCTGCCCGTGGTGCATGCCACGGGCGGGCTGGCGGACTCGGTGGAGGACGTGCATGTGGGCGCTGACGGTGTCACAGGCACCGGCTTTGTGATGCCCGAGCCCACGGTGCCTGCGCTGCAACATGCCTTGCAGCGGGCGCTGGCGCTGTTCGCGCAGCCGGACGACTGGCGGCGCGTGCAGGCGCTGGGGATGGGGCGGGATTTTGGGTGGGAGGGGAGTGCGCGGGCGTATGAGGGGGTGTACCGCGGGATTTTGGCGGCACGATTGAATTGGTGACGTGTGGCGGTTTTATGCAAAAAACATCAGATGACCGACGATTCCCCATTCAATGTAACTGCATGCTACTCTCGAAGGTTGTTAGCTGTAAATTCCAACCGAGTTGCTGGGCCAGTTCGTGACCGGGCCGATGACGGTCGGGCAAGTCCAGGGACTGTTTGATCAGTTCGCGAAGGCGGGACTGGGTGGAACGTGTTTGCGCGGCTGGGGCAGCTGGCGGGCGTGCTGGCGCAGGGGTGAGCCGGGGCGATCAGTCTTCCCCGGTGTCCCTGCCGCGCTTGAGCTGCAGCGCGGTGTCGTACAGCGCATTGCGCGGCTGGCCTGTCAGCTCGGCGGCGAGTTTCACGGCGGTTTTGACGGGCAGCTCGGCCAGCAGCAGCTGCAGCACGCGGGTGCCGTCGTCGGCGCTGCTGGCCAGCGGGGCGGCGTGTAACACCAGCACGAATTCACCCTTGGTGCGGTGCGGCTGGGCGGCCAGCCAGCCGGGCAGCTCCTGCGCCGGCACGGTGGCGATTTCTTCAAACTGTTTGGTCAGCTCGCGCCCCACGGTGACCGGCCGCGCGCCCAGTGTGGCCAGGGCCTGGGCCAGGTCTTCCACGCGGTGCGGGGCTTCCAGCAGCACCACCGGGCGCACCTGATTCGCAAGAGCGGTCACCGCATTGGCACGTTCGGTGGCCTTGGGCGGCAGGAAGCCGGCGAACACAAAGCCGCCGTCATCCGCGCCCTGCGACACCAGCCCGGCCACGCTGACGGCGGTGGTGATGCTGCTGGCGCCGGGCAGGGGCACCACGGGCAGGCCGGCCGCGCGCACGGCGGCCACCAGGCGGGCGCCGGGGTCACTGACACCGGGCGTGCCGGCGTCGCTGGCATAGGCCACGCGCTGGCCTTGTTGCAGCCGCTCCAGCACGCGCTGGGCGCCTTCACTTTCGTTGTGCTGGTGCACGGCCAGCAGCTGGGCGGTGGGGCGGTCGATGCCATAGGCGCGCAGCAGGGCCTGGGTGTGGCGGGTGTCCTCGCAGGCAATGGCATCCACCAGCTGCAGCACATGCAGCGCACGCAGCGAGATGTCGGCCAGGTTGCCGATGGGGGTGGCCACGATGTACAAGGCCCCTTGCGGATAATGCTGCGAAGCACAGGCGTCATGGGCCGCCTGCAAGGCCGGGGCAAAGTGGGTGCTCATGGCAACGCCTTGGCGGGCGCCGGGTGGCAGGCTTGGAAACGAGGGAGCATGGAATTCTTTCGAAAAATGCGGGCAGGCCCGGTGCAGCCGGCAGCGCTTGCACCTGCGGGCCGCGCCACCACCAAACAGGCGGGTGATGCGGCCGAAGACCTGGCCCTGCAGCACTTGCGTGCGGCAGGCCTGCAACTGCTGGAGCGCAATTATCGGACGCCGGGGCGCGGCGGTGGCGAGATCGACCTGATCATGCGCGCACCCGACGGCACCGTGGTCTTCGTGGAAGTGCGCCGCCGCACCAGCGCCGGCTTCGGCGGTGCCGCCGCCAGCGTGGGCGCGACCAAGCAACGCCGCATCGTGTTCGCCGCGCGACACTACCTGCTGCGTCTGCGTACACCACCGCCCTGCCGCTTCGATGTGGTGCTGGTGGAGGATCAAATCACCTGGCTGCAGGCGGCGTTCGATGCGTCGTAAACATTTTGAAATGCAGGCCGCGGGTATCATCTGCCCCCATGCTCGAGCACCGTATCCAAACGCATTTCATCGAGAGTGCGGACCTGCAGTACCAGGCCGCCGAACCCCTGAGTAAATCCATTGCCGCCGCCATCCATGCGGTGCTGGCGTCTGTCACCAGTGGTGGCAAGGTGCTGGCCTGCGGTTCGGCGGGCGGGGTGGCGCCAGCGCGTTATTTCGCGGCCCAGCTGGTGGGGCGCTTCGAGCGCGAACGTCCCGGGCTGCCTGCCCTGGCGCTGGAGGGTGACAGCACCGCCCTGGTGGCCACTGCCGACGGCCTGCACGAGGCTCCGCAGGTGCTGGCGCGCCAGGTGCGGGCTTTGGGGCAGGCGGGTGATGTGCTGCTGGTGCTGTGCCCGGATGGCAATGCACCCCAGGCGCTGGAAGCTGTGGCCGCAGCCCACGGGCGCGACATGATCGTGGTGGCACTCAGTGGCAAGGGCGGCGGGCGCATGGGCGCAGCGCTGCGCGAGACCGATGTCCACATCTGCGTGCCGCACGAGCGGCTGGCGCGTATCCAGGAGGTGCACCTGCTGGCGCTGCACTGCATCTGCGATGGCGTGGATGCGCAACTACTTGGCGAACAGGAGATTTCATCATGACATCTGGCTTCAAACGACTGACGCTTGCAACCCTGGCCGCCGGTTCTCTGGCCGCAGCACTGAGCGCCTGTGCACCTCTGGTGGTAGGCGGGGTGGTGGTGGGCAGTGCCCTGGTGGTGTCGGACCGCCGCACCTCCGGCGCCCAGCTGGAGGACGAAGGTATCGAACTGCGCTCGGCCAACCGCATCAAAGACACGGTGGGCGACAAGGCCCATGTGAACGTGACCAGCTACAACCGCCAGGTGCTGCTGACCGGTGAAGTGCCCACCGCCAAGGACCGCGAGCAGATCGAAGCGGCGGTGCGCAATGTGGACAACGTGCGTGGCGTGGTCAACGAGCTGGCGGTGATGCCCAACAGCAGCCTGACCCAGCGCTCCAACGACACCCTGATCACCGGCAAGGTGAAGGCCAGCTTCGTGGACGCGAAGGACATTTCGCTCAACGCCTTCAAGGTGGTGACCGAGCGCAACACCGTGTACCTGCTGGGTATCGTCACCCCCCGCGAGGCCAACCGGGTGACCGAGATCGCCCGTGGCGTGGGCGGCGTCGAGAAGGTGGTGCGGGTGTTCGAGATTGTCAGCGAGGAAGAGCTGGCCCGCAGCCAGCCCAAGCCCGCGCCCGTCACCGCCGACCCCGCAGCCAAAAACTGATCGCCAGCCGCACGTAGCGCAGGCAAGGATCGAAAGGCCGCAGAGCAGGCCACACCAGGGCATCCGCGGAACTGGCTCCGCCAGGCCGCTGGGTGCACCCTCCTCGCGCAGCAGAGGGGTGAGTGGCGTAGCCGCTTGGGGGGTGTTTATTTCAGCCGTGTGATAAGGCTGGAGGTGTCCCAGCGGTTGCCACCGGCCTGCTGCACGTCGGCATAGAACTGGTCCACCAGGGCCGTCACCGGCAGGCGGGCGCCATTGCGCTTGGCTTCATCGAGCACCAGGCCCAGGTCCTTACGCATCCAGTCCACGGCAAAGCCGAAGTCGAACTGGCCGGCCACCATGGTCTTGCCACGGTTGTCCATTTGCCAGCTCTGGGCGGCGCCCTTGCCGATCACCCCCAGCACGGCTTCCATGTCCAGGCCGGCGCGCTGACCAAAAGCGATGGCTTCGGACAGGCCCTGCACCAGCCCGGCGATGCAGATCTGGTTCACCATCTTGGCCAGTTGCCCTGCGCCGCTGTCGCCCAGCAGGGTGACGGCGCGGGCAAAGGCCAGGGTCACCGGCTGGGCCGCAGCAAAGGCAGCCGCGTCGCCGCCACACATCACCGTCAGCAGGCCGTTTTGCGCACCAGCCTGGCCACCGGATACCGGTGCGTCCACGAACTGCAGGCCCAGCGCAGCCGCAGCGGCGTTCAGTTCGCGGGCCACGCTGGCCGAGGCGGTGGTGTGGTCCATGAAGATGGCACCCGCGTGCATGCCGGCAAAGGCGCCGTCGGCGCCGAGCGTGACCGATCGCAGGTCGTCGTCGTTGCCGACACAGCAAAACACGAAGTCGGCGCCCGCAGCCGCTTCCCGGGGCGTCTTTTTAAAGGTGTTTTGACCATGTGCGCCCGGAAATTCAGCGTGCCATGCTTCTGATTTCGTAGCAGTCCGGTTGTACACCGTGACCTGGTGCCCCGCCTGTGCCAGGTGGCCCGCCATGGGGTAACCCATGACGCCCAGGCCGAGGAAGGCGACTTTGCGCGGGGAAATGGTTTCGTAGTTCTTGGGGTTGATGCCAGGCACAGGAATTCTCCAAAAAAGCAGGAACCCCGCACCTTACACCGAACGCCCGCCCCCTCAGGCAAGTGCAGCGAAGCCCCTTTCGGCAGACACCGTGGAACCGGCTTTGCCGGGCCACTGGTGTCGCCCCCTGCAAGGGGGTTGGCGTAGCGACACGAAGTGCGCGAAGACTGGGGGTGTACTAAACGATCGCGAAGTGTGCGGTGCCGGCTGCCAGGTCGGTGTTACGCGCCCGCTGGCTGTTGAGCTTGATCTGCAGGCGCAGGTCATTGAGCGAGTCGGCGTTGCGCAGGGCGTCCTCATAGGTGATGACGTTGCCCTCGTAGGCGTCGAACAGGGCCTGGTCGAAGGTCTGCATACCGAGGTTGCGGCTCTTCTTCATGATCTCCTTGATCTCGGAGACCTCGCCCTTGAAAATCAGGTCGGAAATCAGCGGGGTGTTCAGCATGATCTCCACCGCAGCGGAACGGCCCTTGCCGTCCTGGCGCGGGATGAGCCGCTGCGACACCATGGCCCGCAGGTTGAGCGACAGGTCCATCAGCAGCTGGGCGCGCCGTTCCTCGGGGAAGAAGTTGATGATCCGGTCGAGCGCCTGGTTGGCGCTGTTGGCGTGCAGGGTGGCCAGGCACAGGTGGCCGGTTTCCGAGAAGGCAACGGCGTTTTCCATGGTCTCGCGGTCGCGGATTTCGCCCATCAGGATCACGTCGGGGGCCTGGCGCAGCGTGTTCTTGAGTGCGGCTTCCCAGGAGTCGGTGTCCAGGCCCACTTCGCGCTGGGTGACCACGCAGTTCTTGTGCGGGTGCACAAATTCCACCGGGTCTTCGATGGTGATGATGTGGCCGTAGGAGTTCTCGTTACGCCAGTCCACCATGGCGGCCAGCGTGGTGGACTTGCCCGAGCCGGTGGCGCCCACCAGGATGCACAGGCCCCGCTTGGACATGGCGATTTCCTTGAGCACCTGGGGCACGCCGAGTTTGTCCACGGTAGGCAGGGTGGTGGGGATGACCCGCATCACCAGGCCCACCTTGCCCTGCTGCACAAAGGCATTGCAGCGGAAGCGGCCGATGCCGGCCGGGGCGATGGCGAAGTTGCACTCCTTGCTGCGTTCAAACTCGGCCGACTGCTTGTCGCTCATGATGGCGCGGGCCAGCGCCATAGTGTGGATGCCGGTCAGCGGCTGGGGCGATACCTTGGTGACTTTGCCGTCCACCTTGATGGCGGGCGGGAAGTCGCTGGTGATGAACAGGTCGCTGCCACCGCGGCTGACCATCAGCTTCAGCAGGTCGTTGATGAATTTACTGGCCTGGTCGCGTTCCATCGTAGGTTCCGTGTGTGGATGCGTAGCAGTAGCTTATTTCTGGCTGTCGCCCAGCCGGGCGCTCACCACCCGCAGGCGCAGCGACAGCTTGCGCGCCAGCAGCGCAATGAGGCTGGCTGCGAGTTGCGGATCGGAGCTCATCATGTCGTCCATGGACTCGGCGCTGAGCACGGCGATCTCGCATTCGGTGAGGGTGGTGCAGGCCGAGAAACGGATGCCGCTGTCGAGCAGCGACATCTCGCCCAGGATGTCGCCCGGGCGGGTTTCGGCCAGACGCAGGTGTTCGCCCCAGGGCTGCACCCGGTCCACCGCGATGGTGCCGGTGAGCAGCACCACCATGAAGTTGCCGTACTCGTCCTGGCGGATCACGTCGCGGCTGGCGGGTACCGAGGCGAACTCGAAGAAACGCTCCATGCGGCTGACCGCGTTGGCGTCCAGCAGCGCCATGTATTTGTCCTTGGCCCAGAGCGACTGCAGCAGCTTGCCGCCGCGCTGGGCGGGCAGGCGCTTGGCGCCCACTTCCACGGCACGTGCTTCCCAGGGGATCAGCATCGACGGGTCCACGCCCTGGTTGGCAAATGCGGTGCTGAACAGGGTGGAGTCGGGGCGGTCGTCGTCCGGCTTCGTGGGCGCCTTGGGGCGCAGAAGTCCGAGGATGCCTTTCATGCAATGCTCCAGTCGAGAGGGTGTTGTGGGGGTTCAGGGGGCGGTGGCGGATGTGCCTCAGCCCGGGAAGTTTTCGGGGATCTTGGCCTTGCCACGGGCTTCCGCGGCGCTGATGACGTTGCGCCGCACCAGGTCGGTCAGGTTCTGGTCGAGCGTCTGCATGCCCACGCTGTTGCCGGTCTGGATGGTGGAGTACATCTGCGCCACCTTGGCTTCGCGGATCAGGTTGCGGATAGCGCTGGTGCCCAGCATGATCTCGTGGGCCGCCACGCGGCCCTGGCCGTCCTTGGTCTTGCACAGGGTCTGGGAGATGACCGCTTGCAGCGATTCGGACAACATGGCGCGCACCATTTCCTTTTCGTCGGCGGGGAACACGTCGATGATCCGGTCGATGGTCTTGGCGGCGCTGGAGGTGTGGAGCGTGCCGAACACCAGGTGGCCGGTTTCAGCGGCTGTCATGGCCAGGCGGATGGTTTCCAGGTCACGCATTTCACCCACCAGGATGGCGTCCGGGTCTTCCCGCAGCGCTGAGCGCAGGGCGTTGGCGAAACTGATGGTGTGCGGCCCCACTTCACGCTGGTTGACCAGGCATTTCTTGGACTCGTGCACGAACTCGATCGGGTCCTCGATGGTCAGCACGTGTGCGTATTCGGTTTCGTTGAGGTGGTTCACCATGCCCGCCAGCGTGGTGGACTTGCCGGAGCCGGTGGGCCCGGTCACCAGCACCAGGCCCCGTGGCTTGAGCGCCAGGTCGGCAAAGATCTTGGGGGCGTTGAGTTGCTCCAGCGTCAGGATTTTGCTGGGAATGGTCCGGAATACCGCACCAGCACCGCGGTGCTGGTTGAAGGCGTTGACCCGGAAGCGCGCGAGGCCTTCAATCTCGAACGAGAAGTCGATCTCAAGGAACTCCTCGTAGGTCTTGCGCTGGGTATCGTTCATGATGTCGTACACCATGGCATGCACCGTCTTGTGGTCCAGCGCGTCTACATTGATGCGTCGCACATCGCCATGCACCCGGATCATGGGAGGTAGCCCTGCCGAGAGGTGCAGATCGGAGGCCTTGTTCTTGACGCTGAACGCCAGCAATTGGGTAATGTCCACGGTTCCCCTCGGTGGTTTGGTACGCTTGGGGCATTATGACAACGATTGGTAACAAGCTACAACTTGTTCA
>Ga0208564_1002634_pt1 | contig 13952 bp, 16 predicted proteins | sample AD_UKC073_MetaG_FD_184439 | JGI IMG/M metagenome (GOLD analysis project Ga0208564, IMG submission 184439) | Active sludge microbial communities of municipal wastewater-treating anaerobic digesters from USA - AD_UKC073_MetaG (SPAdes) (version 2) | ecosystem: Engineered > Bioreactor > Anaerobic >... | reverse complement strand
GATCCTTTGGAACGCCGACTACCGAAAACCACCTGACGGCTAGGACTTCCGCTGCGTGGCCAGTTCAGCGAGCTTGCGCAACCCTTCGGCGGCCGGGGCTGCGATCGGACCGTCCGCCAGCGCGTCTACAGCAGCGCGGGTCGCGTCCGCGATCTCGCGTTCGGTCGCGGCGAGCGCTCCTGATTCGGTGATCAGCTCGCGAGCCGCGTCCACCTCTGCCGCAGGCAACTCGCGTCCCAGCAGCCCGCTCAACTCTTCAGCCGCTCCGCTTGAAGCGGACGCCATCGCGTTCGCGATCAGCACGGTCAGCTTGCCTTCGCGCAGGTCGTCACCGGCCGGCTTGCCAGTCAGCGCAGCGTCGCCGAACACGCCGAGCACATCGTCGCGGTACTGGAAGGCCCGCCCCAGCGGCGACCCGTAGCTCGCCAGCGCGTCCAGCAGCGCGGCCGACCCGCCACCGAGAGCCGCACCGACCTGCAGGGGCCGTACTACGGTGTACTTCGCGGTCTTGAACTCGACCACCCGGCGAACCTCTGCAAGCACGGCTTCGGGCGAGCGTCGGGCATCCAGCGGCGAGCGCGTCTGCGCCGAGATGTCCAGGTACTGGCCGCCGGTGACCTCGGCTCGCACTGCAGCCATCAGCGGCTGGGCGGACGCCAGCAGTTCGGGCGGTGCGCCGCAGGACGTGAACAACTCCACCGACCACATCAGCAGCAGGTCACCGAGCAGGATCGCGCCGGCCCGACCGAAGTCCTCCGGGGCGCCCCGGCGTGCGGACGCAGCGTGCCGTGCGGCCAACTGAACGTGCGCCGCCGGCAACCCTCGGCGGGTGGCCGAGCCGTCCATCACATCGTCGTGCACCAGAGCGCTGACGTGCAGCAGGTCGAGGCTCGCCGCGGCGCGAATCACGTAGTCAGGAACGGTATCGCCGCCAACGGCAGCCAGATAGCCCCAGCAGCAGAACGCCGGACGCAGCCGCTTGCCTCCGGTAGTGAACGCCCTCGCCAGCTCGACCAGCTCGCCGATCTCAGGCTGGAGCGCGCTCAACGCGTCCGCCCGCGAGTCGATGAAACCCGCCAGCTCGTCGCCGATCGCGGCGCTCAGTTCGGCGGAGAGCGGGTCCGCAGCGTCCAGATTGACCACGCTCTGAGCCTAGACCGCTCGCGGACTGGACGCTGGCCTACCCTTGCCCCCATGCCTTCGTCGCGACCGCAGTCCATCGCCGAAATCCTGGCCGCTGGCGACCACCCGACGATGTCGTTCGAGTTCTTCCCGCCCAAGGACGACGCCGGTCAGGACCAATTGCTGGACGCGATCAGCGCGCTCGAACCCCTCCGGCCCGATTTTGTCTCGGTCACCTATGGCGCCAGCGGCTCCACCCGGGCACGGACGATCGACGCCACCCGCCTGATCCAATCCACCACCGGCGCGCTGACGATGGGCCACCTCACCTGCGTCAGCCAGAGCGTCGCCGAGTTGCACGGAGCGATCGACGCCTACACGGACGCGGGAGTGCGGCACATCCTCGCGGTGCGTGGTGACCCGACCGGCGGTCCGACCGCGGCTTGGGAGCGCCATCCCGATGGGCTGAACAACGCGACCGAACTGGTTCGGCTGGTCAAGGCCGCCGGCGACTTCTGTGTCGGGGTCGCCGCCTTCCCGGACGCACATCCGGAGAACCACGACTTCGAACTCGACGCCCGGGTGCTCGCCGAGAAGGAGCAGGCCGGCGCTGAGTTCGCGATCACCCAGCTGTTCTTCGACGCCGACGCCTACTTCCGTCTGGTTGACCGCGTCCGTGCCCTCGGTTGCCAGCTGCCGATCATCGCCGGGATCATGCCCGTGACCAACGTCCGCCAGATCGAACGCTTCGCGACCCTGTCGGGCGCCGATCTGCCGCAACCACTAGTGGCGAGGCTGCACGCGGTCGCGGATGATCCGGCCGCGGTGCGGGCGGTCGGCCTCGAGATCGCCACCGAACTATGCGACCGGCTGCTCTCCGGCGGCGCTCCCGGGCTGCAGTTCTTCACCCAGAACCGGTCGTCGGCCACCGCCGAGATCCTGGCCCGGCTACGCGAGATCGCGCCGCCAGGCACCTGACTGGCCGACATCGATGGTCACTAGGCGCTGGGTGGGCCGGGTGAGCGACACGTAGAGCACGCGGACGCCGCCAGGGGACTCCGCGACGATCTCGTCCGGGCCCACCACCACGACCGCGTCGTACTCCAGGCCCTTCGCAGTCAGCGGGCTGATGAAGCTCACCCGAGAGCCCTGCGCAGCGACGGACGGCAGCTCCGCTGCAGCCAGCCCAGCCAACCGGGACGGCGGCGCGATCACGCCGATCGTGCCCTGCACCTGACCGGCCAGCTCCGCCACCACAGCGTCCAGGCGCGCCGCGAGCTCATCTGGGCCGGCAGCCAACAGCAGCGGCTCGATACCGGTCGAGCGGACGGCGTCCGGCAGGTCGGCACCCGGGAAATCGCGGCGCACCACGTCCGCGGCAAGGCGGAACACCTCGGCCGGGCTGCGGTAATTCGTCGACAGCCGGAAGTTCCGGTGCGGCGCCGAACCGATCAACTCGGTCAGGGCCCGATCGGATTCCGCCAAGTCCGGCCACGAGCTCTGCGCGGGGTCGCCGACGATCGTCCAACTCGCCTGCGAACCGCGCCGCCGCAGCATCCGCCATTGCATCGGGCTGATGTCCTGGGCCTCATCCACCAGCACATGGGCGAAGGTGTCGTGCGGATCGGCGTGCGGATCGACCTCACGATGGTCGCGCAGCCGGTCGGCGGTGGTCACCACCTCGTTGATCTCGGTGCCGTCCGGCAGGAACACCAGGGGCTCTTCGGTCTCGTCGTGGGCGACCGGGCCGAGCATCGCCACCAGTTCGTCCAGTAGCGCGACGTCGGCGACCGACCAATCCTCGAACGAAAAGGACGCAGCCAGCTCGGCCTGCTCGACAGCGTCCAGGATGCCCTCGCTCACCCGGCCGACGATCCGCTCGGACGCGAGCCGGCGCAGCACGTCCGTCGCGGTCAGATCCGGCCACCACGCCTGCAGGAACATCCGATAGGCGGCGGAATCGCTGACCAGTTCGGTCATCGTGTCCTGGTCCATCTCCAGTTCTGCGGGCAGCTGCGCGTACAGCGCGTCCATCACTGCGGCTTCGGCCTGGGCGCGGCCGGCGTTCGCCTTGGTTCGGGTGAGCACGTCCCGCCGGATGCGCGACAGCGAGGTCTCCGACAGGCTGAGCACCTCGCCCTTGACGGTCACCCGCAGTGGCGCCTGCTCGTGCATCGGATCGAGCCACGGCAGGTTCACCAGGCGCTTCAGCAGCGACACCATCCGCAGGCTGCCCTTGACGGTGGCCGCGGGGGCGGAGTCGATTCGGGCGGCCGTGAAGCCGAGGGTGTCCACCGCGACGCCGCCGATCGGCCGCAGGGTCACCGAGTCTTCGCCCAGGGACGGCAGCACCCGCTCGATGTAGTTCATGAACAGGCTGCTCGGCCCGATCACCAGGATGCCGCCGCGTTCGAAGCGGCGCCGGTTCGAGTAGAGCAGGTAGGCGGCCCGGTGCAACGCGACCACCGTCTTGCCGGTGCCCGGACCACCGGAGATCACGGTCACGCCCGGGTAATCGGCGCGGATCGCCTCGTCCTGCTCGGCCTGGATCGTGGCCACGATGTCGCGCATCTTGTGGCCGCGCGCCCGCTTCAACGCCGCCATCAGGGCGCCCTCGCCGACGATCACCAGGTCGTCGTGGGAGTGGGAGCTGTCCAGCAGGTCGTCCTCGATGCCCACCACGATGTCGTTGCGACAACGGAGGACGCGTCGGCGCACCACGTCCATCGGGTCGGTCGCAGTAGCGCGGTAGAACGGTTCGGCGGCGCGGGCACGCCAGTCGATCACCAGCGGCTCGTACTCGTCGTCGCGGACGCCGATGCGTCCGATGTAGCGGATCTCGCCATCGTTGTGGTCGAGCCGGCCGAAGACCAGACCCTCATGCTCCGCGTCCAGGACGGCGAGCCGTCGGGCGGCCTGGAAGGCGAACGCGTCCCGCTCGAAGAGCGCGGTGCCGTCCTCCTCCCGCACCCAGGTCTCACGGTCGGAGCGATAGATCTTGCGGCCCTGGGACGCGACCTTGCGGGCCGACTTGGCGGCCTTCGCCAAGTGCCGGTAGACGAGATCGACGTGTGCCTGTTCGACCGCCAGTTCCCTTTCGAGAGTGGTGGGGGGTGTCCCAACAGAATCCACTTGGTTTCCTCACGGCTTAGGTGCGCGACGGACAAGTCTACGCCGCCAGCCCAACCGCAGCCGGGAGTTGGAACAGGTTCGCACACCTGCCGGGGTGCGCATCCCTCAGGACGCCACCCCGAAGATCAGCGCGAAGAACGCCCAGAGCAGGATCATGAAGACGATCGCCGCACCGCCGATCAGCAGCACGGTTCGCGGGGTGAGTCGCGCCCGATGCGCTCTCGCGAAGTCCTTGCGGTACTCGGACGGTTCGCCGAGTTGCGTGAGCGCGGCCTGGACCGCATCGTCGTGCGCCAACCCGGACGCGCGGTGTTCCTCGTAGGCGCTGAGGGCATGCTCATACAGCTCGGACGTGGCGCCGGCCCGCTCAGCCGGGGCGGCGATGCCCGCCGTGGCTCGACTGGCGAAGGCATGTAGTTCGGGCACCTCGGGCATGGTCACTCCTTGGGTTGCGCATTCCGTCGCTGGACGGCGCGGATGCCCAGCCCGGCGGCGATGCCGAGGTGGGCGGGGATCAGGTAGTACGCGCTGAAGGTGGCCAGGTCGCCGATCGAAAGCGGGTAGGCCTTCACTGCCGAGCTGAACACCTGACACACGATGAACACCACCAGGCAGGCCAGGACGGTGACCCAGTCATAGCCGCGGCGGTAGCCGAGCGCGGTGCCCGCAAGGAACAGCAGCACGGGATAGACGAAGAGCGAAATGGTGAGGAAGAGACTCTTCTGCTGCGCGGAGTCCATGCCCGGGAACTCGAGCACCCCGATCAGTTCCCAGCTCAGCCAGCACAACGCGACGAACAGGACGTACGGCCAGCTGGATAGCACGCGGTTCATGTTCAGTTCCTCCGATTGGTTGCGTCATGGGGGATCTCCTCGCTGAGGACCGCCTCGATCGCGCCGGCGAACGTCCGCCATTCGGCGGTCCGCCGGGAGAGTGAGCGGACGCCGGCAGCGGTGATGGCGTAGTACTTGCGTTTGCGTCCGGTGTCGGCGACCCGCCAGTAGGCGCGCAGTTGGCCGTCCCGCTCGAGGGCGTGCAGCACTGGATACAGGGTCCCCTCGGAGAACTTGAACTCGCCCGCGGACGCGTCGTTGAGGGAGCGGATCAGCTGGTAGCCGTACATCTCGCCCTGGCTGATCAGGTGCAGCACCAGCAGGGGGATGGTCCCCTTCAATAGCTGCTTGTCGATAGCCACCGCGACTCCTTTGCCTCGAATACCAAGGTATCGTAATCCAAGGCATCGTGTCACTAGGTATAAAGAAGGCGTCGCAACGGCGCGAATCGCGTCTGCTGGGTGCAGTTTTCGGTTCGACCCGCGTGTCGGCGACAATCGGACGCGTTCTGCGTCGCAGCCGAGCTGTCGCCGCGATTTGGGGCGACTAGCGCTCCTGCCGTACGATTGACCCTTGCACGACCTGTGCTTGCACGCGCGTGCGCCCACACACAGCAACGATTGGGAGTAATGGCGAAGAAAGAAGGCGCCCTCGAACTGGAGGGAACCGTCGTCGAAGCCCTGCCGAATGCCATGTTCCGCGTGGAACTGGCCAACGGACACCGGGTTCTGGCGACCATCAGCGGCAAGATGCGGCAGCACTACATCCGCATCATCCCGGCCGACCGAGTGGTCGTCGAGCTCTCTCCCTATGACCTGAGCCGTGGTCGCATCGTGTTCCGGCACCGGTAGGCAAGTCCGCAAGAATCCACCACCAGTCGATCCAGTGGTCCCCGAGTCCAAGCGAGGGGCACCCCTGCGTCCGGCGATGAGTCAGAAAGTTGCTCGATGAAGGTTCAGCCGAGCGTCAAGAAGATCTGTGACAAGTGCAAGGTGATCCGCCGGCACGGTCGCGTGATGGTGATCTGCGAAAACCCGCGCCACAAGCAGCGCCAGGGCTGAGTACTACTCGGCCCGTCCAGCGCGGGACGCGGAACACCCACAACTGAATACTCCGCAAACGTGATCGCACCATCGCCGACGAGCTCGTCGATGCCACCCCCGGACGAAGGCCGGGGCCCATGCCAGGCGGCAAGGGGACGCATCACGCCAGACACCTTCGCGAGTCGGGGAACCGGCTCGGATTATTGAAAGGTAACCGCCTGATGGCACGCCTTATCGGGGTCGACCTGCCGCGCGAGAAGCGCCTCGAGATCGCCCTCACCTACATCTACGGCATCGGCCGTACCCGCGCCAAGGAGACCTTGGCCGCCACTGGCATCAGTGGCGACATCCGTGTCCACCAACTCACCGACGATCAGCTGGTTGCCCTGCGCGACCATCTCGAAGCGAACTACGAGACCGAGGGTGACCTGCGCCGCAGCGTTGCCGCCGACATCCGTCGCAAGATCGAGATCGGCTCCTACCAGGGCCGTCGTCATCGCATGGGCCTCCCCGTCCGCGGTCAGCGCACCCGGACGAACGCCCGCACCCGCAAGGGCAAGAAGAAGGCTGTCGCCGGAAAGAAGAAGGCGCGCTGACGCGCGGCCTAGGACAAGGATCCAGGAGTAACTGAATTGGCTACTGCAGGCCGTACCGCGAGCCAGAAGGCCGCGAAGAGCAAGCTGCGTCGTAAGGAAAAGAAGAACGTGGTCGCCGGTCAGGCGCACATCAAGAGCACGTTCAACAACACGATCATCTCGATCACCGATCCCACCGGTGCGGTGATCTCATGGGCCTCTGCCGGCACCGTCGGCTTCAAGGGCTCGCGTAAGTCCACCCCGTTCGCCGCCCAGATGGCCGCCGAGGCCGCGGGTCGCCGCGCCATGGAGCACGGCATGAAGCGCGTGGACGTCTTCGTCAAGGGTCCCGGCTCCGGCCGCGAGACCGCGATCCGTTCGCTCGGTGCCGTCGGTCTGGAGATCGGTCCGATCTCCGATGTGACCCCGGTGCCGCACAACGGTTGCCGTCCGCCCAAGCGCCGCCGCGTCTGAGCCCAGAGCCGAAGAGGAGATAGAACATGGCCCGTTACACCGGACCGATCACGAAGAAGTCCCGCCGGCTCGGCACCGACCTGGTGGGCAACGACAAGGCCTTCGAGCACCGTCCGTACCCCCCGGGCATGCACGGCCGAGGCCGCACCAAGGAGAGCGAGTACCTGCTGCAGCTCCGCGAGAAGCAGAAGGCCCGTTTCGCCTATGGCGTGCTCGAGAAGCAGTTCCGTCGCTACTACGAGGAGGCCCAGCGCCTCTCCGGCAAGACCGGTGACAACCTGCTGATCATCCTCGAGTCCCGTCTCGACAACGTCATCTACCGGGCCGGTCTCGCGACCACCCGGCGCCAGGCCCGCCAGCTGGTCGTCCACGGCCACTTCACGGTCAACGGCAAGAAGGTGAACGTGCCGAGCTACCGGGTGAGCGCCTACGACGTCATCGACGTCAAGGAAAAGTCGCTGAACCTGTACCCGCTCGTCGTGGCTCGCGAGACCCACAACGACAAGGTGGTGCCGGGCTGGCTGACCGTCCGTCCCAACAAGGGCCGGATCCTGGTGCACCAGCTGCCCGTCCGCGAGCAGATCGTCATCGACGTCAGCGAGCAGCTGATCGTCGAGCTCTACTCGAAGTGAGCTGAACCGGGCCTGGTGAGGGGCAAGAAGCCCTTCACCAGGCTCGGTCTCAACAACCGGCCGGGCGGTTCCCGGAGAATCAGTCACCGTCAAATAGCGGGCGGTGGAGAGGAAGAAACCAAGAATGCTCATCGCACAGCGTCCGATCCTTACCGAAGAGGTCGTCGACGAGTTCCGCTCCCGGTTCGTCATCGAACCGCTGGAGCCCGGCTTCGGCTACACCCTTGGCAACTCGATGCGGCGCACGCTGCTGTCGTCCATTCCGGGCGCGGCCGTGACCAGCATCAAGATCGAGGGCAACCAGCACGAGTTCTCCACCATCCCCGGGGTGGTCGAGGACGTCACCGAGATCATCCTGAACCTGAAGTCGCTGGTGCTCTCCTCCGAGGAGGACGAGCCGGTGGTGATGTACCTGCGCAAGGCTGGCGCCGGCGCGGTCACCGCTGCCGACATCGCCCCGCCGGCGGGCGTCGAGGTGCACAACCCCGAGCTGCACATCGCGACCCTGAACGACTCCGGCAAGATCGAGATGGAACTGGTCGTCGAGCGTGGCCGTGGCTACGTGTCCGCCGTCCAGAACAAGAACCCGGACGCCGAGATCGGCCGCATCCCGGTTGACTCGGTCTATTCCCCGGTGCTGAAGGTCACCTACCGGGTCGAGGCGACCCGCGTCGAGCAGCGGACGGACTTCGACAAGCTGATCGTGGACGTCGAGACCAAGGCCTCGATGAAGCCGCGGGACGCGATGGCGTCCGCCGGCAAGACCCTGGTCGAACTTTTCGGCCTGGCCCGCGAGCTGAACGTGGACGCCGAGGGCATCGAGATCGGTCCGTCCCCGGTGGACGAGCAGCTGGCTGCCGACCTGGCCCTGCCGGTCGAGGAGCTGAAGCTCACGATGCGCTCGTACAACTGCCTCAAGCGCGAGGGGATCCACACCGTGAGCGAGCTGGTCTCGCGCTCGGAGCAGGACCTGCTCGACATCCGCAACTTCGGCTCGAAGTCGATCGAAGAGGTCAAGCTGCGCCTGCACGAGATGGGCCTCTCGCTCAAGGACAGCTCCCCGGGCTTCGACCCGCTGAGCGCACTGTCCAACTACGACACCGACGTCGACTACGACGACTCGTACTGATCCATAGCCATACAGGAGACAACGAACCATGCCCAAGCCGACTAAGGGCCCCCGCTTCGGCGGTAGCCCGGCACACCAGCGGATCATCCTGGCCAACCTGGCCACGCAGTTGTTCCAGCATGGCAAGATCACGACGACCGAGGCCAAGGCCAAGCGGGTCCAGCCGCTGGCCGAGCGGCTGATCAGCAAGGCGAAGCGGGGCGACCTGCACAACCGCCGGATCGTGCTGCAGACCATCACCGACAAGGGTGTGGTGCACGTGCTGTTCACCGAGATCGCCCCGAAGGTCGCCGAGCGCGAGGGTGGCTACACCCGGATCACGAAGATCGGCCCCCGCAAGGGTGACAACGCGCCGATGGCCGTGATCGAGCTCGTCACCGAGACCGTCGAGGAGTCCCGCAAGGCCAAGGCCAAGGGCGCCGCCAAGAAGGCCGAGCCCGCCAAGGCCGAGCCGAAGGCTGCCACCAAGAAGGCCCCGGCGAAGAAGGCCGCTGCTGCCGAGGTCGAGGAAGTGCCCACCGAGGCCGAGGCCGCCGATGGTGCGGACGCGATCGGCGAGGTCGACGTGACCGCCGCTGGTGCGGTGGACGCCGAGGCTGCGGACGCCGCCGAGTTCGGCGAGGGCTCCTACGTGGGCACCGAGCCGCCGGCCGGCTACGACATCAAGGGCAACCGGGACTCGATGAAGTTCCACACCCCCGAGTCGCAGTGGTACGGCCAGACCGAAGCCGAGGTCTGGTTCAACTCGGTCGAGGCCGCTGAAGCCGCCGGCTTCGTCAACGTGCTGGCCGGTAAGGCTGAAAAGGCCTGAGCCGCAGAACGCAAGCACCGCCCGTCCCCAGCTCTGGGGGCGGGCGGTGCTTGCGTTTGCGACGGATCAAGCGGTGGGCGGCGGGCAGGGTTCACCAGCGAACGCCAGCCTGCGTTGTTCAACGCCAGCACCTGTGGCTGGTTCTCGGGACCGGTGGCTGGTTCTCGGCGACCAGGGTGCCTTGATCTCGGGCTCAGGACGGCAGCGAAGGGTCAGGACGGCAGCTGCGTCCGGCTGAAGCCGAGGTGCGAGCGGCTGGGCGTCGGTCCGCGCTGGCCCTGGTAGTGCGAGCCGGCGGCGGCGCTGCCGTAGGGGTGCTCGGCCGGCGAGCTGAGTTGGAAGAAGCACAGCTGACCGATCTTCATGCCCGGGTAGAGCTTGATCGGCAGGGTGGCCACGTTCGAGAGCTCCAGGGTCACGTGGCCGCTGAAGCCGGGGTCGATGAAGCCCGCCGTGGAGTGGGTGAGTAGGCCGAGCCGGCCGAGGCTGGACTTGCCCTCCAGACGGGCGGCGACGTCGTCCGGCAAGGTGATGTGCTCGTAGGTGGCCCCGAGCACGAACTCGCCGGGATGCAGCACGAACGGCTCGTCGCCGGACGTGGCCACCTCGCGGGTCAGGTCGGGCTGGTCCGCGGCCGGGTCGATGAACAGGTAGCGGTGGTTCTCGAAGATGCCAAAGTTCCGGTCCAGGCGGACGTCCACACTGGACGGCTGCACCATCGCAGCGTCCCAGGGATCAAGGACGACCCGTCCGGCATCGATCTGGGCACGAATGTCACGGTCGGACAGAAGCATGCGGACGAGGCTAGCAGTGCGTCCGGGGACGAAGAACGGCCCTGCGGCTGAAGTGAGGGGAGGGGAGTCGCAGGGCCGTCGTCGGGTGGTTCAAGTCTATGCGCAGCCACCCCAAGGGCGGCTACCACGCTTTGCGTACAGCCGGTTGGCCACGGTGATCTGCTCGGCCTTGCTGGCCTTGTGTGGGTGGGACGCGAAATCGCGTCCGCCGACGCTGCGCCAGGTGGCCAGATTGAACTGCAGTCCGCCGTAGTAGCCGTTGCCGGTTTTGATGTTCCAGCGGCCGCCGGACTCGCACTTGGCGATCTTGTTCCACAGCTTCAGTCGGGCCAGATTGAGCGCCTTGCCCTTGGTGCCGACCTCGACGACCTGGGTCACCGGCGCCAGGAGGACGGTCTCGGCCAGCAGTTGCTTCTTCTTCAGCACCTCCCCGTTCACCGTGGTGACCTGATAGGTGCGCTCGGCCGAACCGGGGACGCCGGCGACCAGGACGTTCTTCACGCCGCGTGCCAGTTCCGGGTTCTTGACCTTCTCGACCTTGAACGGCACGGCTTCGGTCACGACGCTGGTGGACACCGTGATGCGGTAGATCCGTACCTTGGTGTGGCGCTTGAGCTTCTTCGTCACGGCGGGCTTGACCAAATCATGCTCACCAAGGGTGATGCCCAGCTCGGTGAGCAGATCGCCGACTGTGGCTGTGGTGGTCTCCACCTTGCGCTTCTTCTCGGCGCCGTCCTTGATCGTGACCTTCTTCGGCTTCGCCGGGACGGACACCGCGGGCGCCTGGGACGCGCTTGCCGCTGGTTCAGCGGGCGCCGCGACGGCCTCGACGGTCGGCGCGCCGCCGGCTAGCAATGCCAGGGTCAAGAGTGCGGTGGCGATGATCTTCATCGGAGTTCCTCCAGGCCGGGCGTCCCGGCGGGTCGGGTTACTGAGAAAAAGCTTGGCTGACGCTGAGAAGATAGTCAATGGTTTCTCAGGTTTGTGTGGCCATGAAGTTGTCACGGCCCTGCAACCAGGGGCCGGGGGAGGGGAAGGTTGCAGGGCCGCGGATCATGGGGGCGGGCAGGCCTACTCAGGCTGGTTCAGGCACAGCTCCAGGGCCGGGTACCGGCCTTCGCGTAGTAGCGGTTGGCTACGGTGATCTGTTCGGCGCGACTGGCCTGGTGTGGCAGGGCCGCGAAGTCGCGTCCGCCGTTGGCGTTCCAGGACGCGCGATTGAACTGGAGGCCGCCGTAGTAGCCGTTGCCGGTGTTGATGCTCCAGTTGTTGCCGGATTCGCACCTGGCGATGCGATCCCACATCGCGGCGCGGGCAAGGTTGATGCCTACACCGTTGGCGGACACCTTGGTGCCGACCTTCCGCACCTGGTCGACCGGCTTGGTCAGCACATCTTCGTTGACGACCTTTTTCTCGGTCACTTCGCCGTTCACCTCGGTGATGGCGTACGTGCGCTTCGCCAAACCGACCTTGCCGGCGGTGACGATGCGGGACTCACCCTTCCAGAGGCTGGAATCCTTCTTCTCGACGGTGTCGAACTTGACTGGCTCCGTCTTGACCTTCGTGGATACCTCGACCCGGTCGAGGGTGATCTTTTGGCCGTCGGTGATCGCAGCGTCGCCGGCGGGGGAGAGCTTGTCGTCCGCGTCCGCCATCAGATTGCGCTCGGCGAGAAGTTCGGCCACCGAGGCTGCGGTGGTGGTGAGCTCAGTCTCCTTGCCGCGCACCTCGAGGGTGACCTGCTTGGGCGTACTCACGGTGACCTCGAGACCGTCGCGCGGCACCGGGGCGGTGGGCAGTGCCGACATCTCCGACCCGGTGAGCTCACCCTGCAGTGCGGCGCTGGTGAGTGCGGCGTCCAGGGTGGTTGCGGTGGTGAAGAACCGACGCTCGGTGCCGTCCACCGTGAGGGTGACCGGCTTGTTGAAACGGACGTCGACCGCGTCGCCATCGCTGATTGCCGTGTCGACGGATGGGCTGACCTCGTCGCCTGCGGTCAGGGTGATGCCCTTCGCGGCCAGTAGGTCGCCCACAGTGAGGGCGAACGCGCCGCCGGGCAGCGACTCGCCATCGACGCTCACGCGGACGTCCTTGTGCAGGCCGGTGGCGATGGTGGCGCCACCAATCAGGAGCGTCGCGGATAGCGCCGCTGCGGTGATTGCCTTGTTCAAAACGAAGTCCCCCGAGGGTTGACGAGCAGTTTCCTGAGAAAAGTCTGCCTCAACCTGAGAGATGGGTCAAGTTCTCTCAGGATTTGCCCTCGGGGGGCCGTTGATTCAGGTCAGAAGATGACGACGGCGCGGCTCTTTGCCAGGCGGTCGGCGACGTCGGTCCAGTTGACGACGTTCCACCATGCCTTCACGTAGTCGGCCTTCACGTTCTTGTACTGCAGGTAGAAGGCGTGCTCCCACATGTCGAGCTGCAGCACCGGCAGCTGGCCGACCGGCAGGTTGTTCTGCTGGTCGTAGAGCTGGTTGATGTTCAGCCGCTGGCCGAGGGTGTCCCAGACCAGCATCGCCCAGCCCGACCCCTGCAGCGAGTTTGCCGCGGCCTCGAACTGGCCCTTGAACCCTTCGAAGCCACCGAAGAACTCGTCGATCGCGGACGCGACCTCGCCGGTCGGCTCGCCGCCGCCGTCGGGGGACATGTTCTTCCAGAAGACCGAGTGGTTGATGTGCCCACCGAGGTGGAAGGCGAGATCCTTCTCCAGCTTCGGCACGCTCGCGAAGTCGCTCTTCTCGCGGGCCTCCGCCAGCTTCTCCAGCGCCGTGTTCGCGCCGGCCACGTAGGCGGCGTGATGCTTGCTGTGGTGCAACTCCATGATGTCGGCCGAGATGTGCGGTGCGAGGGCGCCGTAGTCGTAGTCGAGATCGGGCAGCGTGTAGGCCATGGGATTTCCCTTCGTCGGTACTTTGCTTGTCAGGTCCAACCTGCCCTTAACTTGCCCTATTCCGCCAGTGTCGAACCCAAACTCACCGGTACGAAGTTTGCCTGTCTTGCGGCTCGGCGCAGCAGCCGCAGCAGCGGGACGCCGAGCAGGGTGATCAGCACCGCGTTAGTCAGCGCCCGGCCCAGGTTCCAGCCCATCGACGTCGCCAGGTTGAACAGGACGAAACGGTGCAGGTTTTCCAGCGGGGACGCGTCCGGGTTGAAAGAGAGCTGGGTGCCGTCGCCGATCGCGAACGGCCAGAACGAGAAGTCCATCAACCAGCCGTAGGCGAAAGCCGAGACCATGCCGTACGCGGCCAGCAGCCCGATCTCGATCCTCCCGGACGCCTTCGGCAGCAGTCCGGCGAACAAGCCGACGAAGCCGGCGCTGAGCATCTGGAACGGCAGCCACGGCCCCACGCCGGAGGTGATCAGCGCCGAGGTGAACAGCGTGATCGAGCCGAGCGCGAAGCCGAAGC
>Ga0208564_1002616_pt1 | contig 14030 bp, 10 predicted proteins | sample AD_UKC073_MetaG_FD_184439 | JGI IMG/M metagenome (GOLD analysis project Ga0208564, IMG submission 184439) | Active sludge microbial communities of municipal wastewater-treating anaerobic digesters from USA - AD_UKC073_MetaG (SPAdes) (version 2) | ecosystem: Engineered > Bioreactor > Anaerobic >... | reverse complement strand
ATTTGGCTGACATGCAAAGTATTGTTCCTGTTTGCCGCAGATTCGGTCTGAAAATCATCGAAGATGCAGCCCAGGCCATTGGATCTGAATGCCCGTTCAACGGCGCTGTGCGAAGAGCAGGCAGTGTTGGCGATATTGGCTGTTTTTCATTCTTCCCCTCAAAGAACCTGGGCGGATTCGGTGACGGCGGAATGGTCGTGACAAATGATGCCGACCTCTGTGAGAAAATGAAAATCCTGCGTGTCCATGGGTCAAACCCCAAGTATTATCACCGCATCATCGGAGGAAATTTCAGGCTGGATGAGATCCAGGCCGCTGTCCTGCTGGTGAAGCTGAAGTATCTGGACAGATGGACAGAAAGCAGGCAGAAAAATGCAGGTATGTATAATCAGATGCTGGCTGATGTGAGCGCAGAATCTTTCCGGACACCGGCCGCTTTGCCCGGATACAGGCATATATATAATCAATACAGCATACGAACAGCGAAGCGCGACGAGTTGAAAGCCTATTTAAAGGAAAACGGCGTTGCCACAGAAATATACTACCCGCTTCCAATGCATCTGCAGGAATGCTTCAGTTATCTCAGATATAAACAGGGCGACTTCCCTGTGGCGGAAGAGGCGGCGCTGACTGCACTCGCCCTGCCGATATATCCTGAGATGAGCAGGGAAGGGCTGGAGTACGTAGTTTATTGCATAAATGAATTTTTTAACCCTAATAGCTGATATGAAATGTAACAGCCGTTACATGTGTCTATTCCAGACCGGAGTTTTTAAATAGGCTTACCCTGGACAGAATAGCATACTCTGGACAAATTTCTAATCAGATCATAACCATCCCATATCAGTGAGAAATCAGATGATTTCCCTACGGGCACGATACGATCTATACCTTTCAGACCATTTGCCATGACCCAATTTTTTAGTTCTTCCGGTTCAAATCCGATATAAGTCATAGTTTGATATTTTTCATTAACAATGCCAGCCAATGAGTCCAAGTTTACGTCACTATACTCAATAAAACAACCTCCAGGACAACGATACTCATGTATATCGCTAGTCAGACGGCTGACGCTGATTCTGCTGACAAGATTATCATTCATGCGTTCCCGCTTGACGGGTCCGATATCGATGGCACATCTGCAGAATGTCATCAGCTTATCCACAGCAGTAGCAGCTTCTACTTTATAATTCTGCTTAACACAAGAATATAAAGTGTCCCAGAATATATCTTTTGCCTTCTCAATATCATCATCTGTTCCGACCCATACTATCAAATGCGGTGAAGAGCATGCATTCTGATCAAACAGGTAAGTGTCATTATAGAAAGCATCTGCTGTTTTTTGATAATTGCTCTGGACCAGGTATTCTTTTGCTTTAATTACACAAACAGAGTACCTGTCAGCAAAAGTTATGTCATAGGCACGGGGTGAAATTGGCGATTTTCTGATTCCATTTATAGTTTCATCTCCGCCCCAGATGATCCTCACATTACATAAAGCAGATAAATAGGAGGTAACTTCAGTGTCCCTCTCATACCGGATAACAGAGATAAACTCTTTCATTTTACTATGTTCATCAGAAGACAGCACACTGTTCATCGCATTGCATATTATATCTGTTTGCGGGAAAGGCTTTGACGATACACGTACTATACAGGCGTTCCCGCTCAAAAGACCTGCCACCATGCTGTAAGCAAAGTTTATTGGGACATTCGAAGGCGCTATATGGAACGTCAATCCACGCCCAATATGGTTCTCCATACAGTCCAGGTATTTCTTTCTCTCATTTTCCAGGTTTGCCTTGCGGCAGTAAAACGCAAACGTCACTATTTCCGGGTAAACTTTACTGGTTTTGTTCCTGAACAATTCCTGCGAAAGCGCGGAAAGAAACGAAATCACCTCGTCAGCAAAAGGTCTGAGGGGTTTTACATTCTTCATTTTCTCAAAAGGTACGCCGTTATGGCACAAATATTCCACTTTATTTGAATCTATCGGCATAGGTATCGCTGCACCCCCTGATTTCCGCGTTCTTTATACGTCCTGTAATTTTAAAGTACTTCCCCTTCCTGCCGCAGGCACAGTTATCTTCACCTATAATAATGCCCTCATCCTCTGTCAACAGTACATGTCCGGGATATGATACCGGCAGGATCGAAACGACCTCAACAATGCCCTTTTCACCAAAATCAGCTATGCCGAAGTCAGAGCTGCGACGAATTATAACATCTGAAAAGATGCTTGAATGCAAATGCCCGCATTCACACTCAATATAAACAGTTCCGGTCTGCTCGACCATCCCATAATAGTCATATACCCTGTTTATCCCGCAAATCTGATGCAGGGCTTCTTTTAACCCGGCAGGCGATATTGCCTGCTCCTGCAGTTTCTTCCACCCACCGCCATGCATCATGATGCCTCTGGATAAATCCAGGCTGAAATCCAGTTCCTTCAGCTTATTGTAAAAATGCTGCCATATCATATACGTAAACCCAAAAAGCAGAATATCCTCGCCCTCATATTTCCGTAGGAATTGAACCATTCCATCGATATTGAGATCCATATTTTCATCGAGAACGAATATCCGATCCCTCGCGAACACAGAAAAACCCAAAATGCCGGCTCCACGGGCAGAAAACATATTGCGGTCCTTCAGTACCGCAGATGTATCGATCACAATCATAGGAAGCCTTTTTGCGCCAATATACGATGAAACGATCTTCACCAGCGTTTTCGTCTGGTTTAGTGAAGTCTCTTTATCAAGGTATATTTTTGAAACCTTCTGGCCAGTAGTTCCTGAGGACGTCATTGTCTTTATTATATTTCCCCGCGGAACGCTCAGCAGATCATATTGCTTAAAAAGCCTCACAGGCAAAAAAGGGATATCGTAATAACTCTTTATGCAATTCACATCAAAGCTGAATGCATCGATAATTTTCCGATACTCAGGACAGTTATCGTAATGATGCCTGGTCAAAATACTCAGCTGCTCTGTCAGGAATTCATGCTTCTTATTCCTGTCGAGTGAGTAAGGTGGTATATTAAGCATTTCTTCATAATTCACAATACAACTCCTCCAGTTTGCTGTAAAGCACTTTGCCTGCCTCGTTACGGGGTATTTCGCTGATCTGTTTTACAGTAAATCCCGCCGGATTCAGATGCGTTTTCTCAACGACAAAATCTTTTACTTCATCGGTTTTCTGCCCGCTGGTGACATATATTTTCATGTTATCGTCCGAACCTGCGCATACACATGCAAACCCGGCTTTATTCAGCATGCTTTCCATTTCATCCAGATTAACACGGTTCCCGAACATTTTCAGGAATCGCTTTTTCCTGCCGACTATATAATAAAAACCGTCGCTGTCCCTTTGTGCAATATCTCCCGTATGAAGCACGCCATTGTTCTCATCGCCTTTTTCCAGATCGTGATAATTCAAAGCATAACCAAGCGTTACATTTCTGCCCTGGTAGACAAGTTCCCCGATCTTATCGCTTTCTTCGATAATTTGCCCGTTCTCGTCGATCAGGCTGAACTCCCCGCCAGGTATGGCGATGCCGATACTTCCTGCCTTAGTTTCAGCAAACTCCCATGGAAGATAAGACATTCGCGCAGTAGCTTCTGTCTGTCCGTACATCACGATAAATTTTATATTTTTCTCCCTGCAGGCAGATGCGAAAAAGGAGCACATCTCTTTTGCCAGTTTTCCTCCCGCCTGTGTTATATACCGCAGGCTTGGAAGCTCCATTCTGTCAAATCTAAGTTTTCTGAGCATCTCATACGTATACGGCACACCGCCAAAACTGGTAGCGTTCTGAGATTTGAGCAGCTGCCAGAATTTCTTTTCCAGTAATGTCGCATCTGTCATAATCATTGAAGCTCCTGCCAGCAAGTGGCTGTTGATTATGGACAACCCATAAGTATAATGCATCGGCAATGTCGTAATAGGCCTTTCATCGGCAGTAATCTTCAGGTATTCTACGATAGAAGCGGCATTACATTCTATGTTGACATAGGATTGTCTTACAAGCTTCGGACTGCCCGTACTGCCGGAAGTAGTAAGCAGAAGGGCTAATTGAAGGTTCGGCTCTACTGACACATCATGCCCGGTACCGACAAGCACATAGCCGTTATTTTGATATATCTGCTCGCCATCTTCATTCCAGCCGACAGGACAGCATATATAACCAGGCTTGTAGCTCTCCAGCAAATCGCCTAATAATGATCGGTCAATGTCCGGACTTAAAAGGACCGGGATGACCCTTTTCCGCAGAAAACCGATATAAGCAGCTACAGACTGAAATGTGTTTCTGCATACCAGAAAAACGATCTTGCGTGCCGGGATAAAGGATGCAATCTCATCAGCCGCGTTCAGCAAAGCCCTGTATGAGATCTGCTCCCCATCTTCAGTAATGATTGCGGTATTATCAGAATACACACCAATATCATCAAAAAAGTTAATTGTGTTCACACTCCCTGAAGAGTATTCAGCAGATATCTTACTCGACTGCTACATTATATTTCTTGAGTATTTCCTTACCCTTCTCAAATGAGCTGAAATCGATTATATCATCGGTTTCCATCATTATTCCGAATGTATCTTCAACTGCTGCAATCAATCTCATATGTCCTACGGAATCCCACTGCACAATTGATTGATACTCTAATGCCTTCACCTGGTCTTCTGCAATCCCAAATGTGTCTGTAAAGGCCTTAACATATTTTCTGAGATTTATCACTAAGCTTTCCTCCTTTGGCTTCCGCTAAATTATTGTCTTTCCGTCAACGACCAAAACCTGTCCTGAAATATATGAGGACAGATCTGACGCCAAAAACAATGCTGCATCCGCTACTTCATCTGGTTTACCCAAACGACCCAGCACAACATTTTTAATATTATCCTCAATTTTTGCGGGACCTAAAGGTTTTATCAGGTCTGTGTCAATTATTCCAGGTGCAATTGCATTTACCCTGATACCATGTACGCCCAGCTCTTTGGACAGGCTTTTTGTTAGAGAAATAACTGCTCCTTTACTGGCAGAATAGACGGCCTGGCCAGGGCTTCCTTCTACTCCGGCAATGGATGCGATGTTTATTATGCTTCCGCTTTTCTGGCGTCTCATGATCTTGTATGCATATTGAATTATATTGATCACTGAAAAAACGTTGGTATTGAAAACGTCATGCATCAATTCATAGTCGATCATTCCCAGCAGCGCGTCTTTCATTATTCCTGCATTATTAACCAGTATATCCAGGCGATTTTGCTCATCGAGTATTTTTACAAAACATCCTCTTATCGCTACCTTATCTGTCACATCAAAATATGCAGGTATTATACTGGTCATGTATTTCTCGGACAACTCTTGTGAAATACTGTCCAGACACCCGACCGAGCGTGCATTCGCATATACTGTAGCACCATTTTCAGCAAACTTTTCCAGGATCGCTTTCCCAATACCTCTATTGCATCCTGTTATAAAAGCAACTTTTCCCTTCAGTACCATTTGCTTTATGCCTCCGGTATTACAGTGTTGTCATATGATGCGTATCTCTTCAAATCATAGCAAAGTTCTATAGCCTTGCTGAAAACCTGTCGATTAATGCAACGACCTTTTTTCTGCAGGACATATAAGTCTCTTTTGTGATAATAAACTCAATGTTTGTCATTTGAAACTGCATATTAAAACTGCGATTTATTTCTGTCCCTCCTAAGTTCAACGTCAACCCGATTGCCGGTTTATTATCCTCAAAAATATTGGCATGGAGCTTTGATAATGAACAAATATTAAAAGCAAAATCATGTATCAATACCGCTGCTTCTGTATTCTGTACAGGATTGCCGTACAATAATGCTCTTCCTATTTCTGCCTCGTCGTTCCTGATATTGTACAGACCATACATACCCAAAGGTCTTCTTTGCTTGTCTTCTACAATGAAGGTAAAATCATCAGGCCTTTCGATTTGCCGGATGATCCACCTTCGCTGGTCTTCCACCGTCCCGTTGACGGGATGCAAATATTTCGTTTTCTCCTTATCCTGCCGGATATTGAAAGTATATTCCGCATCCGATTCTTCAAGTGAACGCAAATACACCAATTTCCCTTCAAGCAAGCCATTGTACCGCATTTTTTCACCCTTTTGATACATGTTATTACACTAATCTTTTCAATTACATACTCTTTCCCGCACCCATGCCTCTCAAATATACTCAACCAGAATACCGTGTCAGCAGAATAACTCCTAATGAGTACAGAGATAATATCGTTTCTCACCTGACATCTTACCATATATATCGTCAAAAATTTCTGATATTAGCACAAGCAAACTCGTGAATCTGAAAATCAGGTATCAATCGGATCCATCTCACCTCAGCTTAAGTGTCATGAGTCAAACTGTCTTCAAATGTCTTTAACTTACAACAAAGAATCGTTAAGCACTATATGTTTTCATACATTCTGTCATAATAGCTCTGGTATTCACCGCTTGTTACATGCTCGGTCCACTGTTGATTGCTGATGTACCATTCTATTGTCCGCCTTAACCCTTCATTAAAATCGGTCCTTGGCTCCCATCCCAATTCACTGCGTATCTTGCCTGGATCGATCGCATACCGCAGATCATGGCCCGGCCGGTCTCTTACAAATGTAATCAGGTTTTCGCTCTTGCCCAGTATGTGTATAATAGTCCTGACAACTTCCAGGTTCGTCCGTTCGTTGTTTCCGCCAATATTATAAATTTCCCCGACTCTGCCTTTATGTACTATCAAGTCTATCGCTGTACAGTGATCCTCTACATACAGCCAGTCACGAACATTCTCACCCTTCCCGTAAACGGGCAATGGTTTGTTTTCCATTGCATTGGTTATCATAAGAGGAATAAGCTTCTCAGGGAACTGAAAAGGACCATAATTGTTGGAACATCGTGAAATAGTGACGGGGGTCCCGTATGTTCGGTAATATGCCTGCGCCAACAGGTCTGCACCTGCCTTAGATGCTGAGTACGGACTGGAAGCCTGAAGCGGCGTTTTTTCAGTAAACAGTAAATCAGGCCTGTCCAAAGGCAGATCACCATAAACCTCATCCGTAGATACCTGATGAAATCGTTTGATGCCGTATTTGTTGCAGGCATCCAGCAGGACCTGTGTGCCAAGTATATTGGTCCTCAGAAATAATTCGGGGTTCTCAATTGACCGGTCAACATGGCTTTCAGCAGCAAAGTTTATTACCACATCTGGTCTGTGTTCTTCGAATATTTCATAGATGGCCATCCGATCCGCAATATCAGCCCTGTGAAAAACAAATCTACGGTTTGCAAGTGCAGACTCAAGGGTTTCCATATTACCTGCATATGTAAGTGCATCTATACAAACAACAACGTGTTCAGGATAATTGTTCAAAATGTAATATATGAAATTTGCCCCAATAAATCCTGCCCCGCCTGTTATTGCCATTTTCATATAATGTTCACTCCCAGTCAATAAACGTATATTCCTTCCGCGACCTTTTTAAGATATGCCCCATATGGGGAGTTCCCATTTAACTCCGCACTTGAAAGCAGTTCTTCTCTTGTTATCCAACCGTTATTGTAGGCTATTTCTTCCAAAGCAGCAATTTGTATCCCCTGCCTGACTTCTATGGCTTTAACAAACTCAGATGCATCATTGAGTGAGTCAACAGTGCCCGTATCGAACCATGCATAGCCACGTCCCAGGCAAATAACCTGCAGTTCACCATTTTGCAGGTACATGCGGTTCAGATCCGTAATCTCGAGCTCACCGCGTTTTGACGGTTTCAGGCTTTTTGCCAGTTCACATACTTTATTGTCATAAAAATATAAACCAGTTACAGCAATATTCGATCGCGGCTTTACAGGTTTTTCTTCAATCGTCAGAGCTCTGCCGTCGCAATCAAGCTGAACCACACCGAACCTTTCCGGATCATTGACATAATATCCGAATATAGTCGCACCCTTCTCATTCCCTGCGGCCTTTTTCAGATTCGCAGTAAAACCTGCACCATAGAAAATATTGTCACCCAATATCATAGCGCATTTGTCATTACCTATAAACTCTTCCCCTATTATAAATGCCTGGGCCAGACCGTCTGGAGATGGCTGTTCTGCGTAGCTAAGTTCAATACCATATTTGTTTCCATTACCCAATAGTCTGATAAAGTTTGGAAGATCATTTGGTGTAGAAATTATGAGGATCTCTCTTATACCTGCCAGCATCAGGACTGATAAGGGATAATAAATCATTGGCTTGTCATAAACAGGCAATAGTTGCTTCGATGTTACCATTGTCAAAGGGTACAGGCGTGAACCAGACCCTCCGGCAAGAACGATACCTTTCATGCCGTCATCTCAACCCCTTAGCATATTAAAATTCACTTAACTGTCTGGCTGTTTCCGGCTGTTCTGTATACCTTGTATCCAGCACACTTCTCCCAAACCTCTTTACCGCAACCTCTTTCAAACTGTGATATATTGCCGGATAGTTATTATGCAGAAATTTGAGTAATGCTTTGCATTCATCTCTGGAACGAGCAGCAGTATTGATACGCCAGTACATGTATCTCCATATTCTGTATGTTAGCCATTTGTCCGCGGTATTTGAATCAATACTAAAAGCTTGTACCGCCATCTTCGAAATATCAGATAATTCACTGATATCCGATATTGCACTTTTTACCGATTTTTCAATATCACTGTAAGAGTTATCAACAACACTTTGATGCGTATTCAAACTAAGCATTCCTTCATGATGTGTATAAACAAGAACTATATTGTTGATGAAACCGGCATCACCAGTAGTCAATAATCTAAGCTCAATGGATAAATCGCCAGCAAGTTGTCCTCCCTGCAATATACCTGCACTTATTGCACTCTTTCTCCTAAAAACCAGCGTGTTTATATCTGGCATAACAGGATAACTTTGAGTTGTGAAATTAATAAACAGGTCCTTGCCGCTAACGATCTCAGGCACATCCATTTTAACTCTATATGCCTTTTTGTTTATTGAATCGTGATGATATACTCCTCCAGCAACAAAAGCCAAATTATCATTAACGCTTAGCATGCTGATGGCTTCGCTTATATATGTACTGTCGATAAAGTAGTTGTCATCATTCAGTATTAGGCAAAAATCACCTTTCGCCAAATCGTAAACTGCATTTTTTGCATTAAGTTGAGGTCCCACATTGATCTCATTCCTGTGATAAATCAGCCTCTTCTCATCTTCGTACCTGCTTCTGACCATTTCTTCAGTGCCGTCCGTGGAACAATCATCAGCCACGATTACCTCAATATTGGAGTAGTCCTGTTTCAGCACCTGATCTATAGCCCTTTTAAGCATTTCTTTTCTGTTGAACGTAGTGATAAGCACACTAACGAGTGGTAGTGTATCAGTATTACTGAACACAGTAGACTTTGCTTTTTCAGTATAAAAGAAACCTCTCATTTTCTTCAATTCCGGAGCCAGTTCATCCAACGAGTTTTCGATTTTTATTCCATGGAGATCAAGAAAGTGGATAAACACTTCCTCGCTTATTCCACCGTTGAGATATTCGATCAACTCTGTCTCAAAGCTTTCACCGAAATTATAAAGCCTTTGTATCAGTGCAGCACGATCCTTCATCCATACAAGAACCTCTGCAGGTCCGGCGATGCCGAGGCGCAGACAATGATAGCACGCAACACATTGTGCAATCAGTCCCAATGCCAGTTTATAAGGGGATTTGGTTCCACTGAGAGAACTTTTTGAAATCCTTCTTATATGAACAAGCGACTCAGTAGTGTAAACTTTCATTTCCGTATTGGCGGAAAGTAACCTGGAAAGCATAACAAAATCTTCTGCAACTCTGAATTTTGGAGCAGAAGAATTTCTTGCAAGTTCTTCCGTGTTTCCGATCGATCCGCCTGCAAGCATAGCCTTTATTTCACTTTTTGATGCAATATCCATTAATACTTCTGAAGCTTTCCGGTTATTGTAGCAATACCTGTCATATCCCAATGCTATTGTATTATCGCTATATAAATTAAGAAGATATCGGGGCAATAACAGGATACAATCATCGTTCAACTTATCAACATCGGATAACGCCTTATCCCTGTCCAGGCACAAAAGTATATCATCGTCATCGACAAAAGCTGTAAACTTTGTGCCGATATTTTGAAAACCTGTCCACCTGCTTTGCGCCAGGCCCTCATTAACAGGCTTGAAGATGATATCCGCATTATACTTCGCTTTGTCTTCAAGAATTTCATCCAGCAACTCTTTATCTTCCGTCGAACAGTCATCTACAATGATTTTAGGCCGGCTGCCAAGCTTCAGCCCCTTGTCCAGATCCTCCTTGAGCATCCTGGCACGGTTATAGCATGGGGTCAGAACGGTGACATCATCGCATGGCAGTTCGTCAGGCTTTATCTCTCCGCTTATTGCCTTATTAATTTTTCTTACGATTTTTTTGTAGGATAAAAGCTCATCTATTGCGGATCTTATATTTCGCAACTGGCGATGCAGTGAGTAATTGTCTCTGACAAAGTTATGATACTCCTCGGAATCGTACCCGTCAGATACCACCATCTTCACTGCTTCATCTATCGTATTCCATACATACCTGTCCGGGTATATGCTTCTCGCTCCGACAAAATTATGTACAACAGGCCTGATGCCCTTACTCATAGCCTGCATCACGCTCAGGTTCTGTGACTCCAGTACACTGGTACACAATATGAAATTTTTGTCCTCCAGCCACTTATTTATGTCATCCTGCCAGCCGTCAAATATTACATCGCCCTTTAGCCCCATTTCTTCAGTCATCTGATTGAAGTACAGTTCATAACGCGGATCCTGGTATTTGCCGGCTATATAAAGTTTGTACCTGCTGTCCCTGTCATGTATGGCTTTAAAAGTGTGCAGCAGCAGCATGGGACCTTTTTTGTAGTTAATATAACCCACATATGCAATTTTGAAGCCCTTGTCCCGCTTTCTGAATGTAAATTTATCCGTATCGATGCCATTTGGTATTACAATCGTTCTGGCTATATCAAGATCTTCATTTTCACTGAGTACATACTGCCTTATATGTTCAGCCACAAAAATGACTTTATCTGCATTTGCCCATTCTACTTCCCGGGTATATCCGGAAAATGCCTCATAGCTGTGAAGCCTGCAAATGATTTTCTTCTGCATGGCAAGCGGCGATCTACTCCCATACACCACAAGCTCGTCGCACCACTCGAACCAGCATACGTCGGCCCATTCCATGCCTTTATCTATCTGGCTGAAATCGCTGACGATCATCTTTCTCACAAAGTAATCTTCAGACAGTCCCTGTATAATATCTCCAAGGAAATTATCCAGGCCTGGCCTGCAGAAAAACACTATCCTGTCCTTTTCAACCGGTTCGATGCTGCTGTCCGCAAGCTTCAGCCTCGCCACGGCTTCGCCGATGTTCGCCTTCTGTGGGGCGTCCGCCACCGTGTCCGCCTTGCAGTATAGCTCCATGGCCTTTTGGAGTTGCCCTTTCTGTTCATATATATATGCAAGGTTGTACAGCAGGTCAAAATGGACCGAATCGTTCTTCAGTCCATCCAGCAATACTTCCTCCGCCTTGTCCGCGTCTCCTTCCAGTATATGGATGACGGCACGCATGGAACAGATATCCAGGTCTCCCGGCATCCTTTCCTCATACTGCTCTATAACACTCATGGCTGCTTCGAAGTGCCCGTCCTGAATCAATTTCTCTATCCTGGCCTTCACAGATTTGATCTTATCCTGTAAATCAAGATTACTCATGGCTCTCTACCTCTTCGTAAGCGTATTTTGGATCTGTAAACAATTTGCCCCTGTAGGAATTCATATAGCATATAAGGTAGGCATTTGCTTTGACAGCTTCTCTGAAGTATTTAACGCCAACCTTGTATTCACCTTTTTCACATGCTTCTTTGGCATAATGCAAAGCTATGAAGAACGTGTCTTCAATGTCCTCCAGCATGCTGTAATATATACGCAGTCTCTCATGTTTATATATCGTCATAATATAATCGAAACCATATTCCACATATTTCTCAAATATCGCGTTATGCGTATCGAAAGGTTCCGTACCTGCTTTGCTGGTTTCAATAGCTTTCAGGAGAAGAAATACATATGCGATGCTTATGTATACTTTTAAGCTGCTGTGATCATCATGCCTTATGTTTTCATTCAGAAGGTAATGTTCAAAAAAGTCGTCAAGTCCTTTTTTGCTTTCAATCATTCGTTTGACAAGCTCCTTTATCTTACCCTTTCTTAATTTCTTAAGAAAAGAAAGGACAGGACGTGCATCTTTATCTATATCAGATAATATATCTGCATAATAATCAGGCAAATCAGAAAAATCCAGTTTTTTCAAAGCCTCTGAAACCAGTTGCTGTTTTTCGGTTCCCTCGCATGAGCGGATCCTGTTCAGGATAAAATACTGTTCATCTCCATCGCTGAAGGTGAGCTGCAAACTCTTTCTGGTATCATCGTTCAATAATAATGCTTCTTCTTCGATCAGGGTCTCAATAGAGTCCCTTATGCCTTTATTATTGTTGTTGGCTATATAAAGTGATTTCAATTCATCATATTTTTTTAATTTCATTAATACCATGGCCAATTTTCTTGATTTAATATCCCAATCAAGTATTTGTGAGACATACTCATAACATTCGTTGTACTTCCCTTTTTTATACAGGTTGTCTGCAATGTAGGCATATGCCGTATCCTGAGATTTCCTGCCCAAATAGTACATTTCGATGGATCGGTCTGTTGATATCTTCAGCTTATCATACTGTTTAGACAATTCGATATACTTTTTATATGCCGAACACGCTTCCTCCTCTCTCCCTGTGTTTGCATATGCAAATGCCAGCAGATAATACAGATCCAAATATTCCGGACATATTTCAAGGCCTTCCAGGCATACTCGAATTACTTCATCGTATTCTTTGATGTTGGCACATATAAGAGCATGCGTACCATATACATATAAGTGTAATCTTTGCATTTCTTTGCTTACAGTAATCAGTTTATATACCTTCTGGATCTCTTCGTATGCTTCCTTTTTATCACGATGTGCACTATAGCTTCGGGCTAACTGGAATCGATAATAAAGGCTGTCAGGGTTTTTCTCCAACTCCTTTTTGAGTATACCGGCTGTCCTCTGAAATTTTTTCTCTCTGAGCTCTTTATCATGGAATAGATAGCCATAGTGTTCTACATAAATGCCGGTGTCCAATATAGGCGATTTATATACCGGCTGATTATGTACGGCCCCCTCATATCTGAATGATCCGTCATTTTTGAATACTCTTTCCTGCGCGAGTACAGTATAGTCTCCTGAAGATTCCAGGTTTTTGATTTTGAAAAGAAATGTATTATATTCCTTCAGCCTTTCATCGCTTATACATTCATACAGCAGAACAGGATCAGTTAAAACTTCATCTGCGTCCATTATCAGAATATATTCACCTTTGGCATACGATATAGTAATATTTCTCATCTCCGAGAAGTTGTTTTCCCATGGATGAAAATATACTTTATCAGTAAATTCACGGGCAATGTCCGCCGTTCGGTCTTTTGAACCTGTATCAACAATGATCAGCTCTACATCATTCTTGTCGATCAAATATCTCATTGCATCCAGGCATCGTCTTATGTTCTTCTCTTCATCTTTTACCATCATACAGATACTTAGCAGATAATTGTATTCCATTCTTTCATCTCCGTGATTGTAAATAATTTGTTGGTATTATTAAAATAAACACATATTATTTATCGGCAATAATACATCAACCCATTAAAGATATTCACAGGACAGCTAATACAAAAAAGGCTCCGATACCCGGAGCCTTTTTGTAAAGCTGCTCGTTTTGCTGTTTACCTTAGCAGCGACAATACACTCTGCGGCTGCATATTAGCCTGCGCCAGCATTGCCGTACCTGCCTGGATCAGGATGTTGTACTTCGTGAAGCTGGACATCTCCTGCGCCATATCGGTATCTCTGA
>Ga0208564_1002610_pt1 | contig 14056 bp, 11 predicted proteins | sample AD_UKC073_MetaG_FD_184439 | JGI IMG/M metagenome (GOLD analysis project Ga0208564, IMG submission 184439) | Active sludge microbial communities of municipal wastewater-treating anaerobic digesters from USA - AD_UKC073_MetaG (SPAdes) (version 2) | ecosystem: Engineered > Bioreactor > Anaerobic >... | reverse complement strand
CGCCGAGAAGGCTTTTGGCGCGGGCCGCATCCCCTACCCGCTGCTGATGATCGACACGGGCCACAACTTCCCCGAAGTGACGGACTTCCGCGACTTCCGGGCCAAGGAACTGGGCGCCGAACTCATCGTGCGCAGCGTCGAGGATTCGATGGCGCGCGGTACCGTGCGGCTGGCCCACCCGGGTGAGTCGCGCAACGTGCACCAGTCGGTCACGCTGCTCGAAGCCATCGAGGAGTTCCGCTTCGACGCCCTGATCGGCGGCGCCCGCCGCGACGAGGAAAAGGCCCGCGCCAAGGAGCGCATCTTCAGCCACCGCGACAGCTTCGGCCAATGGCAGCCCAAGGCACAGCGCCCCGAGCTGTGGACCCTGTTCAACACCCGCCTGCAGCCCGGCGAACACTTCCGCGTGTTCCCCATCAGCAACTGGACCGAGCTGGACGTGTGGCAGTACATCGACCGCGAAAACATCGCCCTTCCCAGCATCTACTACACCCACAAGCGCCAGGTGGTAGACCGCAAGGGCCTGCTGATGCCCGTGACCGAACTCACGCCACCCCGTGATGGCGACGTGGTGGAGACACGCGACGTGCGCTTCCGCACCGTGGGCGACATCACCTGCACCGCACCAGTGGAAAGCACCGCCGCCACCGCAGCCGACATCGTGATCGAGACCCTGGCCGCCGACGTGAGTGAGCGAGGCGCGACCCGCATGGACGACAAGACTTCCGATGCTTCCATGGAGAAGCGCAAAAAAGACGGCTATTTCTGAGACGGGTATTTCTGATGAACGCTACAACTTCCATAGCTGCACCCGCCCAGAAAACGGGCGCAACAGCCCTTTCCGCCCTGAAATTCATCACCTGCGGCTCCGTCGATGACGGCAAGAGCACCCTGATCGGCCGCCTGCTGGTGGACAGCCGCGCGGTGCTGCAGGACCACCTGGCCGGCGTGCAGCGCGGCGGCGAGACCGACCTGGCCCTGCTGACCGACGGCCTGAGCGCCGAGCGCGAACAGGGCATCACCATCGACGTGGCCTACCGCTATTTCGCCACCGAAACCCGCAAGTTCATCATCGGCGACGCGCCCGGCCACGAGCAGTACACCCGCAACATGGTCACCGCCGCCAGCAGCGCCGACGCCGCGGTGGTGCTGGTCGATGCCACCAAACTCGACTGGAAGAACCCCCAGCTCGCCCTGCTGCCGCAGACCCGCCGCCACAGCCTGCTGGCGCACCTGCTGCGTGTGCATTCGCTGGTGTTCGCCGTGAACAAGCTCGACGCGGTGGAAGACCCGGCACTGGCCTGGCAACACATCCAGGGCGCGCTGGCCCAGTTCGCCCAGGACGCCGGCATCGCCGTGCGCGCCACCGTGCCCGTGTCGGCCCTCAAGGGCTGGAACGTGGTGGACGCCTTTGAGGGCTGGTGCGGCTACACCGGCCCCACCCTGCTGCAGGTGCTGGAAACCCTGCCCAACACGCCGGCCGACACCGCGCTGCCCCTGGCCTTCCCGGTGCAATGGGTGGAGAAGTTCTCGTCGTCGTCCGACACCCGCCAGGGCCGCCGCGTGTTCTGGGGCCGCGTGGCCGCAGGCACGGTGGCGCCCGGCACCGCTGTGCAGATCTTCCCCAGCGGCCAGCTGGCCACCGTGGCCCAGGTGCTGGACCATGCCCGCCGCCCCACCGACGTGCCCGCCGGCACCAGCGCCGGCATCATCCTCGACCGCGAAGTGGACGTGTCGCGCGGCGACTGGATTCTGGCCGCGCCTGTGGCAACCGCGGCAGCCGACGACGATTTCGACACCCCCGCAAGCACGCCGGCATGGCCCGCCAGCCGCGAGCTACGCGCCACCATTGCCTGGATGGACGACGAGCCCCTGGTGGCGGGCCGGGTGTACTGGGCGCTGCACGGCCACCGCTGGGTCAAGGCCAAGGTCAAGGCCGTGGTGCACAGGCTCAACATCAACACGCTGGCCGAGGAAGCCGCCACGCAGCTGGACCCGAACGCCATTGGCCATGTGGACCTGCTGCTGCAGGAAGCCCTGCCCGCCGCACCCTTCGAGCAGGCCCGCGTGCTGGGTTCGCTGATCCTGGTGGACACCGCCAGCCACCGCACTTCGGGTGCCGTTCTTGTGCGTGCTTGAGGCCTTGATGCCCCTACCCGCTGCCTGCACAAACGGACACACGCCACAAAGCCTTTAAAATCAAGGGTTAACCCGATTCGCGATCGACCCAGATACAACAAGACCCATGACCCACGTCGTCTCCGAAAACTGCATCAAGTGCAAATACACCGACTGTGTTGATGTATGCCCCGTGGACTGCTTCCGCGAAGGCCCCAACTTCCTGGTGATCGACCCGGACGAGTGCATTGACTGCGCCGTCTGTATCCCCGAGTGCCCGGCCAATGCCATCTTCGCCGAGGAAGACCTGCCCGCCGACCAGCTGGCCTTCATCAAGATCAATGCCGACCTGTCGCCCCAGTTCAAGAGCATCACCAAGCGCAAGGCCGCGCTGCCCGATGCCGACGAGTGGAACGGCAAGCCGGGCAAGATCGCCCAGCTCGAAAAGTAAGCAGCCCAACCGATGGTGGAGCCCACGGCCGACGTCATTCACACCGACGCACTCATCATCGGTGCGGGCCCCATCGGCCTGTTCCAGGCCTTCCAGCTGGGCCTGCTGGAAATCTCCAGCCACATCGTGGACGCACTGCCCCACCCCGGCGGCCAGTGCGTCGAGCTGTACGGCGACAAACCCATCTACGACATTCCCGGCACCCCGGTGACCACCGGGCGCGCCCTGGTGGCCTCACTGCTGCAGCAGGTGGCCCCTTTCCAGCCCTCGATGCACCTGGGCGAACAGGTCACCACCCTGGCCCGCCAGGACGATGGCCGGCTGCGCCTGGGCACCACGGCGGGCAAGACCTTCGTGGCACGTACGGTGTTCATCGCGGCGGGTGTGGGGGCCTTTGTGCCGCGCCGGCTGGCGTTTGCCGACGCCGGGCTTTTCGAGGGCACGCGGCTGTTCTACCACCCCGAGTCCCTGGGCGCCTTTGCCAACCAGGCCGTGGTGGTCAACGGCGGCGACGACACGGCACTCAGCACCGCCATCGCGCTGAGCCACTTGGCCCGCCAGGTCACCCTGCTGCACCGCCGCGACGGTTTCCAGGCCGACCCGGCCCTGGTGGCCGAGATGCGCGGCCTGGTGGCCAACGGTCGCATGGCCTTTGTGGTGGGCCAGCCCACCGGGCTGGATGGCACCCATGTCCACGTCGGCCTGCCCGACGAGAGCACCCGGTCCATCCCGGCCGATGCGCTGGTCGCCTGCCTGGGCATCTCGCCGCGCCTGGGGCCCATCGCCGACTGGGGCCTGGCGCTGGAGCGCAAGCAGCTGCCGGTGGACACCGCGAAGTTCCAGACCGCCGAGCCGGGCATCTTCGCGGTGGGCGACATCAACACCTACCCGGGCAAGAAGAAGCTCATCCTCTGCGGCTTCCACGAAACCACCCTGGCCGCCTGGGCCGCCACGGCAATCGTGTTTCCGGGCCAGGCGATCCCGCTGCAGTACACCACCACCAGCAGCCGGTTGCATACGCTGCTGGGCGTTGGAGATGCTTCTAATTCGATAGCTTGATGCACTAGTGCGGCGGTCGTTCGAGGGGTTTTACCCTCATGCAAGTCCTCACCCCGGAGGAAGCAGCCAATGCAACTGGCACGCCCCCAACATTCCAATGGCCGCGGAGCAGGCCAAGCCAGCGACACCCGTGGAACCGGCTTCGCCGGGCCACTGGGTGTGCCCCCTTCGCGCAGCGGAAGGGGGAGCGGCGCAGCCGCATGGGGGATGATTTAGCTACCGTGTCAGGCTGTCGCGCCGCGCCAGGGACGGGAACAGCCGGATCCACAACAGCGCCACGGCCACGGTGCCCACGCCACCCAGCACCACCGAACCCACCGGCCCGAGCAGGGCAGCCGTCACGCCCGACTCGAACTCGCCCAGCTGGTTGCTGGCACCGATGAAGATCGAGTTCACCGCACTCACCCGCCCGCGCATTTCATCGGGCGTTTCCAACTGCACCAGGGTCTGGCGGATCACCACACTCACCATGTCCGCCGCGCCGGAGATAGCCAGCACCGCCATCGACAGCCACAGGCTGGTGGACAGGCCGAACACCACCATACACAGCCCGAACACACCCACCGCCGCCAGCAGGGTGCGGCCCACACGCCGCTCGATGGGCCAGCGGGTCAGTGCAACCGACATGGTCAGCGCGCCCACGGCCGGGGCCGAGCGCAGCAGTCCCAGGCCCCAGGGGCCGACATGCAGGATGTCTTTGGCAAAGATGGGCAGCAGCGCCACGGCACCACCCAGCAGCACCGCAAACAGATCGAGCGACACAGCACCCAGCACCGGTTTGCGGCCCCAGATAAAACGCACACCGGCCAGCAAGGTGTCCACCGTGACCGGCGCCCGCACAGTTGTCACACGCTGATAACGCACCAGAAACACCAGCAGGCTGCCGGCGGCGAACAGGCCCACACACACCGCGTACACCGCCGAGGCGCCCGCCACAAAGATCAGCCCGCCCAGCGCCGGCCCGCCGATGATGGCCGCTTGCGTGCCAGCCGAGCTGAAGGCCATCGCGCGGGGCAGCATGGCGGGCGGCACCAGCAGCGGCGTGAGCGCCTGCTGCGCCGGCATCTGGAAAGCGCGGGCCATGCCCAACACCACCGACAGGCCCAGCAGCAGAGAGCGCGACACCCAGGTCTCGTGGGTGGACAGCAGCAACACGGCACCCACCGACATCTGAAGCAGCAGGCAACACGCCACGATGCGTGCCCGGTGGAACTGGTCGGCCACGTGCCCGGCCACGAGGGTGAGCACCAGGGCCGGCAGAAACTGGTACAGCCCCACCAGGCCCAGGTCCCACGCGCTGCCGGTCAGGTCGTACATCTGCCAGCCCACCGCCACCATCAGCATTTGTGTGCCGGCGGTGCCGAGCAGCCGGGCCGACCACATCCGCATGAAGGAGGTCTGCTGCAGCAGGTCGGCAAACGAGGTGGGGGGCGGGGGTACGGCGGCGGCTTCAGTCATGGGTAGGTGAGCTTAGCAGCGGCGCGTAAACGCCGTGTATCGCCAGCGCGTGCCTGCGCTGGCGCGATAATTGCGCACAGACCAGCCACCACCTTGCGCTGACACCCTCCTTCATTTTTGGCCACGCGCCTTTCTCCCCTTCTGCCCTATTCTTTCGCTTCTTCCGCTTCCATGGACCACAAAGACAAGACACTGAGCGAGCGCCGCCTCGCCGACGCCTGGGCTGAGCTGCAGGCCCATTCCAACGAAGGCCACCCGCTGCAGGCCGACGCCTACCGGCTGGCCTTCTCCGACCCCGAGTTCCTGCTGCGCCGCGAGACCCGTGGCATCCGTATGCAGCTGGAGCTGCTCAAGCCCGACCTGGAGCAGGTGGCGCAAGGCATCGAGAGCACCGTGGTGGTCTACGGCAGCGCCCGTTTCCCGTCACCCGAAGATGCCCAGGCCGAACTGGCTCTGGCCCAGGCGGGTGGCGACACCCAGACCGTGGCCCGTGCACAGCTGCGGCTGCGCCAGTCGAACTACTACGAGCAGGCCCGCCAGTTTGCCCACCTGGTGGCCACGGACAGCATGGCGCGCCCGCCCAAGGACCGCCTGTTCATCTGCACCGGCGGTGGCCCCGGCATCATGGAGGCCGCCAACCGCGGCGCTGCCGAGGCCGGCGCACCCACGGTGGGCCTGAGCATCGCCCTGCCCTTCGAGGCCAGCGGCAACCGCTACATCACACCCGAGCTGAGCTTCAAGTTCCACTACTTCGCGCTGCGCAAGATGCACTTCATGATGCGCGCCAGGGCGCTGGTGGTGTTCCCCGGCGGCTTCGGCACACTGGACGAGCTGTTCGAGGTGATGACCCTGGTGCAGACGGGCAAGTCGCGGCCGGTGCCTATCGTGTTGTTCGACTCCGCCTACTGGAAGCGGCTGATCGACTTTGATCTGCTGATCGAGGAAGGCACGATTTCACCGGAGAACCTGAATCTGTTTCGCTACAAGGACACGCCGCAGGAGGCTTGGGATGCGATCCAGGGGTTTTATCGGTTGCAGACCAAGGGGTGATTTTTTGGGTTTTGCTGAGGGTAGAGGCCGGGTCTCGGCCCGGCAGCCGAGGTACTTCTTCTTTGCTTCGCCAAAGAAAAGTACCCAAAAGAAAGGCGGCCCGCCGTCTGGGTCCCTGCGCTTCGCTCCGGGCAACCTGCGGTGCTCGGATTCGGCGGGGTCTCGCTAAACTCGCTTCGCTCAAACAACGCGATCCCTGATCCGCCGAATCCTGTGCTCCTCGGCCCAGCCTCAACGGGGTGGTCCCGGGCCGTCGCTGCGCTCGGCACCCAAGGACGGGCGCAAAGCGCCTCGTCGCCCCCAGGCCGAGCGAAGCAAAGGCCCGTGTTGCATCCCCCATCTGTATGCGCCTGGGGCGGGGTGTTTGCGGGGTGGCATGCGTGCCGCAGGACACGCATGCTTCGTAACCTGACTCGCCGTGGTTGTCCGAGTGCAGCGCGCAGCGCGTAGCGAGTTCCACGGCACACCCCGCAAACGCACCGACTCAGGTTGCCCCGTAGGGGTCGCAGACAGTTGGGTCGCCTTCTCTTTGCTTACTTTCTCTTGGGCGTTGCAAGAGAAAGTGAGTCGCCCGCCGGGGCGAGACCCGGCCTCCGCCCTCAACAAGATCCACGATCAGTGCTCAGCACCAGATTCCCCCCGCAAAGTCCAAGCCACCCGCGACCCCAGCCCCACCACGCTGCCCGCCAGCCAGAACACCCCGCCCACTCCCACCACCGCCCCGGCCGCCCCAAACAGCAGGGGAACGACCACACTGGACGCATTCACCGACATCAGCCGCAGCCCCAGCGCTTCCCCTTGCCGGGCATGCGGCGTGATCTGGTGCAGCATGCTCATGATCATGGGCTGCACCGAGCCCAGCGAGAAGCCCAGCAGCACCGAGCACAGGCCCATGGCCCAGGCGGTGGACATCAGGGGGTAGATGCCAAACAGCACGGCCGTGGCCAACATGGCGCAGGTCAGTACCACCGTTTCACGCAGGCGGGAGGCCAGCAGCGGCATCAGCATGCGCACGGCCGTGGCGGCGATGGCGAAGGCGCCCAGCAGGGTGCCGATCACCGAGGCCGAGAGGCCCCGCTCGTGCCCCAGGATGGGCAGCACGAAGGTATGCACGTCCCAGCAGGCAGACAGGAACCAGTTGACCAGCAGCAGCCGGCGAAACGGCACATTGCCCAGCAGGTCCCAGGCACGGCGCGGGGCTTCTGACTGAGCCACCGGGTCGGCCGGCAGGTCCTGCGTGCGGCGCACCAGCAGCCAGGTGACGGCTGGCAGCATGGCCATGAAGAGGAAGGCAGCGCGAAAGCCCGCATGGTCGATCAGCAGGCCCGAGACAAACGGCCCCAGGAAGTTGGACACCGCCGGCCCGATGGCCAGCCAGCTGAACACCTGGCGCAGCTCGGTGTTGGAGCGGCTGGCGCGCCCCACATGGCGCTGCAGGGCGATGATGGCGACCCCCGAGGCGCCGCCGGTGAGCAGCGCAGCCACGCACAGGGTGGCAAAGGACGGCCAGGCGGTGGCCGCCAGCCCACCCGCCACGGCGGCCAGCACCGCCCCGGCCATGGGCCGGCGCAGGCCATGCCGGTCGGCATAGCGGCCCGCCGGCAGGGCCAGGAACACCTGGGTCAGCGCAAACAGCGCCAGCAGCATGCCCACGGCGATGGCGCTGTGGCCCTGGCGCAGCGCCCACAGGGGCGCGGCCATGCGCATGGCGGTCATGCAGGAGTGCAGGCAGATCTGGGCGACGATCAGCCGCGCAAGCTCGGCACTCACGCGTCGGCGCCTTCCTTCTCGTCCATGCCGGGCAGCAGGTCTTGTGCCTGGGCATCGGGCAGCGCCTCGACGTCGCGCAGCTTGCGGGTCAGCACGTTGGTGCGGGTCTGGGTTTCGTCCAGGGTGTTGAGCACGGTCTGGGTCTGCTTTTTGGCCTTGGCCAATACCTCGCCAAACTTGAGAAATTCGTTCTTGACGGCACCCAGCACCTGCCACACCTCACTGCTGCGCTTTTCCAGCGCCAGGGTGCGAAAGCCCATCTGCAGGCTGTTCAGCATGGCCAGCAGCGTGGTGGGGCCGGCCAGGGTGATGCGGTAGTCGCGCTGCAGCGACTCCATCAGCCCGGCGCGGCGCAGCACCTCGGCGTACAGGCCTTCGGTGGGCAGGAACAGGATGGCGAAATCGGTGGTGTGCGGCGGCTCGACGTATTTCTCGGCGATGCCGCGCGCCTCCAGGCGGATGCGGGCCTCCAGCGCCTTGGCAGCGGCTTCGGCGGCCACGCCGTCGGCGCGGGACTGGGCATCGAGCAGGCGTTCGTAGTCTTCGTTGGGGAACTTGGCGTCGATGGGCAGCCACAGCGGCTTGCCGTCGTCGCTGCGCCCGGGCAGGCGGATGGCGAAGTCCACCGCATTGCGCGAATCGGGCCGGGTGGGCACCTGCACGGCGTACTGCTCGGGGGACAGCACCTGCTCCAGCAGCGCGCCCAGCTGCGCCTCGCCGAACATGCCCCGGGTCTTCACGTTGGTGAGCAGGTGCTTGAGATCGCCCACGCCCTGAGCCAGGGTCTGCATTTCGCCCAGGCCCTTGTAGACCTGCTCCAGCCGCTCGGCCACCTGCTTGAAGCTCTCGCCCAGGCGCGCTTCGAGCGTGCCCTGCAGCTTCTCGTCCACCGTCTGGCGCATCTCGTCGAGCTTGGTGGCGTTGCTGGCCTGCAGCTGGGTGAGCTGCTGCTCCATGGTGCCGCGCACCTCGGCCAGGCGGCGGGCGTTGGCCTCGCTCAGATCCTGCAGCTGGGTGCGCAGCGAGTCAGCCAATGTCTGGCGCAGAGTGGCGATCTGCTGCGCAAAGGTGTCGAGCCGCTCGGTCTGGGTGCGTGCACCCTCCACGCCCTGCTGCACCAGCGCCCCCTGCAGGCGGGTGAGCTGCTGGGCGAAAGCGTCGATCTGGGCGTTCTGCGTGCGGGTGCCCTCGGCCCCCTGGGCCAGCAAGGTCTGCTGGAAGCCCGCCAGGGCCTGGGTGCTCTCCTGCCGGCCAGCGCGGGCCGACTCGGTGATCTCCTGGCGCAGGTTGCGCTCAGCCTTGTCCATTCCGGCACCCACCCCGGCCACCACCGCAGACGCCAGTGTGGCAGCGTCCAGCGGCGGTTTGCGCAGCAGCAGCCACAGCAGCAGCACCAGGTTCAGGGCCAGCAGCAGGGTGATGGCGATCAGTTCAATGGATATGGACACGAATTGCTATCAAATACAGAGCTATATGCCTAGGTAATCAGGTGGTCTGCGGCATATTCATTCAAAAATCCTGAAGCCAGCAACCAGGGGCAGCGCGCGGCCACCGCATCCGCATTGAGCGGCGTCAGTGCCTTGCCATGCACCAGGTAACCGATGAGGTTGTCAGCCGCCAGATTGGCCATCGCCATGCGGGTCGGCACGGTGGCGCTGGCGATATGGGGGGTGAGCACCACGTTGGGCACGGTGAGCAGGTCAGGGTGTACGCTGGGCTCCCCTTCGAACACGTCGAGGCCGGCAGCGGCGATCTGCCGGTTCTTCAGCGCGACAGCCAGGGCTGCGTCGTCCACGATGCCGCCCCGGGCGATGTTGACCAGGGTGGCGGTGGGCTTCATCAGCGCCAGCTCAGCCGCACCGATGGTGTGGTGGGATGCCGCGCTGTAGGGCACCACCAGCACCACATGGTCGGCGGTGCGCAGCAGTTCTTCCTTGCCCACATAACGGGCCTTGCATTCCGCCTCCAGCGCGGGCGCGAGGCGCGAGCGGTTGTGGTACAGCACATTCATGCCGAAGCCATGGGCGCCGCGTCTGGCGATGCCCTGGCCGATGCGGCCCATGCCGATGATGCCCAGCGTGCTGCCATGGATGTCGCTGCCGGCGAACATGTCGAAGGCCCATTTCTTCCACTTCCCGGCGCGCAGGTAGTGCTCGCTTTCGGTGATGCGGCGGGCAGTGGCCATCAGCAGGGCGAAACCGAAGTCGGCGGTGGTTTCGGTCAACACGTCGGGTGTGTTGGTGGCCAGCACGCCGCGCGCGCTCATGGCAGGCACGTCGAAGTTGTTGTAGCCCACGGCCATGTTGGCGCAGATCTTCAGGTCGGGGCAGGCGGCCAGCAGGTCGGCGTCGATACGCACGCTGCCGGTGGTGAAGGCGCCTTGCTTGCCCTGCAGGCGGGCGATGAGTTGCTCGGCGGTCCATGCTTCGTCGGCCTGGTTGGCCTCGACGTCGAAGTGGGTGCCCAGGCGCTCGATGGTGTCTGGAAAGACCGCACAGGTCACCAGGATCTTGGGGCGTGTCATCGAAGGTGTTATCGGAAGAAGAGAAAGGTCACTGCAACAAACAGCGGGACCAGGATGGTGCCGGACCAGAGCATGTAGCCGAAGAAGCTGGGCATCTTCACCCCACGGTCTTCGGCAATGGCCTTGACCATCAGGTTGGGGGCGTTGCCGATATAGCTGTTGGCGCCCATGAACACGGCACCGGCCGAGATGGCCGCCAGCGTGCTGGCATAGGTGGTCATCAGCGCCTGCGGGTCGCCGCCGGCGGTGTTGAAGAACACCAGGTAGGTGGGGGCGTTGTCGAGGAAGGAACTGAGCAGGCCGGTAGCCCAGAAGTACATGGCCGGGTTGGGCGAGCCGTCGGGGTGGGTCACCAGGTTCACCACGGCGGCAAACGGCCCGGCCGTGCCGGCGCGCAGCATGGCGATGACCGGGATGATGGTGAGGAAGATGCCGGCGAACAGCTTGGCCACCTCCAGCATGGGGCCCCAGGCGAACTGGTTGTCGGCATGCACCTGGGCGGGTGTGATGCGCAGCGAGAGGATGGTGATGGCCACCAGGCCCAGGTCTCGCACCAGACCGGGCAGGCCCACCGGGGTGCCGGCCACGTTGAACTCGATACCCGGCTGCCAGATGCCGCTCATCAGCACCAGGGCCATGATGGCGCCGAGCAGCCAGAAATTCACCGCACCGTCAAAACCCAGGCGGGCGGTGTCGGGGGTGGGGTCGATCTTCAGCACACCCTCCTTGCGGTAGGCCCAGAGGTCGATGGCATAGAACAAGGCCAGCAGGCTGCCCAGCATGAACAGGGTCTCGGGCCAGATGTGCTGCAGCGTCCAGAAGAAGCTCACGCCCTTGAGGAAGCCCAGGAACAGAGGTGGGTCGCCCAGCGGGGTGAGGGAGCCGCCGATGTTGGAGACGATGAAGATGAAGAAGACGAACACATGTGCCCGGTGCACCCGGTTGTCGTTGGCGCGGATCAGCGGACGCAGCAGCAGCATGGACGCCCCCGTGGTGCCCATCACGCTGGCCAGCGCCGCACCGATGGCCAGGATGGCGGTGTTCAGGCCCGGGCTGCCGTGCAGGTTGCCGCGGATATGGATGCCCCCGGCCACGGTGAACAGGGCCGTCAGCAGCACGATGAAGGGGATGTATTCGGCCAGCAAGGCGTGCACAAAACCCACACCCGCCACCGCCGGCCCGTACACCACGGCAAACGGCACCAGGAACAGCGCGCCCCAGGCTGCGGCCACCTTGCCGAAATGGTGGTGCCAGAAGATCGGCGTGAGCAGCGGCATCAGGGCGATGGACAGCAGGATGCCAGCGAATGGCACGGCCCAGGCCACAGACAAAGTACTGCCATCCAGGTCTGCAGCAGCGGCCAGCCCAGGCAGCGGCGCAAACAAAAGGAACAGCGCGCGTTTCGCGAAGGGAGATGGAACAGTCATTCGATGGAACCTTTTCGGGAGCAGGCAGATCGGGTTCAGACAGGCACGGGGCAGTTGGCGGCTTCAGGCAGCAGCAGGAATTTCAAATACCTGCCGCAGGTAGGCTAGGTATTTTTCGTCGTCGCACATGTTCTTGGCCGGTGTGTCCGACAGCTTGGCCACCGGCTGGCCGTTGCAGCGCACCAGTTTGATGACGATCTGCAGCGGCTCGTGGCGGGGCGCGTCATCCATGTCGTTGGTGAGGTTGGTGCCGATACCGAAGGCCAGCAGGCAGCGGCCCCGGAACTGCTGGTACAGCTCGATAGTGCGCGGGATGGTGAGGCCGTCACTGAAGATGAAAGTCTTGGTCAGTGGGTCCACACGGTTGGCCTTGTAGTGCGCGATCAGCCGCTCGCCCCAGGCGAACGGGTCGCCACTGTCGTGGCGGGCGCCGTCGAACAGCTTGCAGAAATACATGTCGAAGTCGCGCAGGAAGGCGCTCATGCCATAGACGTCGGACAGGGCGATGCCCAGGTCACCCCGGTATTCCCGGGCCCAGGATTCGAAGGCATACACCTGGCTGTCGCGCAGCCGTGGCCCCAGCGCCTGGCAGGCCTGCAGGTATTCATGGGCCATGGTGCCCAACGGGGTCAGGCCGAGCTTCATGGCATACAGCACGTTGCTGGTGCCAGCGAACTGGCCGGTATGGCCGATGCCCAGCCCCGCCACCAAGCTGCGCAGCACCTCTTCGTGCCAGGCCTTACTGAAACGGCGGCGGGTGCCGTAGTCGGCGATCTTGAGCTCCTGCAGGCCATCGGCGCGCAGCTGCTGCATCTTGGTGTTGAGCCGCTGGCGGGCCAGGGCCAGGTCCGGCTTTGGGCGCAGGTTGCGGAAGTACACCTCGTTGACGATGGCCAGCACCGGGATCTCAAACAGGATGGTGTGCAACCACGGGCCCTTGATCGTGATGTCGATCTCGCCCGAGGGCAAGGCAGTGAGGGTGATGTATTTCTCGTTGAGGCGGAACAGTCCGAGAAAATCAACAAAATCGCTTTTGATGAAGCGCAGGGAGCGCAGGTAGAGCAATTCCGCGTCCTGGAAGTGCAGACTGCACAGGCCCCGGATTTCCTCGCGGATTTCACCGATGTACTGCGCCAGGTTGACGCCCGGGTTGCGGCACTTGAACTTGTATTCGACCTGCGCCCCGGGGAACTGGTGCAGTACCACCTGCATCATCGTGAACTTGTACAGGTCGGTGTCGAGAAGGCTGGTGATGATCATGGTGCTGGAGCGCCCCGCTTGTCCGTGCGGTGGCCTGTCGGCGCGGTTACTTGTAGGTGCCATTGTGGCATCCCCACCGCTCTGCCGTCCCGCAGGCCCGCTTACTCCAGCCAGGTGGTGAACTGCTCGGCGGGCACCCTCGGCGTGCGCAGCTGGTTGACCACGGCAGATTCGTCCGCGTACCCCAGGGCCATGCCACAGACCAGCATCTCCGCATCGGCAGCCCCTACCTGCGGCAGGATGATGCGGCCATAAGGGTTCCAGGCCGCCTGGGGACAGGTATCGAGCCCGTGGGCGCGGGCCAGCACCATGATGTTCTGCAGAAACATGCCGTAGTCGATCAGCGACCCGCGCTCCAGCGCACGGTCCACCGTGAAGACCAGTCCCACCGGTGCGTCGAAGAACTGGAAATTGCGCCGCTGCTGGGCCCACATGCGCTCCTTCTCGCCTCGGCCAATGCCGAGCAGGGTGTACAGGCCCCAGCCATTCTCGCGCCGGCGGCCCAGGTAGGGCTCGGTCCACTGGCGCGGGTAGTAGGCGAATTCCTCCTGGTGCTGCGCGGCCACTGCCGGGTCAGCCTGGGCGGCGTCCACCGCATCGGTCACCTTGCGCACCAGGGCGGCCAGTGCCTGCCCCTGCAGCGCATACACCTTCCAGGGCTGGGTGTTGGTGCCTGAGGGCGCGCGGCTTGCGCCATCCAGGATGCGCTGCACCAGGGGTCGCGGCACTGGTGTGGGCAGAAAGGCCCGCACCGACCGGCGTCCGGCCACTGCCTGTTCGACTGCATCGGCGCTCACTGGTGCACCCTTCGGCCTGCGGCCTGTCCCGCCAGGCGGAGGCGAGCTTGCTTGGGGCGGCCCGGCGCGGCGCTCATTGCAGCGCCTCCAGCACCTGCCGCAGCCGCTCCGGCAGGGCCACCGGCCGGCGCGTGACGCGATC
>Ga0208564_1002604_pt1 | contig 14077 bp, 10 predicted proteins | sample AD_UKC073_MetaG_FD_184439 | JGI IMG/M metagenome (GOLD analysis project Ga0208564, IMG submission 184439) | Active sludge microbial communities of municipal wastewater-treating anaerobic digesters from USA - AD_UKC073_MetaG (SPAdes) (version 2) | ecosystem: Engineered > Bioreactor > Anaerobic >... | reverse complement strand
ATTAATACCCATCGCCTTGCATTCGTCCATAAATTTTGTGATTTCCGACAGGTTGTTGAGGTTGTTGGACAATACAGATGCCATGTATTCCGATGGGTAATTGGCTTTCAACCATGCCGTCTGATAGGCAATCAGCGAATAGCATACAGCATGCGACTTGTTGAAGGCGTACGATGCAAATCTTTCCCAATCGGACCATATTTTGTTCAGTATTTTTTCGTCATGACCATTTTTTTTCCCTCCCTCGATGAATTTTTCTTTCAATGTCACCATTTTGTCGATGAGTTTTTTTCCCATTGCTTTGCGTAACTCATCCGATTGGCCCCGGGTGAATCCTGCCAACAGTCGCGACAAAAGCATCACTTGCTCCTGATAAACGGTAATACCATATGTTTCGTTTAAGTATTTTTCCATGACAGGGATGTCGTAAGTGATCTCTTCGCGGCCATGTTTGCGGGCGATGAACGAAGGAATATAGTCCATAGGGCCCGGTCGATACAAGGCATTCATGGCAATAAGGTCTTCGAATTTGGTGGGATGCAATTCTTTCAGGTATTTTTGCATTCCTGCCGATTCGAACTGAAACGTTCCCGTGGTTCTGCCCTCGCTGTACAGTTGGTAGGTTTTGGGGTCGTTCAAATCAATGGCATTGATGTCGATTTTGACACCTTCCGTAAATTCGATATTGGCGAGTGCATCTTTGATAATGGAAAGTGTGGTCAAACCCAAGAAGTCCATTTTAATGAGACCGGTTTCTTCAATTACAGAACCTTCGTATTGGGTAACTAGCAACTTTTCTTTTGAGTCTTTATCGTCGGCCGTGCATATGGGTACAATGTCCGAAATATCGGTTTGTCCGATGATTATGCCACAGGCATGTACACCTGTGCTTCGAACATTGCCTTCGAGCATTTCGGCATACCGCAGGGTATCTCTAACAAGCGGATCGGTGCTGTTGGCTGCCTCTTGAAGTTCGGGTACGTAGTTGATGGCTTCACGCAGGGTGACTTTCTTTACATTGGGAATTCGGTCGGGAACGAGTTTTGCCAGGCGGTCGGCTTCCGACAAAGGCAGTTTGTGTACACGGGCTACGTCGCGGATAGACATTTTGGTAGCCATTGTGCCGTAGGTGATGATATGGGCTACTCTGTCGGCACCATATTTTTCGGTAACCCATCGCAATACTTTGCTGCGACCTTCGTCATCGAAATCGATGTCGATATCGGGCATTGAAATTCGGTCGGGATTGAGAAAACGCTCAAACAGCAAATCGTATTTCAATGGGTCAATATTGGTAATTCCTAAGCAGTAAGCAACGGCAGAACCTGCTGCCGAACCCCGTCCCGGACCTACAGCCACATCCATTTGTCTGGCTGCATTGATGAAATCTTGCACAATGAGAAAATACCCGGGAAATCCCATGCTCTTTATTGTTTCCAATTCATATTTCAATCGTTCTTTTATTTCTTTTGAAAGTGGTTCGCCGTATCGTTTCTGTGCTCCAATTTTTGTGAGGTGTGTCAAATAGTCTGCTTCGAGTTTAATGCGGATCACTTTGTCGTAGCCACCCAAGCGATTGAATGCTTTTTTTCCGAATTCTTCTATTAAGGCTTCGCGCGTATAACGTGTTTTGTAAATTTCTTCTGTACCGAATACCGGATCAATAGGGAAGAAAGGCATGAGCGGTTCATGATCAATGGAATAGAATTCCACTTTATCGAGAATTTCAAGGGTATTTGTCAAAGCGAATGGAACATCCGAAAAAAGAAAGTTCATTTCTGACGTCGTTTTCAGCCATTCTTGTTTAGTATAGCGCATGCGGTTGGGATCGTCAAAATCTTTTCCCGTACTCAGGCAGATCAATCGGTCGTGTGCTTCAGCATCTTCTTCATTTACAAAATGAACATCGTTGGTAGCAACAACTTTTATGTTGTATTTTTGGGCTATGCGAAGTAATTCTTTGTTTACTTTTTCTTGTTTGGGGTAAGTCGTTTGATCGGCATCGGTGCGGTCGGTTTTGTGACGTTGCAGCTCCAAGTAAAAATCGTTGCCGAAAAGGTTTTTATACCAGCGTGCGGCTTCCTCAGCTTCCTCGATTTGACCTTCAGTTATCTTTTGGGGAATTTCGCCACCCAGACAGGCCGATAATACAATTAATCCCTCGTGATATTGTTCCAAGAGTTCTTTATCGATGCGTGGACGATAATAAAATCCTTCTGTCCAGCTTTTGGATACCATCTTGATGAGGTGTTTATAACCTGTGAAATTTTTTGCCAATACGACGAGATGCCATCCGCTCGAATCGATTTTGTCGTTTTGTGAAAAACGATTACGCCGTGAAACATAACACTCGCAGCCGATAATGGGTTTAAACAATTTTTGTTGGATATCTGCAAGTTGATTTTGAAGTTTGTTCTCCTTTTCGGAATCGTTTTGTTTTTGTGCCTCTTCAATCTTTTTTTCTAGTTTTTTGATTTCGGCATTTAGTAGAGCATTCTTTTTGGTTACGTAGTTGATGAACTCCTTAATACCGTACATTACTCCGTGATCGGTGAGAGCCATGCCTCTCATTCCGTCACCGATGGCTTTATCCACCAGACGTTGAATACTGGCTTGTCCATCGAGTAGGGAATATTGTGAGTGAACGTGTAAATGTACAAATGATTGCATTTCAGATAAGTAATATTTTTGTGATGTTGTTTGGGACAAATATACTCAAAAAAACAGGTATTTTTGGAAAGAAAAAGAAGGAAGTTGAAGACTGTATTTGTATTTCTTGGGAATAAAGATACTTCACGGATGTTGGATTTTAGTCGGCGAAAAAGAATCGAAAGTCATGAATATTGAATAAAAACCCGGATAAAAATACAAAGAAATTTTTTGAACCACTTGCGTCAGGTTTCCGAAAAGCATGAAATGGTTTGAATTGCCCCCCGTCGGATTTTCAGAAGCGAACAAAGAGATTTAATTTTGTGATTTCTGGTTTTCAGAAAGGAAGAAATTAGTTGATTTACTCTCGTCGGATTTTCAGAAACATTGAAATGAATTGAATTTCCGATTTCTGGTTTTCAGAAAGGAAGAAATAGAAAAAATTTGCGTCTTCGGGTTTTCCGACTGCCGGAAAAATATTGATTCGCTGTCGTCGGAAATTCAGATGTCAAGACGAAAAAGGTTATCGGATTTTAATATCTATTTCGTTCCTCATACAAACAAATTGGGAAACAGTATTTTACCAAACAGGGTTTTAAAAAAAATAAACGAGAGTGCCGTAAAATGCTTTCAGGCACTCTCGTTGTATTCTCTTTTGGTGTTTGATTGCTTATGCGTCTCCCGTTGCTTTTTCGAGTCTCTTCATAACAGAAAAGATGAAAATGCCTGAGATTACGCAACAGATGATAAGGATGCTCCAGAAACCGACCAAGGGGAGTTTTTCCCAGAATGTGCCGATGACGCCCACAAGCAGATTGCCGATGGCTGTTGCTGCCAGCCAACCTCCCTGCATAAGTCCGCTATATTGAGGAGGCGCCACTTTGGATACGAACGACAATCCCATTGGGCTGAGGAATAATTCGGCTACGGTTAAGACGAAATAAGTGCTTATCAACCAGGATGGAGATACCAATTTGTCTGATACTCCCGAAATTTCGGCGGGCGCAGGAAGTCCGATGGAGCCGATTAGCATGATGGCAAATCCAATGGCTGCCAAAAACATGCCGATGCCGATTTTTCGTGGCGCCGACGGCTCTTTTCTTTTATTTGCCAAATAGCTGAAGAGTGCAACGGTAAGCGGTGTTAAGATGATGATAAACATTGGATTGAATTGCTGGAATATTTGTGGGGTAATTTTGATTGTTGCATCGACACCTTTTATATTGGCAAAATAATATCCTGCCAATCCTGCAATTCCTGCAACCGTTAGTAGAAGCCCCACCTTTTTATTGGGTTTGCTTCCCAATAATCCAATGGTAGAAAGGTAGATACCATACAGAAATACAATCAGAGATAACAAAGGAAACAGACTGAACAACAATGTCCAAGTTACAGGGAGAGTGCTCTGTGTGTAATCGCGCGCAAAGAAAGTCAGGGTGAGCCCATTTTGATGGAATGACATCCAGAAGAATATCACCACGAAAAATACCAGAAGCAAAGCTATCATACGCTCTTTCACTTCTTCTTTTGGCATGATTTTTATCTCTTTACCGTTAGCTTTTGATTCTTCTATTTTCTGTTTTACCGTTTTATCTTCTGCTTTCCAGGTTCCTTTAAACAGCATAAATATCAGCACAGAGAAAATAAGGCTGATGCAGGCCACGCCAAATGCCAGATTATACGAAATGGAGAGCGATTCGTTTACGTAACGTTTCCCGAAATTGCGGGCAAAATCGTCGGGGTGGGGGCCTCCGCCTAATTCCGGATCGGTAATATGTATGGCCTGTATCTTGGCTATGATGGCTGCTTTTTCTTCGGCATCTGCCGGATCGCGGCTTTGCAGTATTTCGTACTCGTGAGTGGTGACCATCATGGCGGGGTCGGCAATTTTTCCTGCCTGGGTATATTGGTGCAAGCCGGCTGCCTTCAATCGGAATAGAGCTTCCTCGATCTCTTCCGTAAATACAGCTTTATGTTCTTTTTTTGCCTTAGTGAGTACGGCTTCAAATTCTTTCCCGGTAAGTTGTTGCTCTTCAGCGGTGAGATATTGTGTGATAAATGTATTTTTGTCGACAGCTTGTGCTTCGTCGTTCAAAATAACATAATTTTTAGGAATGGATGCATCGTATGTAAAATTGGATGATCGCAATACGGCATTGTTGATGTAGTTGGCTGCACTTGGTGCAAAGAAAGCACCGATGTTGATAAACATATAAAAAATGGAAAAAGCAATGTCCCTGTTTTTACTGTATTTGGGGTTATCATACAATTTTCCGAGGAGTGCTTGCAGATTGCCTTTGAAAAATCCGGTCCCAAGCGCAATAAGTATGAGTGAACCAAACATTACGGCCAGCCCAATAGCATTGTTATCCATTGGAACCGCTAGCAAGAGATAGCCGACAAACATCACGAAAATACCCAGCAGAACGGTTTTTCCGTAACCAAGCACTTTGTCTGCCAAAACTCCTCCAAATAGGGGTAAAAAATAAACAAGTGCGAGAAAAGATCCATAAACCATGCTGGTGGAAGCCGATGTTAATCCGAATTTTGCTTGCATATACAATGTAAGGATAGCCAGCATAGTGTAGTATCCAAACCTTTCGCCCATATTGGTAAGGGCTAATACTAATAATCCTTTGGGATGGTCTTTAAACATGTTGCATTTATTTAGAAGGTTTATAATTCATACGAATTTAAGGGATTTTTTAAATCGCAAATATACAAATATTTTAACGTATGATTTTCTTTTGGCAGACATTTAATTTTTTGAAAAGGGGTGATGAAGTGGGGTTTTTCTATTTACAGAAAAAATTATACGTATTTTTTTTTGCAAAAATCTTTTTTTATTGAAAAATGTATTACATTTGCAGTGAGAATTCGTAAGAAAACAGATGATGATATGAAATATATCCATTTTGCATACCCTTTTTACTTTTATTTTTACTTTGAGAAGTAAAACGGGATTTTATGTGCAAAAAAATGGATAAATAAATAAGACATATATTAAAAAGTAGGTAAAATCCCGTCAGTAGTGATGGGATTTTTTTTTGACAGGAAACGAAATTTTTGAAGAATATGAAAAAAGTAGCCATTCAAGGGGTGCAAGGTTCTTATCACGAAATAGCGGCGCGGAGATATTTCGATGGAGAAGAATTGGAAATTGTTCCGTGTCTGACGTTTCGTGATATTTTTATCGAAGCAAAAAAAGATTCCACCCTCATCGGCGTTATGGCAATAGAAAATACAATTGCCGGTAGCTTGTTGCCCAATCACGATTTATTGAAAATGAGCGATATGCAGATAGCCGGCGAGTATAAATTGCGCATTTCGCACTCGTTGGCCGCACTTCCCGGCCAATCGATGGAGGATATAAGAGAGGTGATGTCGCACCCGATTGCACTTTTGCAGTGCCAGGGGTATTTGAATACGTTGACAGGCGTGAAAATTGTGGAGCACGACGATACAGCATTGGCAGCTAAAGAAATCCATGACAGAGGATTAAAAGAATGTGCCACCATTTGCAGTACGTTGGCGGCAGAGATGTATGGCCTTCAGGTGTTGGCCTCCGGAATAGAAACCAACAAGCGGAATTTTACCCGATTTCTTATTCTGGCACACAGAGAGATGTTGCCCGAAGTGCAAAAAGACAATCATATCAATAAATCGTCTCTTGTTTTTGTGCTTCCACATACCGAAGGAAGTTTGTCGCGTGTATTGACCATATTGTCTTTCTACGGTATCAATCTTACCCGCATTCAATCGTTGCCTATCATTGGTCGCGAATGGGAATATCAGTTTTACATCGATCTTACTTTTTCTGATTACGAACGTTACAAGCAATCTATCGATGCCATCTTGCCTTTAACCGGCAACCTGAAAATATTGGGAGAGTATCGCGAAGATAAACAGAATATTAACAACAATAATGCTGCATATGAAAAAGTCGAAACAGATAGAACCTGCTGAGCATGTTAAAAATATTTCGGAATATTATTTCTCGGTAAAATTGGCCGAGGTAGCTCAAATGAATGCGCAAGGTAAGGATGTGATTAATTTGGCGGTGGGAAGTCCCGATCAACCGCCTTCTGAAGCAACCATCGACGCGCTGTGCGAGAGTGTCCGCCAGCCCAATGTGCACGGTTATCAACCTTATACGGGTATTCCCGAATTGCGCCGGGCATTTGCCGATTGGTATAAAAGATATTACGGGGTGGAGCTTTCGCCGGAAGAAATATTGCCGCTGATTGGCTCAAAAGAGGGCATCTTACATATTTCACTCACTTTTCTTAATGTGGGCGACGGTGTGCTGGTTCCCAATCCGGGCTACCCTACTTATACGTCGGTATCGGCACTGATGCGTGCCAACATTATCCCTTATGACTTGCTGGAAAACGATCATTGGCAGCCCGATTTCGAGGCGCTGGAAAAGATGGATTTGTCGGGCGTGAAGCTCATGTGGGTGAATTATCCCAACATGCCTACGGGTGCCAATGCTTCGCGCGAACTCTTCGAAAAATTGGTTGCTTTCGGCAAAAAACATCAGATCATTATTTGTCACGATAATCCTTACAGTTTCATCCTTAACGATCGTCCCATGAGTATTCTCTCGGTGGAGGGTGCAAAAGATATCTGCATTGAACTCAATTCGATGAGTAAAGCTCATAATATGCCCGGATGGCGCATGGGAATGTTGGCTTCGAATATGCAATTTGTGAAATGGATACTCAGGGAAAAGAGCAATATCGACAGCGGGCAGTTCAAACCCATGCAGATGGCTACCATTGCTGCGCTGTCGAACCCGCCGGAATGGTATGCGCGGATGAACAAACTGTATGCCGAGCGCCGGGTGATAGCCGAAAAGATTATGGATCTGCTTAACTGCACGTACAATAAAGATCAAACCGGTCTGTTTCTGTGGGCAAAGATAGCCGAGAATGAAACCGGCAGTGAAGAGCTTATTAACGATATTCTTTATCATGCGAATGTGTTTATTACGCCGGGGTTTATTTTTGGAAGTAATGGTGAGCGTTATATTCGCATTTCGTTGGGTGTATCAACAGAAAGGATGCAGGAAGCTTACAGACGTATTGCGGATTATGTCGGAAACAAAGGACTACAAAAAACAACAAAAAATAAGTGAACATGAAATTTTCATCGATTTTATTTCCGGGAATGGACGATAAACGTCCGCTTGTTGTTGCCGGACCGTGTAGTGCCGAAACCGAAGAGCAGGTGATGACTACGGCGCGGCAACTTGCTGCCATTGGAATAAAAATATTCCGGGCAGGAGTATGGAAACCTCGTACCAAGCCGGGTGGTTTTGAAGGTGTAGGCAGTCCGGGATTGAAATGGCTGCAGCGTGTGAAAAAAGAAACAGGGATGTACACGATAACCGAAGTGGCTACCGAAAAACATGTGTACGAAGCGTTGAAATACGGTGTAGACATGCTATGGATTGGCGCACGTACAACGGCAAATCCTTTTGCTGTGCAAGAAATTGCCAATACCTTGATTGGGGTGGATATCCCTGTGCTGGTTAAAAATCCGGTCAATCCCGATGTGGAGTTATGGGTAGGGGCTATCGAGCGTTTGTATAATGCCGGCATCACCCGTTTGGCCGCTATACACAGGGGATTTAGCTCGGCCGATAAAAACGTGTATCGGAATGTACCCCAGTGGCATATTCCTATTGAGCTCAAAAGGCGCTATCACGATTTGCCCATTTTTTGCGATCCCAGCCATATGGGAGGAAAACGAAGTATGATTCAGTCGTTGAGCCAACAGGCAATGGATTTGAATTACAATGGTCTGTTCATTGAATCGCACTGTTTGCCCGATGAAGCGTGGAGTGATAAAGATCAGCAAGTAACGCCGGAAGAGCTGGACGGGATTTTACATTCGCTGGTGATTCGCGATACGGTTCAGACTACCGAAGATCTTTCGACTTTACGTCGTCAAATTGACGAAATCGATAATCAATTGCTGGACTTGTTGTCAAAACGCATGCGCGTGTCCCGTGAAATAGGGCATTACAAGTTGGAACACGATATGCCCGTTTTGCAAACTATGCGTTATGACGAGATATTGCGTGATCGCGCCGAACAGGCTGAGCGGATGGACATGTCGGGAGATTTTATTCGAAAAGTGCTCGAAAGCATACACGAAGAATCGGTCCGTCAGCAATTGGTAATTATGGAGAAAGCTAAAAAGGAAAATCAATCAAATCAATCAAATCAATCAAATCAGTAAAATATATTATAATCTAAATATGAAAATATTGATATTAGGGGCCGGCAAAATGGGATCATTTTTTGCCGATGTGTTGAGTTTTGATCACGAAGTAGCTATATTCGATATCGATCCCAAACGTTTGCGTTTTACTTATAATACTTTGCGGATGATTGATCCCAAAGAAATAGAGGATTTTGCACCCGAAATAGTAATCAATGCTGCTACGTTGAAATACACCATCGATGCTTTCAACAATGTGATGCCTTATCTTCCCGAAACCTGCATTTTGAGCGATATTGCATCAGTGAAAACCGGACTGAAAGAATATTATGAAGAAACGGGGCACCCTTTTGTTTCCACTCATCCGATGTTTGGCCCCACCTTTGCCAGTCTGAGCGATTTAAGTAAGGAGAATGCTATCATTATCACTGAGTCGGGGGAAGAGGGGAAAGCCTTTTTTCGACGTTTGTATCACCGTCTTCGTCTTCATGTTTTTGAATATACGTTTGAGCAGCACGACGAAACCATTGCTTATTCGCTTTCAATTCCCTTTGCTTCTACTTTGGTATTTGCTTCGGTGATGAAACATCAAGATGCACCGGGAACGACTTTTAAAAAACATATGGCTATCGCTCAAGGACTTTTGTCGGAAGACGATTTCCTGCTCACCGAAATTCTCTTTAATCCCTATACTCCAAAGCAGGTGGAAAGGATCAGGGAAAAACTCAAGGAGCTGCTTTTCATCATTGAAGGGAAAGATAGTGATCGCATGAAGGCTTTTCTCACTGAAGTGAGAAAGAATATTGAATAAAAAATCAATTAAGGTTCTATATATACTCTGATAATCTTTGCATCATTTTTGGGGCGATCGTTGGTGTCAGTAGGAAGGCCCGCAATCCGATCGATTACTTCCAATCCTTCAATTACCTCTCCATACACGGTGTATTCTCCGTCTAAATGGTGTACACCGCCGTGGGTGGAATAGTCGGTTTTTTGTTCAGGGGAAAAGAAAAATTTTCCCGGAGCAGCTGCGTACAACGAATCCACGATGTGAAGCACAGAGTCGAGTTTGGTATTAAAAGCATGAGGATCGGTGGATTTCAATCGAGCCAAATCTTCTTTGTGGGGTGAGTAGTGGGTACGGATGATTTTGTTTTTTATGGGTACGTTTACGGCCATTTCCAGCGTATCCAGTCTCCCCGGCGTGTATATTGTTCCTTGTACGATATAGAATTGCGACATATCCGATTTTTTTTGCGGATTTTCTTTGTCTTCTCTTCGCGGAGCAGCCAGTGCACCTTTCTTGTGATAATGGTTCGGCCGGATTTCGGGCATCATCTCCATATCGGTACGTCCCGATCCGATGGCGATACCTGCAGGTGCATTGCGTGAGTCCTGAGCCCCTCCTTGGATCATAAAGTCTTTGATAACACGATGAAATAATGTACCGTCAAAATAACCCTGTTTTACTAATTTCAGGAAATATTCGCTGTGATTGGGAGTATCGTCGTATAACATCACTTTCATATCGCCGTAATTGGTCGTTATAATTACGTGTGGATATTTTGTTTGTGCATTTAAAATAATTGCCTCTGTAAATAGAACGAATAAAAAAAGAATATATTTTTTCATTGTTTCTATATTTTGTTGTGATTAATTTTTTTATCGAAATACGTTTGAATTACTTCTCTTTTTTAATTAGGCGCCCTGCGATACAGGAAGAAGGCAACTGCAGAGAACAAAATATTAGGTATCCAGGCTGCAATGAAAGGACTCATTACACCCGACACGGCAAATGATGAACTGATAGTCATGAATAGAATATAAGTCATACTGAGCAGCAGGCCAATCCCAATGTTGAGACCCATGCCGCCCTTTACTTTTCGAGCCGATAGGGATGCGCCGATAATAGTGAGAATGAAGGCCGAAAGAACAGAAGCAATACGTGAATGGTATTCAATCTGAAAGGGTTGAATATTTCCCATGCCTCTTTTTTTCTGACTGTTGATATATCGCCTGAGCTGGGGGAGTGTCATCATTTGCTGGTCGGTTTTGGCAATGATAAAATCATTGGGAACAATCTGCATGATGGTGTCGATGCTTGTTCCCGTAGAAATGTGCTCATATAAGTCGTCGAAGGTACGTATCTGATAGTTATTTATTGTCCAATGATAGCTGGAATCATATTGAATGGATTGGGCCGTGAGACGTGAAACGAGTTGAAGACTATCAAATTTGTCGAGAGAAAAATTGTAGCCTCTATTGGTGGTAAGGTCGAAATTACCGAAATAGGCAATGGTCCCGGGAGCAACCATAAACTGAATATCGTGGTCGCCCACTTTTCGTTTTTTCGGATCAAAATATTTGGCTTCAAATTCGATGCGGGTTCTGTTAGCCGGTGGTATAATATATCCACCAAAAATAAAGGATACAATAGCAATAATCAGTGCCGAAATCATATAGGGGCGAAGCATTCGTTTAAAGCTGATTCCGTTGGTAAGAATGGCAATAATTTCGGAATTATTGGCCATTTTCGATGTAAAAAAAATGACAGCTAAAAAAACGAACAAGGGACTAAACAGGTTGGCATAGTAGGGAATAAAGTTGAGATAATAGTCAAAAACGATTTCTTTGAGAGGGGCATTGTTTGTCATGAATTTATCGATTCTTTCGTTGATATCGAAAACCACCGCAATAGAAAGGATAAGGGCGATCATGAAAATAAATGTCCCCAAAAACTTTTTAATGATGTATTTGTCTATTATTTTTAATTTAAAACGCTTATTCATTTCCTTTTTGGTCTATAATCGTCTTGTCACGTTTTCTATGGTGTTTTTTTTCCATAGGGAAAAATCACCTGCAATAATATGTTCTCTCGCTTCACGCATGAGTTGAAGGTAAAAAGCCAGATTATGAATCGATGCGATTTGCAGCCCTAGAATTTCTTTTGTATTGAAAAGATGACGTACGTAAGCTTTGCTGTATAATGTATCAACAAACGATGTTCCGTTCTCGTCAAGTGGCGAAAAATCGTTTTTCCAACGTTCGTTGCGCATGTTCATAATGCCGTTTTTTGTAAATATCTGACCGTTTCGTCCGTTGTGCGTGGGTATAATGCAATCGAACATATCCACTCCACGTTCAATGGCTTCGAGTAGGTTGGCTGGTGTCCCGACCCCCATAAGGTAGCGAGGTTTATCTGTTGGAAGAATTTCATTCACCAACTCTATCATTTCGTACATTTTTTCGGCAGGTTCGCCCACGGCAAGTCCGCCAATGGCATTCCCGTCGGCTTCTTTTGCTGCAACATTTTCGGCAGCACGGCGACGCAGATCGGGGTATACACATCCTTGAACAATGGGGAAAAGCGTTTGTGAATATCCATAGGGGCATTCGGTTTCGCAAAAACGGGCAATGCATCTATCGAGCCAGCGTTCAGTCAGTTCCAACGATTTTTTTGCGTATGTATAATCAGCTGTTCCGGGTGTGCATTCATCAAACGCCATGATGATATCTGCTCCGATGATGCGTTGAATGTCGATGACTTTCTCGGGTGTGAAAAAATGCCTCGATCCGTCGATATGCGATTGGAATAAGGCCCCTTCTTCGGTGAGTTTGCGGTTGTCGGACAACGAAAATACCTGAAATCCGCCACTGTCGGTTAGTAGAGGTTTATCCCAACTATTAAATTTATGAAGCCCGCCTGCTTGCTGCAAAATTTCCACTCCCGGTCGAAGATACAAATGATACGTATTGCCCAAGATAATTTGGGCCTTAATATCATTCTTGAGTTCGGTTACATGAACCGCTTTTACACTTCCCGCTGTTCCTACAGGCATAAATGTCGGCGTTTCCACTTGTCCATGGTCGGTAGTAATTAAGCCGGCTCTAGCGTTCGATTTCGGATCGGTATGTTGAAGTTGAAAATCCAATATGGCTGCTTCCTGAAAATTTTAATGACAAAGATAGTAAATCTGTCATCATAAACTGAATAGATGGGATTTAAAAATAGTTAGTGGGATGAGAATTGCTGTTTTCGAAAGCAGTATGGTACCCGCTTAAACATTTTTAACGACAAAAGCAAGGGAAACCGCTTTAACATTTCTATTTTTGTAGCTTATAAAAAACTTCTATTATTTAATAATCCCATGATATGAGCCAAGTAGTTGATATAAAAGAATTGAATGAAAAGATTGAGAGGGAAAGTGCTTTTGTTCGCACAATTATGACAGGGATGAACAAAGTGATTGTTGGACAAAAACATCTCGTGGAATCGCTTCTGATAGGGTTGTTGTCCGATGGGCATATTTTGCTGGAAGGGGTGCCGGGTCTGGCGAAGACATTGGCAATTAAAACACTGGCTCAGTTGATCGATGCCAAATACAATCGTATCCAGTTTACGCCCGACTTGTTGCCCGCCGACCTCATTGGTACAATGATATACAGTCAGCGTTCGGAAGAGTTTATTGTAAAACATGGTCCTGTTTTTGCCAATTTTGTATTGGCAGATGAAATAAACCGAGCTCCGGCCAAAGTGCAGAGTGCTTTGCTTGAAGCCATGCAGGAGCGACAAGTAACTATTGGCGAAAAAACCTATAAGTTGCCGCATCCTTTTTTGGTTATGGCTACACAGAACCCTATCGAGCAAGAGGGTACTTATCCGCTTCCCGAAGCTCAGGTTGACCGTTTCATGTTGAAGGTAGTGATTGGCTATCCGAACAAAGAGGAAGAGAAAAAAATCATTCGTCAGAATATTTATGAACCGGTAACTATCGATCGTCCGATAATTGCAGCTGCAGATGTGCTAAGAGCTCGTGAAGTAGTGCGTGAAGTGTATATCGATGAAAAAATAGAACATTATATCGTAGATATTGTATTCGCTACACGTTTCCCCGATCAATACGGATTGCCAACGCTTAAAGAAATGATCGGTTTTGGGGCTTCTCCACGTGGTTCTATCAATTTGGCATTGGCTGCCCGTGCTTATGCTTTCATTAAGCATCGCGGATATGTGATCCCCGAAGATATTCGTGCCGTTTGTCACGATGTACTCCGTCATCGCATTGGACTCACATATGAAGCTGAGGCTAATAATATGACTTCTGAAGAAATTATTAGCGAAATCCTGAATAAAGTTGAGGTTCCTTAATGTATTTTTGATCATTACTGAGAGATTGAATCAATGGAAACTTCGGAA
>Ga0208564_1002602_pt1 | contig 14079 bp, 13 predicted proteins | sample AD_UKC073_MetaG_FD_184439 | JGI IMG/M metagenome (GOLD analysis project Ga0208564, IMG submission 184439) | Active sludge microbial communities of municipal wastewater-treating anaerobic digesters from USA - AD_UKC073_MetaG (SPAdes) (version 2) | ecosystem: Engineered > Bioreactor > Anaerobic >... | reverse complement strand
AATGCCCGTTATCTAAACTATCAACTCAACCCTATCTAATTTCAGGCTTATTTTTCGCATAAAAATATACCATCGACATGTTACCATGTACTCATTTTATCTCCTTAGGTTGAGTAGACAACTTAGATGTAATTCCGAAAACCCAGTAAAATAAAGGCTTACAGCTTCGTAATCAATACTACGCACTCAACATGGCTGGTATGGGGGAACATGTCCACAGGCTGCACTTCCTCAGTGTCGTACCCCCGCTCCGTCAGCAGCTTCAAGTCCCTGGCCAGGGTAGCTGGGTTGCAGCTGACATAGACAATCCTCTCGGGACCTACTTTTACCACCGCCTCCAGGAGAGCGGCATCGCAGCCTTTGCGGGGCGGGTCCAAGATGACTACATCGGCGGTAAGATCAGCCGCTGTTTTTGACATGACATCCTCTGCCCTTCCGGCATGAAATTCAGCATTGACAATTCCGTTGAGGCAGGCATTGTCCCGGGCATCCTGAATGGCGCTGGGGTTGCTCTCGATGCCGATGACTTTCCTCGCCTGGTCAGCCAGATATAAGCCAATGCTGCCGGTGCCGCAGTAGATGTCCAGCACAACCTCTTCGCCCGTCAGTTGGGCAAACTCCTTTACCTTTTCATAGATTTTCTCCGTCCCGACGGGGTTGACCTGCCAAAAGGAGCGAGAAGAAATCTTGAACTGCAAGTCCCCGATTCTGTCGGTAATGTAACCGGGTCCCCAGATCACCTGTTCGCTGTCCCCCAGGATTACGTTGGTGGGGCGAGGATTTTCATTGAGCACCAGGCTGTGGACATTCTTAATACGTTCCCTTAGCCTGTTAAGGAATTCCTCCCGGCGGGGGAAGTCCAGTTTGCTCACCACCAGGGTCGCCAGGGTCTGTTTGGTCAATTCAGAATGCCTCACCACCACATGGCGCAGGATCCCCCGATGGGTTTCTTCATTCCAGGGTGCAATGTCCATTTCCCGGGCCACCTTGACTATTTCCCGGGCCACCGCGTTATTGGGCTGTTGCTGGATGGCACAATCCGTCACGGGAACCAGGTCGTGGCTGCGGGGCTTGTACAGGCCTGCTGCCAGCTGTCCCTGATGCACCCCCACAGGGGCCTGCAGCTTGTTGCGGTACTTCCAGGCCTGGGTAGGCAGGATATCTCTGACGATTTCCGGGGAAATACCCCCGATTCTCCGCAATGTGGTCTTCACTGTCTCGGTCTTAATGGCCAACTGCAAGCTATAATCCAGGTGCTGCAGGTTGCAGCCGCCGCACTCTCCAAACCAGGGACATTCAGGCTCCACCCGCCGGCCGGGCTGGATGATATCTGTTATCACTGCCCGGGCATAGTCCTTCTTGGCGCTGACCACTTGTGCCCTCACCGCGTCGCCGGGAGCCGCAAAAGGCACAAACACGGTATAGCCCTGCACCTTGGCAACGCCTTCTCCCCCATGGCTGATATTTTCTATTGTCAGTTCCAAATATTGACCGGGCTGGACTTTCATTTTCCACCCTCCCTGTATTACAAGAAACACTTTAGTATATTACATTTGCATAACACTGCAAAACTATGGAGGGATTTACCTCTCTTTAGTCGAATAAAGTATTGCCAAAAGTTTTCCAGTATCCTCCTTCTCCCTTTGCCGGCCCTCCGGCTTTTTCTTTTTTCAAGGGAAAAGAGAAAAAGTGTACTGGCTGCAGAATATGATACAATATCCTCAGAGATAATTTCCCCTGGGGGTGGTTCAATGCCACAACCGCAGTTGAAAAACCTTCTTAACAAAAAATACAAGCAAGCAATCTTTGGCGGCCTCGTAGTCGTCCTGGTGATAGTACTTCTCGTTGTCAGCTTTCCCTGGCTGCAACTAAAGTTTGCGGAACAATTGATTGAGGCCGGGAAATACCCTCAGGCTGAACCCATCCTTGTCAGCCTTACAGCCAACAAACCCCATTGGACCGATGCAGCTTATAAACTTGTTATCTGCCAACTGTACCAGGGGAAAGGTCGCGAAGCAGCCCAAACTGTGCTTTCTCTCAAAAACAATGAGGAAATAGGCGACCTGGAACTGGCCATAATTTTCATGGACGTGGCAAAGCATCTTCTCAGCTCCGGCAATGCCGAGGCTGCCCTGGAGCTGGCAAAGCGAGTTGGCGGCCAGGATCAAGGTAAAATGTTGAAAGTGGCAGTGTCAGAAGCCAGCTTTTTAATTGCCAAGTACAGCGAACTTCCCCTGGCCCTGGAAGCAGTGGATCTCGCCCTGGCTCATTGCGAGGATAGCTGGCAGATGAACCGCAAAGCTTTTAACCTCTTGCTTTCCAAGGCCCTGGAAGCTCCACCCGACATTGGAGAACCTGCTCTCGACCGGGCATTGGAACTATACCCAAACAATATCATTGCAGTCACCCGGAAGGCAAGAATTCTCGGAGACAAAAAAGGCCCCCAGGCAGCCCTTGAGTTCTTACTTGAGAAGGAAGCCGACTTAGAAGACAACCTTACCCCTGAATACATTGCCATTAAACGCACTTTTCTCCTTCGCCTGGCTGTGGAAGACCCTACAGCAGATCTGACTCAATATGCCAAGGGAATGTCTCCGGAAATGTTAGCAGAGATTGCCCTGCAAGGATTAAACTATTCCTGGCTTCATACCATGTCGGGACGCCAGTATTACCACCTCGCCCCTGATGACCCACAGGTGGCATACAGATATGGCCGCAATTTATTTCAGTTGCATTTATGGGATTCATCCCGGGACATTTTCAAGCACTTAGAGAAAATAGACCCGAAATATATGGATTTCAAGGCTGTTTATGCCGCCCTTGATTCTCACACCAGGACAAACAGACAGGAATTCGCCTCCGGAGATGCCTATGATGCAATTCAGATCTCCCCCGATGGCAGGTGGCTGGCCTGGATACAGTGGCGGGAAATCCCCCAGGAAGAAATCTTGGTATCCCGCTTGACCCTCACCGACCTGACAACACCCGACAGCCTGCCCATTTCTCTGGGAAACGCAATTTTGTTTCTGTGGTCCCCCAACGGCAAGCACCTTGCTTACCAGACGCTGACCCCCACCGGTTCAGGCAATCTGCATATTATGTCGGTGGATACGGAACAACCCCGCTTCACTTTACCTCCTGAATACGATGTGTTCGACTTTAATTGGGCTGGCAACAACCTCATGGTCCAGGCGCAAACAGAAGGCCAGACCGTGTTGCTAACCCTTAACGCACCCGCTTGGACTATTCTCGATGAGCGGGTGTGGGAATTAGACAGCAATGTCAATCATGACTATTCCTGGCTTTCAATAAAGGGCAACTCGCTGTTAGTCCACAGAGATAAGAGGAAAACCCGCACTTTTGACCTTGATAACAGCCTTATGTCCTTCACCACTTGGTCTCCCAATGGAAATTTAGCCATCGTGACAGATGTTAACGGCAACAACTGGATTTACAACCACAGCCGCGGGAGGATAACACCTGTCGAAACCCCCGGCTCCTTTGCCGCTTGGGGAAAGGACGAAGATATTTTCTGGTTCCTGCCCCTTTGGGACAATCTGCATGTCTTGGTTCAGCTCAACAGCCAGGGCAGAATCAAGAAATACCTGCCATACAGCTTTGACGTTATCTATTACGACATCTCTATTACCGCTGATGGCAACACCCTGGCAGTTATGGAAGATAATAAGATTCTTATCTTAAAAAGATAGTAACGGAAGAGGAGGAATGACTGTTGAAAAACGGAATTTGCCCTCGGTGTCATCATACCCAAGTCTACTCCAGTTCAAGGCTGCGTGCAGAGACCGGGAACGCCAGCTTCATTCCCCTGAGTTTCCTTCGCAGTATCGCCTTGGACAACTATGTTTGCACTAACTGCGGCTATGTTGAGAGCTATGTTTCCGAGCCGGAAATGCTGTCCCGCATCGCCGACATATGGCCTCATGTTGAGCCCCCGCATGGGAAAAACTACAAGCACCTGCCGAAGAATCAAGCCTAGGATAGCACTCAGGGTAAGGGCTGTCGCAGAACTGCAGGCGACAGCCCTTTTTATTGGTTTCTGACCAAAACAGGACCCAAAAAACATTGGGCGGGAGAAGGGCAAAGGTATTTCACCTGCCGCCGCCCAATGTGTATTTTAAGGGGCCGTTAGTGCCAACGGCCCCCTTTTTTATATCATTGCATATCCTGCTGCAAAGGCCTGCTTGTTAAGGTCCAGGGCCTTTTCCGGCACATAATCTGCCAGCAGCCCTTTCCAGTCAACTGCATCCAATTTTAACACCTTTACCAGTGCCCCCAGGAGGCAGATGTTTTGCACCCGGACATTGCCCAATTCCAAAGCCTTGTCCATGGCGGGGATAATGTGTAAATTCTCAACCGCCTCCGCCATCAGCTCAAGGGCATTGCCGGGGTATTCTGCCTTGCCGGTCAGCACCGGCATGGAATAAATCTCATGTTTGTCAGTGATCATAGTGCCGCCTTTCTTTAAGAAGGGCAATGCCCGCAGGGCTTCCACTTTCTCAAAGGAGACGATACAATCGGCCTCTTGCTCGCCGATTCCCGGGGCATATACCTTGTCCCCATACCTGATTTGGGTGGTGACTGTGCCGCCTCGCTGGCTCATGCCATGAATCTCGCTCATCTTGATGTCATATCCCATTTGCGCCAAGCCTGCAGCCAGGACCTTGGACATCAGGATGATGCCCTGACCGCCTACGCCAACAAGAAGAATATTTGTCGCCATGCTATTCACCCACCTTTGAGATTGCATCGAATTTGCACATCTGCATACACAGTCCGCAGGCAGTGCAGGAAGCAGGATCAGCTATTATTGATTTGTTGTCCTTGAAGGCCATGGCGGGGCAGGCTATAAGGGTACATGCCCTGCAGCCCACACATTTGTCCGGGTCCACCTGGCAATACCTGCCGGCATTTGCCCGCGCCACTTCTTTTATGAGGACACAGGGGCGCTTGGTGATGATGACAAAAGGCCCTTTGACGGCGACTGCAGCATCCAATGCTTGCTGCATGGCCTTTAAATCCAGGGGGTCCACTACCCGCAGGCGATCCTCGGGAACGCCCAGCCCCCGGATCAACGCCACCACGTCGATGGCAGGGACCTCATTGCCTTGGACATCCCTGTCACTGCCTGCGTTGACCTGATGCCCCGTCATTGCCGTAATAGAATTGTCCAGAATACAGGCAATGACATTGGCATCGGCGTGAATTACATCTATTAAGCTGGTGATGCCGCTGTGGAAAAAGGTCGAGTCCCCTACCATTCCTAATACCTTTCGGGGGTCGCCCTGTTTTTCCAAAGCCTTGGCAAAGCCAATGGTGCCTGAGATTCCGGCTCCCATACACAGGTTGGTTTCAAAGCCCGCAAAGGGCTCCCCAACGCCCAGAGAGTAGCAGCCAATATCTCCCATGGCGACAATGCGCTTCTTGTTCTTTTTCAAAGACCAGAAAAAGCCGCGGTGAGGACAGCCTGCACAGAGGACGGGAGGACGGGGAGGCGCCTGCACATCAACGCTGTACCCCGCCTGCGGGTTCTTGCCCGCCAGGGCAGCGCCGACAATGCTGGCATTGAGTTCCCCTGTGATTGGGATCTTGTCCTTGCCTGTGCAGGAGAAACCCAGGGCCTTTACTGCGTTCTCGATAAAAGGTTCACCCTCTTCGATGACATATATCTCATCCACAGCCCCGCAGAACTCTTTAATAAGTGTCCTGGGCAAGGGATTGGTTAAGCCAAGCTTGAGAATGGATGCACTGTTGCCAAAGACCTCTTTGGCATACTGGTAGGAAATGCCGCTGGTGACAATGCCCAGCTTGCGGCTGCCCCATTCAATTCTGTTGAGGGATGAGGTATTTGCATACTCTTCAAGCTCTGCCAGCGACTCTTCCCGGACAACATGGCGAACCCGGGCATTGGCAGGGAGCATGCAATACTTGCTCCTGTTCTGCTGATAGGGTTTGACAACTGTCTCCCCGGGCTGTTCCAGTTCCACCAACCCCTTGGAGTGGCATATCCTGGTGGTGACCCTGAACAACACTGGAATGTCGAAGCGTTCGCTGATTGCGAAAGCCTCTTTGATATAATCCTTGCATTCCTGAGAATCGGAAGGCTCTACCAAGGCGACTTTCGCCAACAAAGCATAGAACCTGTTATCTTGTTCGTTTTGGGAACTGTGGCAGCCGGGATCGTCAGCGGTAACCACAACCAGCCCGGCGTTTACGCCGGTATAGCCCACGGCGCACAAGGGGTCTGCGGCAACATTGAGACCCACGTGTTTCATGGCGGCAAGAGAACGTAAACCGCCAATTGCCGCGCCAATAGCCATTTCCAGAGCAGTCTTTTCGTTATTTGCCCACCTGGCCGAGATTTCCCTAATCTCCGCGAGATTCTCCAGGATCTCTGTGCTGGGAGTCCCGGGATAGGCAGCTGCAAAAGAACATCCGGCCTCCCACGCCCCCCGGGCAATAGCTTCATTGCCGCTCATGATTTCTTTGACCATAGTGGATCCTCTCCATTCCTTATTGCTTGTCCAGCAGTAATTATACCATAAGCCTTCCCGACAATTAGGAAGCGAAAAAGGACGGAATCTGCTCCCGCCCTTAAAAATTGGTCAGTTGAACCGCACTGTTACCCAGATACTTCTGCACCAAAGCCTGGGCCCTGATAGCACCTGCACTGGTTAAGAATACTGAATCGGACTTGTCGCTGCTTACCAACAGGCCTTCCTTGTCCAGTCTGTCCAGCACTTCCGCGCTGAGGGACTTCCAATTGCGCTTGTGCCTGCCAAAGGGCGGCACATCTTCTTCCCAGGCTGTCAGATAGAGCAGCATGAGGGTGAGCTCTTCAATTTCCTTATTCAATTGGCCCACCCCTTTCCTGAAAATTTTCTGCATAAGTATTCGCCATGGACAAGGTTTTTTCCTGCAAAAAAAGCTGCCCTCCAGGGGGCAGCTTTAATATTTTTTTGGTCTCTCTGCTAGTTTTTGGGCCAGAATCTTTTTCAACGATTCCGGGTTCGCCCGGCCCTGACTGGCTTTCATCGCTGCGCCCATTAAATAACCCAGGGCCTTTGTTTTGCCCTTCAGATAGTCTGCCGTCGCCCCCGGGTTGGCTGCAATTACTTTTTGGGCCAGCTCCGCCAAAGTTTCTGTATCGCTGATCTGGAAGAAATTCTCCTGCTTTAAAATGTTGTCGACAGATTCCCCCCGGGCAGACATTCTGGCCAGCACCTCCTTGGCAGCTTTAACACTGATGCTGCCCGCCTCCTGCAATGCCAATAGCCTGGCCAGCTGGCCTGCTGCAGGCAGCTCGCCCCCGGCATTAAGGAGCCGGGATACTTCCCCCAGCAGCAAATTCGCTGCCGCCAGGGGTGTTGCCCCCTTGGCCGCTATCTCCTCAAAACAGTCAGCCATTTCCCGGGTAGCCACCAGCAATTCTGCCCTTTCAGGAGGCAAGCCATACTGCCTGACAAACCGTGCTGCCCTGGAGCGGGGCAATTCCGGCAGGCCCATCCTTGCCTTCTCCACAAGGGCGGCATCTGCATACAGCGGCGGCAGGTCAGGCTCCGGCAAATACAGGTATTCCGCGGCAATTCCTTTAGCCCGCATGGGCACTGTCTTAGCCTGGGCCTCATCCCAGCGCAGAGTTTCCGGCCTTACCTTTTCTCCCCGGGCAATTGCCCTTCGCTGCCTTTGGATTTCATAGTCCAGGGCGCGCTCAACAGCCTTAAAAGAGTTGAGGTTCTTTATCTCAGTCCGCCCACCGCCCTGCAGGGAAATGTTGGCATCACAGCGAAGACTGCCTTCTTCCAGCTTGCAGTCGGAGATGCCGGCGTAGAGCAGCACCTGGCGCAGAAATTGCAGAAAAGACTTGGCGGCGCCGGGAGAAGTAAGGCAAGGGGCAGTGACGATTTCAACCAGGGCAATACCGCTGCGGTTATAGTCAATTAAGGTGCCCTCGGCAGTGTGCACCAACTTGGCAGCATCCTCTTCCAAATGAAGGCGATTGATATCAACTGTGCCCAGGGGAGTCTCCACCTCCCCGCCAAGGGCCAAGGGCTGGCGCTGCTGGGTGATTTGATAGCCCTTGGGCAAATCCGGGTAAAAGTAGTGCTTGCGGTCAAAGCTGCTTAGAGTATTAATAGTGCACCCCAAAACCAGTGCCGCCCTCAAGGCCAGGATAACTGCCTCCTGGTTCAATACCGGCAATGTTCCAGGCAGCCCCAGGCAAACAGGACACACCCTGGTATTGGGAGGCGCAGCAAAATCTGAGGGGCAGGAACAGAAGAGCTTTTTCCCGGTTTGCAGTTGCACATGCACTTCCAGGCCAATAGTCGGGTTCATCACTCCACCTCCCGGGGCCGCCGCAGATGCCAATCACTGCGGCACTGCCAGGTATAGCCTGCCCGCAGCAAGACATCCTCCCGGAACCGGGGTGCCATCATCTGCATGCCTATGGGCAGTCCCCGGCTCTCACCGCAGGGAAGGGCCAGGGCCGGTAACCCTGCCAGGTTGGCGGGAATTGAATAAACGTCATTGTAATACATCGCCAGGGGATCCAGCTCTTCCTCCAGGGGAAAAGCGATATATGGGGCCGCCGGCAACAGCAGGAGGTCTACCTGAGAAAACAACTCCTCCAGATGGCGGGAAATATGTTTCCGGGCCTGCTGGCCCAGTTCATAGCCGGAGCAGTCAGGCCCCAGGTTATAGGTGCCCAACATCAGGCGGCGGCGCACTTCCGCGCCGAAAATCCTGCTGCCGGTATACATTTCCTCCAGAGTAGAGGAAGAATGCCGGTAGCCATAAGCAACCCCGTCATAACGGGCAAGGCTGGAAGCTGCTTCCGCCGTGGCAATCAGCATGTACGCAGCCAGGGATTCATCGGTATAAGGCATGGAAACCCAGCTGACCTTTGCCCCTGCCTGGGCAAACTTTCTCGCCGCCGCCTCCACAGCCTCACTCGTACTGCTGTCGGGGCAGCTCTCGAGGATTTCCCGGGGCAGGCCCAGGACTAGGCCGGAAACATCGTCAACAAGGCAGGCGGAAAAGTCGGGCACATCCTGCCGGGCAGAGGCAGGATCACCCGGGTCATAGCCGCAGATTTCCTGCAGCACCAGGGCGGCGTCCTCCACCGACCTGGTTAGAGTGCCTATTTGATCCAGGGAAGGGGCCAGGGGAAGCAACCCCCGCCGCGAAACCCTGCCATAACTGGGTTTGAAACCGGTTACGCCGCAAAAGGCGGCAGGCTGCCGGATTGAGCCTCCGGTATCTGTACCCAGGCTGAAGGGAGCACAGCCGGCGGCAACCAGGGCGGCGGACCCGCCGCTGGAACCTCCCGGCGACCGCTTGCTGTCCCAGGGATTGGCCACAGGGCCAAAAGCAGAGGTCAGGCTGCTGGAGCCCATGGCAAACTCATCCATATTGGCCTTGCCCAGCAAGGGGCAATGGGCCAGCTTTTCCACCGCCGTGGCATCATAGGGTGAAATGTAGTCTGCCAGTACTTTTGAGGCACAGGTAGTTGCCGCCCCCCTGACGGCGATGTTATCTTTTACCGCCATGGGAATGCCCGCCAGGGGGCTAAGCTCCCTGTTTTGCCGCCGGAGACTGTCTACATGGCATGCAGTTGCCAAAGCCTTGTCCCGGGTCAGGGAGATATAGCCATTGATGGTGGGCTGCAGCCTCTCGCTGCGCTCCAGGTAATACTCGGTGAGTTCTGTTGCCGTCAACCTGCCGGCCTGCATCTCTTGGGAAAGCTGTCTTATACTCATGGAGGCATATTTATTCATCTGCAATCACCCGGGGGACCCGCACCATCCCCTGGCTGCTGTCAGGAGCCAGGGCCAGAACCTCTTCCTGGCTGAGGCAGGCCTCCCCCTGCCCCTGGGGGCTGGGGTCACCAGGGGCCAGGGGTGGAGATGCTGCTCCCGAAGGCAGCTTCTTCAGGATATTCACATAGTCGAGGAATTCCTGCAGCTGGCCCGCCATTTCCGCCAGCTCATCATCGGCGAGAGGCAATTTTGCCATGGCCGCTGTGTGCTTAACTTGTTCCGGGGTAATTTTCATTCAATCGCCTCCAACAGTCTTCTGCCAAGGTAAATTATAGCATATCCTGCCCCCACTCTTGCAGACAATGCCTGTATATGGTAAGAAGGAACCAGGAGTGAAGGATATGCATGTTCAGCAACTCAGCTGCCCCGAAGATTTTCTCAGCCGGGTAAGAGATTTTCTTATCCGGCAGGAGGATATTAACAACCTGCCCCTGGGAATTCTCCTCAACCTCACTGCTGTCCCGCCTGCGAAACCGCCCTTTCTCGCTTATGTGGCGGCGGGAGAGCAAATCTGTCTGGCCATGGTCATGACCACCGGCCACCTGGTCCTTGCTCACCCTGAAGGAGATTGGCGGCGGGCAATTGAAACAGCAACAACCTGGCTAGCCCGCCATAACATCCCTCTTTCCGGCGTCATTGGCCCCCGGGAACCTGCCCAGCACTTTGCCCGGCTGTGGCAGCCCCAGCAGTCTCAGGTGGAAATGGAGCAGGGCATCTACCGCCTGGACGCCGTCCTCCCGGTCTCCCTTTCTCCCGGCCGGCTGAGGCTTGCCCACAGCGGGGACCTGGACCTGGTGAGCAGCTGGCTTGAGGATTTCTGCCGGGAAGCTTTAACTCCCATCCCGCCGGAGCAGGCAAGAAAAGTGGCTGCCGCCGGCATTGCCGACAACACGTACTACCTCTGGGAGGACAAAGAGGTGGTGTCGATGGCCAAGAAGACCCGCCCCACCTATAGCGGCATCGCCATCAACCAGGTCTTTACCCCCACAGAGTATCGCCGCCGCGGCTATGCCACCAGCTGCGTTGCCAGCCTCTGCCGCTTGTTGCTTAAGGAGTATAAATTCTGCTGTCTTTACACCGATTTAGCTAACCCCACTTCCAACAAAATATACAGGGATATTGGCTTCCGTCGAGCAGCAGATTCTGTTTCCATTAAGTTTTTATAACAAAGAAAACCGGCCCACAGCCGGTTTATTCTTCTGCTTGCTCCCAGTCCCGGGAACGACTGACTGCCTTTTTCCAGCCCGCATATAACCTAGCCCGCTGTTCCCCGGGCATTTGCGGCTCAAACCTGCGGTCTGTCATCCAGTTGGCGGCAATATCTTCCTTGCTCTGCCAGTAGCCCACCGCCAGCCCCGCCAGATAGGCGGCTCCCAGGGCAGTAGTCTCAATGACCCTGGGCCTCTCCACCGGCACATTGAGGATATCTGCCTGGAATTGCATGAGGAAATTGTTGGCCACAGCGCCCCCATCCACATTGAGGGCAGTCAGCTCAATGCCCGAATCTTCCTCCATGGCTTCCAGCACATCCCTGGTTTGATAGGCAATGGACTCCAAAGTAGCCCGGATAATATGCTCCGCCTTCGCCCCCCGGGTGAGGCCGAGAATTGCCCCCCGGGCATACATATCCCAGTAAGGAGCCCCCAGGCCGACAAAGGCCGGGACGACATAGACCCCATTTGAGTCCTTGACTTTGCCAGCCATGTATTCGGTGTCTTCAGCATCGCGGATGAGCTTGAGTTCATCCCGCAGCCATTGGACGGCGGCACCGCCAACGAAGATACTGCCTTCCAGGGCATACTCCACCTTGCCTTCTGCCCCCCAGGCAATTGTGGTCAAGAGGCCATGTCTTGATGTGATAAACTTTTCCCCTGTATTCATCAGCATAAAGCAGCCAGTGCCATAGGTATTTTTCGCCATCCCCGGCTGAAAACAGGTCTGCCCGAAAAGGGCTGCCTGTTGGTCCCCGGCGGCGCCGGCGATGGGAATTTGCGCGCCGCCGAAGGTGTCGGGAGCGGTATAGCCGTATACTTCGCTGGAAGGACGCACCTGGGGCAACATGCCCCTGGGGATGCTCAGGTAGCTGAGGATATTTTCGTCCCACTCCAGGCTCTTGATGTTAAAGAGCATGGTGCGGGAGGCATTTGAATAGTCTGTGACATGGACCTGGCCCTTGGTCAGGTTCCATATAAGCCAGGTATCAATGGTGCCAAAGAGAAGCTCGCCCCTCTCTGCTTTTTCCCTGGCCCCTTCGACATTGTCCAGGATCCATTTAATCTTAGTGGCGGAAAAATAAGCGTCCACCACCAAGCCAGTATTCTCCCGGATATACTGCTCCATTGCGGTATCGGCTTTGATGGCGTCGCACATACCTGCCGTGCGGCGGCACTGCCAGACAATGGCGTTGTATATAGGGCGGCCGCTGGCCTTTTCCCAGACGACAGTGGTTTCACGCTGATTGGTAATGCCGATGGCAGCAATGTCCCGGGGGGAGATATCTCCCCGTTCAATGGCCTCCTGGGCAACGCCGCTCTGAGTTGCCCAAATCTCGATGGCATCGTGCTCTACCCAGCCGGGGTGGGGATAAATCTGCTTGAATTCCTTTTGCGCCAGTGCGACAATGCTGCCCTTGCGATCGAAGAGAATGGCCCGGGAACTGGTTGTCCCTTGATCGAGGGCCAAGACATACTTGTCCATAACATCTCCTCCTGTATTGCTACAAGCTCTATAAGTACCAAAGCTCCTCCTTGGTGGTGGAAATTCCCACTGCCCCCGCCTGTAATGTGGCGAGGATATCCTCTTTTGATTCAATGAGCCCGCCGGCAATAAGCGGTATCTGGGTTTCCTGGCTTACCCGCTTTACCACCCGGGGTATGATGCCCGGCAACAATTCTATGGCGTGAGGGCGGGTTGATTTTACTGACTTGATTGCAGTCTCCACCGACAGGGAATCCAGCATAAACACCCGCTGAATGGTGCTGAACTCAAACTCCTTGGCAAATTTAATGAGATTGACCCGGGTAGTGATAATCCCATCGGGATTGGCCTTTTCTTTGAGGTAGCGCAGGGCAACCTGTTCCCGGGAAAATCCCTCCATCAAGTCAAAGTGGACATAGACTCGCTTGTCGGCCTGGTGAATGCGGCCAACGACATCGGGAATCGAAAAAATATCTCCTTTGAGCAAAAAGATTATTTCGCAGGGAGACTGGAGGGCAGCATCAAGCCGGCCAAGGTCATTGACAGAAGCTACTATGGGGTTCCGTTGCATGCTGGCAGTAAAATCCACTGGCCTCACTCCTCGGGAGGTTTACCCGCCGTACTTGTTAAGGAAAAAGAATTTGTCCGCCTCCAGCCGCGGCGGCCGTTGCTGTTCATCCTGAATTTGACGTTCCGACAATTTGGGGCTGATGCTGTCGCTGCGGGCACTGACTGCAATCAGGGCAATGACGGTCATCTCCGGGGGAATTGCCAGGATTTCCGCCACCAGCTCTGGTTTGTAACCGGCAAAGGGATGGGCCACCAGCCCGAGTTCAGTGGCCTGGAGCATCAGCTGGGCTGTGGCCATTCCGGTGTCAAAGAGATAGTACTCCCTGTCGCCAATGACGCAGTCCAACTCTTTTTGCGAGCACACGGCAATGAGCATCGACGCGTCCATGGCCCATTCGTTGCCCTTGGGCAAGGCCTGATGGATTTGGTCGAGCATTTCCCGGTCATAGACCGCTACGAAACGCCAGGGTTGCTTGTTGTAGCAGGACGGGGCCAGGGACGCTGCGGTGGCCAAATCTTCCAGCAACTCCCGGGTAATTTCCACAGGTTTCAGGGACCGATACGCTCTCCGTTGGCTGATCGCCTCTTTTACATTCATGCCAATCCTCCTTATCTTTTTGGGTTTAGGATGAAAGCATTTTCAGCAACTTGTCTTTGTCCAGTACAGGTATCCCCAGGGCCTGAGCTTTTGCCAGTTTGGAGCCGGGCTTATCCCCGGCCACCACATAATCTGTCCTGGAGCTGACAGAACCGGTGACAGTTCCCCCTGCTTCTTGAATGAGCTTCTGGGCCTCGGCCCGGGTCAGGCCTTCCAGGGTGCCAGTTAGAACAAAGGTCTTGCCCGCCAAAGGTCCTCCTGATCGGGGCTGCTCCTGCACTGTATTTACTCCTGCCTCCTGCAGGCGGCGAATGAGGTGCTGCATATCCGGGTCCGCCAGCTCGCTGACGACGCTGGCTGCAATGGTATCCCCTA
>Ga0208564_1002598_pt1 | contig 14089 bp, 8 predicted proteins | sample AD_UKC073_MetaG_FD_184439 | JGI IMG/M metagenome (GOLD analysis project Ga0208564, IMG submission 184439) | Active sludge microbial communities of municipal wastewater-treating anaerobic digesters from USA - AD_UKC073_MetaG (SPAdes) (version 2) | ecosystem: Engineered > Bioreactor > Anaerobic >... | reverse complement strand
GGGGGATTGGATTCCGGGTTTATCCTGGACAAGACCGCTATCTCCTCGGGGGCTACCCCTTCGGATATCCACTGCTCCACGGTGCGCGCAGCGCACGCTAAGGCGGACTCCGCCCCGCAGACCGGGGAAACTGCGGCAACTCTCACCAATGCGTTACGTTCACGGTAGGCCTGCCTCTCGCTAGCAAGCTTTACAGCGGCCGGCACCAGCCGTTTGGGCAAACGATCCTTATTCCTCTCGATTACTCTTGAAGCCACCGCAAGGATTCGCGGGGCTGACCTGAAGTTCTCCTCAAGCGGCACGATGTTGGTTTTCTTGTGGCTCCATATGAGTCTGTTGCGCTCCTCGAATTGCAGGATATTGCGAACATCGGAACCGTTGAACGAATATATTGTCTGATCGCTGTCTCCCACAACCGTAAGCCCGGTTGCTGGGCCTATCACCAGGCGCATTACTTCTTCTTGAGCCCTCGATGTGTCCTGATACTCGTCAACCAAAAGATGGGATATCCCGGCTTGCACCCGCGTTCTCAGGGCAATATCAGACCGTAAACCCTCCAGCGCGGCGCTGACCATGCCAGCATAGTCAATTAGTTGGCGCCGCTGAAGCTGTGCGAGGTACAGAGTGAAGGCTCTCTTCACCGCCTCAGTGGGGATCGAACCTTCCCCGTCTCGGAGCCTAAGCTCCTTAGACACACCGGGCCGATCCAGGTCGTCTGGTTTGATTACCACGAAGTCCAAGTCTGGATGGCCCGATCTTATCGAATCGAAAAGCTCGGCATAATCCCGTATCTTCTCAGGCACGCTCTCCGCTCGGCTGCCCGAAGGCGGCAACTGCCCCAAAATCGAATCATATTCGTCGACAAGGACTTGGTTGAGCCACAGGTTGTCCAGGTACACATTGTGTGTCTGCAACTTTTTGGGGATTCGTTTCACCCCAACAAGTGATAAGTCAAGTCCTCGCATGCGGAGGATATGGTAGCAAAACGAATGGAATGTCATGGCTCGAACAGGTCTCAGCTTCATGTCCCTCGCTAATTCAGCTGCTCGTTCACCTATGGCCCGAGCGCCGGCGCGGCTAAAACTGAGCACTAGGATTTTGTCACCATCTACCTTGTCCACAGCCTGCATCAGCAGCATCCGCCTGGCCAATACATGTGTTTTGCCGGTGCCGGCCGCAGCGTTGATCAACAGGGGTTCGCGGATGTCGGCTGTTACCGCTCGCTGCTGCTGCTCAGTGAGTCCGCGCAGGATCATGCGGGCATCCGCCTCTTCGTACGGGCCGGGGCTGGGTTTGGAGAAGTAGTCCTCCAGGAATGTCCATACACTCTCCGGCTCGCGGGACTCTGAAAACAACTGCTCCATGCAGTTCATACGGGCATCGTTGGCGGTCTGTCTCAGCCCGAGTTTTAGGTTGGCAATTCTGCACGCATCATATCTCTCGGGAGCCACGAATCGCACTCTGTAGGCTTCACGCTGTTCGCTCGGGTCCTCCCATTCCACTAGCCCGAATCTGGCCAGAGAGCCCAAGGCCATTCTCACCTGCTGACGTGGCATCAGGTCTGCTTCAACTGTCGATGAACCCCCAGCCCACTCCTGCTCGCAATGGTCTAGTACTGCCCTCCTCCTCTCCAGATTGCGTGACACTCGGGAAGACAAGTCTTTTGCCTGCTGCTCACGGCTGATAGAAAGCACAAAAAGGTTATGTTGGGAACGGACTATTCCGTGCATTCGCCAATCGAATACGATTCGATCTAACCAGTCCAAATCGATGCCCGCCACCCTGCACGCATCAAGCTGCATCGATACTGTCATTCGGACGGTCCGGTTGTGGTTTGCCGCTAGCAACTCGTCTAGATGCTGGGCAAGGATGATTTCGGCGGAGTCCAAAAGGGCTATTCTATCTGCCCTCTCCTCCCCAGTTGAACCAGGCATAGGTCTCGCGACCAAGTCGGAATTGTAGCGCAGCACGCTCCTGGAGATGAGGACGCGTATGGCTCTATCTACTTCCTCCGGGCTCGAATTGCACCCTATCGGAAGACGCTGCGCAATCGCGAATGGATCGAGAACAGCCCGGCCACCGTTTCGCAGCAATTCTTCAAGTATATAGTGTTCAGTAGGTGACAGGCCTTCAAGCGCCACAGCTCGATCGCGTGGGATATCCATGCACACGCTAGAACGCCGATTCCCCCGTGCAACTATCGATAGTATGCCAGCTCTCTCTAGGGCGAACAGGGCTGCTTTCGCGTCTCCTTCCTTTAGTCCGCATTCGGCTTTCATGGCAGTAGGATTCACCAGGAACTCGCGGTCCTCATCGGCATACAAGGTTCGCAGATGACGCGCGAGGACCTCCACATGGCCATCATCTATTGACCGCGCCATTTGGCGCCTCCTGTGGATATCTGATTTGGTGGCCATAGCAAGGCAATCAGCGCTTATGCCCGGATCGCGCGCCGCGCGTCCAATCTCCTGATAGTAGGCCTCCACCGATCCGGGTGCATCCCAGTGAATGATCCATTCGATATCCGGCTTGTCCACGCCCATGCCAAACGCTGTAGTCGCTACGAGCACCTGCGTTGGGCCATCTGCATCCAGGAACCGCCTTTCGCGGTCCCCCCTGTCCCTTACGCCTGCATGAAGGTAATCCACACGTTCCGGGGAAATGCCTGCCTCGGCCATGCCGCCGATCCTTCCTGCAACGCACTCGCAGTCGGCACGTGTTGTAACGTAGACCACCCCGTCCGCGCCCGGCCTGTCCCCCAAAAACTCGCCGATAGTTTCCGTCTTCATGTCGGCAGCCTCATCATCGCTCAAGGAGATTATGCGGGGGTGGAGGTTCGAACGGCGTATGCCTGTTATTAAGGGCTCAGTATCGATTCCCAATATCTCGCAGATCTCCTTTTGTGTATCGACAGTCGCCGTAGCCGTAAATGCTGCCACCTGGGCTCTACGCTCAGCCCTCTCCCTCGATAGATAGTCGAGAAATTGTGGAATACGCCTGTACTCTGGCCTAAAGTCGTGGCCCCACTCGCTTATGCAATGCGCTTCGTCTACGACCAGCATTCTTATGCCTCGCTCGATAAGCGCATCACAGACAATGTCGTTCATGAGCTGCTCGGGCGCCATATACAGAATCGTAGTCCAGCCCGACCTGATATCCCTCAGCACCCTTAAGCGGGTGTCTGGATCCAACTCACTGTTGAGGCAATCCACACCCCATATGCCCCGCTGCCTCAGACCTCTGATCTGATCGCGCATGAGGGCAAGCAGAGGAGAGATAACGACTGTAAGGTCATCGTTGAATTCGCCGAAAATGTAGGCGGGTATCTGAAAACAGGCCGACTTGCCAGATCCTGTGGGCATCACCGCCAAGATGTCCTCTCCGGCCAAGAGGGAGTCCACTACCTCGCGTTGGTGCGGAAGCCACTGCGCTTGGCTGCCATAGAACCGTCGCAAGACCGGCGTGGGATCAATGCCCCGGGTCAACGAGAAGTCTCCATGCACTCCGATCCTGTGAAGGCCATCTTGTAGGGCCGACCTCACCGCATCCATCCCGGGCGGTTCTTTCTCCTGCGGGATCCCTGGGATCGATACGATCGGACCAACTAAGGCTTCTATGTGAGCTCTATAGGATGTATGAGTCAGCGCCCGCCTGTCAAGAAGCACGGGTTCGACACCCATGGCCCTCAATGTTGTAATTGTGCGCAATAGATCCCTCAGCATCTTAGGGAGTATCACGTTGGCGAAAACGTCTTCATCAGAATCGACGCATGCCAAGGCAGCCAGGATTTCGGGATCAGTTCGGGATGGGAAAGGCAAACGCCGGATTATCGCACGCCTGATATAGCCGGGCAAAGGTTCAGGACGGGAGTCGGCAATGAACAGCCCGGGGATTTCCGGTGATAATCGTTCCACGGTACGCGTGCGCGATCCAAACCTGGTAAATGAAGATGCCCGGTAGCCCCCGGCTCTAAGCGCAGCCACCATTACTTCCGCAGTCTCCGGCGAGCACCCGCAAAACGCATCTAACCCTTGGCCAGCGATGTCGAACTGTGTCACCATCCGCCTCGCCGCCGACTGCAAAGCCCGTGGAAGCCCTGTCAGGGTGCCACTGGCGCCATCTTCGCAGACTCCAATGCCGGGACTGTGGCATCCATCATCCGAATGTGCGAATGGCACAACAGGACAACCCGCAACCTTCTGCAGACAGTCGCCTAATAAGGTGCCTGCCACGGGACCGGCGAATATTGCAGCCGGCGGATCCGAATTGCCAAGATCGGAAATCCGATCCGCAAGCCATGCATCGGCGTGGGATACAGTCCTCATTACCAATATGGTCTTTGCCCCATCAGCATCTGCCAATACTTCGAGGATGGTGACCTCATCTGCATTGTCAATCCTGTTAAGAAGCGCCACCGCCTCTCGCGAATTAGGGTGTGTGCATCTGCCCAAGACCGCCAGGAAGTCCTCGAAGACTGGGTCTTGTGAATCTTCGGGAGTGACTGCGATGCGGATTCTGCCGTCGCCTGTGGCCGGATTCCATACGGTTCTGTCTGAAACAAATCTCAAAGCACAGGCCGAGACCACGTTATCCGGCGAATCGATCTCGGTTCTCTCGCCGGCAGCTTCAGGCACGCAATCGGGAAGCTGTTCGGCGTCGAGTATGACAGCCCTTCGACCACGTCTTGGAGGGTTAGCAAGTATCGCAGCATGGTCGATCAAAGGAGCCGAAATTCCGTTAGGAACGGGCTTGATAAAACATTCGCGGGGTAAGGCTTGCGAAACCCACGCTGCTGCCAGAGGATGGAGTTCCGCGTTCATGCGGCCTCCGGCGAAGTACCATCGTGCGATATAACTAGCTGCAGGCCCTGGCTCGCGAGATGCAATCAGCCATGTAGAGGCCTGGTTCCAGTCGATTACGGAGTCATTATGCAGCCAAGTGTTCACGCACTTCAGTGTCATATTCCGGCGCTGTAGACGCCTGTAGTCCTCGATCGCGGGGCGCGGAAGAGCAATGAGGGTGTTGCTCTGTTTGGCATATTCAATCAAAGCCGGAATGTCACGTCCAGATACTGATCTGGGCAGGCAGGCGATGGCTCCGGGTACTTGATGGAGCATTGCTTCTGACAATTGTCCGGCAATGTCAGACTTCTCATGCGAGCCCTCTTCGATGTTGGGTGAATCACCCGGGCTGTCCCACGGCACATCGATTGTAAACTGATCCGGGAGCAGTACAGTCTGCAGGCGGCCTAGAGGCACCCCTTTCCTTGCGGCAACCCACCGATAATACCTGCCGAGTCTTGTTTCGGCGGAGTTCCACTGGATATGCCATCGCAGCTCGTCTGCACTTACACTCAACCAAAACTTGTCGAGCTGCTTGAAAAGATCAATATTGTCCTTTACATCGGCCTCCGCAGTGTGCTGGCCATCAAGGGCATGCCGCTATCTCATAGGCTCGGTGACCAACGAGAGTTCCAGCGTGTCGATGATGCTAACCTCGGGAATGGCAACCCCCTGATCCTTGAGGGCAGGCAGGTCGAATGCCTCGATATTGTGTCCAACCAACCAACATGATGCCCCTCGTCGGCCCACAGCCTGCTTGAGAATGTTGGTCACAGAAGCCGGCGCCAATCCCCGCCCATCAGGCGTGCGTTGCCCGGCAGAGGCCTTGTCGAGCTCCAGCACAGTATAGGTTGGCTCGTCCAGGAAACCGGAAGTGACTGCAACAGCGAACTCCAGTATTCTACCTGTGCGAGGGTGTATCTCCGTGTCAAGAAAAACGATTTGAGGCAAGACATCATCTGGAATCCATGGTCCCAACGGGGTCCTGAGCGCCTCCTGAAGGATACGTTGGGATGCATACCATCCGTCCTCTGCCACGATCCTTCGAAGAGCATCTTGGAACTGCCCCGGGTTGGGAGCAATAACTTTGTGCACAAAGGATAGCAGCCGGGTTTCGAAGGCGCTTCCCCTGCCACTCTTCAGTTGGGCAAGTATGGTTCTGAGGGTGTATACCGAAAGGCTACGCATCCCTATTGGCTCAACCTTTCGCCGATTATTGCAGCATGCCTCCGCAACAAGCCGCTAATCTTGGTGATTCTGGGCCCATTCAATCATGTCTTCCAAGCCTTCGTCATAATCCGCACAGCCACACCAATCGTCGTCATCACAATCCGGCTCGTCAAAGAAATCCGACTCATATTCCCAATCATTCCGCCGGGAGCGTGCATACACGTTTCTATTTGGTCGAACATCGTGACTACGCGAATCCGTCGAAGCGCCGGGAACAGCAAACCGAATCCGCACGCCACGAGTGGGGAAATCGGAGGTTCCTCCTGTGAGTCGGTAGACGACGCCCTCAACCTCTCCACCTGCTCTATCAAGACCGCCAGCCAATTGCGCGGCAACGCTTCGTGACAGGTAGCCAATTTGCCGCCCATCCGCTCGCTCTACCCTGATCGCGTTAGCATCATACCTGTTCGAAGGCTCTCTTCTAAGGAACACTTGCTCTCCGGCGCGCATTCCCGCTATCACGCTCTGCCTGTTGTCATAGGTTACGCCTACTACCTTCTCTATGCGAACATCTGCTCCGCAGCTAAAGGACGCCGTGGCTGTACCTTCGGACATATTCGCAGTGACTGTACCCCCCTTCTGCCCTTGTGGGTCTGAGCTGGGAGATTTATGCGGGGCTGAAGAGTGGGAATTTTGCTCTGTATGCTCCTTGTAGATCCGCCAGGCAACATAACCAACGACGAGAGTACCAAGGATACTCATGTAGTCACACCTCCTAAAGATCCGCTAGCCGACAGATGATCCTATTGTTACATTAAAAGGTTCACTCTGACTTCCAATTTCCCTTCGACATCTGACGAAAAACTGCAATATGTGGCTGCATAAGCCAGCCCTTTGTCTTGCATCCATAAAAGAAGCGGTCCCTAGCCTCTCTTAGTCTCGTTAGAACTGGATACGTTATAGATAGCGATAGCAAGCGGCCGGGATACTCCGCCGTAGACATCACAGGCTTGAGCACGGATCACAGATGGGTTTAGGGAAGAGCCCCATCCATCAGAAAACTGGGGAACCGCTAGGACATGGCAGCAGAGCTAAAGGAAGACCCCTCATGACTGCATAAGCGCAAACACCCTTCGGATATGTTAATCTGATACATAGCCATTGGCTCTCCCTCCGTAGATAATTGGTTCTTTCATGCCCTAATTCTATTAGAGAACCAGTGACCTTTTCATACCCATCCCAATCCAATGCAACAGGACTAAGGCATTTTTACAGCATTATATCGGACGTAACTTCAGGAGAAACATCTCCTTGACCTTTCTGCAAGCAGAGAGTAATACTGTTAATACTGAACCTGCTTCATGAGCGTCTATTATGAGCGATTACGAGATATGCTACGGAAGCGACCAACATAATAATGGTTAGTGGAATCATATCCGAGCCCCCTGCCAGGCTTTGATGCCAGACGTGCTTACCCAAGCAGCAAGAACATGTTCATGAAATGCGGAAAAAGAAGAGCCTGCTTTGGGCACAAGTGAGGTGAACGCAGTGAAGAAGCTTTACCGAAGTCGAACCGATTCGATGATAGGCGGGGTATGTGGCGGCCTTGCAGAATATCTGGAAGTGGATCCGACCATTGTGCGCCTTGCCTTCGTGTTGCTAGGTTTGTGGTCGGGCATGGGCATAGCCGCCTACTTGATTCTTTGGGTGATCATCCCATATCCGGACACGGGCAAGGCCTCGACTTCTGAAGTTATCCGTGAAGGTGCAGCGGAGATACGGGATAGCGCCCGGAAAGTCGCAGAGTCCACGGGCCAAGCCTTTCAACAATCCCAAAAGCCCGCTGCCAACGTAGTCATAGGAATCATTCTAGTCGTATTAGGGATAGTCTTTCTCGCACGCAATCTGAACGTTTCTTGGCTTCGCTGGCTGAATGCAGGCACGTTGATGCCAATAATCCTCATCATCCTCGGTGGCCTCCTGCTCGTAAGGGGATAATATCCATAAGGGAGGAGAATGAGCCATGTCTGAGTTTGACAATGACGGACAGCGGAAGAGGCGGACAGGCATAGTGCTTCCGTCTATCCTAATACTCATTGGTATCCTGCTTCTCCTCAACAACCTCGGCTTGGTGGATTGGAATGTTTGGGGAGCAATTGTACGCTTCTGGCCTCTCATCCTCATCGCAGTCGGGCTCGAACTGATACTGGGCAAAAGATCCATATCAGGGGCTGTAGGCTTCATGATCATACTCGTAATCGTCGCAGGATCCGCCTTAGCCTTTCGTTCTCCGACGTCAAGAGGCGCCATTACCCGCACACGGGTAGAGAAGCCTCTGTCTGGCGCAACGAGCGCAGAAATAGAAATCGACATGGGCGTTGGCGCTTTGTATCTGGGCTCGCTTGCGAATTCATCATATCTTGTCAGCGGAACAGTGGAGACCGCGGCAGGAGGATGGCTCACTCAGGATTTTAGCATCACCGGAACCAAGGCGCGCCTCGTGCTCAGCGAAAACAGAGGTTTCCCTTTCTTCAGTATGGGCAAACAACCTGCGATGAAATGGGATCTTGCACTTAATGAGGGCATACCGATGAGGTTGGATATACGCACCGGGGTCGGGGAAACCCGCATCGATCTCGAGCATGTGCTGGCAACTAACGTTGAAGTAAAGACCGGTGTAGGAAAAACAGATCTGACCTTGCCTGCAACCGGAGATGTGAAGGTGGCCCTCTCAGGGGGCATCGGTGAAACCACTATCCATATTCCAAAGGGTGTAGCAGCCCGAATCCGCACAAAAACCGGAATAGGTTCGGTTAAGGTATACGGCGACTATGACCGTATCAACGATGAATACGTCTCCCCTGGCTTCAATTCAGCTGAAAACCGAGTTGACCTGGAAGTGAAAGGCGGGATCGGAAGTATTGCCATCCAGAGCCAGTAATGCCCCATTGCTGGCAACCGTACAGTAGCAATGCCTTTTGGCACCCCGGCACACAACATGGCTACATTCAATCGGAGCAGGGCTCCGGCCCCCGGCGCATCATTCAGCTGGAATCACTGGCGGCATTCCGGGGAACGTGCGATGCCGGGCCAGGTCTCAGGCAGGTAGTATTCCGTTGAGTTGTCCTTTTTCCCATGTCGAGACGATGCAAAAGACTTCTTGACGCAAGGGGGAAGTCGTTCTTGAGGAAATCAGCATGGTTGTTGATCGTCCTTCTCGCCATATCTTCGCCGGCAACGGCCTGCACCAGTTTCGCGGTCTACTCGGATATGCCATGGTACGGCATGAATTTCGACTGCTATTCAACAACCCCATTCCTGGTTTCAATCGTTCAGGAAAATGGCAGGGGACTCTTCTTCATGGCTTATCTTTGGGGCAACCGTTACGTTCCCACCGTGGGGATTAACGAGGCAGGTCTGTTCGCGTCAACTCAACTACACCACAATGAGACGATCGTCGATATTGATGCGGGCGATGACTCTCTTTACATGTACCAGCTCTTTGCGGATTCACTGGTGAGCCTGGATCGGGTAAGTCAAGTGCGGGAGATTGCCGCCACACGGCGGGTAGTCGATGCCTACCCCTACAGGCCTACTCACAATCTTTTCGCGGATCCTACCGGGCAAGCCATCGTTGTGGAGACGATCGCTACTAACCGCCATATCACGCGCCCAAACCTTGAGAGCCGTTCCGTCTGACAAGAGCACTGACTTCTCGGCATCGGGGGATTGTGGGCCACGTATATCCTTCGATCTTCCTTCTGGAAGGCTACGTAAAACGCAGCATCAGCCGCGACCTTTAGGTCGGGCTGTGCAAACAATAGAAAATGTGGGCGCGGGGCTCGCCGAACTCCGGGCCGAATCGGTCTTCATGAAGGTCCAAGGCCGTGTCGGGATCGGTCGTGTCGTGCCACGTGTTTATTCTGCCCGTCTCGTGCTGACGTAGTTTCTGAGGATGCAGTCGGGGTCGTGACCCAGCCAAAGCAGCATGGGCATGATCGGCAGGCGGTTGATGCCCGATACTTCGGGCGGATTGTCGGTCCGCGGTCAACCCGCCCCAGATTGCCAGGCCTGCCCCACGTTGATCGCCTCCGACGATGATGCCTGGTTGTTCCCCGCCATGTAGCGGGACATGCCCGACGCCCAGGAATGGCCAGTGCGAGAATCAAAGACGCTCAGGGAACAAAGTCGCCGGTTGCGCCATAGGCGGGCCCGGCGGCATTCTTCAGGGATCACCCTGTCCTCGGGGTGGCGCTCCATTACAACGAGGCTGTGCAGAACTCCGGCCCCCGTGCCTTGCGGCTGCCGGCGAAGCGCGCTCGTTGGCCGCAGACCTGAGAAGGCTCTCCCGGAAGCAGTTAACGAGCTCTAGGATGGTATCTCCAGCTGTTCAGTTTTGATCAAGTCTTCCAGGCTCTCATTGACTGCCATGACATCGTATTCGTCTTTCGCAATGGCCAAAGCTCTCATATAGAGCTCCTTTGCCCTATCGTAATCAACTTTCTTTTCAAAGAAGTAGATATCTCCCCACCCAATATATCCCCACGGGCTATTCGGATAATCTTCCGCCAACTTGTCAAACTCTGCATCAGCTTGCTCATAATCGCCCAAGCTCGCATATGAGTCTGCAATGGCGCGTCTCATGTTGTGAGTGATCAACTCGTCTTCGTTGGGAAAACGGTTTAGAAAGTCCCTGCAATAATCGATTCGCTTTTCAAAATAGGACTTGTCACGTAGCCCGGCGTTATGAAATTCAAGCTCCAGGTCCTGGCATAGATTGGTGACGAAGAATACTCCACAATACTCCTTATCAAGCTCCTTCAAGTCTTTGGACTTCGGCTTGCATTTGTACTTTATCGCTTCCCAAACCTCCAGCCAGGTATCGCAGGCTCTTACGGGATCATTGGCCAATGAATACTGATTGCCCTCATGCACCAAGTCGCCCATGTGCTCCATCGACATATTATAGGCTGGCGCCAGCCTGTCCCACAAAACCCGTGCAGCCAGCCAGGGGAAGTCTGCATCCCGGCCTTCCGCAGTTACGTCGAAGATTCTGAACCAGTTCTCTGAGAGTTGCTCAGCAGAGTAGTATTCCTCGATGTCTTGCAGGAAGATCTCCTTTTCGAATGGTATGCCGAGACTGTCCAGCCGCTCGATGATCTCCTCTGTACTCATTTCTTCTACTTCCTCATACGACCAAAATCTCTGCAATCGGACCAACGTTGGGCTGGGCACAACATTTCTTGTATTTCTTGCCGCTCCCGCAAGGACAGGGGGCGTTTCTTCCTATCTTCTTCAATGGCTATCCCTCCACATAGTCCGAGTTTAAGGACATAACCAGGCCAATCGATCTGCTCACCGACGAGAGGGGAGCTAAGGCTGCGACAAAAGGAGTATCTTTACAACAACGATCGCGAATACGTATATCCCTTCATGCAATGCTTGAGTCTGTTGTTTATCTGTTCGGGGGTCCGGTTTCTCTCCGCCTGGCTCGCTGCCCAGAGTCTCATGTCCTCATGCTCGGGATCCGTCTCGTCTGCCATGATCCGCATGTACTCTATATATCCCCAGGCTCCGCCTACATCCTCGGGAGGCCTTTCGCCTCTTCCGTCCAGGTAGGTCGCCTCAAGTGCGTCAGAGCTCACTATCTGCTCAAGTGTTATCTTATGCTGCCATGAATCGCCAAAATCGTATTCGTACATGATTCCATCATAGTTTGGGAAAATCTCTTCAAGTGCCGTAAACCGATCCTGCAGGATTTCACAGGAGTCAGGGTCCATACATCCTAACGTTTCCGGATCATCGTCCATTACGATCCGCTTTACCTTTGACCCCTGTTTTCTGGCTTCAAACATGTGCAGGTGATAGTTCTGCCAGTCAAAGACCGTCTGAATGACATTGTGCAGATGCCTGAAGGAGAAGGTCGATGGCACCAGGACTCTCCTCCATATATCAAACCCTTCTACTTCAATCTGTATCTTCAGTTGATATAGCTCTACGTCCAGTACTGATCGGCAGATTCCGTCCTCACCTTCATCGACATATCTTTCGAGGTACTCAAGCATCTCCCTGATAGGCACAAAATAGCCATTTCCCGACAAGCTCTGAAGAAGTCGTCCCGTCCGAATGCTGATGTACCTTTGGATCAATGTGCTTTCATCGAGAAGATCCTGCATGGTCCTTACGTCATAGACGGCATGATTCAGTTTGGCGACCATGCTCCTGTTTGCCGTTGTTGAAAACTCGATTTCTCCTGCATCCGCCATGTATTTGTCAATAACGGCCTGACAGATGCCTTCCATGCGCAATGCTACGATAATGGCCTCCCGAATGAGCTCTCTCATTCTGGCAAAATCCTTTGGCTTCGGCCTGTATATGACCACCGGATATCTTGTTGCATTGTTCATCAAAACAATGGCTTTTCTTCTGTTTATGTTGACTATGTTGGCGTGCCAGGCCATCGATGCATTGGGCAACTGTTCGTAACCTTCCGGCGATTTCAGCTCGCTTTGGCTGATTCCCATCTTCTCCAGCAAAGCGTTTGTGCATTGGATAAGCATGTACATCGCTCCCCGATCAAAATGGGCAACTGTTCGTTCCGGGCGTTTTCTTCCAACCCGTTCACTCTGTCTTTCTTGCTATAATCAATCTCTTAGGAATTATACAATTTCTCCTCGGCCTTCCCTCTTCCTGCGTCAGCAAGCCGCTTTGTCCACATTCCATCTCAGTCTATTCTCTCTTTTCGCAAACGCCTACGTTAGAGCCAGTAAAACAAAGCCGGTAAGTGGTGAAGTTGACCGCTCATCTGACATTCCCCCGGACCAAAGTCCGCGAACCCCCGGGATGTATCCGAGGCCGGGGGCAACTACCTAGGCACAAGCCATTTCCGTCCAGGCTTGATCGATGTTGACGCACGGGCCAAGTCACTGGCCCATCCTAACTGTATTCCCATGGGGTTGCCGCGCTCGCAACGCTAACTGGAAGAGTACAGCCACCACAACCTCATTGAACAGATCTCAGAAGCACCGAGGCAGCATTGCGCATGAGACTGAATCGGTGCGCGGCTCTTGCATGGCGCCGTCCTCGCATCATGCTGCAGCATGCCAACGCGCGCATGGGCTTTACCGGTAGACTCGTCGATAATGGCACTCGACTCTCTGCAGCTAGGTTCTGGCGTAGCGCTGCGTCCTCATGCTGCGATGCCCAAGTAGCCGTTTCCAGTCATTCTATTCGATTCTAAGTGATTCGAATCATCATACTTTGCAAATATGGTTAGAATGCACAGGATTCGAGCATCACCGGAACCAAGGCGCGCCTTGTGCTCAGCACGGAAAACAAAGACTTCCTTTCCTTTAGTCTGGGCAGGCAGCCTGAAAAGAAATGGGATCTTGCACTCAATGAAGGCATACCGATACGTCTGGACATACGCACTGGGGTCGGGGAGGCACGGATTGACCTTGAGCGTGTTCTGGCTACTGACGTTGAACTACGGACCGGTGTAGGGAAAACGGATCTGACTTTGCCTGCAACAGGAGATGTGAAGGCTGCTCTTTCAGGAGGTATAGGTGAGACCGTTATCCATATTCCGAGAGGCGTTGCGGCCCGAATCCGCACAAAAACCGGAATAGGCTCAGTCCAGGTAAACGGCAACTACACGCGTATCAATAGTGAATACATCTCTTCTGACTTCAATACGGCTAAGAACCGAGTTGACCTGGAGTTGAAAGACGGGATCAGAAGCATTAGGATCCAGGACCGGTAGCACTCCACCCTGATAGACTTGGGCTTCACTCCTCTTCCGTCTTTGAGAAGCTAGTCACTGATGGCACTGAATCAGGCGACAGAACTTCATTAAGTCTTGCTCAGAGTTGAGCTGCTGTCTATGATTGGCTTATGCCGCCTTTGGGTTGCCTTTTGCGAGTGAGGGCCGGTCTCCAGGCCCATTGCGATATCCGGTCCGCTCCTCAGTTCTCTGATAAGGCTCTGCCCCAAGCTGCTCCGTAGCCTGCGCTTCAAGCACCTGGTTAAGCACTGATTCAAGAAGGTTTGCTAACCCACGGTCCCCATCAAAAAGTCCA
>Ga0208564_1002594_pt1 | contig 14095 bp, 14 predicted proteins | sample AD_UKC073_MetaG_FD_184439 | JGI IMG/M metagenome (GOLD analysis project Ga0208564, IMG submission 184439) | Active sludge microbial communities of municipal wastewater-treating anaerobic digesters from USA - AD_UKC073_MetaG (SPAdes) (version 2) | ecosystem: Engineered > Bioreactor > Anaerobic >... | reverse complement strand
GGAAGGCTGGGGCCCGAACGTGTATGTGAGCGTGCTGGCCCTGCGCGGGCGCCTGCGCGAGGTGCCGTGGTACAGCTTCTTCACCTGGGGCTTCAAGGCACCGCGTGAATGGTGGACGGCCTTCTGGTACGAGGGCAAGGAATATGTGGCTCCCACTGCTTTGGTGGACTTGAGCAAACCCGCGTACCGCCTGGGTGTGGCCGAGATCCGTGTGGGCACCAAGGCCCACCAGCTCGATGTGAAGGTGGCCGCCGACAAAGAAGCCTACCAGGTGCGCAGCACGGCCAAGGTCACCATCACCGCCAAGTTGCCCGACGGCAAACCCGCCGCCGGCGCCGAGGTGGCCCTGGCCGCCGTCGACCAGGCCCTGCTGGAGCTGATGCCCAACACCAGCTGGGACCTGCTGGGCGCCATGCTGCAGCGCCGCGCCTGGGGGGTGGAGACCTCCACCGCCCAGATGGAGATCGTGGGCCGCCGCCACTACGGCAAGAAGGCCGTGCCCGCCGGCGGCGGGGGCGGGCGCAGCCAGACACGTGAGCTGCTCGACACCCTGCTGCTGTGGAACCCGAAGGTGGTGCTGGACGCCAACGGCCAGGCCGTGGTGAACGTGCCGCTGAACGATGCCCTGACCACCTTCAAGATCGTCGCCGTGGCCGATGCATCTACCGGCCTGTTCGGCACCGGCCAGACCAGCATCCGCGCCACGCAGGATTTGCAGATCATCAGCGGCCTGCCGCCGCTGGTGCGCGAGGGCGACCAGTTCCGCGCCCAGATCACGCTGCGCAACACCACGCAGAAGGCCATGAAGGTGGAGGTGACGCCCCGCGCGACGATGCTTGATTTGCAGCCGGAGACGGTGGACATCCCCGTGGGCGAAGCGCGTGAAGTGGCCTGGAACACCACCGCCCCCGCGCCGCTGGGCCAGATCCGTGCCGAGGCCATCCTGTGGGAGATCGAGGCGAAGGACACCCTGGGCGGCGCCCGCGATGCGCTGAAAGCGCGCCAGCGCATCATCCCCGCCGTGCCGCTGACCGTGCAGCAGGCCACCCTGGTGCAGGTGGATGGCAGCTACAGCGTGGACGTGGCCCGCCCGGCCGACAGCCTGCCGGGCCGCGGCGGCCTGCGCATGGCGCTCACCCCGAAGCTAGGAGGATCGGGAGATGGGGGCCTGCCTGGCGTGCGCGACTGGTTTGCCAATTACCCGTTCGCCTGCCTGGAGCAAAAAACCAGCAAGGCCGTGGGCCTGCGCGACGGCAAGCTCTGGCAGACCGTGCTGGCGCAGCTGCCCACCTACCTCGACAGCGACGGCCTGGCCAGCTATTTCCCGCCGCGTGACGGCGAGAGCAGCCGGGGCAGTGACATCCTCACCGCCTACCTGCTGGCCGCCACGCACGAAGCAGCGGCGCTGAACCCTGCGTTTGCCATGCCCGACGACGCCCGCGCACCCATGGAGCGCGGCCTGATCGCCTTCGTGGAAGGCCGCATCCAGCGCGACTTCTGGAGCCCCATGTCCACAAAGTCTAAGGACCTGGATGTGCGCAAGATCGCCGCCATCGAAGCCCTGTCGCGCTACGGCAAGGCGCAGGGCCGCTGGCTTGCCAGCATCACCGCTGCTCCGAACCAGTGGCCTACGAGTGCGGTGATCGACTGGCTGCTGATCCACAAACGCGTGGCCGATGCCCCGCAGCGTGACACCCGTATCGCCGAGGCGCAGCAGATCCTGCGCTCGCGCCTGAGCTTCCAGGGCACCAAGCTCGTGTTCAGCACCGAGCAGGACGACTACTGGTGGTGGCTGATGACCAACGGCGACGTCAACACCGCCCGCCTGATGCTGGCCGTGATGGACGACCCGACGTGGAAGGACGACATGGGCCGCCTGGCCAATGGCTTCATCGCCCGCCAGCAGGGCGGCGCCTGGCACACCACCACCGCCAACCTGTGGGGCGGGCTGGCGCTGGAGAAGTTCAGCAAGGTGTTTGAGGCCACGCCCGTGGCGGGCATCACCGCTGCCACCCTGGGCGCTGCCAAGGCGCAGGTGGACTGGGCCAAGGTGGAGCGCATCAGCACGGCAGATGCCAGCGGTGCAGCGCACCAGACCACGGCCTTCGGCGCGCCCGCCGCACCGGGCAACCTGCGCAACAACAGCATGTTCCTGCCCTGGGGCACAGCGCCCAAGGAAACCCTGGCGGTCACCCACCAGGGCGCGGGCAAGCCCTGGCTCACCCTGCAGTCGGTGGCTGCCGTGGTGCTGAAGGCGCCGTTCAGCGCCGGCTACCAGATCAAGAAGACCATCACCCCCGTGGAGCAGGCCAACAAGTCGCTGCCTGCAGACCAGTACACCCGGGGCGACGTGCTGCGCATCACGCTGGAAGTGAACGCCAGCGCCGACATGACCTGGGTCGCCATCACAGACCCCGTGCCCGGCGGTGCCACCATCCTCGGCAGCGGCCTGGGCCGCGACTCCGAAATCGCCACCCAGGGCGAGAAGCGCAGTGGGGTGGGCTGGCCCGCGTTCGAGGAGCGCAGCTTCGAGTCCTTCCGCAGCTACTACGAGTACCTGCCCAAGGGTGTGGTGAAGATGGAATACACCGTGCGCCTGAACAACGTGGGTGACTTCGCGCTGCCACCTAGCCGGGTCGAGGCCCTGTACGCGCCCGAGATGTTCGGCGAGGCGCCGAATGCGCGGGTGAGGGTGGTGGAGCAGTAAGAATGCAGGCTGACCTCACGGAAGTGTCTTGATTGTGTATATACAATATATGCCATGATCTACGAATGGGACGAATCCAAGCGTGCCATCAACCTGGACAAGCACGGGCTGGACTTCGCCGATGCCGACTTGGTGCTGGAGAGTGAATTCGTCTGGATCGTGGATAGTCCGCGCGGGGGCGAGGTGCGCAGCCAAGCCTTTGCCTATGTGTTCGAAGTGCTGATGGTGTTGTCGGTAGCTTTCGTGCAGCGTGGTAAGCGCTGCCGCATCGTCAGCCTGCGCCCGGCCCGACGCGATGAAAGGAGTGCCTATCATGACTGGCTCGAAAACCATTTCCCGCACGAGTGAGCAAATGCGCGCCGCGCGCGCGCGCGGCGAATCTGAATCCGACTGGACGCGCGTGCGCCGCGAGGTGGCGCTTGATGCTCAGGCAACCGAGGACAACCGTGCCATCGGCGAGCTGCTGGAGCGCAGGCGCGGTCGCCCTGTGGTCGGCGAAACCAAAACAGCCATTTCGCTGCGCGTGCCCGATTCGGTGCTGACTGCGTTCAAGGCTACCGGGCCGGGTTGGCAAACCCGCATGACGGATGCGCTGGCCGATTGGTTGCGCAGGCATTCACAGGTGTGAGGCATTGGGCGAAATGAAGATCCGCACCCGCCCGTTTGACATGGCCAGCTACCTGGGCAGCGAGGAGGAAGTCGCCGAGTACCTGCGCCAGGTGCTGGAAGACGGTGACCCCGCCGAATTGGCCGCCGCGCTGGGCGATGTGGCCCGTGCGGGGCTTCAGGCCGTCGCTGCAGGTGCAGCGATGAAGTGAGGCAAGTAGGCGTCGCCCCACCCGTTGCCAGCCATCAACCCGCCACCACCGGATAAAACGGCCGTCCCTCGAACTGCGCCGGGTGGTCCATCATCACCCCCAGCAGCACCGGCAGCAGCCGCCGCAGCAGAGCCCGCCCATCGCGCACCTGGGCACGGTTGACCGAACTGCCCCAGGTGGCACCGCCGTGCATCAGCTGGTTGCGCAGCGTGTACAGGCGCACCAGCACTTCGTACAGCACCCGCTCGGTGTCCTGCTGCGCCAGCGCACGGTGCACGCGCTGGCGCGCATCGTCAAAAGCCTCGCGCCAGTGGTCGGGAATGCTGCCATCCGCGCGCGGGTTGTTCAGCGCGTCCCAGAACGGCTGGAACACATACTGGTTGTCCAGCAGCAGGCGAACCGGGCCGGGGAACACCTGCCACACCAGCCCCGCCAGCGCCCGGCCCTTGTCCAGCCGGCACACATCACCGACAAAGTTGCGAAACGCCTGCTGCTCGGGCACCGCGCCATGGCCCAAGTCCTGCGCATAGGCCGCGTTGAAGGCAATCCACAGGCAGACAAAGGCCACGTCATCGTCCGCCCCCGCCGCCTCGGCACGCTGCAGCCAGCTCAGCGCCCGGTGCATGCGCAGGGTGAAGGGGCTGCGCTGCTGGGCCACCAGGGCCTGGTGGCGCTGCAGCAGGGGGTGCAGGTCGGTGGGCGGGGCGGGTTTGGAGGAGGTGGAGTGGGCCATCAGCGCTTGAGCCAGTCAGAAAGGGTCTGCAGCAACTGGCCCGCGCCCGGCGCTGGCGGTTTCCACGCCGTTGCCGACAGGGGCTTGTGGCCGCATTTGGGGCAGGCATCGAAGAAATCGAAGCCGGGGGTGAGTGCGTCACGGGTGGGGGCGACGGTTTTTTGCCACTGGCAGGCGGGGCATTGGTAGTGGCGTGGGGGTGGGCGGACGGGCATTAAATGGTCTCAATTCATCGTAGCTTTGACATGGCTTCGGCCAGCGCCGCATCTGCTGCTTTGCCGCGTTGCAGGCTGTCATTCATTGCATGCAAGGAATGCTGAAGTGTTTGGCGGGATTGCGCTGCCTTCATCACCTGTCCTATGCAGAGCACGGTGTCCTGATAGCCTTGTTCCTTCAGTCTGGAAATGTTTGAAAGGTCAAAACCCAGCGCTGCTTTCGCGGCACCCAAAAGACTGGTGTCCGGCGTGATGGGCGTTTGGGGGCGAATTTCCAGCACCGTGGTGTCTGGAAAGTCGTGGCGGCTCCACAGCGACCCATCGGTCAAATGCGTCACGATCACCTGCTTGCAACCTGCCTCGATCAGCGGCGTGATCGGTGTATTACCTTGCGCTTTCTGCCATCCACCCTGGCCTCCATCCGAATAACGGCTATCGCCAATCTTTCGAGCTTGGTAGAGCAAAGGAATGGCGGCGGAGGCGAGAAGCGCATTGCGGCGATCTTCCGCAGGCAGCGATTGCACATGCACAAAGCGCGAAGGGGGCGTGTCCACCAGCCCCGCTTCAGCAACGGCACATCGAAGCAAATCGGCCAGTCCGCCACGGCTTTCAAAGACCGACACATACAGCGGCGGGCCGTGCATCAGCGCTTCGGTGTCCAGATACTCGTTCATCAGCGCTTTGAGCGGCCCATCGGACATCAAAGCGGTGTCCAGCCAGTCGCCTGCCACTTGCATCGCCGGTCCCACCCACCGTATGCCTTGGGCCAACGCGGGGACCTGCGCAAATACTCCCGGCAATGGAGTGCCCAGCGCCAGTCCTGCCGCAGCCAGCAGTTTCAAATAGGCAGGTGTATTCATCTCCACGGGCGATTGGGAGGCGAGCGTGTTCCATAGCGTTTCAAGCCGTCGCACGCCTTCGGGCAACGATGGTGCGCAAGCCAGCACCGCACCGTTGAGGGCGCCCATGCTGGCTCCCGCCACCATGTCGATGCTGGCACCCAAGTCCAGCAGCGCCTTGAGTACGCCAACTTGGTAAGCACCCTTGGCGCCACCACCCGACAGCACCAACCCGGTAGGTGGAATATCCGCAAAGTCAGGCATGTACCACCTCCTGCGAGAGAACTTCCCACACCATTGCTTCCGCCAGGCGTTCAGCACGCGCATACAGGGGCACTGTCAAGGCGGCAGGGCGTTGCTGCATGGCGCTGCAGACAAAGGGTGCAGTGTCAGCAGTCAGGCCATCGGCTAGATAAGCCAGTGCTTGTTGCATGTCCTCTGCGCCACTACCCTGACGGGCCGGCGGGGCGCTAAGCCATACTGCCTCCATATCCTCGGGCACTTGCAGACCCACTGCGGCATCCTCTGCCAATTGTTTCATGGCGCGGTTGGTCACTACGTCCAGAAACTCGCGGCACTGGCGCTGGTCGCGGTAATTGCGGCAGTAGTCGCCCAGCGCCCCCCAGCGCAATTCTTCCAGGGCCGCATAGCACCGCGCCGCCGGCGCAAGCGTGGAAAAGCGCCCTGCAGCCCATTTGCTGAACGTGGCATCCATGTTCAGCTGTGCTTTTTGAATGAAGTCGATGCGCGCAATCTCCTGGGCCATGCCCTGTAGACGCACATCCAGCCGATGCACCAACTCTTCCAGCTGCCGCCGCGTTCCGGCGCTGTAGTGTGCTAGTTGGGCCGCATTGCCCGCCAGCGCTGTGATCCGGTCATGTGCCTGGGTAATCGCCAAATTGCTGTGTGCGAAGGATTCGGTCAATTCACACAAGCATTGCAGTGATGCATCCACGCCATCGGTCAGACTGGCGTTGATCTCTGCCTGCCGGCGCAGGCCCTGGCCGGTGAAGCCGTCATACATGCGCGCAAAAACGTCCGTTCGCGTGCGCTGAAAGCGCACGTGGTCCCGCGTGACGTCAATGCCATTGGCGAAATCCACGATGAATTTTTCAGGTAGGCAACTCAGCGTTTGGCACAGCGGGGATTGCGGTCCAATGGGTGGGGTTCTATCGCTCATGCCAGCACCTCACCCTTGGTAGTGGTGGTTTTTTGCTCACGGCGCAGCGTGTCAGCAGAAACGTTCAGCGCATTGCAATCGACTTCTATGCCAGAGGCTTCCCTTAGCAGTGCTTCGGACGTCTTTATGATTTCATCTTTTTGGGCTTGATCAAGTTTATGCCTTTGCATTCCCTCCATCAGATCACCTCGCACATGCTCGATTTTTTGGCGAAATGCGACAAAATAATAATCAACGCTCGTCTGTAATTCGGGGTAAATAATTTTTTCCAGCGAGTTTTTGGCTGATTTGAAAATTATTTCTACTCCATTTTCTGAAGAAGCAGAGATTTTATGAAGATCAACTTGGTAATATTCTTCGGTGGCTTGGTAGTCTTCCCAGCCCCAGTCATCCGTCTTGAACCAGCGACACACTTCCCCCCACGCTCCAGACTTTCTCCGGTATCTGGTGACGGTTTTGCTTTTTTCTTCGATGGCATCTTTCAGAATGTTTGAAATGGAGGTATCTAGCTTGATGCTGCGTGCGTTGGGCATCTGGATTTTGATGTCAAATCCCTCAATGTTTTTTTGCGCAGATTCTTGAATTTTCTTGAGGGATTCCACGCACTGCACTTCTAGAGTTTTTGAGAATTCATCGATGCCTGATTGTATATGGTCTTTTATATTTTCTTCAGTTTGATTTAATGCAAATCGAATGGATTTTTCAATTTTGTCCCTGAAGTCGTTGGCTTCTGATTTTCTGTCAAATTTTATAATTGGACTACTCGGGTCGAAATCGCGATCAGCATGTTCCTTGTCGTCTTTTGTACTGCTCTGACCAAAAAGATTTGTCAAAATGTTGCTACTCTGACCGGATGAACTTGCGAACGGCCATGCGGGTCCATTTGCTTTTTGTTCTGGCTGTTCTTTTGGTGGTTTGGCTTTTTTTTTGTTGGGATTTTTAGATTGGTTGTCGAACTCGATGCGCTTTCCTTCGGCAAAGTATTCTTTCAACTTTTTGCGAATCTCTTCTTGAACATTGTTCGCGGAAGAATCAATGTTGCCCCTCATTTCTTCCAATGAGGCTTTCAATGCCTCTTCGGTGGATTTTTCAATGCGAATGATGTTTTCAATATCTTTCTGCAAGTTGTCGATGCTGTTCCTCAATTCAGTGGCTGATTTTTTGAAAGATACGACATTGGTCTTGAAAAAATCCCCTGCATTTTTTGCTATTTCGTCCAACTTCGAAGCCGCAGAGCGCAACGCTTCCAATGAGGCGTTTTGATACGCCATAACGATCACCTCTTTCAATGGAGCCCCAAAACCGGACTGCTCCCAAAGCTCACGGGCAGCATCCTTTACCTCTTGAGAATCATGGATTTTTTTCTCCCATTGCCGGCCAATAGCCTCTTTTGCAAAATCCGCGACCCAAGGCTGTTGCACATTTAAGCTGCCATAGCGTTCCATTTCGTTGAGGGCACGGCTGGCAAGATAGCCTTGGCTGGAAGAAACAGGAAAAACATTTTGTGCTGTAAGAGTACCTTTCATCAGGTTCTGCGCGACATTTTTCTTTAGTGTGGACTCATCATCGTCATTGCGCTTTTTTTGGTCGAATTTGTTAATCAATGCATACATTCGATCTTTGGCCGAGGCTGCTATTTCAATCAGGTGCTTGCGAACCTCTGCATCTGCATCGGATTTGAGTTGTGTGTAGTCAAATATGGCAAGTACTGCCGATGATTTCTTTAGCTGGTCTTTTAACATGGGCCGCAGGTGCAATTGACCATCTTCATTTGGCCCGGGTGTATCTAAAAGTGTTAGCCGCCCCTGGGTGACTGGGATATTTTTCAAGTGTGTAAATTCCACTTCAATGACTGGCATGGCATCAATATTTGCGTACTCATCAAAGGGGAATTCAACATTTAATGCAGCGCTGAGGCGAACAAGATCATTTAGTCTTTTGAGAAAGTTAAATATTTTTTCTTCACCCTCATGGTGAGACGAAATAGGTTTTTTGCCTTCGATCTGCTCCAGCAACTCCTTCATGTCGGTGTCTTCACGCAATTCAGAAAGAACGTCGCTATTGGCGGACTTCAATATGTGGTGCAGATTTTTAAGCAGATCATTTAAGGGCTTTAGTTTTTCAAGCGTCAGTCGCGGCTCCAGGACCTGCGGAGTGTGCCGAATCAGTGTAGGCAATGCCGTCATCGGGCGGTTGCGGTTGGGAAGCACCTCAGCACCCACAATAGCGTTGATACTGGTGGATTTTCCGGCTTTCATGGTGCCGACCACGGCAAGCACCATATCAAGATGATCGAGCTTATACGCTTCGCCATCCAGGATTTCCAGAGTTTTGGAAAGCGATTGTTTGTCGAAGGTTGCCCGATCACGTTCATTAATAGCAGCGGCTGCCACCAGCCCTTTTTGATCCGCTTTTTGCAATAACAGCTTCAATAGCTGCAATTGGCGTTTGGCTTCATCACGCATTTTTACGATATTGTTTTTGTGCAAAGTAATACTCCTCAAATTAAACAAATGAAATGAAAACTACGCGAAATTAGTGTCAATGCGCAGACCACCGCTCCACCACCTCCCGCAACCCCCCCACCAGCGCCTCATGCCACTCCACCGGCTGCACGATGCGCACGTGCGGCAGCCAATACCGCACCACGGGCAGCAACTGGTTCATGTGGTTGATGTGGGTGGTGACGAGCAGGGTGCCGTCGGCGTCCAGGCGCTGCTGTTGGCGCGGCAGCAGGGGGCGGCGGGTGAAATAGTGGGCCATGTCGGGGCTCACGCGCAGCAGCACTTCGGTGGTGCCTTCGGTGAACCACACGTCGTCCTTGGCGTTGATGTATTCCTGGTGCGCGGCCTTGGGGTTGAAGCGGCGGGTTTCGTCCACCTGCAGGCCTTCGATCAGGGCCACGCTGAAGTTTTTCAGCCGGCCGGCTTCCTCGGCGGCCAGGTACCACACGCCGTTCTTGTGGATGAGGCGGTAGGGCTGGGCCTGGCGGGGCTTGGCTTTGTAGGTGAAGCGGCACTCCTGGTGCTGCTCGATGGCGGCTTGCAGTGCGCTGAACTGCGGGCTTTGCGGGCGCAGGTCTTCGTGGGGCGTGGGCTGCACATGGGTGCTGCGGCGGGGTTCGGGGGTATCCAGCTGTTCCAGCAGGTAGCGCAGGCTGGCGTCGGGGAACAGGTGCTCGGTGCCAGCCAGGCGGGCATAGCCGTGCAGATGGCTGGCGGGGATGGTGCTGCGCGCGGCCTGGGCCAGTTGCCAGCGGTCGTCTTTCGTTTTTTCCACGATGCCCTTCAGGCGCGTGCGCAGGTCGCGCTCGATGGTGCGTATGCTCACGCCGAAGTCTTCCACCAGTTGGTGCTTGTTCAGGGTCTCGCCCTGGTGCAGGCGGGCCAGGATGCGCGATAGGCGCTGGGCCAGTTGACCGTTCTTGTCGTCGTTGGGCTTGCGTTGGGACGGCATGGAAGAGGGTGGGAATGGTGGATAGGGTGACTGTAGATACTGGGTGCGACAGGTTGTGCCGCTGTGTGAATGAATCTTTGAGTTACTGGGTGTAAGTCAATGTTTCGGTCATTTTGCAGCATATAGGCGTGGTTGGCGGTGCAGGCGTGTCACATGTGCAATGGGTGGACGATGTGGTCGATCAGGCGCTGGGGCAGGCGCTGCGCAAGCTGAGGACGGGGCGGGGTTGACCGCCCCCGCTATTGCGTTATGGCAATTCCACGACGTTTCCCTGCCGCAGTGCGAAGCGCTGGATTTTCCTGAAGGCCTGCTCCCGGGCCTGCTCCGGCTCGAACGGGCCCAGGAAACCGGACATGACCACCGTGGGCGAGGCTGTGCCGTTCGGGCCTTTTTCGAGGTTGGCGCTGGCGATGTCCGAGCAGGAGCCGAATTCGGGCGTGACCGCGATGCCCTGCGGCGACAGCATGGCGAAGCGGAATAGTGCGGGGCAGCCGGTGCCGCCGGTGTCCTGCAACAGCACCACGTCTTGCCCGGCCAGTTCGTAATGGGCCACCAGGTGCAGCATGTCATTGCCCTGCACCACTTCGGCGGTGCCAGGGATGTGGAACGGCGTGTCGGACGCGGCGGTCTCGGGTGTTTTGTCCGCGGCGCTGGCGGCGGGCGTGCCGGCGTTGTCGCGCCCCATCAGGGCCAGCAGGCGGTGCCACTGGCCCTGCCACCATGCCGACAGGCGGGCCAGCAGAGACGGCGGTGCCGGTGTGGCGGGGGGTGTGGCGACGGCGCTGGGCGCTGGCGGCTGCGGGTTGCCCAGCACGGGGCGGTTCTCCAGCAGCAGCATGTGGTTTTCGTTGATTTCGAGCAGGCCGTAGCGGGTGCGCAGGGTGCGCTCCCGCAGGGGCAGGTCGCTTTGCATGCGGGCGCTGCGCGCCTGGGTGATCAGCCACCAGCCCGAGGGCTGGGGGTCGAAGCGCAGCTGGCGCGTCAGCTCTTCGGGCGGCTCGACGGCGCTGGCGCCTTCGACTACACAGCGCAGCCCAGGCAGGCAGTCGGCCAGGATGGTGCGTCCGGCTGGCGAGTCGTTGGCGAAGACCTGGCCGACCAGGTCGCCCGACTCGGGGCTGACGAACCACAGCACGGAATGCGTGGGGCCGCGTTCGAGCGGGCCTGCGAAGGTGGCGGCCTGGGCGCCGGCGTGCGCCAAGGCCAGGGCCAGCGCGGCGATGCGCAGGCGGCGCAGGGGGTGGAGGGAGTCAAAAGGATGGCGTGGCATGGTTCAGCTTTCCGCAAGAGCGCCGAGCGTGAACATCAGCACGGTACCGGCCAGACCGGTGGCGGCGAACACGGTGCCCAGCACGCCGTAGACCTTGTTGCGCCCGGGCTGCGCCAGCGCGGCGATGCCCAGGCCCAGGGCCACGGTCAGGGCCAGTGTCGTCAGGAGCAGGCCCAGGCCCGTGGTGTTGGCGGCGGCGGAGTTTTCGTCCAAGCCGCCCGGCCGCGACTGCAGGACGCCGAGGACGCCCAGCAGCAGCACCAGCAGGATGTCCGCGCACAGGCTGGTGATGAAGGAAGCGATGCCCAGCCCCGAGTGCGGCTGGGTGGGGATGACGTTGTGCATGCGCCCCCCGCTTACCAGAAGAAGGCGAACGGGCCGGGCTGCGCGGCCTGGTAGGCCCGCACCTTGGCGTCGAACTCGGCATCGCTCATCCAGATGTAGCGCACGCTTTCCACGAGGACGAAGCCGATGGCGGCGACGTACAGCAGCCCGCCCAGCGGCGGCAGCAGCGCCATGAAGATGCCGATCACCATCGGCACGCCCAGCAGCTGCACCAGACCCCAGCCCCAGGAGCCCATATAGAAGCGGTGCGCGCCGAAGAAACCCAGGAACAGCGCGAGCAGCGTCAGCACCGGTTTGCGCTTGGGCCGCTGCGCCAGCGGTGGCAGGGTGGTGGCAGGGGCGGGGGGCGGGGCGGGTGCTGCCGCGGGCTCGGGCAACGCCAGTTGCACCTGGCGGGCGCGGTCGCCTTCGATGGCCGTGAATTCCACGGCCATGCCGCGTTCCGGTGCGATGGCTTCCAGCCAGTCGCCACCGCGAAAACTCAGGCGCTGGCCGTCGGGCGTGACGATCAGGCCCATTTGGCTGTCCGCGACATACGCAAGAATCTGTCCTCTCATACAAGTCCTCCGAAAAAGTGAAATGGTTGAAATCTCGAAAGGACTGTAGAAATGGGTTGCGACAGGGTGTGCCGCATAGGCGAGATCCTCAAAAAAGTGGAGGTTTGGCGCCCTCGCAATCAGCCGACAATGTTCGCTATCCAACCCTTGCCTGCCCTCCAACATGCCGCCTGCTGCCCCCACCCCGCTCGTCTTCCCCTCCCGCATCGACGCCTGGCTGGCGGCAGTGGTGGTGCTGGCAGTGCTTTCGCCGCTGGCCGTGCTGGCGCTGCAGGGCGCAGGCTCCGGCACTGCGCAGTGGGTGTCGTGGGGCACGGCATTGCTGCCCTTGCTGCTCGCGGGCCTGTTGCTGTTGCCCTGCCGCTACACGCTGGCCGCCGACCACCTGCATATCCGCTGCGGCCTGATCCGCCAGCGGATTGCCTACCGCGACATCACCGGCATCGCGCCCAGCCGCAGCATCCTGTCGGCCCCGGCACTGTCGCTGCAGCGGGTGAAGGTGTCCTACCGGCGCGGGCGGCGGCAGGGCTTCCAGCTGATGTCGCCGCGCGAGCGCGAGCAGTTCATGCAAAGCCTGCAGCAGCGGGTGGACGGGGCCGCCGGGCATACTGCGGGCTGACCACCACCACGCCGCCATGACGCCCCCGACCAGCTCCGCCCACACCCGTCCGTCTCACCAGTCCCATCCTTCTGCCCATGAAGAAACCGTGCTCGTCCTGCAGGGCGGCGGCGCGCTGGGCGCCTACCAGGCGGGCGTGTTCGAGGCGCTGAGCCAGGACTACTGCGAGCCGGCCTGGGTGGCGGGCATCTCCATCGGCGCTGTGAATGCGGCGCTGATCGCCGGCAACCCGGCAGAGCTGCGCCTGCAGCGCCTGCGTGCGTTCTGGGATCTGGTCAGCTCGGCGTTGCCCGCGCCGCCCATGCAGCCCCTCGTGGCCGCGCCGGTGCGCGGGCCGTGGAACGACGCCAGCGCGCTGCAGGTGATGCTGTGCGGCGTGCCCGGTTTCTTCACGCCGCGCATCCCGCCCGCGCCGCTGCAGCCGCGCGGCACGCTGGAGGCCATCAGCTACTACGACACCCGGCCCCTGCAGGCCACGCTGGAGCGGCTGGTGGACTTCGACCGCATCAACAGCGGCGCCACCCGCCTGTCGGTGGGCGCAGTGAATGTGCGCACCGGCAACTTCTCCTATTTCGACTCGGCCCACCAGCGCATCGACGCGCGCCACATCATGGCCAGCGGCGCGCTGCCGCCGGGCTTTGCGCCGGTGGAGATCGACGGCGAGCACTACTGGGACGGCGGCCTGGTGTCCAACACGCCCCTGCAGTACGTGCTGGACCAGCCCGGCCACCAGCACCGCGTGGTCTTCCAGGTGGACCTGTTCGCCGCGCGCGGCGACCTGCCCGCCACGCTGGCCGAGGTGACCGAGCGCGAAAAGGACATCCGCTTCTCCAGCCGCACCCGCATGAACACCACCGTGGAGCTGGACCGCCAGGTCATCGCCCAGGCCGCCCAGCGCCTGCTGGCCAAGCTGCCGCCCGCGCTGCGCGACGACCCCGACGCCCGCGCCCTGGCCCGGCTGCGCTGTGACCGCGCGGTGGACGTGGTGCACCTCATCTACCGCAGCAAGCACTACGAGAGCCAGGCCAAGGACTACGAGTTCTCGCGCCTGTCGATGCAGGAACACTGGGAGGCGGGCCGCGCCGACATGGCTACCACGCTGGCCGACCCGCGCTGGACGCACCGCGAACGCCAGGACACCGGTGTTCATGTCTATGACCTGGTCCCCAAGCCTGCCAATGGGTGAAAAGTCACGCCATGCTGACCAGAGTGATTGCTGCATTTTTGGTAGCAATATGCGCAGGAAATACCTGGGCAATTGCCAGTTTTGATGCGGTAAAAAAAGATTTCCAGCCCTCCGACACGCTGGTGCTGGACCGCCAGGGCGAGCTGCTGCAGCGCGTGCGCACCGATGCC
>Ga0208564_1002592_pt1 | contig 14098 bp, 14 predicted proteins | sample AD_UKC073_MetaG_FD_184439 | JGI IMG/M metagenome (GOLD analysis project Ga0208564, IMG submission 184439) | Active sludge microbial communities of municipal wastewater-treating anaerobic digesters from USA - AD_UKC073_MetaG (SPAdes) (version 2) | ecosystem: Engineered > Bioreactor > Anaerobic >... | reverse complement strand
CCGCAGCCGCAGCGCCAGCGGCAGCAGCAGCGCCACCACCAGCAGCTGGCCCGCCTCCACACCCAGGTTGAAGCCCAGCAGCGGCCCGGCCAGGTCGGTGCCGCGCAGGCCCAGGTCCTGCAGCGGCCCGGCGAAGCCGAAGCCGTGCACCAGGCCAAAGACGGCCACCGTCATCCAGCGCGGGCCGGGCAGGAATGGCCGCAGGTTGTCCAGCGCGGCAACGCACACGCTGGCGGCGATCAGCGACTCGACCCAGCGGGTGGGCGGCGCCAGCATGCCCGAGGCGGCCAGCCCCAAGGTCAGTGAGTGGGCCACGGTGAAGGCGGTGACCAGGCGCAGCGTTTCGCGCCAGGCCGACCCAGCCGTCGCACGCGGCGTCCAGCCATCGCCCTGGCGCCGCCACACCGCCACCATCAGCAAGGTGGTGAGGAACAGCAGGTGGTCGGCGCCGATGGCGATGTGGTGCAACCCCTCGGCAAAGAAGCTGGCCATGCGCGCCCAGGGCGTTGTCGGCACGGCAGCGCCGGTGGCCAGTTGCACCGGCGGCGCGCCGGGCACCAGCACCCGCGTCAGCGGCGCGGCGCCGCCGGGCCCGTCGATGCGGGTGATGCCGCGGTGGGTCGGGTCGGTGCCGGCGAACAGGCGGTAGTCGATGGTCAGCGCCGCCGGCACGCCGGTACCCGCGCACTGCAGGCTGCGCCGCAGCACGGCGTAGGTGCCGTCGACATGGGTGTCGAGCTGCGGCGTGCCGGTGCTGGTGCGCCGGCAGGGCTGGCCGTCGGCCTGCACCACCACGGCGGCATCGGCCAGCTGCTCCAGCGCGTCCCAGCGGCGGCGCACCTCGCCCCAGCGCAGCACGCCGTCGGTGTCTGCACCCAGATCGAGGTCGCGGTCCAGGTCGCGCAGCGCGATGTCCAGCCGCTGACTGATGCGGCCGTCGGCGGCGACCTCCAGCGTCAGGTAGGCATCGCTGGGCTTGTGGGCCTGGGCCGGCAGGGGCGCGACCACGGTCAGCAGCACCAGCAGCAGCGAGGCCAGGCCGCGCATCGGAACGGTGGTCATGGGGCAGCCCTCCGGGCAGGTTGGCGGGCATCCGCAACGGTGGCCACGGCGGCCAGCCGCACGTCGGCGCGGCCAGGGTCGGGCAGCCAGGCGCCGAGTTCGCGGCTGACGTCCTGGCCGGCCGCACGGGCGGTGCGCAGCAGCAGCACCGCGTCGGCCGGCTCCTTCTGCAGCGCCCACTGCTGGCGGGCCAGCGCCAGCGCACGCGCCGGATCGCGGTCGATCTCCAGCGCCAGGCGGGCTTCTTCGCGCAGGTGCGGCGCGTCGCCACGCAGGCGGATCGCGGCGAAGCGTTCACGCAGATCGGCGGCGGTGGCCGCGGCGCGGGCATCGCCCAACCGCTGCCCCGCGATGGCGCGGCGCAGCAGCAGCGCATCGGCCTGCGCCGGGCCGCGGTCGAGCACGGCCAGCGCCTCGCGGTCGCGGCGGCGGTCCAGCAGCCAGTCGGCGTGCGCGGCCAGGGTGTAGACGTCGCCATCGGCGCCGGCGGCGGCGTACAGCGTCTGCGCCGCGGCGTCGTCGCCCAGGCGCTCGGCCAGTTCGGCGCGCACCAGGGCCAGCCAGGGGTCGGCCGCATCGCGACCGGCCAGGGTGTCCAGCGCCCGGCGGGCGAGGCGGGCATCGCCGGTCAGGCTCTGCAGTTCCAGCGCGCAGGCTTGCGCGGTGCGGCGCAGGCCGTCGCCCAGCGGCGCGTACACGGCTTGCAGCAGCGCATCGCAGTCGCTGCGCGCGGCGTCGAAGCGGCCCAGCACCTGGTGCAGCGACGCGCGGGTCAGCAGGGCCTGGGCACGCTGGGGCAGCGGCGTGGCCGCCTCGGTCACCAGGCGGTCCAGGTCGACCAGGGCGGCAGCGAAGTCGTGCCGGCTCTGCAGGATGGTGGCGCGCAGCAGGCGCACCGGGGCGGGCGCCTGGGCGTCGGTCCACCAGGGCGCCAGCGCGGCCTGGGCAGCGCCCAGCTCCCGCGGGTCGCCCTGGCGCCGGGCGCGCTGGATGGCGGCCTGGGCCAGGTCCAGCGCCAGCGGCAGCTGGTGCACGTCTCGCGCCAACGCGGCGCGGCGGGCGCGCTCGGCGGGGTCGGCACGAATGGGCAGCCGTTCGACGATGGCATCGTCGGCCGCCGGCACGAAGGGGGCCGCCAGGGAGGCGGCGGCGGCAGCCAGCAGCACGGCGGCGGCGGCCGCACGCAGCGGCAGGGGGAAGCAAGGAGTCACGGGCCTCTCCTGGGCGGGACCGGCCGGGCTGGCGCCCGGCCGGGTGGTGGCTCAGCGCGTCACGGGCGCCGGTTCTGCGGTGTCGGACGCAGGCGGCGCCAGGTCGGTGACGGGCAGCGGTTCACGCAGGTCGTCTTCGGCCAGACTGCCGGCGTACTGGCTGTAGGCCTCGGCGGACACGGTGGCCGTGGCCGGCACCACATCCGCCGTGGCGGCCGGCTCGGGGCTGCTCCCGCCGCCACCGCCGCAGGCCGTCAGCAGCGCCGCGGCGCCCATCATCCAGGCCAGGTGGAAGTGCTTGCGCATGGCGTGCTCCTTCAACGGCTGCCCGGCAGCGGCGTGTTCAGGTACGGGAAGCCCGGCAGCAGCGGCACCACCGCCTGGTCCACCGCGTCATGCAGGGCGAACACCTGCGCGCCCAGCGGCACGGCCGAGGGCTTGCACGCCGCACCCAGGCCCAGCGCATTGGTGTCGCCGTTGGCCACGCACAGCCCGCCCATGGCCGCAACCAGGGCGATGTCGACCACGTCGTCCTTCGGCCGGCGGCCGTTGGGGAAGCCGGCGTTGTCGTTGCCACCGGCCAGCAGGTTGCCCACCACGCCCAGGCGGTTCTGCTGTGCGAACGGCACCGGCGCGATCGCGGTGTTCAGCCGCAGCAGCTCGGCCGCGACCCCCTGCGCCGGCTTGTTCACACCACCGATGCCGGTGAGGAAGGCCGCCACCAGGTCGGTGCGCGGCAGGTTCGTCGGCGCCAATGCCGCGGGGTTGCCGGCCAGGGCCACGCCCACCAGCGCGGGCAGGGTCGGGTGCGTCACGTAGTCGGCGAACTGCGCGTCGTTGACCGGCTTGGACGCGTTGAAGCGGTCCTTGTCCTTGAGGCCGATCACCACCTCGTTGACGAGCGGCATGCCCAGGCGCGAGACCTGCACCCAGGCGCCGCCCACCTTCTCGCTGGCCTGCAGGCCCGATGGCGGCGTGCCGTCGAGCAGGCGCGCCTGGCGCAGGCTGGCCGTGGTCCAGCCGCCGATGACCGGCTCGCTGCCCTGCGTCAGGCAGCTCTTGTGCACTTCCAGCGCGATGGTGGTCACGTTCTTGTCGCCGATGGTGTTCGGCGCCGCGCCCTTCAGGTCAGGGTTCAGCAGCACCGACGCCGGCGCATTGACCAGGTCGAACACCGTGCCCAGGTTGACCGCGAACGGGTCCTGACGCTGGCCGACGAACACGCGCCCGGGCTGGCTGCAGCCCGGGATGTTGATGACCTGCACATGCTTGGCCGCATAGCCCGCGTAGTCGGGAATGGTCTTGACGCCGATGTTGTCCACCGGCTTGTCGAAGCTGGTGCCGCCGCTGGCATTGGTGGCCGCGGTGGCGCGGCCGGCGCGGCGGTCACCACGCATCACGGTCACGCCGAACGTCTGGCGGTACTGCAGCGAGGCGCTGTTGACGTCGGTGACCGTGCCCGCCTGGATCAGCGGGATGTTCTGCATCTTGTCGCCGATGGGCAGGCTGATGCCGCCGTTGTTCAGCATGTTGCGGAAGCGGAACTGGAAGCTGATGTCCTCCTTCGCGTCGCCGTTGTTGTCGATGTGGATCTCGTACAGCGCGTTCGGGTCGAGCGCGAAGTAGTTCGGGCCGCCGTAGGCATCCTGCAGCGGCAGGTAGTTGGCGATCAGCGTCACGTAGTCGCTGCGGCCCGTCTCGTAGCTGCGGAACATGTAGAAGTCGGTGCCGTCGACCTTGGGGGCGGTCGTGATGAACGGCGCCTCGCGGTGACTGGAGGCTTGTGCGCTCAGCATGACTGTCAGGCTGAGCGGAATGGCGGCCAGCACGAGGCCGGCCCGGCGGATGGATCGCATGTCTGCTCCTTCGGTGGACGACGCCCGTGATTCGGGCGTCTGGCGGCACTTACGTGCCGGCCACCGGATCGGATGCAGCAATCAAAGCTGCAGCTTGCCCAGGGAGACGATGGGCCCGGTGGGCGCGCCTGTGGGCGAGCCGCCGGCGGGCTCCACGCTGACGGCGAAGGCCGCCGTGTCGGACAGCAGCCGGGCGCGCAGCAGGGTGGTGGCGCCGTCGGCCCGCACCAGGCCCAGCGAGCGCGGCGCGCCGCTGCCCGGCACCGCCCACAGCTCCAGCGCCTGCTGGGCGGTGAGCGGGGGCGCGTCGACCGGCCGCAGCACCAGGGCGCGGCCGTCGGCGCTGAGGCTGGCGACGAAGCGCGATTGCAGCGGCTGCGCCACCTGCGGGTTGGCCGCCAGCAGCACGACGATGGGCGGTGCGGCGGCCGGCGGCTGCTGGCCGATCACCACCAGGGCCACCACGGCGGCGGTGGCCATGCCGCTGAGGGCGCGCCAGACGCCCAGGCGGCGCCACCAGCGTGGCGGCGCGGTGGCGGCGTCGGCCGGGAACAGCCGCGCTTCGATGCCCGACCAGACCCGCGCCGGCGGCGCCACCGGCGCCACGCTGTCGGCCAGCGGCGCCAGGCGCAGTTGCCACTGCGCCACCGCGCCGCGCAGGGCGGGGTGGGCCGTCAGCAGGTGCTCGAAGCGGCGCCGGGCGGGGCCCTGCAGCGTGCCCAGCACGTATTCGGACGCCAGGCGGTCGGCGCGGTCGGGGCGGGCGTAGTCCATGTCAGGCCCCCCCGCCCGCAGCGCGCGACAGGCAGTCCTTCAGCGCCAGCAGCGCGCGGCGCAGCCAGCTCTTGACCGTGCCCAGCGGCTGGGCCAGGTGGTCGGCCACCTCGCTGTGCGACAGGCCCTGGTAGTAGGCCAGGGCCACGCACTGCTGCTGCTCGGCCGACAGCCGGCCGATGCAGTGCGTCACGGCACGGCGGTCGGCGGCGTCCTGCAGCAGTTGCAGCGGACCGGCATCGTCGCTGGCCACGGCGTCGGTGATGTCGGCATCCTCGTCATCGGGGCCGGTGCGCTGGCTGCTGACGGTCTGCACCCGCGCCTTGGCGCGGCGCAGGCTGTCGATGGCGGCGTTGCGCGCGATGCTGGTCAGCCAGGTCATCGGCTGCGCGCGGGCGGCGTCGAAGCCGCCGGCGCTGCGCCACACGTTCACGAAAAGCTCCTGCAAGACGTCCTCGGCCTGTTCACGGTCCCGGGTGATACGCAGGATCACGCCGAACAGATGCGCGCTGCTGGCCTGGTAGAGCGCGGCGAAGGCCGACCGGTCACCGAGACCGGTTCGTGCAAGCAGCAAAGCAAGATCGGTCGTCAATTGGGTCGTGGTGGCTGGCGGCGGAGTCCGGGTGCGCTGGCACGCGGGCGGAACGGCGGCCGGATCATAGGCTGGCTCCGGCGGCTGGGCTCGCAGACGGCGATCGATTGAGATTTCATATCGCCGGAATTTGATCAATCAAACCACACAATGCCGCAGTGCACCTACAGTCCATCCCATCGCAGTTTTTCCCACCCCCCACTCCCCAGGAGCCCACGATGTCGATCATCAACACCCAAGTGCAGCCGTTCAAGACCACCGCCTTCGTCAACCGCGCTGGCAAGGGCGAGTTCATCACCGTGTCCGACGAGACGCTGAAGGGCAAGTGGTCGGTCCTGATCTTCATGCCGGCCGCCTTCACCTTCAACTGCCCGACCGAGATCGAGGACGCCGCCGACAACTACGCCGCCTTCAAGGACGCCGGCGCCGAGGTCTACATCGTCACCACCGACACCCACTTCTCGCACAAGGTGTGGCACGAGACCAGCGACGCGGTGCGCAAGGCCAAGTTCCCGCTGGTGGGCGACCCGACCCACGCCCTGACCAACGCCTTCGGCGTGCACATCGCCGAGGAAGGCCTGGCGCTGCGCGGCACCTTCATCATCAACCCCGAAGGCCAGATCAAGACCGCCGAGATCCACAGCAACGAGATCGCCCGCGACGTGTCGGAGACCCTGCGCAAGCTGAAGGCCGCCCAGTACACCGCCGCCAACCCTGGCCAGGTCTGCCCGGCCAAGTGGAAGGAAGGCGCGAAGACCCTCGCCCCGTCGATCGACCTCGTGGGCAAGATCTGATCGCCCTGCGTCGATGACGACGAACGGAGCGGGCGCCCTGCCCGCTCCTTCTCCCCGGCCTGATTTCCTGATCAGGCCCCGCTGACAGCGTCCCGCAGCTCCCTGCCGGCTGCTGTCAACGGGGTCGGACCGACCTCACCCTGACAACCGCAAACCGAAAGGACCGCACCATGTTGGACGACGGCATCAAGGCGCAACTCGCCGCCTACTTCGAGCGCATCACCCAGCCGGTCACGCTGATCGCCAGCCTCGACGATTCCGAAGGCGCGCAGCAGATCCGCGAACTGGTCACCGAGGTGGCCGCGGTCGCGCCCGACAAGATCACCGCCCGCTTCGACGGCAACTTCGATCGCAGGCCCTCGTTCCAGATCACCCGCGCCGGCCACGACATGGGCGTGCACTTCGCCGCCGTGCCGATGGGCCATGAATTCACCTCGCTGCTGCTGGCCGTGCTGTGGGCGGGCGGCCATCCGCCCAAGGTGGAGCCCGAGGTGCTGGAACAGATCCGCGGTCTCGACGGCGACTTCGCCTTCGACACCTTCATGAGCCTGACCTGCCACAACTGCCCGGAGGTCGTGCAGGCCATGCACCTGATGGCGGTGTTCAACCCGCGGGTGCGGGCCGTGGCCATCGACGGCGGGCTGTTCCAGAAGGAAGTCGAGGACCGCCAGATCATGGCCGTGCCCAGCGTCTTCCTGAATGGCGCGCCCTTCGGCAACGGGCGCATGGAGATCGGCGAGATCCTGGCCAAGATCGACACCGGCGCCGCCAGGCGCGAGGCTGCGAAGCTGAACGAGCGCGCGCCCTACGAGGTGCTGATCATCGGCGGCGGCCCGGCCGGCGCGGCGGCGGCGGTGTACGCGGCGCGCAAGGGCATCCGCACCGGCATCGTGGCCGAGCGCTTCGGCGGCCAGACCATGGACACGCTGGGCATCGAGAACTACCCCTCGGTGCTGCAGACGGAAGGCCCGAAGTTCGCGGCCGCCCTGGAAGCCCAGGTGCGCCACTACGGCGTGGACATCATCACCCTGCAGCGCGTGGCCAAGGTCGACCCGGCCGGCTCCGTGGGCGGCCATGCCACGGTGACGCTGGAGAACGGTGCGCAGTTGAAGGCGCGCAGCCTGATCCTGGCCACCGGCGCCCGCTGGCGCAACATGGGCGTGCCCGGCGAGGCCGAGTACCGCACCAAGGGCGTGGCCTACTGCCCGCACTGCGACGGCCCGCTGTTCAAGGGCAAGGACGTGGCGGTGATCGGCGGCGGCAACTCGGGCGTCGAGGCGGCCATCGACCTGGCCGGCGTGGTCAAGAGCGTCACCGTGCTCGAATTCGCCGACCAGCTGAAGGCCGACCAGGTGCTCGTCGACAAGCTGCGCAGCCTGCCCAACGTGACGATCCACCTGAACGCGCAGACCACCGAGGTGCTGGGCGACGGCCAGAAGATGACCGGCCTGACCTGGAAGGACCGCGTCACCGGCGAGGAACACCGCCCCACGCTGGCCGGCGTGTTCGTGCAGATCGGCCTGGTGCCCAACACCGAGTTCCTCAAGGGCACGGTGGAGCTGAGCCGCTTCGGCGAGATCATCATCGACGCCAAGTGCCACACCAGCGTGCCCGGCATCTTTGCGGCGGGCGACGTCACCACGGTGCCGTACAAGCAGATCGTCATCGCCGCCGGCGAGGGCTCGAAGGCCGCGCTGAGCGCCTTCGACCACCTGATCCGCACGCCGGCCGCGGTCTGACGCGGCGGCGACCCGGGTCAGCCCCGGGCGGCAGCAGAATGCGGGCGGCTTCGGCCGCCCGTTGACCTTCCTCAAGCTGCCCGCGCCATGCCCACCGACCAACTCCTGCTGCTGGCCCTGGGCGCTGCCATCGGCGGCTTCGTGCAGGGCATTTCCGGCTTCGCCTTCGGCATGGTGGCGATGTCGATCTGGGCCTGGGGCATCGACCCGAAGCTGGCGGTGGTGCTGTCGGTGGCCGGGGGCTTGAGCGGACAGATCCTGTCGACCTTCACCGTGCGCCGGGCGCTGTCGCTGGGTACGCTGTGGCCGTATCTCGCCGGTGCGCTGGCCGGCATTCCGCTGGGGCTGGCGGTGCTGCCCCTGGTCGACGTGCACGGCTTCCGGCTCGGCCTGGGCGCCATCCTGCTGCTGTTCTGCCCGCTGATGCTGCTGGTCGACCGCCTGCCCGCCATCACCTGGGGCGGGCGCTGGGCCGACGGGCTGGTGGGCGCCATCGGCGGCGTGATGGGCGGGCTGGGCGGCTTCACCGGCGTCGCGCCCTCGCTGTGGACCACGCTGCGCAACTACGACAAGGACGTGCAGCGCGGCGTGCTGCAGAACTTCAACCTCGCCGCGCTCACGGTGACCCTGGCCAGCCATGCGGCGGCGGGCAATGTCGACAGCCGCCACCTGGCCGGCTTCGCCGTGGTGCTGCCGGCGCTGATCATCCCGTCGGTGCTGGGCGTGCGCGTCTACCGCGGCCTGAGCCCGCTGGCCTTCCGCCGGCGTGTGCTGCTGCTGCTGATCGCCAGCGGCGTGGTGCTGGTGGCGGGCTCGCTGGGGCAGGTCATCGGCCGGCGCTGACCCGACCGCCCCCGCCGCCGGCAGGGCAGAATCCGCGGCCTTTCCCGCCCCCCGAACCCCGAACCCCGAACCCGGAACGCTCCCGCGCATGTTCAAGAACCTGATGGTGTACCGGCTGGCGCCCGAGTGGCAGCCCACCGTGGCCGATGTCGACCAGGCCCTGGCCGCCGCCCCCTTCGCCGAATGCGGCGCCACCCAGCAGCGTTCGGCCGGCTGGGTCAGCCCGCGCGGCGAGGCCCACGGCGCCCTGGTCGAGGCCATCGACGGCCAGTGGCTGCTGCAGCTGATGGTGGAATCGAAGATCGTGCCGGGCTCGGTCATCAAGCGCCAGGTCGAGACCCTGGCCGCCAAGATCGAGCAGACCACCGGCCGCAAGCCCGGCAAGAAGGAAACCAAGGAGCTGAAGGACCAGGCCCTGCTGGACCTGCTGCCCATGGCCTTCACCAAGCGCGCCAGCGTCAAGGTGTGGATGGCGCCGAAGGAGCGCCTGCTGGTCATCGACGCCGGCAGCGCCGCCCGCGCCGACGAGACCCTGACCGCGCTGACGCAGGTGCTGCCGGGGCTGAAGGCCCAGCTGGTCAACACCGCCGTCACGCCCGAGGCGGCGATGGCCGACTGGCTGGTCTCGGGCGAGCCACCCGCGCCCTTCACCATCGACCGCGACTGCGAGCTCAAGGCCGCCGACGGCGAGAAGCCGGTGGTGCGCTACGCCCGCCACGCGCTGGACCTGCCCGAGATCCGCGAGCACATCGCCGCCGGCAAGCGCCCCACGCGCCTGGCGCTGAGCTGGAACGACCGTGTGAGCTTCGTGCTGACCGAGAGCCTGCAGTTGAAGAAGATCGCCTTCCTCGACGGCGTGTTCGAGGGCCGGCAGGGCAAGGACGAGGAAGGCTTCGACGCCGATGCCGCCATCGCCACCGGCGAGCTGGCGCCGATGATCGACGCGCTGATCGACGCGCTGGGCGGCGAGCAGGTGTTCGGCGAGGCGGCGGCGCCGGCCGCACCTGCAGCACCGGCCACAACGACGACGGGCGCCCCGAAGGCGCCCGTTGCGGCGGGTGGCAGCGACCTGCCGCCCTGGGAAGCAGCAGCCTAGACGCCGGCGCGCTGGCGGCGGCGCGCCAGGCCCAGCAGGGCCACCAGGCCACTGGCCATCAGCAGCATGGATTCCGGCTCGGGCACGGCGGCGGCCATGCTCTGGGCCAGGACCTGGTGCACCGCCGTGGTCGGATGGATGTCGTCGACGTAGAACGACACGCTGCAGGCCGACTGCGGCTGCGTGGCACCATCCACCGGCACCAGGCAGCCGTTGCTGGTGTTCCAACCTTGCTGAATCGACACACCGAACAGCTGGTTGTGGGCGCTGAAGGCGTCGAACGTGTACAGGTGCGCGCCGGCCAGCTGGCTGTGCCAGCTGTCGACGGCGGCCCCGTAGGCATCGTTGAACAGCCCGGTGACGTAGGACGCGCCGCCCATCGCCTGGAGGCCCAATGCCTGCGATGCAGGTGTCAGGCCCAGGTTGGGGATGTTGGGCAGCAGGAAGTTGCGCGCACCCAGGCCATACAGGGTGGTGACGGCTTGGCCCAGGTTGCCGAGGATGCTGGCGAAGGTGGCGCTCGGGTCGTCGTTCAGCGTGGCCGTCTCCAGGTAGTCGCGCAGGTCATTCGCACCGGCCCAGACCATGAACAGCCCGCCCGCGTAGGCGGCATTGGCACCGCCCTGCGCAAAGACGCCGACCTGGGTCTGCAGGCCGGTGTTGACCGTGCCGACGCCGGGAATCCGGCCGGTGGCGCCCGAGCGGGCCCCGGCGACCGCGTACTGGAACTGCTGCGCCTGCGACAGGCCGAGCAGCCCGCCCAGGTATTCGGCGGCCACGGGTCCGTTCGAGACCCGGCCGTTGTCATAGGGCGACGGTGTCGCCAGCCCGCCCTCGTTGGGCGGCATCGGCATGAGGTTGTTGCCGCCGGCGGCGTCCGACAGGCTGTCGCCGAAGACGAACAGGCTGCTGAACGGCTGCACAGGGTTGGCGACGACGGCGGCGGCCGGCAGGGCGGCGGCCAGCAGGCCGGCTGCGCACAGCGCACCAGCGACGCGGGACAGGGTGGTGGACGTCAAGGTGGGCTCCTCGCTTTGCACGAAAGCGAAGAGCCTAACCGTGAGAAGCACCACGCTGCGCGCCGCCGCGCGTGCGACCCCCTTGAATCAGGTGTCCTTGCTCACCTTGATCGTGGGGAACTTCGCCGAGAAGTCGCGCGACTTCTCGGCGATCTTCACCGCCACCTGGCGCGCCACCGCCTTGTAGATGCCGGCAATCTCGCCGTCCGGGTCGGCCACCACGGTGGGCCGGCCGCTGTCGGCCTGCTCGCGGATGCTGATGTTCAGCGGCAGTGCGCCCAGGTAGTCGAGCTTGGCCTGCTCGGCCATGCGCTTGCCACCGTCGGCGCCGAAGATGTGCTCGACATGGCCGCAGTTGCTGCACACGTGCACCGCCATGTTCTCCACCAGGCCGAGGATCGGCACGCCGACCTTCTCGAACATGCTCAGGCCCTTCTTGGCGTCGAGCAGGGCGATGTCCTGCGGCGTGGTGACGATCACCGCGCCGGTGATGGGCACACGCTGGCTCAGCGTGAGCTGGATGTCGCCGGTGCCCGGCGGCATGTCGACGATCAGGTAGTCGACATCGCGCCAGTTGGTCTGGCGCAGCAGCTGGTCCAGCGCCTGGGTGGCCATGGGGCCACGCCAGATCATGGCCTGGTCGGGGTCGACCAGGAAGCCGATCGACGCCACCTGCAGGCCATGGCCCTGCATCGGCTCCATGCTCTGGCCGTCCAGGCTCTCGGGCCGGCCGCTGATGCCCAGCATCATCGGCTGGCTGGGGCCGTAGATGTCGGCGTCCAGCACGCCCACGGTGGCGCCCTCGGCGGCCAGGGCCAGGCCCAGGTTGACCGCGGTGGTGCTCTTGCCCACGCCGCCCTTGCCCGAGGCCACGGCGACGATGTTCTTCACCCCCGGCAGCAGCTGCACGCCGCGCTGCACGGCATGGGCGACGATCTTCGAGCTGACGTTGGCGCTGACATTGCCCACGCCAGGCACCGTGCGTGCGGCGGCGATCAGCTGGCGGCGCAGCGCCGCATGCAGGCTCTTGGCCGGGTAGCCCAGCTCGACGTCGAAGGCAACGTCGTCGCCGTCGATCTTCAGGTTCTTCAGCTGGCGGGTGCTGACGAAATCCTTGCCGGTGTGGGGGTCGGCGACGGTCTGCAGGGCTTCCAGCAGGGCTTGTTCGGTGACGGCAGGCATGTCGGTGGCGCAACGGGCGGCGGCAGGTGCGAAGAGGGCGCGAGTCTAGCGGAGCACCTGCGGCCACGGTTGTTGCGCACTCGTCGTCGAACTCAGCGCGACAAATTGAGATACGATGCATCTCAATTCAATGCTCAGGAGCCGGCGGTGGCTGCAACGACGATGGTTCATGTGCGGGTGGACGAATACATCAAGGCTCAGGCCACCGAGACCCTGGCCGCGATGGGGCTGACCGTGTCCGACGCGGTGCGGGTGTTCCTGACCCGCGTGGTGGCCGATCAGCAGTTGCCGTTCGAACTGAAGTCGCCAAACCCGGCCACCAGAGCGGCGATGCGCGAGGCGCGTCAACTTGGCGGTGCCCGCTTTGTGACCGGACAGGCCCTGATTGATGCGCTCGAAGAAGGCGGCGAGCGCTAAGCCCGTCAAACGCGCTGCCCTGCCACGGCCGTCCGACCACACCAAGGCCTTCGCCAAGGACTGGACCCGGCTGACGCATGCCGGCCGCTACGACATGCAGCGGCTGAAGCAAGTGATGCTGCTGTTGATCGCCAACGACGCGGCGCTGGGGCCGGAGTGGCTGGACCACCCGCTGCAGGGTGCGTGGTCGGACCACCGCGAATGCCACGTCGGCGGCGACTTCCTGCTGATCTACCGCCTGGCCGGCAGCGCGGTAGACGCGCCCATCGTCTTTGTCCGAGCAGGCAGCCACGCGGACTTGTTTGAGTAGGCCGACAGCCTGCGCTGCCGAGGCTCAGCGTTTGCGGCGCTGCAGAACCAGCGCCAGCGCTCCCAGGCCGGCGAGCAGCATGGCGTTGGTTTGTGGCTCGGGCACCGCAGCAGCCACGTCGCCATCGTGCACGGCGACGGCAAACAACGCGTAGTAGTCCTCCATGTCGTACTGGGCGCCATTGTCCATACGGAAGATCCAATAAAAGTGACGCGTGCCGAGTGAGGACGGTAGTTCGGTACCGGACCAGTAGAAGTCCGACTGAATGTTGGTGAACAACCCGAGATTGGCCACGTTGGTGGCATCGCTTACGGGATCCCCTGCACTGACGCCAAGTTCGGCATAAAAAAGATGGCCAAGTTCACTGCCGGAGCAGCGAAAGCCCAAACATGGCCCGGTTCCATTGGGGTTGAGCGCTTTTGGCAGCCTCCAGTCATCAAAGCCGCCGTAGACCAGATCGCTGGCCCAGCTGTTGGCCATTCCCCAACTTAGCCGGCCATCCTGAAAGGTGGCACCGCTAGGAATGGCCCCGCTGGTCTTGGCGTAGTTCAAGTCCGCCAGCCAGGTGATGTTCTGCACCGTGTCGTAGACCATGCCGCCAGGCCGGGCCTGCAATTCGGCATTTGCCGACAGGCTGGCGGCGCCGAAAACGGCTGCGGCGACCAGACGTGAAACCGTGTTCATCAAGGCATCCCTCAGGTTGATATTTATCGATTCGTGACCTGCGCCCACGGCGCGTACGCGTTAGAGCAAGTTCAAGGCCAGCAGGATCGTTGTGCGGGGCTTTGTGGAACTTTTCCCAGGGCCATCGCGCACGCGGCGCGGCGCGGCGCCAAGGTGTCAAGTGGATCGACACTCCGCGCCGCCGCCGTCGGCGATGAACGTTCGTGCCCGCCCCCCGCAGTCCGCCCAGCGCCCACCACCTAAAATCCACGGTCCTGCCCCCGGACAAGCCCATGCCCCGCAAGCTCTTCGTCACCACCGCCCTGCCCTACGCCAACGCCGCCTTCCACATCGGCCACATGATGGAGTACATCCAGGCCGACACCTGGGTGCGGGCGCAGCGCATGGGGGGTGCCGAGGTCAACTTCGTCTGCGCCGACGACGCCCATGGCGCGCCGATCATGATCGCCGCCGAGAAGGCGGGCCTCACGCCGCAGCAGTTCGTTGCCAAGATCGCCGCCGGCCGCCAGCAGTACCTGG
>Ga0208564_1002581_pt1 | contig 14158 bp, 12 predicted proteins | sample AD_UKC073_MetaG_FD_184439 | JGI IMG/M metagenome (GOLD analysis project Ga0208564, IMG submission 184439) | Active sludge microbial communities of municipal wastewater-treating anaerobic digesters from USA - AD_UKC073_MetaG (SPAdes) (version 2) | ecosystem: Engineered > Bioreactor > Anaerobic >... | reverse complement strand
TCTGGTGCAACAGGGCGTGTAGAGGGGCACGGTTCTATCGTGGACGCAGCAGCCGGGGGAGCGGACCACCACCCTCAACGCCGCATCCTCAACCGCATTCTCCGGCCAGGGGAAGAAAAACGGAGAACGGGCGAGTATGATCCAGCAAAATTCGGCCCCCTTACAGAAGGGGTGATCCCGCCCGGCTACAGAGAGATAGACCGCTACTGGGTCACAGAAGGTATAGCACTCGTCGTGATAGCCCGCAACCTCGAGACGAAACAGACTGAGTACCTCTTATTCGAACCGGTGCTCTCGGAATTCGAGTACGAACTCCTGGAACGCCTCTACGCAGACCTGAGAGATGTCCTGATCCTGGAAGACCGCGACCTCGTCACCGACCGTCGGGTCGTTCTGGCAAAGAGGGTGGAGAACCTGCTCGCTGAGTACGGCATCACCCTCCCGGACGACTCATTCTACCGGCTCCGCTACTACCTTGAACGAAACTTCATTGGCTGGTCGCGCATCGACGCGCTGATGAAGGATCCAAGAATCGAGGATATATCCTGCAACGGCGCAAACATACCCATATTCCTCTATCACCGCAAACACCAGAACATCAAGACCCATATCAGTTTCGACGAACCCGCCCTGAACTCCCTTGCGATCAAACTTGCACAGCGTTCTGGAAAGCACGTCTCCATAGGTAGCCCCCTCGTTGACGCAACCCTGCCGGACGGCTCACGGCTGCAGGTTGCACTCGGCCGTGAGGTCACCAGTCGCGGGACATCGTTTACCATCCGCAAGTTCCGCGAGTCGCCGTTCACACCCGTGGAACTCATGGAGACAAACACCTTCGACATAGACCAGCTCGTCTACTTCTGGCTGGCGATCGAGAACAACAAAAGCCTCCTCTTCGTCGGCGGGACGGCGTCGGGTAAGACCACCTCGTTAAACGCAGTCGCCCTCTTCATCCCCCCGCTCTCAAAGATCGTCTCCATCGAGGACACCAGGGAGATCACACTATATCACGAGAACTGGGTCGCGACCGTCACGCGCGAGACGACCGCGGGGGCGCCTGGCGCCACTCCTATCGGAATGTTTGAACTCCTGAAAGCCGCGATGCGCCAGCGTCCCGAGTACATCCTGGTCGGGGAGGTCCGAGGGAGCGAGGCCCAGACACTCTTTCAGGCGATGAACACGGGGCACACGACGTTTTCCACGATGCACGCAAGCGACGTCGATGCAGCAATCCACCGCCTGGAGAGCGCGCCACTCAATGTACCGAGAAACATGCTCCAGGCTCTGGACATCATATCAGTTCAGGCTCTCACCCACCGTGGAGGAGATCGCGTGAGAAGGTGCCGCGAGATCGTCGAGATCGCCGGGGTTGACCCGAACACGGGGAACGTTCAGGTAAACACCGTCTTTGATTACAATCCCGTGACCGACACCTTCTCCTACACAGGAAGATCCCGGATATTTGCCGCGATCATGGAGTACCGCGGGTGGGGGCTGAAACGGCTCGAGGAAGAACTGCAGACCCGACGGACGATCCTCCGCGCTATGCTCGATCAGGGCATCCGCGATTACAGGTCGGTTGCACGGATCATCCAGACCTGGACGATCAGCCCTGAAACGGTGCTCTCCTCCATCGACGATCTTGGTGAGTTGATCCGCTGATGCCATCTCTGCGCGTGCACCTCCGTCGCTTCATCCGTCGGAGGGTGGAGCGCAACCCCATGCGATACCGTGACCTCCGTAAAGACCTGGTTGCGGCAAACATCGGGGTGACGATTGAGCACTACCTTCTGCTGGCATTCCTTGTCTCCCTGCTCATCGGTGCCACCTGTGCCACAGCAGCATTCCTTGCGATGCAACTCCTCTCGCTTCCTCAGTTCAGCCTCGGGATCTACAACGTATTTTGCATCGGCCTGCCGGATTACGTCCTGACCGATCGGGTGTTTACGGCACTGCACCTTCTAGTCAGCGTGGTCATCTTCATTCTCGCAGCCTATGCATCCCGCGCACTTGCCCTGCGCTACCCTGCCATTCACAAGACAACCCGGGCAACCCGGATCAACCTGCTGCTCCATAACGCTGTCTCTTACATGTATGCTATGCGGCAGGGGGGCGCGGAGATGGTGGATATATTCCGCTCCCTCAGCGAGAACGCAGGGATCTATGGTGAAGTTGCAGACGAGTTCCGCCGGGTGGTCAGGGACACGGATTACTTCGGCTGCGACCTCATAACCGCACTCCAGAACCTGCAGGAGACAACACCGTCAGAGAAACTACAGGATTTCATCCAGGACCTGATCTCGGTGATCGAGAGCGGTGGGGACGTCCTTGAATACCTGGAGACGCGGGTTCGGCTCTACCAGGAGGATGCAAAGTTCGAGCAGCAGAACTTCCTCTCCACCCTTCAGATGGCTGCCGAATCCTATGTGGCGCTCTTTGTCGCCGGGCCGCTCTTTCTTATCATCGTCATGATCGTGATGGGGTTTCTGAGCAGCACACCTATTACGCAGCTCTCGGTCGTTATCTACCTCCTCATCCCGGTCGGTTCGCTCTTCTTCATCCTGTTCATAGACATCATCTCGATCAAGACCGAGACCGTCGAACGGTATACCTTGGCAAAATGGCTCCACGAGTTCGATGACGTCCGCGTCGAGAAGCGCGCCGGCGAAGAGTTGCTCTTCCGGAAACTGCGCAACTACGACAGGATCCGTAATCTGCGATCATTCCTCCGGCACCCGCTGCAGGCGTTTCTCATCGATCCAAACAGGACGTTTTACGTGACCGTCCCGATTGCTGTAGTCTATGTAATTCTCCTACTCATGGTGACGCCCGCTTACCCTGATATTGAGGTCCTGATCGATGTCCTGGACGACCACCTGGTCGTGGCACTGCTGATCATGCTCGTTCCTTTCGGCATCTGCTACCAGGTCTGGCGAACGAAGGTGATGAGGATCGAGGCGAGCATCCCGGAGTTTTTGAGCCGCCTCTCAGGCATCAACCAGGTGGGGCTGACGCTGGCGCAGGCGATCTCGATCCTGGCATCCGCCGATCTCGGCGTGCTGACATACGAGATCAGAAAGATCCAGCGTGACATCGAGTGGGGAGCGAGCGTTCAGGAGGCGCTTATCCGGTTTGAAGTGCGGATACGCACCCCGGCCATCGCCAGGGCGGTCACCCTGATCACCACCGCAAGCCGGATGACCGGCAGTATAGGTGAGGTGCTCAACATTGCAGCCAGAGACGCAGCGATCTCGGAGAACCTCAAGCGGGAGAGAAGCGCCGAGATGTCAATCTACACAGTCATAGTCTACCTGGTCTTCATCGTCTTCCTTTTTGTCGTGGCCGTCATCGACTCCCAGTTCCTCACCGTCCTGGCCGGTGTCGAGACCGTCTCCGCGGCTGGAGCGGGCATGGGCGCGATCCCTCTCGGCACCACACCCATTGCAACGTTTGAACGTCTGCTCTTCCATGGGGTGCTCATCCAGGCCATCTTCTCGGGGCTGATCGCCGGACAGATGGGTGAGGCTTCAGTAAGGGCCGGCGTCAAACACGCAGCCGTGATGCTCATCATCGCACTTCTGGTCTTCGCGGTCATCCTGTAGGATCGATGCAATCCCGCACGATAGAGTTTTATGCTTTGACTTCCTTTCCCTTCCTGGTGATGCCAGATGTGTACGGTCGGTGGACCTGTCGATATCGAGTTCAATGAGCGGGTGAAGGGCAAAAACTACCGCTGCAAGGATTGTGGCGAGCGGTTCAAGGGTCTTGGAAAGCGGCCCATGTGCCCGAGCTGCCAGTCTGAAAATGTCGAAGAAGTCTGAAAACGAGAGATCAGGGGGTTTGCTCGCCAGGTGGGACGAGATGATAGTGCCCCTCGACGGCGAGACCCTCCTTCTGCGAGGTGAGCGCTCTCTTCTTCTGGCCGCGAAGGCCTCTTCCAGGTTTGTGCTCTTTATCGAGACCGTGGAGGACGAGTACTGCCAGGCGGTCGACCCGGATGACCTTGTCGCTGTCTCAATGCCGGAAGGAGGCCCTGCCGAGCAGGCAGAGATGATGCTCGAACTCGTCAGGCGCTACCATACCCCGCTTGTTGTCCTCCCTAAAGACCATCCTGGAACAGGGCGCCTCTCCATGGTCGTCTCGGTTGGCTCACAGATTCATCTCTCATGCACCATCCAGCGCGGGACGCACCCGGAGCAGCACCTTCTCTGCTCATCGGAAGAGTTCTCGGGTGTTTCGCTTTCCGGGGTTCCCGGTGGAGTTGTAATAAAAAACCTTCCTTCCAGAATTGAGGTGGTGGTTCTGGATGCAGAAAAATCCGCAGAAGACAAACAACAATAAATATATGCTCATTTTCATCAAGTATTTATACGCCGTGAGAAGGAGGGTTTGATGAAGACCGATGTCCTGAAAAGCATCAAGGAAACAGAAGAAGAGTATCAGGCGATGATCCGCGAGGCGCAGGCCGAGAGGAGGAAGAGCCTCTCAGATGCTGAGCTGGAGGCTGAAAACCTGATCGCCAAGGCACAGAAGGATGCCGAGGATTACAGGAATCAGCGCCTTGCCGAGGCAAGGGCCGAAGCGCAGAGGAGGTATGCGGAGATTGTCAGGGAGGGTGAAGCGCGCGCAGAAGCGCTGAAAGCATCTGGAAGAAAGAACCTTCCTAAAGCTGTAGATCTTGTGGTTACACGGTTTAAGGAGCAGGTGCATGCTGAGACCTAAAGGTATGCGCCGTCTGCTCATCGCGGCCCCGAAGAGCGAGATCGAGACCATCATCCACGAACTCTACCGCCACAACGTCTATCACATCGAGGACTTTGTGCCGGAGAGTGAATCTGAGGGGCTCTCGATCGGCCACCCGCTCCCGGAGGCAAGTGATGCAGCTTCGGCGCTAATCAAGGTCCGGGCAATCGAGAGTGCATGCGGGATAGACCCCGGCAGCATAGAGGTCAAAAGAAAGATCCCTGCATCGAAGGTCAGGGAGATGATCCGGACGGATCTGCCCGCCATCCAGAAAGAGGTGGAGGATCTCGTCAACTCGCGCTCAAAACTTGAGGTGCAAAAGAAGGAGCATGAGCAGCGCGCGAGAGAACTTGAACCGTTCACTGCGATCCCGCTGGACCTTGAGTTCTACCGGGGCTACAGGAATTTTACCGTTTTTGCGGGGCACATCTCGCGTGACATCGAGATCGGCGTTCCTCATGAGGAGTACTTCTCCGACAAAGTTACCGGCAACATGATCGTTGTCGTGGTTCATAATGAACACCGGGAAGAGGTCGAACGGATCCTCCTCAACGCCAGGTTCCAGGCGCTCACCGTGCCGGAGGAGAACGGGGCACCGGCTGACCGCCTCCAGGCTCACCTGAATGAGATCAGGCGGATCGATGACGAGATTGCTGCGATCAACCGAAGACTTGCGGAGATCCGGGAGCAGTACGCCGAGATCCTGGTAGCATGCGATGAACTACTCACGGCTGACGTAGAGCGGGCGGAAGCCCCTTTGCGGTTTGCTACCACGGAGGTGACCTTCATAAGTGAAGGATGGGTGCCCGATGACCGGGCTGACGAGATCCAGAAAGCACTGGTCAGGGCAACCGGTGGCAGGATCTACATCGAGGAACTGGAGATCGAGGACGACTCCAGAGTACCGATGGAGTATGACAACCCCCCGTTCGCCACCCCAATGCAGTTGCTCGTGGACCTCTACGGGCGGCCGCGCTACTCTGAACTCGACCCAACGGTGGTGATGACCATCCTTTTTCCCATCTTCTTCGGGGTGATCGTGGGTGACGTGGGTTATGGCGTGATCCTGCTCGCGATGAGCCTTGGCCTGCGGAGGTTCCTGAAAGGAGAAGGGATGAGGAGTCTGCTCAAGGTGGGCACCTACGCAAGCATCTCAAGCATCGTCTTTGGCATACTCTACAGCGAGTTTCTGGGATACTCGCTCCCGTGGGAAACGCTGATCTTCTCCAGACACCTCAACATCGGGGGGCACGCAACAGGGCACGGCCCCCAGGTAGTCGAACTCCTGATCTTTGCGATCTGGATCGGTATCCTGCACGTCACGCTCGGGCGTGTTCTCGGCATTGCCAATGCGCGGAGACTTCACCACGGCAAACACGCAACAAAGGCGGTCATCGCAAACGCCGGCTGGCTTGGGGTGATGTGGGGTATCCTGCTCCTGATCTGGTCGATCTTTCCCATACCGCTGATGCCCAACCTTACGGGGCTCCCGGTTGTACTCATGGGACTGAACGCCAGCGCAGTTGCGGGTGCCGTCCTGCTTGTGGCCGGCCTCATCGGGATTGCGCAGGAGAACCCGCTTGAGATTGTGGAACTTCCAACGATCTTCGGTCATGTAATCTCCTACGTCCGTCTTATGGCAGTGGGCTTATCGTCAGTCGCAATCGCGATGACGGTCAACTACATCGCGATTGGAATGCTTATAGAACCCCAACTTGATGCGATCACCCTGGTAGGTGTGATTACTATCATCTTTGGCATACTCGTCTTCATGCTGGGTCACCTGTTGAACACAGCACTTGGCATCCTTGGAGGCGGTCTGCATTCACTTCGTCTCCACTATGTTGAGTTCTTCACCAAGTTCTACAAAGGTGGAGGCATAAAGTACAATCCTTTCGGTATGAGATCAAAGTTTATGGAGGAATAAGGAAATGGTAGATTTTGGCACAGCTGAAGTAACCGTTGAAATGATCCAGGCATCGCAGATAGGAATGAAGGCATTCAGCGCAGCTCTTGCAGTCGGTGTGACCGGCATAGCATCCGCTGTTGCAGAAATGGCGATCGGCTCTGCAGCCGTCGGTGCAATAGCGGAGAATCGCGACGTATTCGGTCCTGTGCTGGTGCTGACGGTTATCCCCGAAACAATTGTTATCTTCGGTCTTGTGGTTGCACTGCTGCTTCTGTTCTGATGGAGTTGACCATGGGACTCGAAGCAGTCGTGAATGAGATCCGGGAGAAAGGGCAAAGGGAGGCCGAGGCGATCCAGGCGGAGACCCGGGCTGAAGTAGAGAAGATCCTGAAAGAGGCACAGGAGCGCGCTGCTGCGATCAAGAGCGCGGTACAGGAAGAAGTGGAACGGGCGGCCAGCCACATCATCAACCAGGAGACCTCCGCGGCGAACCTGGCAGTAAAGCGGCTGATCTTAAACGCCCAGAAGGATGTCCTCGATCAGGTCTACTCGGCCTCTCTTGCCGCTGTCGGTGATCTGCCGGCCGAGTTCCAGGAGAAGGCGCTCACATCTCTGCTGAAGAGAGCAGCAAAGGAGATCAGAGAAGGCGTTGTCCACGCAAACGAACGGGATACCCCGATTGTAATGGAGATCCTCTCCAGAAACAAGGACTTGTCGGGCTACACTCTTGGTAGCCCGGTCGAGATCCCCGGCGGCATCATTGTCGAGAGCAAAGACGGCGATCTGCAGATCGACTACAGTTACCGTACGTTCCTGGATGAGATCTGGGAATCCTGTCTGAAGGACGTGTCAGATATACTGTTCAGATGAGGAGGGTCCGTATATGGCAGGGGTAAGTAGCGGATTTGCAACCAACTATATCTACGCCTGCACCCGCATGCGGGTGCGTAGATCGCGGCTGATTCCACGCGATGATTATCTCCGGATGCTGAACATGAGCCTGCCTGAGATCATCCGGTTCATCGGCGAGACCAACTACAGGTCCGAGATCGATGAACTCGGAACCTCCTTCTCAGGTATCAACCTGGTCGAGGAGGCCTTGAGCTGGAACCTCGCCAAGGAGTTCCAGAAGATCCTGGAACTTGTGCCCGGGGAACTAAACTACTTCACCGTGAGTTATCTCCGTCGCTGGGACATCCAGAACGTTATCACCATCCTGCGCGGCAAGATGCAGGGGGTGTACCCCGGCAAGATCAAAGAGGTTCTGGTCCCGGCCGGCAAACTGGACAAAGTTGCTCTCGATCGTCTTCTCACCGAGGAGTCTCCAGAACGGGTTGTTGAGGCGCTAAAGGGGGAACTGTTCTATCCAACCCTGGAGAAAGAGATCAGCAGTGCAATGGAGACCGGATCGTTTGCTCACCTGGAGAACGAGCTCTACAAAGGCTACTACGCCCGACTCATCGAGGATGCAAGGGGAGGCGTGAAGGGTGGGAACGTATTCCTCAAGTATATCCTCCTCGAGATCGATATCCGGAACATCCAGACCCTTTTCCGTCTCAGGGCAGGGCATGTCAGAGAGGATGTTCGGGATATGATGATCCCTGGCGGCACGTTCCGTGTGGACGAACTGCAGCAGATCCTGGAGGTTGAGGACAGGGACGAGTTTATCGACGCCTTAAAGAAGCGGGTAAAGATGGTTCCGCTCCTGAACACGCTTGAAGATATCCGGAGAATGAGCGCTCTCCATGAGATCGAGGTTGCACTTACCCGTGTCCAGCTCGACCAGATGGAGCGGATATCAAAACGGTATCCGTTCTCCGTCCTGCCCGTCATCGTCTATCTTGAGGAGAAGAAGTACGAGGTCGCAAACCTTCGTGCCCTCGCCCGGGGCAAAGAGGCCGGCATTCCCGGTGAGCGGTTGAAGGGCTACCTGGTGATGTAGTATGGAGATCGCAGTTGTCGGTAGTGAGGGATTCATCCTCGGTTTTCGGCTTGCGGGCGTCAGGAAGACCTATGTGGCCGAGACCGACGCGCGGCTGGTCGAACAGATCAACCAGGTGCTGGATGACAGGGGCGTCGGCATCCTCGTGCTGAAAGGCAGCGACATGGAGCGAATTCCCCTGCGGCTTCGAACCACCCTCGAGAACTCCGTCTGGCCGACGGTGATCGCGATCGGAGAGGGAGAGGGCGGCCTTTCGATGAGAGAGAGAATCAAGAGATCGGTGGGTGTTGATCTGTGGAAGTAATGGAGAAAAGAAAAGAGAACAGGACTCGTGGAGTCCTGAAGCGGATTTCCGGGCCGGTTGTAACCGCTGTCGGTCTCGATGCGCACATGTACGACGTGGTTAAGGTTGGCAAAGAGGAACTGATGGGGGAGGTCATCAAGATCCAGGGTGAGAACGTCATCATCCAGGTCTACGAGGATACCGCCGGCATAAGGCCCGGTGAGCCGGTAGAGAATACGGGTCTCTCACTCTCGGTTGAACTCGGACCGGGGCTGCTGACCAGTATCTACGACGGGATCCAGCGGCCGCTTGAGGTGCTCGTGAACACGATGGGCAACTTTATCGAGCGCGGTGTCTCGGCCCCGGGCCTCTCCCACGAGAAGAAATGGGAGTTCGTGCCCACGGTGAAGAAAGGCGATGAGGTCAGAGGCGGTGACATCATTGGCACCGTTCAGGAGACGAACATCGTCCACAAGGTCATGGTCCCGCCCACCATGAAAGGCGGCAGGATCAGGGAGATCAGGGCCGGAAAATTCACGGTCGATGAGACGGTCTGTATCCTGGAGGACGGTAGCGAGATCAGGATGCTCCAGCGGTGGCCGGTTCGCGTGCCCCGTCCGGTGAAAGAGAAACTGAACCCTGACGTCCCGCTGATCACCGGTCAGCGGATCCTGGATGGTCTCTTCCCGATCGCGAAGGGCGGAACCGCGGCCATCCCGGGTCCATTCGGGAGCGGCAAGACGGTCACGCAGCAGCAGCTGGCGAAGTGGTCGGATGCCGAGATCGTCGTCTACATCGGTTGCGGCGAACGCGGCAACGAGATGACCGAGGTTCTGACCGAGTTCCCGGAACTTGAGGACCCAAAGACCGGTAAACCCCTGATGGAGCGGACGGTGCTCATCGCGAACACCTCGAACATGCCGGTTGCTGCTCGCGAAGCGTCCGTGTATACAGGTGTCACGATCGCCGAGTACTTCCGTGACATGGGCTACGATGTCTCGCTGATGGCCGACTCCACCTCGCGGTGGGCAGAAGCCATGCGTGAGATCTCAAGCCGTCTGGAGGAGATGCCAGGCGAAGAGGGGTATCCTGCCTACCTTGCAGCACGCCTCTCTGAGTTCTACGAGCGTGCAGGACGCGTCATCAACTTGAACGGCACGGATGGTTCTGTCTCTGTCATCGGAGCTGTCTCGCCGCCGGGTGGGGATTTCTCCGAACCGGTCACCCAGAACACCCTGCGTATAGTCAAGGTGTTCTGGGCGCTGGATGCGAAGCTCTCCCAGCGCCGGCACTTCCCGGCGATCAACTGGCTGAACTCCTACTCACTCTACCTGGACAGGCTCAATGAGTGGTATGACCGGGAGGTTTCGCCCGAATGGAATCCACTCAGAACATGGGCAATGGGTATCCTCCAGAAAGAGGCCGAACTCCAGGAGATTGTACAGCTGGTTGGTTCAGATGCGCTGCCGGACGAGGAACAGGTCACGATCGAGGTGGCCAGGATGATCCGCGAGGTCTTCCTGCAGCAGAACGCTTACGACCCGGTGGATACGTTCTGCCCGATGGTCAAGCAGTACGACATGATGAAGGCGATCAAGCGCTACGCCGACCTTGCTCGCAGCGCACAGGCAGCTGGCGCGACCCCCCAGCAGATCATCAGCATAAAGAGCAAGAACGAACTGCCCCAGATCAAGTTCATAAAGGACTACAAGCCTGAACTTGAGAAGATCTTGAAGGATATGGAAGCTGAATTCGAAGGCTTGAGGGCGGTGTGAGAATGAAGGAGTACAGAACGATTACGCAGATTGCAGGGCCACTGGTCTTTGTCGAAAAGACAGAACCTGTGGGCTACGGCGAACTCGTCAACATCATCACCGCTGATGGCACGGTCAAGCGCGGCCAGGTGCTGGATACAAGCGACGAGATCGTTGTTGTCCAGGTCTTCGAGGCTACGGCCGGGATTGGCAGGGATTCAGGCATCCGCTTTACCGGCGAGACAATCAAGATGCCGGTCGGCAGGGATATGCTCGGGCGTATCCTCTCGGGCGGGGGCAAACCCATCGACGGCGGCCCCGAGATCGTGCCCGAAAAGAGGCTCGATACCACCGGCGCGGCCATCAACCCCTACGCCCGTTCGTCCCCCGAGGATTTCATCCAGACGGGTATCTCGACCATCGACGGCATGAACACACTGGTCCGTGGCCAGAAACTCCCGATCTTCTCTGCATCCGGTCTGCCCCACAACGATGTGGCGCTCCAGATCGCCCGGCAGGCGAAGGTGCCCGGATCGAAGGAAGAGTTTGCCGTGGTCTTTGCGGCCATGGGCATAACCCGTGAAGAGGCCAACTACTTCATGGCCGATTTCGAGAAGACCGGCGCTCTCGAGCGTTCGGTTGTCTTCCTGAACCTCGCCGACGACCCGGCTGTAGAGCGAACGATCACGCCGCGTCTTGCGCTCACAACCGCCGAATACCTCGCGTTCGATCTCGGTTACCACGTGCTTGTCATCCTGACGGATATGACCAACTACTGCGAGGCGCTCCGCCAGATAGGCGCAGCCCGTGAGGAGGTCCCCGGCCGTCGCGGTTACCCCGGCTACATGTACACCGACCTTGCGAGCATCTACGAGCGTGCCGGTATCATCAAGGGTGTCAAGGGCTCGGTGACCCAGATCCCGATCCTGACGATGCCCGGCGACGATATCACCCACCCGATCCCGGATCTGACCGGCTACATCACCGAAGGACAGATCGTGGTCAGCCGTGACCTGCACCGGAAGGGTATCTACCCGCCGATCAACGTCCTGCCATCGCTATCCCGTCTGATGAACCTGGGTATCGGCGAGGGGCACACACGCGAGGACCACAAGAAGGTCTCTGACCAGCTGTATGCCGCGTATGCTGAAGGTAACGACCTGCGCGGGCTTGTTGCCATCGTCGGAAAAGACGCGCTCTCGGAGCGCGACCGGATGTTCCTTGAGTTCGCAGATCTCTTTGAGGACCGGTTTGTCAGACAGGGTCTCTACGAGGACCGCTCGATCGAGGAGACTCTCGATCTCGGCTGGGAACTGCTTGCGACACTGCCTGAAGAGCATCTCGTGCGTATCGACCGCGCAATGATCCAGAAGTACCACCCGAAATACCGGAAGAAGGCAGAGGGGTAAGCATCCATGGCGCTGCGAGACATCAAGCCGACCCGTTCTGAACTGATCAGCATCAAGCGGCGGATCACACTCTCGGAGCGCGGCTATAACATCCTCAAGATGAAGCGCGATGGGCTGATCCTGGAGTTCTTCAAGGTGCTGCAGCAGGCAAAAGATAGCCGAGGAGTCGTGGCCGAGAGGTATACACGTGCTATGGAGATGATCGCCCTCGCAGAGACCGTCGAGGGTGCAATCGGGGTGAAGGCCGCTGCCTTCTCGGTGGCGGACGTTCCGCAGATCTCGCTCAAGAGCAAGAACATCATGGGCGTGGTTGTCCCCGAGATCGAGGCGTCATCCGTTCGGAAGAGCGTGCTTGACCGCGGCTACGGGGTTCTCGGGACTTCCGCCGTCATCGACGAGACGGCAGAGGCGTTTGAGGATCTTCTCGAAGCGATCATCGAGGCAGCGGAGATCGAGACGACGATGAAACGACTGCTCGACGAGATCGAGAGCACCAAACGTCGGGTGAACGCGCTCGAGTTCAAGGTGATCCCGGAACTTTCAGAAGCCAGAGATTTCATCAAGATGCGACTCGACGAGATGGAGCGCGAGGAGCTCTTCCGCCTGAAAAAGATTAAGGCACGGAGCGCCTGATCTGGGAGACTGGTGATGCCCGGTGGAGATCGCTACCCTTGCAGATGCTGGAAAGCTGACGGGAACGGTGATGCTGAGGGTTGACTTCAACTCACCCATCGATCCCTCTACAAACCAGATCCTGGACGACAAACGGTTTCGGGAACACCTGCCAACGGTGCAGGCTCTCGAGGATACAAGACTGGTTGTCCTGACGCATCAGAGCAGACCCGGCAAAAAGGATTTCACGACACTTGAGGCGCACGCGGCAAAACTGGAGCGACTGCTCGGCCGCCCCGTGACCTATGTCGATGACATCTTTGGGCGGTGCGCACGTGAAACCATCAGGGGTGCGAAACGTGGGGACGTCCTGATGCTTGAGAACCTGCGGTTCGCCGCCGAGGAGAACCTGACCCTGAAGCCGGAGGAGGCAAAGAAGACACTCATTGTCAGGAAACTGGCGTCTATGGCCGAGTTCTACGTCAACGACGCTTTCGGGACGGCTCACCGCTCGCAGCCGTCGATCGTGGGGCTGCCGCTTGCGCTCCCATCGGTGGCCGGGCTCCTGATGGAGAAAGAGATCACAAACCTCTCACGTGTCTTTTCAGACGCTCCAAGGCCGGTGACGTTTGTGCTCGGCGGGACGAAGGTGGATGACTCAATCGCGGTCGCACAGAATGTCCTTGCACACGGGACGGCCGACAGGGTGATCGTGGTCGGGGTGGTCGGAAACGTCTTCCTGCTTGCGGCAGGTCACCGTATCGGGCGGTCATCCGAGCGGCTGATCGAAGACCTGGGCTACCGGGCCGAGATCGAGAGGGCTAAAAAACTTCTTGAGGTCCACGGAGACCGGATCGTTCTACCCGATTCAGTCGCCGTGCGCGAAGAAGGGGAGCGGGTCGACTACCCGGTGAACGCCGTCCCCGAAGACGCCCAGGTCCTCGATATCGGAACAGAGGCGATCCGGAGACTTGCTGAGGTGATAACGACGTCAGGGACGGTTGTTGTGAACGGCCCGGCCGGGTTATTTGAGGAGGAGCCGTTCGCCCTCGGCACTTACGAGATCCTGAGGGCTGCATCCAGCGTGGAGTTCTCGGTTGTTGGTGGCGGGCACTCCGGCGCGGCCGTCGAGCGGCTCGGGATCGAGGACCGGTTCACGCATATCTCCACCGGTGGCGGGGCGGCGATCGAGTTCCTGACAGGGAAGAAACTGCCCGCCATTGAGGCGTTGGAGATGTCCCGGAACCTCTTCTGGTGATGAAGCAGATCAGTCCGCCGTCCCGGATCATCTATTTTCCAGGGCACGTTGAACGCATGGCTCACAGGTAATATGCCAGCCAGCCTGACAGCGGGACTCATCCCTCCTCATTCGTGGTTGCAGTCCCCACCGTTCCATCGGCCAGTCAGTTTGGTTCAATCACGGAGGAGAGCAACCCGGGAACCGACCGGGATGCCTATATCAGCCCCGATTGGACCGCACTTGACCGACATCAGGTAAGCCACCGG
>Ga0208564_1002576_pt1 | contig 14170 bp, 13 predicted proteins | sample AD_UKC073_MetaG_FD_184439 | JGI IMG/M metagenome (GOLD analysis project Ga0208564, IMG submission 184439) | Active sludge microbial communities of municipal wastewater-treating anaerobic digesters from USA - AD_UKC073_MetaG (SPAdes) (version 2) | ecosystem: Engineered > Bioreactor > Anaerobic >... | reverse complement strand
GAGTACATCGACACCTGGGCCGGCCCCGAGGCCGGGCTGCTGCGCAAGTTCTATCCCGAGGGTCAGACCGAGGCGTCCTACGACGCGACCAGCTCCTTGGAGCGGGCCTACCGGTGGGTCACCGAGCTGGAGAAGCGCGACTTCGTCGGCACCGAGTCACGGTTGCACACCGTGGTCGAGCTGCTGCGCCAGATCGTCCACGGTGCCGACGCCGATCCGCAGGCCCGGCTCGCCCAGCTGCGCCGGCGGCGGGCCGAACTCGACGTCGAGATCGCGCGCGCGGAGGCTGGGGACAGCCCGCCGCTGGACACCCCGGCCCTGCTGGACCGGATGCAGCACGTCGACCGTACGGCCCGCGAGTTGCTCAGCGACTTCCGCGAGGTGGAGGACAACTTCCGCAACCTGGACCGCGGCGCCCGGGAGCTCATCGCCGGGTGGGACGCCGGCAAGGGCGAGTTGCTCGACCGGCTCGTCGGTGATCGCCATGCCATCGCTGCGTCCGACCAGGGCCGCAGCTTCCAGGCCTTCCACGACTTCCTGCTCAGCCGCCGCCGCCAGGACGAACTCACCGAACTCCTCGAGCGCCTCGCGACCATCCCCGACCTGCGCGTCGACCCCCGGCTGCGCCACATCCATGAAGACTGGCTGGTGGCCGCCGAACGCACCCAACAGACCGTGCGTCAGCTATCCGAGCAGTTGCGCCGCTTCCTCGACGACAAGGTCTGGCTGGAAAACCGTCGGGTCATGGATCTGCTCCGGTCCATCGAGCGCACTGCCCTGCTGGTCCGCACGGCCGGTCCCCAGCGGGCCGGGGCCTCGTTCATGCAGCTCGATGCGGCCTCGCCCCGGTTGTCGCTGCCGATGGAACGACCGCTCTATGTGCCGCCGCAGACCGATGCCCTGAGCGCCGCCGGTCCGCAGGTAGGTGCCGCCGAGGATTTCGACACGACCAGTCTTTTCGAGCAAACCTTCGTCGACCTGCCCCGGATCACGTCGGTGCTGCGTGAGTCGCTGCGGCACCGCAGCCAGGTCGATCTCGCCACCCACCTGCACGAGCACCCGCCGACGCTCGGCCTGGCCGAGATCGTGGCCCACCTCGCCCTCGCTGAGGACGACATCGAGGTCGTGGTCGACGAGCTCCGCCCGGTCACCATCCCGTATGCCGGTTACGACGGCACCGCGCGTCGGGTCACCCTCGCGCAGGTCACCTTTGTGCGCGCCACCGCCGCGGCCGCCAGCGCCGCCGCCGGCGCCGCGCGCGCCACCGTCACGGCCACCGTCACGGCCACCGCCGCACCCGCCGCACCATCGAAGGGTCGCCGATGAGTCCCAGCGCCGCCGACGCAGAGGTCCCCAACCTGTCGATCGCAGCGATCGCCCTGATGAAAGGCGTGGTCTACCGCGACACGCACGAGCAGGCCTGGGCGCACGTGCTGCGGCTGCGCCCACAGCTGGTCGACCATATGGCCGTGCTCGGCCTGGACGTCCACATCGACGAGGCCGAAGGCTGGGCCTATCTGCGCTCCCGCCCGGACGACCCGGACCTGCCGTTGCCCCGGCTCATCCCGCGGCACAAGCTGTCGCTCATGCAGAGCCTGCTGCTGGCCTTGTTGCGCAAGGCCCTGCTGGAGTTCGATGCCACCGACGGGGTGGGCCGGCTGGTCGTCACCCGCGAGCGGATCATCGCCGACCTGCGCACCTTCCTCGGCGACAGTCCCAACGAGGCCCGCCAGGTCGACCAGGTCGACGCGACGATCAGCAAGATCGTCGACCTCGGTTACCTCCGCCCGATCAAGGGCACGGCCGGTGCAGGCGCCGAATACGAGGTGCGCAGGATCCTCAAGGCGTTCGTCGACGGGCAGTGGCTCCACGACTTCGACGCCAAACTGCAGGAGTATGCCGTGAGCCTCGGGTTCGCACCGGAGCAGGAGGACGCCCGTGACCAGTGACCAGGGCGGACTCTTCTCGACGCTCGACCTCGAGGTCGCCGACGACGCCCGGCCGGGCTTCCGGCTGGACCGGCTCGAGGTCTTCAACTGGGGCACCTTCGACGGGCGGGTCTATCGCCTCGACCTCGGCGGCGAGACCACCCTGCTGACCGGCGACATCGGATCGGGCAAGTCCACGCTCGTCGACGCGATGACCACCCTGCTGCTGCCCGCGCAGCGGATCAACTACAACAAGGCCGCCGGTGCCGAGACGCGCGAGCGATCGTTGCGGTCCTACGTGCAGGGCTACTACAAGGCCGAGCAACACGAGGTGACCGGCAGTCGCCGTTCGGTGGGGTTGCGCGATCACCGGCACTACTCCGTGCTCCTGGCGGTCTTCCGCAACCGGGAAGCGGGGGGCTCGGAGAGTGTGGTCACTCTCGCCCAGGTCTTCTGGACGCGCGACACCTCCGGCGCAGGCGGGCAGCCGCAGCGGTTCTACCTGACCAGCGACCGTGAGTTGTCCATCGACACCCAGTTCAGCGACTTCGGTCAGGATCTCGGCGCCCTGCGCCGTCGACTGCGGGAGGGCGGCGCCCTCATCTCCGACGCTTTCCCCGACTACGGCACCCGGCTGCGACGCCTGCTCGGCATCCACTCCGAGCAAGCGCTCGAGTTGCTGCACCAGACCATCTCGATGAAGTCGGTCGGCAACCTCACCGACTTCGTCCGCCAGCACATGTTGGAGGGTGCGCAGGTGGGCGGTCGCATCGACACCCTGCTGCGCCATTTCGACGATCTCACCCAGGCGCACCAGGCCGTGCGGGAGGCCCGCGACCAGATCGCCGCCCTCGACCCGCTCGTCGCGCACTGTGACAACCACGACCGGCGCAGCGCCCGGATCGCGGCGGACTCGCTGGCCCGCGAGGCCCTGCGGTCCTGGGTGGCCGGCCATCGGGTGCGCCTGCTCGGCGACGAGATGGCTCGCCAGCAGTCCGCCCTGGAGGCAGCCCGCGAGCAGCGGACCCAGGTGCGCGCGCAGCTCGACGCGCTGGACGAGACCCATCGCCGGTTGGAGCGCGAACGCGACGGCGCCGGTGGTGGGCGGCTCACCGAACTCGAACAGCTCATCGGCCGCACCGAGCAGGAGCGAGACGCCCGCCGCGAGCGCGCTGCCGCGCTGGCCGACCGATTGGCCGCGGCCGGCCTCCCGGCGGTCGTCGATGCCGCGTCGTTCGCCAGCGTCCGGGCCCGCGCGATCGAGGTGGCCGGCGAGTTGGATGCCGAGCGCTCGCGGCTGGACAACGAACGCACCGACCTGAAGGTGGCGCAACACCAGATCGACGTCGAGAGCGCCGAGATCCGGCGTGAGATCCAGTCGTTGCAGGTGCGGGAGAGCAATATCGACACCCGCAGCCTGCGAATCCGTGCGGCTCTGGCCGCCGGCATCCACGTGCCCGAAGCGGCTCTGCCGTTCGTCGGCGAACTCGTGCAGGTCGCTGCCGAGCACCAGGACTGGCGCGGGGCTGCCGAGCGAGTGTTGCGCGGTTTCGCGCTCTCGGTGTTGGTGCCGGCCGAGCACTACGAGGCTGCGTCGGCCTGGATCGAGGCCAACCACCTCGGTGGCCGGGTCGTCTACTACCGAGTGCCCGCCCGTTGGGTGCGCGAGGACCGCCCACTCACCGCCGAGCGGGTGCTCGCCGATCTGCTCGACGTGCGCCCCGGGCCGCATCACGACTGGCTCGTGGACCAACTCCGCTCGCATCGCGCCACCCACGTGTGCGTCGACACCCTCGCCGACTTCCGCCAGCAGCGGGGTCGCGCGGTCACCCGGGCCGGCCAGGTCAAAGACCACCTGCGCCACGAGAAGGACGACCGCTTCACCATCGACGACCGCACCCGCTGGGTGCTCGGCTGGTCCAATGCCGACAAGATCGACGCGATGTTGGCCCGCGGAGCGGCCTGTCAGGCACGGCATACCCAGGTCGCCACCCGCCTCGGTGAGGTGGAGGGGCCACTGGAGCGGCTGCGCGACCGGGCGCATGCCTTGGCCCAGGTCGAGGTGTATTCCACCTTCGCCGACCTCGACTGGCAGGCGTCGGCCGCCGCGATCAGCGCGCTGACCAGCGAAAAGGCGGCCCTCGAGCAGGGCAACGAGCAGTTGGTGGCGCTGACCGCGCGACTGGACTCCACGGCATACGAGCTCGCGCAGCAGCGCCGTCGCGAAAGTGAGTTCACCCATCTCATCGGTGGCATGGACATCGAACTGAAGGGGTTGACCCAGCGGCGCACCCAGGCCGAGGCCGTACTCGCCGAGGTGAGTGCAGTCGACCGGGAGCGGTTGGCGCCGGGCTACGCGGCGTTGGACGACGCCGTGCCGGCCCCCGTCGAGGAACCCGGCTGCGATCAGGTGGAGCGCGAGCACCGCGAGCTGCTGACCGAGCGGATCGACGAGGGTCGCAAGACGTTGACGACCATCGCCAACCGTGCGGTCACCGCGATGGCCCAGGTGCGCCAGACCTGGCCGGTCCTCACCAGCGAGCTTGACGCGTCCATCGAGGCCGCCCCCGAATACCGCGCGCTGCGTGACCGGGTGGCCCGCGACGACCTGCCCCGTTTCGAGGCCGAGTTCAAGGAGCAACTCAACACCAACGCGATCCGCGAGATCGCCTCCTTCGACAGCTGGCTGCGGCAATCGGCGCGCGAGATCCAGAGCCGGATCGCGACGATCAACGAATCCCTCACGGCCATCGAGTACAACCCCGGCCGCTCGATCACCCTGCTGCACCAACCCACCCCACATCAGGAGGTCAAGGACTTCCGCGCCGCGCTGCGGGCCTGCACCGATGACGCACTCGCCGGCGAGGACCCCTATTCCGAAGGCCGCTTCCTGCAGGTCACCCGGATCCTCGAGCGCTTCCGCGGGCGTCCCGGCCAGACCGAGCAGGACAAGCGGTGGACCGCGTTGGTGACCGATGTGCGCAACTGGTTCGTCTTCGCGGCGTCCGAGCGCGACCGGGAGACCGACCGCGAGTGGGAGCACTATGCCGACAGCGACGGCAAGTCGGGAGGCCAGAAGGAGAAGCTCGCCTACACGATCCTCGCCGCGTCGCTGGCCTATCAGTTCCGGCTGCAATGGGGGGTACGGCACTCGCGTGATTTCCGGTTCGCGCTCATCGACGAGGCCTTCGGGCGGGGCTCGGACGCCTCCACCCGCTATGCCCTCGACCTGTTCCGCCGGTTGGGCCTGCAACTGCTCGTCGTGACCCCGCTGCAGAAGGTGCATGTCATCGAGCCCTACGTGCGAGCCGTCGGCTTCGTCGAAAACCGCTCCGGGGACCGGTCGCGGCTACGCACCCTCACCATCGAGGACTACCACGCCGAACGCGCGGCCTACCTCGCAGCCGACCTCGACCGGCATGGCTGAGTGGACGACGACGGCCGACCTCCGCACGGCCGTGCAGCGCCGGTGGAGCGACGGCTCACTGCTGAGCGCGTATGCCGTGGGGCAGCCCTTTGCGGCGATGTCCCTGCCGATCCGTGGGCCCCGTCCGGCCGAGATCACCGGGCGGCTCGACGAGGTGCGCCGATGGCGCGAGGCGCTGGTGCGCGGGAGTGCCGGCGGCACGGCATACGAGATCGTCGACAGTGCGGTCGGCGGTCGGGTGGTGGGGCGCAACGCATTGCCGGCCCGCGCGCTGCTGGGCTCCTACCCGCAAGCGTGGCGGCTGCTCGGGGTGCAGGCCGAGGTCGCGGCGTTCGACGGCCTGCTCGGCCGGACCCGCGCGGACGCCCCCGAACTGGTCGACTGGGTGGCCGCCCACCCGCTGCGGGCGTTGCGTGCGGCGGCGCACTGGGAGCCGACGCTCACGGCATACCGCTGGCTGCGGTCCCCGGCCGCGGCGGGTGCCTGGCTGCGGCAGATCTCGGCCCCCGGCGTCGACACCAAGTTCGTCGAGAAGCACCACAAGCTGCTGGCCGAGTTGCTCGCCGCCGCAGGTGTGGCGCCGCTGCCGGTCCCGGGCTCGCCGGGTGCGGTCGGCGCATTCGCGCAGCGGTGGGGACTGCGCGCGCCGGAGCAGTTGGTGGACCTGCGTTTCGGGGTCGGGTTCGGCGGTATGCCGTGCGGGCTGACCGAGGGCAGCTTCCGATTGGCCGAGCTGGCCGGCCTGCGGGCGAGGGTCGGCACGGTCGTCATCGTCGAGAACTTCCAGACCTTCCTGGCCTGGCCGCTGCCCAGCGACGGCGTCGTGATCTGGGGGGTGGGCTACCTCGCGGTGCGGGTGGCTCGGCTGGGCTGGGCTCGGGAGGCGCCGCGGGTGGTCTACTCGGGGGACCTCGACACCCATGGTTTCGCGATCCTCAGCGGCGTGCGCGCCGGCCTGCGGCAGGTCGAGTCGTTGGCGATGGACCGGGCGACGTTGCTGGCCCACCGCGACCGCTGGGGATCGGAGACCAAACCCACCCGTGCCCGGTTGCCGCACCTGACGCCGCAGGAGGCCGAGCTCTACCGCGACTTGGTCGAGGACACCTACGGGCCACAGCTCCGGCTGGAACAGGAACGCCTCGACTGGCCCCATGTCGCGGGCCTCATCGCGTCGGCCGGCCTGTCGTGAGTGATCGGTCGAGGGCTGCGCATCACTGATGCTTCGAGCCTCGCATCACTGATGCTTCGAGCCTCGCATCACTGATGCTATGGTGAGGAGCATGCGCACCACGGTCAACCTCACCTCCGACGTCGAGGCGGAAGTGGCCCGCTTGCGGCGGGAGGAGGGGCTGGGCACGAGCGAGGCCATCGTGCTGCTGGCTCGCCGGGGAATGCACCGCGCGGATGCCCCTCACTCCTTCACCCAGCGGTCGACCCGTCTGGGTGCGCTCGTCGATATCGGCAATATCGGCGAGGTTCTCGACCTCCTCGACGGCGCATGATCGTCGACGCCAACATCCTGCTGTATGCCGTGGACGAGACGGCTCGGCAGCACGGCCGTGCGAAGGCATTCCTCGAGGAGTATCTCAACGGGGACGTGCGGATCGGCATACCGTGGCAGAGCATCGCGGCCTTCCTGCGCATCGCGACCCATCCGCGCGTCATGTCGGCGCCGCTGACTGCCGCCGCGGCCGTGACTTTCGTCGACGACTGGCTAGCCGCACCGGCGACCTGGCTGCCGGACGTCACCTCGCGCACCTGGACGATCCTCCGTGACCTCGTCACCACGCACGGCCTCACCGGCAATCTCATCCCCGACGCGCACCTGGCAGCCTTGGCCATCGAATACGGCGTGCCGGTCGCCAGTGCGGACAGTGACTTTGCGCGGTTCCCCGAGGTGCGGTGGGTTAACCCCTGCGGGTCAGGTGCGCCCGGCGCGCCCTGACCCGTGCTCGGGGTTCGCGGTTGTGGATTTCGACGTGCGGGGTGGGGTGGTCGTGGCATTCTGGCGGGTGGGTTAGCGGGTTGCCGCGTAGGGGTGGTGGCCCTGCCACAAAGTCTGACGCGCGACACGCGGGACAGAGTCGACCATCTTGCAGCGGGTAACGATGGCCGCCTCTCAGGCAACGTCCGAGACGGGATCGTTGTGGGGGCGCATCGAGATCAGAGGGACGACGATCGAGTATCGGGCGTACACGCTGCCGGACAGCACCATCAATGTTGGGACCTACTATGTGCCTTGACCCCCTCGAGGGCTTTCGACCCCTTTTGGTCGCGGAGCGTGAGCTGCTCCAACGGTTGCTCAGTGCCGACTTCGAGGGCGCCCAGGGCCTGAGCCGTCAACTAAGGGGTACGGTCGTGCAGTCGATCGACCACAACGGGAGTCTGCGAATCCGCCCGTTAGATGCAACCCCGGTCCTGGTCGCTCGGCGTATTCCCGTGGAGGCTAGCTATGCCGACGCTGAGGGTGTCACAGTTCACGTGCTCGTCCACGTGATCGGGGGTTTGCTCCAGGAACTCGAGGTATTCCGCGAGGACTCGGGGGATGTGATGGTTGCCCCGGCCCGAGCCTCCCGGCTGGACATTGAGGCGTGGGTCGAATAGCCATGGCGCGACTGGCACCTGTGGTGGTCACCCTCATTCCGGCCGGTGGCCGATACGTCGCTCTTCGTATGCGAAGGATACGTTGATGCGGTGCGTGTACGACATTCGGGTGGTGTCTGCCTCGGTGCGCCAGGGCACGGTCGAGGGGTTGGACGACGTGGTGGATGCCGGCCCCGAGGCGAACTTGTCCATCGGCTACCGAATCCAGACGACCTCCCCAACGCCATGAACTACCCCGCACTCGAACTCCTCACCAAGGGCTATTTGACGCTCGACTGGCCCGACGACTACCCCAACGCTTGGGCCGCTGTCGACGACTACGTCGCAAATGAACCCATCGCTGGCCAATTGCCGGATGAGGTCGCTGAGGTCGTCGCAATGATCGATTCGGAGGTAGGCCTGCGCGCGTTGATGATGGGGGAGCTCGGTTCCGGCTACTTGCCGGATTCGGATGGTTTCACGATGACGAGCTGGCTACTCGCACTTGGCGAACGTGTGCGAGGTTTGATCCTGTGAGTAGCGAGCCAGGATTCGGAGATGTGATGGTTGCCCCGATCCGAGCCTCGCGGCTGGATACTGAGGCGTGGGGAGTGATGGACAGGTGGGTCCGGTCGCTGTCGCATTTCCTGAGGGTTGCGATCGCCCTTCTTGGCCGGGCGGCTTCCTGAAGTTCGAATCGACCTGGCAGGTCACCGACGACGGTTTCCGATTGACGACCGTCATCCCGATGGGAGGCCCGTGATGAGCGCGCTTATAGAGGTTCCTCGGCTCTCCGATCTCGACGGGCTTCCGGTCGAGACTGTGCCTGCAGAAGTGCCGGGCGTCGTAAGCGTGACCGGTTGGGCCAACGACGGCTCGTCGTCATCCTCACGTGGGACGAGACGGCAGGTTCTGTGCACGTGCGCTGGACGCATACCGAGGAAGCGCTTGCTCGTTGAGCGAGAGGCGTTGTCGAAGATCTCCGTTCGGGAGAGTCACGGAGGCATCGAGTTCCGGGTATGGGTCGATGGTGGAGGCATTGGCGGGCAGCTCGTCGTTCGGGTAGGCGATCACGTCGACGTTTCCGACACACTGCTTCGGAAGTAGCCGTCAACTGGCATGGGCGAGTCTTCCGGCTTGGTGAGGGAGCACGGGCGCCTTCGATGAGGGCGGGCCTCCGGACTGGAGTTCATTCGCCACAACGAGTCTGGGCTGGAAGGCGACCGGACGGCATACCTGCGGGGTGATGCGAGCCGCCCGGGCATAGCAGCGAAGCCCCGAAAATCCCCAAGACTTGGGGAGCGCGCGGACCACGGCAGGCCGCTAGGGTGACTCAACCCCGAGCGGGGCCGACGCCGTCAAAGGAGCCAATGTGCGACTGGTTGTGGGCTATGTGTCCAATCAACGCGGGGTCGACGCCGTGCACTTGGCCTCGTCACTGGCGGGAGCCCGCCGAGCCCGGCTGGACATCGTCGTGGTCCTGCCGCTGGACACGCCGACCTTCGACATGTATTCGCCAGATCGCGCCTATCAGACCCAGCTGGAGCAGCAAGGCCAGGAGTGGCTCGATGAAGCGCTCGCGCTGGTCCCCGACGGAGTCGTCGCTCGCGGACACGTGGTGCGTGCCGAGTCGATCACCGAGGGGCTTATCGACGCCGCGACCGACCCGACCCTCGGCGGCGAGGCACACCTCATCGCCATAGGCGCGGCGCACCAAGGCATCATCGGTCGGTTCTCCATCGGCAGCATCGCCGGCACCCTGCTGCACGCCTCACCGGTGCCGGTCGCGCTCGCGCCGGTCGACTACGGGCCGCACCCCGCGATCACCCGGCTGACCTGCGCGACCGGGCTGCTGCCCGGTGCCGAGGCGCTCGTCGAACTGGCCATCCAGCTGGCCGACGACTGGCGAGTGCCGTTGCGGCTCATGTCGCTGCTCGCCGTCGGCAAGGAGCGCTCCGAGGACGCCCGGCACGAGTTGCACGCCATCGCCGAACGCCACGTGCACGACCTCGTCGCGCAGGCCAACGACGTGCTGCCCGACGACTTCCCGGTCACCGGAGTGCTGGGCACCGGACGCTCGCTCGAGGAATGTGTGCACGGCCTGGATTTCGACGCTAGCGAGATCGTCATGGTGGGCTCGAGTCGGCTCGGCGGGCCGAAGCGGCTCTTCCTCGGGGCCTCGGCCAACACCATCCTGCACGCGCTCCCGGTGCCGATGATCGTCGTGCCCCGCGACTACGAGGTCCCCGCGTATGGGGTCCACGCCGAAGCGGCTCAACCCGACTGAGGTTCCACCCGCCTGAGGTTCCACCCGCCTGAAGGTCAACCCGCCTGAAGTTCCGCCACCTGCAGGCTCCGGCTCGGCTCGCGCAGTGCCCAACAACGGAGGTGTGTATGCCGGTCACGACGCACTCGTCGACCAATCTCCATCGGTCTCTCGGGACCATGGCCATCGTCGGCCTCGGCCTGGGATACATGACACCGACGGTCATCTTCGACACCTTCGGGATCGTGTCCGAGGAGACCAACAGCCTGGTGCCGCTGGCCTACCTCATGGCGATGGTCGCCATGGCATTCACGGCGGTGAGCTACGGCCGGATGGTGCGGGTCTTCCCGTCGGCGGGCTCGGCATACACCTACGCCTCCGAGACGATCCACCCGAACGTGGGCTTCCTCATCGGATGGTCGTCGCTGTTGGACTACCTGCTCTTGCCACTGGTCAACGCGCTCATCCTGCGCAGCTACATGGAGGCGTTCTTCCCGGACGTGCCACCGGCCGTGTGGGTCGTGCTGGTGGTCCTGATGATCACGTCGTTGGTGCTGTTCAGCATGAGCAATACCTCGCGGCTCAACGGCATACTCGTCGCGTTTTCCATCGTGCTCATCGTCGTCTTCGTGGTCCTCACCTGGCGCCAGCTCGCCGCGGGCGAAGGCAACGGCACCCCGTTCTCCACCCGGCCGTTGTGGCACGAAGGCGCCTCGCTCGGTCCGGTCATCACCGGCGCGACCATCGTGTGTTTCTCGTTCATCGGCTTCGACGCCATCACGATGTACACCGAAGAGGCCAAGGACGCCGACACCGTGCCGCGCGCGATCATGCTCACCCTGCTCATCGGCGGGGCGATCTTCTTCCTGGCCGGATGGTTCGCGCAGTCCCGCTTCCCGACGATGGAGGGGTTCAGCGAGGACGCCCTGGAAAACAGCGCCCTGCCCGAGATGGCCGAGCTCATCGGCGGCAACGTCTTCAAGGCATTCCTCACCGCTGCCGCCTTCGCCGCGACCGTCGCCTCGGGCCTGGCGTCGCATGCGTCGGTGTCGCGGATGCTCTTCGTCATGGGCCGCAATGGGCACGGTCCGATCTCGCGGGCGCTGTCCTATGTGCACCCGCGGTTCCGGACGCCGGCGATCGCGGTGCTGTTCGTCGGGGCGGTGTCGTTGCTAGCGATCCCGCTCAACCTGGACTTCGTCGCGGCGTTGATCAACTTCGGTGCGTTGATGGCGTTCACCTTTGTCAACCTCACGGTGATCGTCTACTTTGCGTTGCGCCAGAAGCTCGTCAGGTCACCCGGGCAGGTCTTCACCAACATCGTGCTGCCCGCTCTCGGGGTGTGCTCGACCGCCGTGCTGTGGATCAACCTGTCGCCGGACTCCTTCCACTACGGCTTGGTGTGGTTCTTCCTCGGCGTCGCAGTCGTCCTCGGGCTGACCAGGTTCTTCCAGCGTCCGCTGCGGATGTCGCTCGAGGAAGGCCCGCTGCCTGAGGTCGAGTCGGAGTCTGAGCCCGCTGTCTGAGTGACAATGGACGGTCACCGATGAGGAAGGGACGGACGTGGCCGGGCATCGCATCTTCACGACGAGCTTCGCGAGCATCTATCCGCTCTACCGCGCCAAGGTCGAGCGCAAGGGTCGCACCCAGGACGAGCTCGATCAGGTCATCGGATGGCTCACCGGCTACGACTCCGGTGGTTTGCAGCAAGCCATCGATCGCGAGGTCACCCTGGAGACCTTCTTCGCCGAGGCGCCGGCCTTCACGCCGTATGCCGGGCTCATCACCGGCGTGATCTGCGGCTACCGCGTCGACCAGATCGAGGACCCGCTCATGCAGCGGATTCGCTACCTCGACAAACTCGTCGACGAGCTGGCCAAGGGCAAGAAGCTTGCCTCGATCATGCGCGCCCCCGTGGCGGAGAGCTCGCCGCGGAGCTCGTGAGCTCGGCAGGGAGCAGGGGGAGTAGGGCCTCACCCGCTGACGTCGCCTGTCGCGGCGCCGCTATGCCACACGTGCGTCCTCCGGCACGGTCGGCATAGCGGGAGCGACGGGGACGACCGAGACGACGGGTATGCCGGGAAACCTTCCGACTCGCCGTGTATCTCGGGCTGACAGGCGACGGGTGTGCCGGGGAAACCTTCCGACTCGGCGTCTATCTCGGGCTCGCGGGCCACGGTATGCCGGGAAACCTTCCGACTCGGCGTCTATCTCGGGCTGACAGGCCCGGGTATGCCGGGAAACCTTCCGATCCGCCGCCGCGCGACTCGACGCCTCAGGCCCGCACAACCTCCAGGCCGACGGCGCCGAAGTCATCGGCGCGAGCCTCGTCGAGATCGGTGTCGGTGATCAGCAGGTCCACCTCGTGGAGACTGGCGAACCGGTGGAAGGTCACCGCCCCCGCCTTGGTCGAGTCCGCCAACACCACGACCCGGGGCGCGCACGCGACGAACGCCCGCTTGGCGACCAACTCGCTCTCGTGCGGCGTCGTCAAGCCCCGATCGACGGAGAACCCATTGGTGCCGAGGAAGGCCACGTCGACGCACACGTCGGCCAGCGCCTCGGTCGCCCACACCCCGACCGCATCGCCCGCCGGCTGCCGCACCCGCCCGCCGAGCAGGAACAGGTCATACCCACCCTTGGCAAACACCGTGGCCGCCACCGCCAGGTTGTTCGTCACCACGGTCAGGCCGCCACCCTCGGGCAACGCATCCGCGAGCGCCCAGGTGGTCGTGCCGCCGTCGAGCAGGATGGTCCCCCCGAGTGGCAGCTCCTCGAGAGCGCGCCGCGCGATGCGGCGCTTCTGCACGGCATACCCGTCGTGGGAAAGCGGGGGAGTATGCCGTGCCGCCGCCGCCACCGCGTCGGCAGGCAGCGCGCCGCCGTGGACCCGGCGCACCTGGCCGCGCCGTTCCAGCACGGTGAGGTCGCGGCGGATGGTCTCGCCGGTGACGTCGAAGCGGCGGGCCAGGTCGGTGACCTCGACCCTGCCGTTGGCGTGCGCTTCGGCGACGATGAGGCGCTGGCGCTCCGCCGCGTATTTCACCGGACCGACCACCCGCAGCCCGGGTCGTTCTGGGCTGGGGATGGCCGATTCGAAGCTCATGGCTCGACAGTAACCTTGATCGCCTCGCCGCGGGCGACCAGGTCGAACGCGTGCAGCACATCACTGAGGTCGACGTGCGCGGTGATGAGGTCCTTGACCGGCACCTGGCCGGTGGAGATGTATTCCAGCGCCTTGCGGTTGTGTTCGGGCGAGGACCCGTTGGCGCCGTGGATGTGCAGTTGGCGGTAGTGCACGAGGTTGGAGTCGCACGTGATGAACGGGTCGGTCTTCGGGAGCCCGCCGAAGAACGAGATCCGGCCGTTGCGGGCGGCCATCGCGATGGCCTGCTCCTGGGTGATGTTGGCCGGCGTGGCGGTGATGATGACGTCGGCGCCGCGGCCGCCGGTGAGTTCCATGACCCGCGCGACGACGTCCTCCTGCGCGGCATTGATCGTGCCGTCGGGCTGCACCGCCTCGGCCGACATCGCGAGGCGCTCGGCGTTAACGTCGACCAGCCAGACCTGACCGCAGTTGTGGACGCCCCGGGCGATGCGGATGTGCATGCAGCCGATCGGGCCGGCGCCGAAGACGACGACGAAGTCGCCCTTCTCGATGCCGAGCTGCTCCTGGGCGTTGATCGCGCACGCGAACGGCTCGGCCGCCGAGGCCTCGTCATAGCCCACGTTGTCGGGGATCCGGTTGAGCCCGTCGACCTTGAGCACCTGCTCGGGCACGACCATGTACTCCGCGAACCCGCCGTCGTACTGATACCCCACCGACGTCTGGTTCTGGCAGACCTCCATCCAGCCCTTGCGGCACTCGTGGCACTCGCCGCACGGCACAGCCGCGATGCACTGCACCCGGTCACCCACGGCGAACCCGCCGCGCGCGTCGGCCCCGACCTCGACGACCTCGCCGGC
>Ga0208564_1002564_pt1 | contig 14236 bp, 14 predicted proteins | sample AD_UKC073_MetaG_FD_184439 | JGI IMG/M metagenome (GOLD analysis project Ga0208564, IMG submission 184439) | Active sludge microbial communities of municipal wastewater-treating anaerobic digesters from USA - AD_UKC073_MetaG (SPAdes) (version 2) | ecosystem: Engineered > Bioreactor > Anaerobic >... | reverse complement strand
TTGCACGTCGGCCGGGGTGACATAGCTGCGGCCGCGCAGCAGCGCCAACGCCTGTCCGCACTGGGTCAGCGCGAGCGAACCACGCGGCGATGCCCCGAGGGCCAGACTGCGGTCGTCGCGAGTGGCGGCGACGAGGTCGACGATGTAGCGACTGACCTCGTCGGAGACGTTGACCAGGCACAGGCGAGCTTGAGCTTGCCGGAGGTCGATGGCACGCGCTGAGGTCACCGGCGGCCGGGACAGCGCGGCGACCCCGGCGCGGGCCGTCTCGCGGACGAGGTGCAGTTCGCTGGCCAGGTCGGGGTAGCCGAGCGTGGCACGGACCAGGAATCGGTCGAGTTGCGCTTCTGGGAGCGGGAAGGTGCCCTCGTATTCGATCGGGTTGGCGGTGGCGATCACATGGAACGGGCGGGGCAGGGCATGCGTGGTGCCGTCGACGGAGATCTCCTGCTCGGCCATGGCCTGCAACAGGGCAGCCTGGGTCTTGGCCGGCGCGCGGTTGATCTCGTCGGCCAACACCAGCCCGGCAAACACCGGGCCGGGGCGAAACACGAACTCGCGGTCGCGCTGGTCGAAGTAGACCGCCCCAGTCACGTCGCTGGGCAACATGTCCGGCGTGAACTGGATCCGGGCGAAGGACAGCCCCAGCCGTGCCGCGATGGCCTTGGCGGCCAGAGTCTTGCCCACGCCGGGCACATCCTCGATAAGGACGTGCCCTCCGGCGAGGATCGCCGCCACCACGACCTGCAACTGCGGGCCTTTGCCGACCACCACCTGGTCCAGGTGGGCGACCAGGTGGGTGAGGTCGGTCGGGTCGGTCGGGTCGGTCGGACCTATCGATTCGCTCGGGTCGTGCGACCGGGACGGCTCGTTCGTCATGGCCCGATTGCCTCCACGAGTCGGGTGGCCAGGTCCTCGATGTCGGCCTGGTCCTTCGGAAGCGCGCGCGTGGGCAGGGCGGCGAGGGCGGCCACGACGTCAGGCTGGGCCGTGGCCCATGGCGGCAGCCGGCCGGCCGCTGCCAACGCCTCACCCAGCCGCGCCTGCTGCGAGGACACCGGCTGGGCGAGGTCTGGGGGCGGCGGGGCGGGTGGTAGCAGATGGCCTGCTTCCACCGGCAGGCAGGCTCGCACGACGAGGTATGCCGCGAATGCCGCGCCGGCGAGGGTGAGCAGGGGGATCAGCAGCTGGGCCAGGTGCAGGGCCACAGCAACCAAGAGCAGTGCGGCGGCCCGGATCACGAGCTTCACGCGGGGGGACACTGCTGGATCCCGTCGGTGATGAGGCCGGCCAAACTGGCGGCGCGCACGCTGTCGGCCCCGACCGGCTCCCGCCCCGAGTAGCGGGTGCGGTCGTAAAGGTCAGCGAGTTCCACCATGGGCGCGGGTGGCGCTCCGGCTGCCACGGCCCGACGCAGGACAGAGCGGGAGGTCCGGGATGCCTCCAGTCCGGGTATGCCGTGTACGAGGGTGGCCTCCACCCTCCGCCAGGCGCGGGTGACCTCGTCTCCGGCGGGCCCGACCGTCCCGACCGGCGAGGTCGGCACGTGGCCCGCTGCCGGAGCGGGTCGACCATCGGCCATCGGAGGCGCGGCAGCGGAGCCGGCGGCCACCCGCGGCCTCCTCCCCCGCAGGTGCGCGCCGCGCCGGATGAGGACCACCACCGCGACGACGGCCAGAAGGCCCGCGAGCGCCACGAGCACGACCGTGAGCCAGGCAGGGAGTTGGCCGCCTCTGCCCTCGGGCGCCAGGACGCCTTCGTAGCGCGGGTAGCTCTCAGGGCTGCCCACCCGGCCCAGGCCACTGCTCTGGGGAAAGAGGACATAGTCCTGGGTCGTCACCCACACCCCGAGGACGACCGCCGCGGCAGCCGTGGCGCCGCGGACGCCAACCGATCCCTGCGGCCGCATGCCAGCACAGTAGACCAGAGGTCCGACCTCCGGACGATCCACGGGCTCGAGCCCCTCGAGCAGCTCGAGCCCTCGGCATCCGACGCCGCGGCTGAGCTCGCCGTTACTTCTTGCCCAGCATCCACACCTTGTCGATGTAGTCGCGCATCGAGCGGTCCGAGGAGAAGAAGCCACACCGCGCCACATTGAGGATCGCCGAACGGGTCCACCGATCGACATCCTGGTATGCCGTGTCGACCCGGGCCTGCGCGTCGAGGTAGGACTGGAAGTCGGCGAGCACGAGGTAGCGGTCGCTGCCGAGCAGATCGCCGATGATCGGGCTGGCGGCCTGACGGTTGCCGCGGGTGAAGACCCCGCTCGCGATGAGGTCGAGGGTGCGGCGCAGCGTCGCATTGGACTCGTAGTAGGCCGCGGAGTGGTAGCCCTGGGCCTGCAACGCGGTGACCTCCGGCTCGCTCATGCCGAAGAGGAAGAAGTTGTCATCGCCGACCAGGCGCCGGATCTCGACGTTGGCCCCGTCGTCGGTGCCGATGGTCAGCGCCCCGTTGAGGGCGAACTTCATGTTTCCGGTGCCGGACGCTTCCTTGCCCGCGAGCGAGATCTGCTCGGACAGGTCGGCGGCCGGGATGATCTTCTCGGCGCTCGTCACGTTGTAGTTGGCCGGGAACGCGACGACCAGGCGCTGCTGCACGCGCGGGTCGTTGTTGATGACCGAGGCCACCCCGTTGATGAGGTAGATGATCTCCTTGGCCATGAAGTAGCCCGGCGCCGCCTTGGCGCCGAACATCACGATGCGCGGCGTGATCGCCATGGGGTCGACCTCACCGGAGATGATCCCCTCGTAGGTCGAGACGATGTGCAACACCTTGAGCATCTGGCGCTTGTATTCGTGCAGCCGCTTGACCATGACGTCGACAAGGTGACCCGGGGGAAGCACGATGCCCTCGCGCCGGGCGAGCAGCGAGTAGAGCCGGTCCTTGTTCTCGTCCTTCGCCGCCCGGAACGCGTCCCGGAATGCCGCGTCATCGGCATACGGCTCGAGGCCTTTGAGCTCGTCGAGGTCGGTGACCCAGCCGTCGCCGATGGCCTCGGTGATGACATCGGACAGCGCCGGGTTCTGCATCTTGAGGAAGCGCCGAGGGGTGACCCCGTTGGTGACATTGGTGAAGCGGTCCGGCCACAGCTCGGAGAAGTCCGGCAGCACCTTGTCGCGCAGCAACTGCGAGTGCAGCTCGGCGACCCCGTTGACCTTGGTCGAGGCGACGGTCGCGAGGTGCGCCATCCGCACCGCCTGGAAGGGCTGGTCGGAGACAATCGACATGCGCCGCACCCGGGCCTCGTCGCCGGGGAAGGCCTCCCGGACCTCGGCGCAGAACTGCTCGTTGATGCGGAAGATGATCTCCAGGTGGCGCGGCAGCAGCCTTCCCACGAGGTCGACCGGCCAGACCTCCAAGGCCTCGGGCAGCAGGGTGTGACAGGTGTAGGCGAAGCAGCGCCGGGTGATGTCCCAGGCCGCCTCCCACTCCAGGTCGTATTCGTCGAGCAGCAGTCGCATGAGCTCGGGCACGGCGATGACCGGGTGAGTGTCGTTGAGCTGGAAGACAATTCGGTCGGGCAGGGTCGTGATGTCGAGGTCGGCCTCGAGGGTGCCCTGGATGTAGTCCTTGAGCGAGCAGGCGACGAAGAAATACTGCTGCTGCAGGCGCAGCTCGCGACCCTGCGGGGTGGAGTCCTCGGGGTAGAGCACCTTGGAGATGTTCTCGGCGAAGGTCTGGGCGCGCACCGCCTCGGCGTAGTCACCGGAGTTGAAGGTGGCCAGGTCGAACGCCCGGGTCGCCTCGGCGCTCCACAACCGCAGCGTGTTGACCACGCCGTTGCGGTAGCCGGGGACCATGTAGTTGTAGGGGATGCCCATGACGTTCCACGCCGGCACCCAGCGGGTGCGGGTGCGGCCGTCGTCGTCCTGATAGGCCTCGGTGTAACCACCGAAGTCGACGCGCACCGCGCGCTCGGGGTTGTGGAACTCCCACGGCGCACCGAGCGAGAGCCACGAGTCGGGCACTTCGACCTGACGGCCGTCGACGAACTGCTGGCGGAAGATGCCGTATTCATAGCGGATGCCGTAGCCGATGCAGCTGACGTCCATCGTCGCGAGCGAGTCGATGAAGCAGGCGGCCAGACGGCCCAGGCCACCGTTGCCCAGGCCCGGCTCGACCTCCTGGGCGCGCAACACGGTGAGGTCGAGGCCGCAGGCGGTCATGGCCTGGTCGACGATGTCGGTCATCGCGGTCGCCATGAGCGCATTGCCCAGTTGCCGCCCGAGCAGGTATTCGGCCGAGAGGTAGCCGACCATCTTGGCCGGCCGGCGACGGCGCCGGTTGGCGGTCTCCAGCCAGTCGGCCATGAGGTATTGCCGCACGGTGCGGGCCAGCGCGATGTATTGGTGGTTGATCGTCGAGCGGCTCAGCGAGACGCCTTCGCCGAAGCTCAACTCGTGCAGGAACTCCTTGATGAAGCCCTCGACGGTGCGCTCCGGTGCGGAGACCTCACGCAACGCCAGCGGGTGCGACGGGCTGCGCAGCGGACCGAGCTTGCGGAAGTCGGTCACGGGCACCTGGAACGGGCCGGTCATCGCCGCGTGGGAGGGGTGACCGGTGTTGCCGTCGCTCATGGAGTCCTCGTCCTGGCTGGCATGGAGGCACCACGACCGACTCCGGTATGCCGGTCCGCCCCCATTGCGTGAATTTCCAGGCTAGTGCACACGCCCTCCCTGTCCACAACGGTGCGCAGAACTCTGGGCGGCCGTGCCGCGACCGGCAGTCTCTGGGCCCGCACTCGGTAGGGACGCATCGATCGCGCCACACCCACTCCGGCTGCGCCCGCCGGCGCCGGGCCCGGCGCGGGTCGGCGCAGGGTCCGCACCATCCGGCGGGACCAGCGGGCTCCGACTATAGTGCTGTGCGGTGCCGAGCTCAGCAGCAGGCAGGGATAGGATCGATGGATTTTCTCGACGCGGTTCTTGCGAATACCGTGAATTTCGCAGAGCGCGCGTGTTTCAGAAGCCGTGATGAAAGCCTCACCTACGGCGAGCTCGGCGTGCGGTCTCGCGTGCTGGGTGAGCACTTCGACGCCATGTTGGGCGACGACAAACGACCGATTGTCGTTTACGGACACAAGAGTCCATGGATGATCACGTGTTTCCTCGCGGCCGTGCGGTCTGGACGCCCCTACATTCCGGTGGATTCCTCCTTTCCCGTGGATCGCGTCACGTCGATCGTTTCCGAGTCGGACGCGTCGGTGGTCATCGCGGCTGGGAGCGAGCTGCCGGCCGCCATCGGTGGTCGTCAGATCACGACCGAGGAGCTGGAGCGGATGGTTCGCCAGCCGTTGGAAGGTGCTCCAGACCTGACGCCGGTCAGGCCCGATGATGCCTACTACATCATCTACACGTCCGGCAGCACGGGCCGGCCCAAGGGGGTCCAGATCAGCCGTGCGAGCTTGGCGTCCTTCACGACGTGGATGACCGATCTCGTCGACGGTGCAGGCGCCTCAGGCTCACGTGCGGACTCGAGGGGAGGTGACGTCCTCAACCAGGCGCCCTTCAGCTTCGATCTGTCGGTCATGGACATGGCCGTCGCTCTCGCGACCGGGCGGTGCTGGGCGAGTCTGGATCGCGATCACGTCGCCCGTCTCGGCGACTTGTTCGCCATGTTGCGAGCGTCCGACCTCGAGATCTGGGTGTCGACTCCGTCCTTCGCGGATCTGTGTCTCAGCGACCCGGCCTTCAACGACTCTCTGCTTCCGCACCTGCGCGAGTTCCTGTTCTGCGGCGAGACCCTCGGCTCCAACACAGCTGCGGCGCTGATCGACAGGTTCCCGCGGGCCCGAGTCGTCAATACCTACGGCCCCACCGAGGCGACGGTGGCGGTGACCTCCATTGTCATCGACCAGGACGTCGTGCAGGCTCACTCGATTCTGCCCGTCGGGGCCCCCAAGCCTGGCACCCGCATCCTCATCCGCGACCCCGATGGACAGCTGCTGCCCGAAGGGCAGCGTGGCGAGGTCGTCATCGCCGGCGACACCGTGAGCTTGGGCTACTACCACCGGGACGATCTCAACGCGGTCGCTTTCGGGCTGCTCGACGATGCCGCAGGACAGCTCCGGACCTACCGCACCGGAGACGCGGGGACGATCCAGGACGGCCAGTTGCACTTCCTCGGACGGCTTGACTTCCAGATCAAGCTGCACGGGTATCGCATCGAGATCGAGGACATCGAGGCCAACCTGCGCCGCCTGAGCGACGTCCGTCAAACGGTCGTCTATCCCGTCGAGAAAGCGGGCCAACCCGGCGTCTTCACGCATCTCGAGGCCGTCGTCCAACTCGATGGCGAGGTGCCGGCTGCACCGTTGGGGACGATGGTCGCGCTCAAACGCCGGCTGCGCGAGTTCGTCCCGGATTACATGGTCCCGAAGATCATCCATTTCGTCCCGGAGATCCCGTTGACAGCCAACGGGAAAGCTGATCGCCGGGCCGCGCGGGCGTTGATGTGATCACCCATTTCGGCGACATCGGGTTCTTCGTCTACCTGACCGTCGTGATGATCCCCGCTGTCTGGTTGGGGCTCACGCAGCGGCGGATCGCACCCTACGGGTTAGCGGTGTCGATCCTCACGATCGTCGTGATGTTGGCCGACAGCAAGCGCCAGTTGGCACTCTTGGGCATGTTCTTCGTCGGCGAGGCGGCGCTGGCCTGGGCACACCTGCGGTTCCTCAAGGCCAACGGCAGGGGCCACAAGGTCGAGCGGCGACTTGTCATCGCCGTGGGGCTGCTCCCGTTGGCGTTGACCAAGCCCAGTGGGCTCGTCGAGTTTCCCAGCCTCGGATTCATCGGCATCTCCTACCTCACCTTCCGCGCGATCCAGGTCCTGCTGGAGATGTCCGACGGGCTGATCACCGAGTTCAGGCTCACGGCATACGCCTATCTGTTGCTGTTCTTTCCCACTCTGAGTGCCGGACCGATCGACCGATCGCGTCGCTTCGACCAGGATGCCGACAACCCGCCTCCGCGGGATGTGTATCAGCGGCTCTTGGGGCAAGGCGTCTGGTGGATGGTGCTGGGCGCCGGCTACAAGTTCGGATTGGGCAGCTTATTCGAATACGCACTTGCCGACGGTCGGTTACTCTCGCGCAACCTTGTGACCTATATGTACGGCTACGGCTTCCAGCTCTTCTTCGACTTCGGCGGGTATTCGCTGATGGCCGTGGGCGCCAGTCGCGTTTTCGGGATCCGGACGCCGCTCAACTTCCGGTATCCCTTCGTCGCCGAGTCCATCAAGGATTTCTGGAACCGCTGGCACATCACGCTGTCGTTCTGGCTGCGCGACTACGTCTTCAGTCGACTGACGATGGCTCTCATCAAACGCAAGGTCTTCAAGAACCGATCGACCACCGCACAGGTCGGCTTTCTCGTCAACATGACCGTCATGGGCGTCTGGCACGGGACCCAGGCGCAGTACATCCTGTACGGCCTCTATCATGGAGTGCTCATGCTCCTGACGGACCTCTACGAGACTCGTCTACCCTTCTACAAACGTTTCAAATCCGCCATGTGGTATCGCCTGTTGTCGATCGTGGTGACATTCCATTTGGTGATGTTTGGTTTCCTCATCTTCTCCGGCCGACTCACTACGGCCTGACCCTCTCGAAAGGTCTGACGTGAACGAACAACAGCGCGCCACGACATCGGCGCTCATCACCCAGGTATGCGGTTCCGACGCCGTGCTGGCCGAGCCCGACCTGGACTTGCTCGAAGCCGGGTTGTTGGACTCGCTGGCCCTCGTGGAACTGCTGGTGGGCCTCGACGAGGAGTTCGGGCTGGAGATCTCACCCACCGAGGTCGAGCGTGAGGAAGTGTCGAGTGTCAACAAGATCATGGCCTTCGTCGAGGCCGGCCTGAGCCGATCATGACCCGGAGGCCATGGCTTCTGGCGGCCGCGGTGGTCGCCAGTGTGCTGCTCTTCGTCACGGCCTTCATTTCGCCGGTGGCGTCAAGGACAGCAGCGGCTGTGGCCTCGGTCCCGGGGCCCGATCTGTCGTCTCGGCTGTTGTCATACCGAAGCACGACCGAGAGCCTCCGCGCCACCCAGCGCTACGAGTTGGCAATCCAGCGACAACCGAGCGGATCGGGCCTGCACTACCTCATGGGGTCGTCCGAGCTCAGCTCGGTCGTCGACCAAAACCCGCTGCGTTGGCTGCCCGCGACGACCGCCGACTTCGATCTGTTCCTGTCCGGACGTGGCTACGTGCAATCCTTCGCCCACGCCGTCGAGCTGGCCGCCGTTGCCCCGCTGCTGCAGACCAAGAAGGTGACCCTCATCATCTCGCCGCAGTGGTTCACAGCGGAGGGTTCCAGCCCGAGCGCCTTCAAGGACGTGTTCTCGGCGTCGCTGTGGGCCGACATGCTCGACAACCGCCAGCTGAGCCCGCAGTTGCGCCAAGAGCTCATCGCCAGGGGGACGGCCCTCGGGGCGGCCTTGCCAACAAATCTGCAGGAACAGTTCGATTTTCGGACGCTTCAGCTCAAGCAAGAAGTCGCCAGCGCCTGGCAACTGCGCGGCTTCACCGCACCCTACTCGCAGAGTGCCGGTTCACGACCCATGGCGATGACCCCGTGGGATGAGGAGTACGCACAGGCTGAGCAGCAGGCGACGGCGGTGAGCCACAACCAGTTCCATATCGCCGATTCCTACTACGAGACCTACGTCAAAGCCAAGGAAGCCGAAATGAGGGGATCCATGGCCACCTCGTCCTATCTGCAGTCCCCCGAGTATGACGACCTCGGGCTGTTCCTCGACGTTGCCAAGGAACTCGACGTCCAGGTGCAGCTCGTCAGCGTTCCGATGAACGGCTGGTGGTATGACCATCTCGGCTACTCCGCCGAGGCGCGTGCGAGCTATTACGCCAAGATCCGCGATCTGGCGGCCGCCCGGTCGGTGCGGTTGGCGGACTTCTCTGATCGGGAGTATCAGCCGGCTTTCCTGTACGACATCATGCATCTGGGATGGAGGGGGTGGCTCGATGTCACGCGAGCGTGCTACGAGTTCGAAGAATCTGCTTGATCGGCTGCAGTCCCAGGGGACCACGCCAGTGGTCAATCCCCGGCGCGGCGGTCCAGAGATCCTGTGGCAGGACGCGCCCGCTGCGGTGACACCCGCAACCGCACTCGGGTATGCCGTGCTGACCCTGCTCATCCTGCTGGTCATCACCGGGGTCGGCATGCTCACCACCGGTGAGCACACCACCTTCATCTACCAGCAGTTCTGAGGGTCGGGCCACCCCTGATCCGGTTGGTCAGCCGATGGCTAACCGATGACGACCAGGGAGTAGCCGCCGGTCTCGTCCAGCTCGGGATCGTGGTGAGCGAACCGCAGCAGGTGCGCGACCCCACCCTTCGACTGGGCACCAGCACCAACGACACCGCCGGCCAGCGCAGCGGCCGAGGCGTCGCGCAGGTTCCAGATCTCATGCAATCCCCGGATCAGCGCCTGATCGGCATCGGTCACCAGGACCACGCCCACGTGCTCATAACCTTCCGACCCGCCGCGCTTCCCGCGCCACGAGGCCCCGGTATGCCGGCAAACCTTCCGACCCGCCGCGCTTCCCGCGCCGCCAGGCCCCGGTATGCCGGCAAACCTTCCGACTCGCCGTGTTTCCCTCGGCGACAAGACCCCGGCAGGGCAGCCCCTGCCCTGCCTTCGTTGGCGCAGCGTTCGTCGCCGGCCCGTCAGTCGCCGGTCCGTCAGTGGCCGGAGTGACCCTTGAGCACCATGCGCATGATCCGGGCGTTGAAGACCGCGAAGCGAGTGATTTGGATGGGGATGCTCCGTCGCTTGCGGAGCATGGCCTGCGTCGGCAGCGGCGCCTTGGAAAGATCGGCGATGGGGGCAGAAGCGTTCTCAGACATGGGGTTTCGACTCATTCCGGGATGAACTGCCAGCCGAGGCGGCCCTTGGCTTTGTGGATGAACAGGTAATGGAGCATGAGCTTGACCCAGTGACCGGCCAGGCCCAGTTCGCCGCGGGTGTCCTTGAGGTCGCGACCGGTCGGATAGCGCTCGAAGTCGGGCACGACTGGCATCATCGTCATCGCTGCGGCTGACCCGGTCCGCAGGTTCGAGCCCGCCGACGCGACGCAAGCCGCCCCCATGTGCGCCATCGACGCCTCATGCGGAGCCGCGTTCGGCCCCTTCTTGATCCGGTCGACGATCGACAGGGCAGCGGTCTTGCCCATGACGCCGGACGGCATACCGGTGCGCGGTGGTGACGGTGCGATGACGGTGCCGTTGGCACTCTTGTGAGGCTGCGAGATCTGGTGCGGCGGCGCGAAGGCGATCCCGACGGCCCAGATGTTGTCGTAGCCCTGTGCCAGGTAGGTCTTCGGCCAGTCGCTTGCCTTCCACTCGGCGAACGGCTTGGGCGTGTAGTCGGCGTCGACCTTCATGAAGCCGCTCGGTGCGAAGAGTTCGCTGGTGATGTCGGCGCCGTCCGGGGCATAGGCGGACAGCGGCACCCCACCGAAGGGCGGCAGCAGCATCGCGAAATCGAAAGCGAGCGAATGCTTTTCCCCGTCAAGAGTCTCGTAGTGCACGACCCCCGGCTCGACCTTGAAGACATGCGCCCCGAGGATCGCCTCGACCTCACGCTCCCGGAAGAGCGAACCGGTCCACAGCTCCGAACTCGTCTCGAATCCCATGTCGGCGAACGTCATGCCACCCACACCGAAGTCGCCCAGTTCGCGCTCGTTGGTGAGGTAGATGAGCCGCGCGCGGTCGCGGACGCCCGCCTCGCGCAACTCGTGGTCGACGTTGAAGACGTATTCGAAGGCGGCGCCTTCACACGTGCACGTGCCGTGTCCCATCCCGACGATGAGCGTGCGACGCTCGCCTACCTTGAGTTCAGCGATCACCCCGCGCAGCGCTTCGGCAGCAGCGATGGCGTGATCTGCGGTGCAGACCGACACGGTGTGGCCACCGTGCGGGCCCAGACCCTCGGTCATGGCGAACTTCAGTTGCGGCCCGGTCGCATTGATGAGGAAGTCGTAGCGGATCCGCTCCTGCTGGCCGTCGCGCTCGGGGCTGGTGTGCACGATGTCGACCGCACCGCGGGGGTCGTCGGCATCGCCACGCGGGTGGATCGCCACCGCCTTGGCCTGCCGAAAGTCGATCCTCTTCTTGGCATAGACCGGGGCGAGCGGGAACACCACGTCTGCCTTCGACATCTTGCCGACCCCGACCCAGATATTGCTAGGGATCCAGTTCCACTGCGAGTTGGGCGAGACCACCGTGACGGTGTGGCCCTTGGGCAGCATCCGCTTGAGATGCAGTGCGGCGGTGTGCCCGGCCACTCCTGCACCCAACACGACGACATCGGCCATGGTCTTGCTCCTTCGGGAAAGTCGGCGGCACTGACTATACCCCCCGGGGTATGATGAGGACCAGGCCCCTCCCGAAAATCGGGAGGCGACCACACGGCATACCTGTCAGACTCGACGACCGTGACGCTGACGTCCCTCGCCGCCCGCTTCCGGGCGCCGTCCCCACTCGCGGGGCGACTCGCGCGGCAGTCGCTGCTCTTCGCGTTGGGCGAGGGCACCTTCATGACCGGGTCGGCGGTGTTCTTCACCCAGATCGTGGGGCTGTCCGCCGCGCAGGTCGGGCTGGGGCTGACCATTGCGGGCGCAGCGGCGTTCCTCGCCGCAGTCCCGGCCGGCCGGCTCGTCGACCGCTTCGGGCCCAAGCTCATGTGGGCGCTCAGCGCGGTCGGCAACGCCGCGGGCTTTGCGATGTGGCCGTTCATCAGCGGTTTTCGCGGCTACGTCGTCATGGCCGTCGTCATGCAGGTGGTCGGTTCGCTCGGTGGGGCCTCGCACGCGGCATACACGATCGACGTCCTGCCACCCGACGAGCGGGTGAAATCGCGCGCGTTCATGTACTCCGCCCTCAACATCGGCTTCACCCTCGGCTCGATGTTCGGCGGCATCGCGCTGGCCTTCCACTCCAACGACGTGCTGCGCGCGCTGCCGTGGCTCTCGGCCGCAGCCTTCCTCGGCAATGCGATCGCGATCTGGCGGCTGCCCAACGCGCCGCACGACGATCGCACCCCCGCCGAGCGCACGGTCAAACTCCCCGGCCCCGGCCCGCTGAAGAACCCCGGGTGGCTGCTCACGACCTTCTTCGGCGGCGTGCTCTGGACCAACCAGGTGCTGCTCAACGTCGTCATCCCGCTCTGGCTCGTCGAGAAGACCGACGCCCCTCGGGTCTTGCTGGCCTTCCTCTTCGGCACCAACACGGTCATGTGCATCTTCCTGCCGATGGCGGCGGCGCGCGGGGTCCGTGATGTGCGGACCGCGCTGCGGGCCGTGCGGGTGTCCACGACGTTCTTCGTCGTCTCCTGTGCCATCACGCTCGTCACGCATGACACGGTCGGCTGGGTGACGATCGCGCTCGTCTGGCTCGGGCACGTCACAGTCACCGGCGCCGAGCTCTATCTGTCGGCGGCGAGTTGGTCGTTCGAGGCCGAACTCATGGATCCCAGACGCCGCGGTGAGTATGCCGGTGCCGCCGAGTTGAGCGGCACGCTCGGCAAGGTGTGGGCGCCGGGGCTCTACACCTTCCTCGCGATGGGATGGGGCGCTGCGGGATGGCTGGTCATCGCCGCTATCGGTGTCTTCGCCGCCGCAGGACTGCACCCCTCGACCCGCCTGGCCGCGCGGTTCCTGGAGCAGCACGGACCGGTCGAGCCCAGCGACGACCCGCTCGACCAGGAAGCTCCTCCGGTGCCCGCGCCCTCACTCCTGGAGGACCCGCCGTTGTCGACCAGCGGGGACGGCTACGGGCCCCCGACCGCGCGTCAGCGTCCCTGAGCGGCCGCTGCGGAAGGGACCCGGCAGACGACCTGCCCGCGCAATCGCACCACCAGCGCCCACCCGAGCAGGACGATCGCACCCGCGGCGAGGAAGGGCTGCACCGGCGCGAACCACTGGATCGCACCGGTGTAGCCGAGGGCCAGCAGCACCAGCTTGTTGCAGACGGGACACCCGACCGCAAAGAAGGTGAGCAGGGCGCCCACCGTGCCGCGAGTATCGACCCGATCCGCATCGGTCGCCTCGGCCGACGCCACATCGCTCGGCGCCAAGTCGGTCGAGTTCGCGAGGTCCGCACGAGGCTCGCGCACATAGGTGGCGAACAGCAGCCCGCCCAGCACTGCGCTCACCACCAGCACTGGCCAGGCCCAGGCCGTGGGCGGGATCTCGCGCCCGAAGACTGGCGTGGGAATGAGCGCGGTCGGCACCGACATGACCAGCACAGTCGTCACGGCTGCGCCCGCGGCGGCGATCCAGCGCCTGCGGGACCAGGAGCGCAGCACGTCGAGCATCGTCCGATGCTACGGCCTGCCCTGTGGTCGTCGGGCTGACGCCTTGCGGGGGAGTTTGACGGAGGGCAGCTTCGGGCAAACCTCTGGCATACGCAGGAGGCGAGTGAGATGGCACAGCAGCCCATCCCGGAACCGATCGACGACGCAACTCCCCCGACGCGCTCGACGCGCTCGATGCCGTCAACGCAGTCGGCACCCGGAGCCGCCGACCTTGCGTTGGAGCGGATCTTCCTCGTGCTCCGGACGCTCTTCACCGTGGCACCGATCGTCTTCGGACTCGACAAGTTCGCCAATGTGCTCACCCAGTGGGATCGATATCTCGCCCCCTGGATCGACAGCATCGTCCCCGGCACTGCCACTCAGGCCATGTATGCCGTCGGTGTCATCGAGATTCTCGCGGGCGTCCTCGTGGCGATCCGGCCACGGCTGGGGTCCCTCGTCGTCGCAGCGTGGTTGGGCGGAATCATCGTCAACCTGTTGACCTACTCCGGCTTCTACGACATCGCGCTGCGTGACGCCGGGCTGCTCGTGGCGGCCGTCTGCCTCTACCTGGCGGCCACCGCCCACGACACCGCCGCCACCCAGCAGCGCGCCCGCGCCACGGCCCGCGGTACCTGGTGAACCCCCTCGACGCGACAGGAGAGCCGACATGTCCGACCCCACCTATCCCCGGGTCACTCCGCAACTCCACGGCCGCCGGGTCGACCTCGCGCCGCACATCCATGAGGCATTCGAGGCGTTCAGCGCCGCAGTCTTTGCCGACGGCGGCCTCGACGAGCGCACCAAGCAACTCATCGCGGTCGCCGTGGCGCACACGACCCAGTGCCCCTACTGCATCACCGGTCACACCACGCTCGCCCATCGGGCCGGCGCCACGGACGAGCAGGTGATGGAG
>Ga0208564_1002560_pt1 | contig 14254 bp, 7 predicted proteins | sample AD_UKC073_MetaG_FD_184439 | JGI IMG/M metagenome (GOLD analysis project Ga0208564, IMG submission 184439) | Active sludge microbial communities of municipal wastewater-treating anaerobic digesters from USA - AD_UKC073_MetaG (SPAdes) (version 2) | ecosystem: Engineered > Bioreactor > Anaerobic >... | reverse complement strand
GACCTTCAACTGCGTACAGTTCTCTGATAAGCTGGTACTGATCCACTTTGATCATCTCCTTAACCTCCTGTTACTTGAAGTTCTTGCCAACTCCAATATAACAGGAGTCATTGGTCAAAGTGGATCTATTTTATGTTAGCGTTTCGCCTCGATCTGGATCACTTTTATGTTAGCGAATCCATATTAGCTTGGGTAATTGTTGTTCGTCGTTGTAATCGCAAGCGATTCCCTACCGTTTGGGAACACAGAAAAACTACGGAATCAATGCCCTAAACCAAATGTCAGCACAAATTCCAAGAGATCGGTTTTTAGTCATGAGTGCTCGGAGTGTTCGCTGCATCCTGCGATCTCAGCGAATCGAGATCACAGGTATACTATCAGAATACTCACTGTCCATAATGTGAAGTTGACGTTTGATAATCTGTCGCATATGGAGGGCTGGTTCCAAACAATATATTTCGAATTCATCCTTGTTAACGCTGTCTACACTCTTTACGTGAGGAAATAATAGTTTCATGAATCCGGAGCAAATGCGCTTGACTGCCGTAGTATCTCGTGTATCGCTTGATTTTGGTATTTCTAGGAGCTCGTCTATTAGTGCAGGATAGATAATATCATTTCTAAGAGCATGCATGATTTCAGAGAAATATTCCACGTTGAGTGCCCATCCTATCGCTTTCATGTTTTCACGCATGCGTGGAATATGCCAACCTTCTATGAATCCATGAAAACGGTCTATGAGGGCAGATTCTTGAAAAGCGTTGGGTAACTCTGTAAACATATTAATGTTTATGTTCATCTTCTCATCAGGAATGTTGCCCATCAATACCAAGCCCGCATCTCCCACTCCTCGATAATCGCCGACTCGATATTCACCTGATTCCAAATACCCTTTTAACGCGCCTCTAACCTCGTCCACATCGGGGAAGCTGATGGTTTGTACTTCATCAAATGCTACATAGTCATATCGGCTTACCAGACCTCGCGCTTTCTTGCTAATATCATAGAATAATCTAGCCCGGCTAATGCTACCACCACTTACTAACCATCCGTGTTTTGATATTTGGGACATTAAATAAGACTTGCCAGTTCCTTTTGGTGCTAACTCAATGAGGTTGACACGTTTTTCTACGAAAGGCAGCAAGCGAGCAAGGAGGGTAAGTTTTTGCCTAGTGCTCAAGAATCCTGCCGGATTGTAATCTACAGCTAGCAGTAATAAGTCTATCCATTCATCGGTGCTGAACGCCTTTCTTGCGTCCTGGAAAAACTCGATATCGATTCTATAGGGCTGAAATGGTTTGTAATCGATCATTCGAATGACTCCGTCGCCTTCTTTGCCCGTAAGACCGAATGGGTTCCAATCACACTCAATAATGCCCCACGTTTCACTCTCCGCTAACAACTCATGGCTATATTGACGAAGAACTGGACTGCTCACCAATGCCTCACGTTTACGACTCGGGAAGCCTAAATCTGGTAAGCTAAAGAAACCTTCTCCAGTCCTCACATCTATTTCCACTCTTAGTTTTGCTAAGAACCTGACGCGCTCGCCTTCTTTTATCATTCTGCTTTTCAGTAATTCCCAATCTCTCTTGCTAGGAATGTTCTTTTTTACAAAAGCGCTAACCTCGTCAAGGTCAACTCTTCCGTCGTCATCAGCAAAACGCATAATTATCCAGTCACGCAGATAGGGGGGTATGCTAAGTGAAGCAAAGAACTTATTCTGAGTGGGATGTTTGTAAACGATCATACCGTCAAAACAGGTTTTAGTTTTTTGCATTAAGTCAGTGGCAGCGTTCAAGCTAACTCACCTCACAGTCCGACATCTTGCTCAAGAATACCTTTAACAGCTTCAAAACAGACTTCGCCTATTAGCCTGTTGGCAGAAAATAGTCTTCCTCTGTACCTGCCAGGCTTCCAGTCTCGTAGATGGAACGACCAGTTCAGCCCGTCCTCAGAGTGGCCTGGCACCTGATAACCTGTCACACGCAACTCAATCTTTTCAACAATAACTCGGTCACTTCGTATTATAAGTGAACCTTCACTTGCAACATTTAGTTTTACAGGCGTCGTAATCGGTGTGAACTTGGCAGATTTCTCCCGTATCTCACTTATTTTCCGAAGGACTATGATAGGGACTAAACATTCTTCCGGTGTAGCTCCACCGTGAGCTTCGCCTCTGCAAGACCCAGCTACTTGGAAACTGTCATGAGTTAACCATATAGCATAGTCTTGACTCGATAAAAGTGGGTAGTGCGACTCAGTGTGGTAGCTCCCTTGCTTGACCGATGCAAACCGACCCGATGCTTCTGCTTCTAAACCATCTGGTACTCTCTTTTTCTGCATGTGAGACACGACAAACCGACTTAAACCATGATCTGAAGTAATAACCACAACTGGGTGTTGCGCTAACAAGGCTAATGCTCTGTTAGCTACTCTTTCTACAACTTCCATAGCTTTCAAAAATGACTCCGGGAACGAATAATCGTAATGATGAGCAATGCTATCTAGCTCTCGATCAACTTCTTCGTCTGTTTCCCATTCTCTATTAGCCTCCGTAGTTGTAGGTAGATTGCATCGGGCTATAGTAAGAGAACAGTCTATTTCTCGATTTCGACACAGATGTCGGGTTAACAATCCGGTCCATTCCATACCTAGACCATCAACCCACAGTATCTTTGCTCCTTCAGCACGCAATTGGGAGATCCGATCGCTTCTAGGACGATAATTCCATAGTAGTTGTTCTCCCGCCCAGCGATCTAATTGAGAATTGAGATGCTTATTAGGACTGTCTTTCACGCGACAACGGTTAAAAACACGAAAATAGTTGTCCGCAAATTCATCGCCTGTAACTGCTGGCTGGAGATACCAGGCAAGTGCAGGAAACGCTAACACAAGATAATCCCACCATTTGCTCTGATCGATTTTTCGGATTAGTAGCTCTCTAACGCATTCCACTACTTCCTTCCGTTCTTGTTGAGATATATCTGTTAACACCGAGATTTTGTGAAGCGGGTCTGTCAGTGCATTATAATGGTTCCAAAAGGTAGGAGGCATATAGTCTATGCCTAGATACTCCAGCAACTGCTTCCTTTCTTCAGACGTACGCAATGGAATTGGTAAGGTTTGATAGAAAACCTGGGTGCTAGCGTGATAACCGAAGTCATTAATGCTGTTATTCTTCTGGATAACATCATACAGATATGTCTCTGGTTTACTTCTGGCTTTACTCCACAACCATATCAACCAACGTAGTTGTTTAGACACCCTCTGCCACATATTGAACAACTGACCGGAATTGTAGTCAATGACTTCCAAGAGACGAGCTGCCAACTGATTCAAATCTTCGTCTTGGTTAACGCGAGCAGCCAGCCAATCCCATTGTTCGCAAGTGCCCCACTCTTCACGTATTTCTTCCCATCGAAAACTCCTCCGCACATAATCGAAGCTTGATGGATAAATACTGATCCGGCACTCGCCTCTTGTCTCTCGCAGAGGAAGCCACTTGGCCATTTCGGTTACAAGCCATGCCTTACGAATACTCTTTTGTGACCATAATGACAGGTATTCCCTTATGCCGTTTATTCTCTTCCTATCGTCATCCTTGGCGGAGAACGGTGCGACTATCACCTCAGAGTCGCCATTTCCTCTCAGAACCAACGAATCCGGAAGTAGTTTTTCATGATATCGAGGTACACGGTTAATAGCCTCATCAAAAAACTCTTCTACTGCTAGTAGAGGTACGTAGATTCTATTTATCTTTTCTGCTGGCCACACAGCTAACCATTTAATGACATCTCTCGTTTCAGGATCAATGCGAATGCATTCAGCTAGGGGGATAAGTAAGATACTGTGGCAGCCACTTACATCGCTCTCCAAGAAAGATCTTAGGCGTTCCATGTCTGGAAAAACATCTGATGCACTACAAAAATCGGATAAACGAACAACCCTATCAACCTCAAGATTTAGCTTCGGAATTAAAGAATCCCACGCTGAGCAGCCCTGAACCAAAATAAACCTAGTTGCAAAGCGTTCAGCTTTCTCTTGCTCTTTTTTCAGAAAAGCGGTCAATTCATCTGCGCTTGAGAAATCTATCCCATTGCCTTCACCTCACTCAGCTCTTGTCTTTGATAGCAGTCATGAGGCGGATTCCAACTAGAGCATCTTTCGATATCAATTGTTTGATGACGTTTTTTACACTGTTTGGTGGCATTTCATCTATGAGTCTGATCAGTTTTGGATATGCGGATGAGTAGTAGTTTTCGTGTACCCACTGTCTCACTTTTTGGTTGACTTCACTAAGTCGCAAAGGCCACTGGTATACTTTGCCATCAAAGCTGCGGTACACATAGTCTCTTACATCGCTTGCGTTGCCTGATTGTCTAATGAGAGCTGCGTAATCACCAGCTGCTGCTTGTACAAACCGATCTAAAACATAGTCATTATCATTCAGTACGGCTAATTCAGACAAATGTCGCGACAGGTAAGCAATAGCTTGATCTAATTCGTGCTCCGGTAATTGTTCAAGCCTATCGTATTGACTAAAGAAAGCATTATGGGCTTCACCCTCTAGTACCCACTGAATAGGGGTACGCATTTCCTCACTCCAACTGGCAGGAGATTCAAACCCGGTGTGGTCTTTCCATGACTGCCGTATATAATCCATCTTTTTATGTCTAGTCTGCTGGGGCAAAGTACGCAGAATCGCTTCACGGACCTCAGCTGATGTTGCATTGGATAGATTTGGTAGGGTTCGGTATAACTCTGAAGCTTCTTGTTCACTAATCTTCTGGCCTGTGAACTTCTCTGCTAGCATACCTGTTATAGGCACGACTGATTTAAGGGCAATCGATAACTGGTCTTTGAATTCACGGATGTCGTCTGCTAGGTTTTCATTTGGCAGCTGATCGGGGTGATATACAAGCTCGTAAACATAATCTACAAGTCTGGCAATATGATCTGGTTGGCCCTCTTTATGAGAAAGCAATGGAAACTTGCTATTGAACCAGTGAGTAATAAAGTAATCTCGGATGGTACTAAGGTCTTGTTTCCGAGTCTCGCACAGCATGTTCATAGCGTCTAGTAAATCTAATTCCTTAACGACGATTGGCAGCTTTTCTTTTACACGGTTTTCGTCCCACATATTAACATCCTCGTTCAACAGCGAGCGGAGTCGAGTCATTATCTTAGTTTCATCCAGGCCGATAGCTTCACCTAGTGTTTGGAGCTTAGGAGCGTGAAGAATCCAAAACCTGCGCATGCCGGTTCGCATTAGGTCTCTACTCAAACACCTACTCAGAGGATCGCGCACTGGCTGCACAGCATCTACGATTGCCTTCATTTCTGAATCATTCAATTCCGACCGATCGTATACCAACGCCCTCCCCAATGATGCTACCGCTTTTCCAACGTTTTCAATCATGTCTGACTGATATATTGCTTGAGCATAGTAAATTACAGTCCATAACGGATAGCCGAGCCCGATTATGGAAGCAATCATACTCTTGCGAGCTTCCTCCGGATATGCGGCTTGTTGTGGAGTAAGGTGAAAAACATCCCTGGCTATCTCGCAGAACTGTTCACCTTCAGTTGACATCTTACGAATGGTATAGTCTTCGAATGAGCCAGTACCTTTTAGTACTTCATGCACAAGTTCTGCGAGCTTGTTCGGGTTCAAAGCTAGAGAATTAACTCCATCCGAGTAATAATAGCCTGTGGCATAGCTTCTCAAAAGAAATGCGAACAGCAATATGCCAATCGGTGAGGGCATTAGACCATAAGGAGGCTGTTGCATGCGAGTCCACAATCGATAGATATTCACAGAATCATTCCTGGCAAAGATATCGTCGATTTCTTTTTTCATTTTTACGACAGGATGACTACTGTGACGGTTTAAACCATCTTCGTCCCACAAACCTTTCCTTTCCAACTCTTCCACGACGTGCCTATAGGGTCGCTGTATATTTGTAGCTATGTGGAGACCTATTTCGGCCCCGACTTTTCCCCAGGGATTTGTGTACAAGGTGGCAGTCTTATCTATATTTTCAGGTCCCTCAGGGAAAACGATCTCGGCTAATTCGTCAAGGTAGTCAAGGATTGCTGTACAACCAGACAATCTCTCTTCTTCTCCTCGGAAGAAAGCTCTTACCTCACTTTTGCGTATGGCATTAATCCATTCAGCTACAGTATTCTCAGCTTTAGTACTATAGTATCTCTTCATGTTGTTATCGCGCATTTCTTCGTAGTACCATGACTTAGCCTTAAACTCTATCCATTCACGCCACCGCTTAGAGCCAAAAGCCATTTGACTGATGAGAATACAGTAGTCACGGTGATCTTTAGTAATCTCCTTGGCTATCAGCTCAGTATCTATCAAATCGTTATCTTCTTGAGCAACTACCAAAATCACACCTATTTGATAAGGTTTTTTTGCCCCGCGGATTACATGTTCACGTCTATTCTTTAGTAGTTTTCCAGAGACGATCCGAATCGGATGCCTAAGTTTAGCTGCTCCCTGTAACATCAGCAGTTCCTCCAAACGAGCAGCAAACTCAGCATCCGGATTCTCTGAGCTAATCATCCTTTCCATTTTTAGACTATGCCAAGCTTTGTCCTGATATTGCTGCATTTTCTCTGAATCAATAGTTGCTGTTGGAATCATGTATTCGTAGTCATTACCGGACGATACACTTAGGATAATCTCTTTTGATACTAGTTTTTCAGTTATCTCTTCCACTCGGTTGTAAAGGGGTGTACCTAGGAACATTCGCTTAATAACTGAGCGTCTTGGGTTAAGTAATGTAGAGACACTTTGCGTTTGTCGTTGTAGAGCTATAAGTAGCATCGCGACTCTGAAAACCCGCAGTTCGTCAGGGTTCAAACGATCTTTAACTAGGCTGTAGTGATTCAGGACATCAGATATTTTCTCAACATCCTCAATCTTAGTCTTTTCAAAGAAATATAACCAGAGATAATCAGGAGTCAGCCAATACCAGTTATCGCTGGGATAATTCGTTATGAACCATTGGAACGAGCCTGTTTCCTTTTCCTTTAGAAACCGGAAAAAAGTGCGCTGGCTTGAACTATATAACGATGAAATATTAGCCAAAAGATAAGCTGAAATCGGATGAATAGGTGCGAGCGACTTGAGCTCCGCTCTTCTTACTTGTTCGCCAAGGAGGTCTATGTCCAGTGCAGCTACGTCTACCTGGCTCCAGAGAGAGTTCTGCTTTGCGTCCCAGTCATCACGAAGATCAGGATTTGCCTCAATCACGTTGGCAATGAGTCTGTACGCCGTAACAGGGTTCATTTCTAATCGACAACTGTGAAACCGATCCATCAATTTCTTGCGGGTATCATCATCAATGCGGCCGAACTGGCTTACAGCCCTGTGGGTAATCAGAAATAAATAGAAAGGCATGTCCGCTGTAGCTTGGGCTAACTCCTGTAACGGGGTTACCCCAACGTTGTTTGCGAAAAACTCAGTAAACTCATCCCAAATAAAAACAATACCCTGTAGGTTATTTGCACTAATGACTTCTCTTATCCACGCCTTCACATCCCCAGGTGAGTCGATTAAAGTTATGCCTTCCTCTTCCAACGCCTCCGCTACCTGTTCTCCCATTGCTACATCTCCGGCTTGCAGACGCTCTATAACTTCTGCAGGTGAGGCTGCTGTTCGAAAACGGCCCCGATGCTCCTTGAAAATGTTCTCCCAATTAAGTATCTCTCTACTGTCGTTTAGCTTGTTTACAAGTTGGTCCATGATACTAGAACTGAAGACGCTGGTATAGCCATAATCCCTTAACCGGTTCTTGATTGCTTGTTGTATCTCTATCATAAGACGACGAGCAGTCGTGATTTGCCCCGAAGAAGAGTGGTAAATAACTAGGTAAGGGTTTGTACTTCGTAGCGCTTTTAATCTTGGCCACAAAGGAGATAAAAGGTCATGCCTTAATACATAGTTTTCAATCTCTTCGATAGGATCTTCTAGTAAATGCTTAATCACAAAAGAAGCATATGTTTTTCCTGTTCCGTAGGCTCCCGTTAGCCACAGATTAAGCTTATCTTTGCTATGGCTTCTTTCTAAGGCAATAATTAATTTCTCTAACAGTTCTTTCATATGAGTGTGGGGAATAAAGGCTTTCCAGTTATCTTTCATATTCTTATCTGCTTCTTCCGAAAATACAGGGATAAAGTCCTCGCTCACAGTAAGATACTTGCTATATCGCCACACTACCACCCCTCCTTGTGCTCTCTAGAGAATACTATTGCACACTCGTTGAGGCAGAATTAATCTTGGTTTGCAAAAGCAAGCTCCCTCGAAATAAACTGCTTGCCGTACGAAAGTACTAACCAAGATCCAGTCTGATAGTTATTTCGGAAAAAGCCAGATACAAAGGCCATCTTTTCAAGTCTTGTTCTTACCGCGTGGTTTTGCCTCAACTTAGCTCAGACTAGACTCTTCTCGCTAATGGACTGTGTTTCTAAACGAGTTCTTTTGCTAAGTCTTATCCGTAAAAGTCATGTGCTCTAAACTAGGCATTGAAGTGAATCTATCTGAGATTTAGCACCTCTATAGCCTGACGTGTGTTATTAAGAAAGATATTGTCCAAATCTCGAACAATGTCTACTTTGATAAAGTCATGATGTTGAGCTGATAGGCCTTGGAGAATTCCCTTCAGCTTTTCCAGTGGTACTCCGAACAAAGCATATGGTCCTTCTTCTGCACCCTCATATAGCTCGCTGACAGTTAGATCATACTTGCCGGTTTTTTCGGCATAGCGATACAAGGAATATAAGATAGCAATCGAATCAGGAGCTTGCCAGCCCTCTTTATGCAGTCTGACATTGCGTTTGCCTAGAGATTCTTGTTTGCCTAGGCCTAACTCTTGTCCTAAAGGCGTTTCGGTAATTAATTGAAGCAATGCTGTTATTGCGTTTTTTCGGGATCTCTCGCTAAGGTGATAGCTATCTCCTAGCGCGTCTATGAATTCCGTTCTTAGCAATGCCGAACCCCAGGGAATACAAGTTACATGCCATTGTACTAGACCTGAGTTGCGTGCTAGATTAGTCCATATTATGGCCCACGTTAGGAGACTATCAGCTCCAAAGTCTGCTAGCACTCTAGTCAACTGCGTAATAGCAAACGATTTTCTGCCACCAGTAACCATATCGGCTTGCTTCAGCCATATAAGCATAGAATCCAGCTGTCGGTTTCCAAGATTGTTATTACTCAACCAGTCTTCTTGTAATCGAAGGAAATCAGCTACCCATGTTTTTCGCATTCCAAAAGTCTGGTAAGAGGATAAACTCATCGTGTGACCGGAACCCATGATTTGACCCCTTTCGCTGGTTGTAAGAGACTTAGCAGCAAGACATGCAGTCTTTCCTAAGTTGTGGCACGCAACGCAAGCGGTACACCTATCATTTATTCGGACTTGCAGCTTTGTATCTAAAGCTCCCATAGGGCACTCAACCTCGCAGCCTTGACAGTGACTGCAGTAGGCAGCTTTCATAGCTACAGCCCGAAATGCATTCAGGACGGAACGTTCTGCTTTGGCAAGACCGGATACTTCCACTACTATACTGCTATCAGTTCGCCTGATCACATACGGATAAACCATTCCGTCTCGCTCAATAAGGCCTTGACCCTCACCCAACAAGACTTGTCGTCCGAGAGTCTTCGCCCACATTTGCCAATCTTCACTAGGCTGACGTAAAGTGAAAATGATATCGTCCTTTCTGTGCTCTTCGAAGACTCTATTGCCTCCGTTTAGAAGGTATCTGCCCCCAGCCCGTCCCTTCCATGCGCCCTTTGATAAGTAGCTGTTCACACTTTGAGATCTGACTCCCGCGGCCAGAGCGTAGTTTTTTAATTCCTCGACAAAAGACTGAGCTTCATCAGCATACACAGCCATAGTAATCGAATCTCGCCAATCAGACGTCATGGGGCAAATGATACAGCCGACTCGAGTTATGCCGAAACGGTAAGCCTTGTTAAGCATTAACCTGCGACTAAAGAGATATAGAAACACCTCGCCGGCATTCCAATCAATAATGGGGCTTGCATTAGTCTGCGTTTTGTGTTTTCTGCTAAGAGTCACGGCTTTGTATGCGGAGCGATTAGGACTTTCCTCGCGACGTACACCGTCAAAAATCAGAGTGGTGACCGATGGTTTTCCCATCAACTTGCGCAATAACAGAAGTGTGGGAGCAGTCTTATGAACAGTGCAGCACCAGCGGTGAATACGGCTTGGAGGTCCCATTTCCCGCCAAGTAGTCTCAGCATTATTAAAGCTTCGTGCAGTGTAGAATCGCAAGTGAGACCAGTGGCGTTTTGCTACCTCGACTGCTTGGTAGGTATGGCTTATCTCCATACTTGTATCACTAAAAACAACTAGAAACTGACTTGGTTCCAGTGCTCTCTGTACCAAATCTAGGACTACAATCGAATCTTTACCACCTGAGAAAGCTACTGCGATGATGTCCGATTCACCTTGATACTGTGCGTATGTTTGACAGATAAAACTCAGAGAGTTCTGCACTATCCCTTGAAGCAATTGCTCATTTTTCAAGAGCATTGTGTTCATATCTATAGGTCTTATTCGTAACCCTGAATGATATATATTTAACTGAGGTTTGGTAAACAAATCTCCTCCTTTGGCTTCTGCAACTAACTCGCCTCGATAGTAGTACTTGCGACCGTTGGTTACCCATAGGAGAGGGTCTTCAACGCGAGGATATGTCCAGTAATCATCAAAACCCAATAAGTCTAACTCCTCAAAGAACACCGGTCTGATCTCGCTTCCTATACCACACCCCTTACTGTCCGATAGTAAAATACCGCCTGTGTTTGTGTCCCAATGAATAGCATACATTGCATCGACCTTCCTTTTTCGACACTCATCGCGGTTGTTTGACGGTAAGAAAGGATCAAACACAGAGAGTGCGGACAAAAACCTGATGCTGCCCTGAGGAAAACTACATTCGGTAACAATGTTGAACAAGCAGCTTTCATTCAGTTCGTTAGTTGTTTCCCGACGAACGAGATAACTGCTCATGAATTTCTTTCTCTGGGTAAAAATCGTTTAGGCTCTATGTATCATCGTGGTATCGGCTTTGGGTATGTTTGTTGATCTGCGGCTACCCGTTTGGTCGTTGGTGATGTCTTGTTTGCTTGCTTCGGTAGGTCAATACTTGGTGAGCTTTTCAGTAAAGTTGCTTCGTTCGGTAATCAATCAACAACTTCTAATAATTCTAGATCTCAAATCTGGTAAAGTCGCCGCGAACACCTTTAGTTATTCTTTGTAAGTTCACAACAAGTAATATGTTCGTAGTGTAGTAGCTGATATTAATAGTACTCTTTTTTAGTGCCGTTAGATATGCAAGACCGCGTTGCATTGTATTTTTTCGTAATCCCTATGTTTTTGTCCGCACTCTCTTCCGGAACTTAAGAAGTGTAGCACCCTGGATCCAGTTTTAGCAATTGATGGTAGAGTGTCTTAGCCGCCAGCTGGTTCCGGTAAAGATCAGCAAATGACTGTGGTGCACAAGCCTGTCAATGATTGCAGAAGTCATCTTCTCATCATAAAACACCCCATTCCACTTGCTAAACTCAAGGTTTGTGGTGATGATAACGCTCTTGGTCTCATAGCATTCTGAGATAACCTGGAATAATAGCTGTGTCCCTTCTCTTTCAAACGGGATGTATCCCCACTCATCGCAGATTAACAGATCGCATTTTCGGATTAACAGATCGCATTTTCGGATCTGTTTAAACAGCTTCGGGAGTTCCCCGGAAGCCTTAGCTGATACAAGTTGGTTTACCAGGGACGCTGTTCTGAAAAACTTAACCGGTTTTCCCCGGTTACATGCTTCTACCCCGATAGCAGTTGCCAAATGGGTCTTCCCTGTGCCTACCGGCCCAAAGAGAATTAGATTCTCTTTTTTCTCAATGAAACTGCCACTTTTGAGGTTTTCTATTGATAGAGACGTAGGTATCTGGACTTCGTCAAAAGAGTAATTGTCAAATGTCTTAATCACGTCAAAGTTAGCTGCCTTTAAGAGCCTCTTCTTCCGAGCTATTTCCCGGTTTTTTAATTCCTGTTCTAAGAGTTTCAAGAGGAATTCCTCATGGGTTTCAGCTTGGATGTCTTTATATCCCTCGTAGAAGCCTTTGCCAATCTTTAGCTTCTTGCAACAGGTTTCAATTAAGGTCTCCATTACCGCCCACCTCCCAGCAGCCTGTCGTAGACGGTAATGTCAGGACTATACCCCTTAAGTTCCGGAACTTTATCCGGAAGTGTAGCGTCAGCAATTTCAATGGGGTCCGAAGTTAATCGAGTATATATGGCCCAAAGGCTGTCATGATCATACACATTACTCTTAATCGCTTCGGAAAACGCATCTATAGCACGCTCCAGGCTGCCTTCCCGGGCTATTTTTGCCAGCAGCTTCAATGCCCGTTTCTTCTCAAAAAGTGAACACCTGTCAAAAAACTCCTGAATCGGTGATGGCAATTGGTTAAAGAATTCCGTGTACTTTAACGCCCTGGGCCTCCTTGCCATGAGCTCTAAATAGGGAGACCACTTCATAGATTCCTTTTGCTTACCGTAAAGCCTATCGTGGGCTACCACTTCTTCGTATTCTTGGTTTAGTATAATCACTCGACTCGCTGTAGCCTTTACCCAAACTTCTTGGCCTGCCAAAGCAGGCGAGGATGAATAAAGACAGTTTCCGAACCTTACTTTGCCGTATTTATCAGCTTTTGCAGGCTCAAGCTTATATATTTCAAAGGGTATATTAGGCAAGGGATTCATAGCTGCCCTATCCTTCTCGAAGAGTTCTGATATGGTTTTCCCCTTTTTGTAGTTCTTTCTTTGCATGTCTTCATCGCATCGTCTCAGCAGCTCTTTGTTAAACTCCTTAAGATCATTGAAACGAGGGATTGGTACCAGCATATTTCGCCTGTGGTATCCTACCTTGTTTTCTACATTGCCTTTCTCATGCGCACTTTCAGGATTACAAAAATTAGAGAAAAACCCATGGTGAAGCATAAACCGTTCAAACCCTTTGGTTAAGTCCCTATTGGAATCCTTGCCGATGGCTTTAACTATGGCAGACATATTATCAAACCAGATAAACGTAGCGACGCATCCCATGTGTTCAAAAATGGCCTTAAGGCCTTCCAAAAGGCATTCTTGGCTCTGTCCTTTGAACAGCTGAAGGTATCCGGCATTGCTATACGGTAGGGAAAGGTTAAGGTAGTACCCTTCGTATTTGATGCCCCTTTCGTAGAATTCCGCTTCTCCGAAATCAGCCTGGGCTTCTCCCGGCGGATGCTTAAGTGGTATGTACCCTTGATCCGGCATGGACATCTCCTGTCGACGCTTGGCAACGTACTTTCTTACAGCTCTATCTGAGACGTTAAATTCATCTCCGTAGATTTCTCTCAGCCTGTTATAGATTCTTTGAGCTGTATGCCGCTGTTTTGGCTTAGCGTTAAGATCGTCTTTTAGCCATTGATCAATCAATGGTTTGAACGGGTCGAGTTTCCCGGCGCGTTTTTGGGGAGGCTTCGGTTCATAATTAAAATCCTGTGTAGTTGCGTATTTCTTAACAGTTAAGAAATGATGGCCTGTTTCCTCAGCTACTTCCCTCATTGACTTCCCTTCATAATCATGCAGATACTTGATACGATATATTTGCTCCATTGCTAGCATCCTTTCTTCATACCCCCCTTAGCGTTGCACACTAAGAGGGTATTAGATTTCCAGGGTGCCGGCAATTGAGTCTCCATTTTGTGCTCTATTTTTTGAGTTCCGCGCCGATATGATTCCAGGATAGCGAGAACAATCCCTAAGATCCTGAGAGAACACAGTATTACGAACTTACCGATATACTTATGTAGTATGTCATGATTACTTCATAAGTCAATTAATTCGACCTTTATTCATAAAAGTCCTACCAAATGCCTAGATATACAGATATTTCCTGTGAAGGGCGGTTCTTCCGCTATGATGAGGTAAATAAGGTTATGTACCTGGACCCGGAAGTCGAACCGTTCCTGTCTCCGCAACTTGCAGTCCATGTAGAAGACACTCTGGAGTTCGCATTCCATCTGTCCGTTCATGTGATTCCGCGGTATCGCGGCGATGTGCCGGATCCACGAGGCGGCATCCGCCGCATCAAGAAGCCTCTGGTTCCTTATGCTGCGGAGGGGGAGGTTTAGCAGAGTGCCTTCCTAATTGTG
>Ga0208564_1002555_pt1 | contig 14292 bp, 12 predicted proteins | sample AD_UKC073_MetaG_FD_184439 | JGI IMG/M metagenome (GOLD analysis project Ga0208564, IMG submission 184439) | Active sludge microbial communities of municipal wastewater-treating anaerobic digesters from USA - AD_UKC073_MetaG (SPAdes) (version 2) | ecosystem: Engineered > Bioreactor > Anaerobic >... | reverse complement strand
GGATGAGCCGCATAACCGGTGGCTGCGGCGGCGTTCCCTAAACGCTTGACCCCTCTTCCTCGATTACCGGCGTTGACCACGTCCCCCTAGGTCGGCTCGTCTCCCTTTTGTCGCCCGAGCCACTGTGTGGCCTCCACTGCACCCATTGCCCATGCGAGGGCGAGGTTCCCCGGAACGTCCAGGGAGTCCGTGTCGCCTCTTGACCAGATCCGGTACTCACCGATCTCGTCTGCTTCCCACCCGTCGAGGGGACCGACTTGCCGCAGGTAGCGGAACCATTCCCGAAGGGTGGTTCGTTGGTCGTCGCTGAGCGTGCGCGCGGCCCTGAAGGTGTGCAGGGCGCCCTTGAGCCAAGATGCGATGTCGCTGTTGTAGACCCATTCAGACCCTGAGGTCCTCGAGTCCAGCCGGTAGTCCCCGTCTTCGTCGACTATCCATCCGGATAGGACGTCGTGGTGTACGAGAAGGTCTAGCAGCGGCCCAAGCTCTTCGGGATCCGCTCGAGGCGAGGCGTGGGCGCCGTCAGCCCTTGCGAGATTTACGCCATGCGCGACTCCGGTTGCCCAGGCGGATGTCTGGTCAGCCCACATCGCCCTTCGCTGTCCGTCACGCTGCACGATTACGTAGTCGTCGTCGTCGTCGAGGCCCCACTCCTGCAACATCCCTGCTTTAGCAAGGTTGTTGAGCGCGGTTGCGGTCAACTCTCGGTCCACCGGCCGTGTTGCTGCCGCTGCCTCTTGCACAGGTAGGCGGCCGACTTGGCCGTAAAGGACGCGTCAGCTTCGGCTTGAACATCTCCAAATCCTCAGCGCGATGCCTCATCGAGGGTGATGCTCGCGCCGCGCCAGCCCGTCAGAGGCCAGTGAAAGCGTGGCTGACCAACCACTGTTCGCCCCAGGCGACGGCCTGCTCGTAGTCGACCCTGTTTGTGCTGATGCTGTGGACCTTGTTCACGAGTTTGCCGCCATTGACGACGAACCCGCCTCGCTTGATCAGGGCCTCTTCGATCGCATGCGCTTCGGCGGACGACAGCCCGCTTGCCCCGTTGATCGGTTCCATCATGAAGCGGTCGCCGTGGTTAACCTGCCGTCTGGCGAAGTCCTTGGTAATCCCGGCGTAGATGACCGATCCGGTTGGCGATCGCCCGACGTACACGACGTGGTCTTTCAACTCACCCTTGAGCGCCAGGGGCGCCCACTTCTTGGCACCGAAGATCCTATATAGGACTTTCGATTTGGCCTCCGGCGGCAACGAGAGGCGCGTTTCGACAAACTCCCTGACTGCGTGAGAGGCGGGTCCCCCCAGCTTGGCGAACCTCTCCAGCGTCCTGACCGTCTTCGCGGAGTCGCCGTAACCCGGCACCAGACCGAAGGCGCTCAGCCCCGCAGCGGGGAAGTCGCCCTTCCATAGATCAGCGCCCAAGTCCCGAAGGTCACCATAGACAGCAGCACCGCTAGCCAGATGTCCTGCTAGGTAGGCAACCGACTGGATTTGTTCGTCTCGTATCCCGGCCCTCCGGGCGCATTCCACACAGTCGCCGAATGTCCCTCCCGCCACGGTCGCTGCGACAAACTCGCCGCGCGTGAGGGTGTAGGCCAGTGGGTCCGAGCCCCGGTCCCGCTCCTCCTTGTCGGTGTAGCTGTCGCCGTCAGGGTTCGCGCGCGTGGGGTCGGACCCGAAATCGAGCTCGAGGTTGTCCAATAGGCCGTCGGAGTCGGAGTCCCGGGACTGCGGATCCATATCAAGGAAGTACTCATCAGCGTCCCCGACCTGGTCCCCGTCGGTATCGGGCACCCGCGGGTTAGACAGTCCGAGGTAGCCAGTTGCAAAACCCGCGTGTGTGGTGACTGCACCGGCCTCCGCGCCGTCGGAGAGGCCGTCACCGTCGGTGTCGGGGTTGTTCGGGTCGGTCACGAAGACTCTGCCATTTTGGGTCGTCCAACCCGACGTCTCGACCAGGTCGAAGAGCCCGTCGGCGTCTGTGTCCCGAACTCCAGAGTCTCCGAGGCCCCCAGCGGTGAACACCAGGGCGCTCACCACGAGTGTGGCGACGACGACCGCCTGCGCCGACCTCCAGCGAGGCTTGCCAGGTGACGCTCGCGCGATCCCCACGTCTCGCTCCAAAATCGACTTGACATTGCGCCGGATCCGGCTGGATCAGGCTACGGGAAGGCCCTCGTTCGACGGCCAACGATGGAGTCTTTCGCTCGCGAATCACGTCCTTCTGTTGGCTCATGGTTGTGCACCCCGAACCGGGCGCCGTCGTGGCCATGGCACCCTACGTTCCTCATCTCCAGCCGCCTTGCGCCTGCGGTCAGCCGCCAGGACGTCAGGCTCTGCGACCCACTCAGCCAACCGGCCCCGGACTGCGTCCTATCGCCGCGAGACGCGCGAGAGCGTCTGGTGGCCTGTCGACGTGCGGGGAGCTGACTGGAGCGAGCCGGGCGTGGTCGCTAGTGTCGCGTCGGTGACCGGTCCTTTCTCGTCGGGGTTCGACTCTGTCCCCGGCCAGCGCGCTGAGTTCGGCGAGCTGGCCCGCCAGTCGGGCCGCATGCTCAACGAGCTGAGCTTTGCCCAGATCTCCGGGGCGGAGAACCTGCTCACCAAGGCGATGCGAGCGCTCGCCTTTGGGGATGCCGACCGCGCGGAGCAGTTGATCCAGCGTGCCGCACAGATGGCCTACGACACGCGTGAAGCGGGGTCCCCGGGCGTGCGGGCCGCGACCTTGCTGATCTACTCCCTCATCAGCGACCAGTTCGAGGCCTGCGAGGTCGATGACATGTCCTGGCTTGACGTTGCCATCGATGTGCATCCAAACCTGGACCAGACGGGTCGTGCCCAGGTGGCGTCGGTGGTTCACGGATTCGTCCTGCAAGGGGCTTTCTTCGACGTTTCCGCGGTCGAGAAGCGACGGATCCACCAGGCCTTCGGTGATGCCCCGCTCGAGCCTGAGCTGGGCGACGGGCCGACCTCGACGCTCGAGCAGCGGCACGACATCATCAGGTCCCTGGTCATGGCCGCCCTGGCACTGAGCAACGCCTACGCCGCAATCGCAGACGAACGGTAGACCAGAGCCTGAGCCGACGCCCGACCAGGGTCAGAGCGATCGAGCTCCCCATCGTTCGCGTCCTAGCGCCGCGTATCGATCGGCCCGATGTCGTTCGCCGTGGCCAATCGAGCGACTGATTGGCGCAGCTCGGGCTACTTTGACCCCTGCCGAACTGCCAGCTTGACGATGAGGAACAGACCCAGGGCCGATGCGACGAGGATGCCGAGCAGTACGGCCACTTCCGCAGCGTTGATCCCGAACATGCAAATCAATGTAGCGGCGGAGCACGGCACGAGCCAGTGCCCACCCCAGAGATGCACAGGGGGCCGGGATTGATCATGAGGCACCTGCCCCACTCCGCCGCCTTTGACGGCAGCCGCGTGGCACTGCGGCGCTGTGAGTGGCGCCGCCTTGATGAAGCTGTGGCGCGGAGTGGTAGGGACAAGGACACTGACCGTGGCACCACCTCGCGATGGACCCGGTCGTCGCGGGATGGCGCACCGTACGCGACCCAATGGCGGCAAGGCGAGGAGCGGATCGATGGCTCAGCAGCATTTCCACGAACTGGGCAAGGAGCCCTCGCCGTCCACTCGACAGGCGCGCGCGGCGGCGCGGTCGCGGCTGCCGTTCGACGACGAGCGCGACTTTGCTGAGGCTCGGCGCGGTTTCATCGCGGCGCCGGACTACCGCCGCATCATGGCCGAGGCTGGGCACGTCGCGTGGAACATCGGCAGCTACGACTTCCTGCTCGAGGGTGAGGACCTGGCGTCGATCCACCCGTCGCTGCAGCGGCAGGCGATCCTGAACATGGAGTACGGCCTGTTCGAGGTCGTCCCTGATCGCATCTACCAGGTCCGTGGTTTCGACCTGGCCAACATCTCCTTTGTCCGCTCCGATACCGGGTGGATCGTGTTCGACCCGCTGACGTGCAAGGAGACCGCGGCAGCCGCGCTCGCCCTGGTGAACGAGAAGCTCGGTGCCCGCCCGGTGGTCGCCGTGGTCTACTCCCATTCGCACGGGGACCACTTCGGTGGGGCGCACGGTGTTGTCGGAATAGCGGATGTGGCTAGCGGCAGGGTTCCCGTGATCGCGCCGGTGGGGTTCCTGGAGCACGCGGTGGCCGAGAACGTGTACGCCGGCAACGCGATGAACCGCCGGATGTTCTACCAGTACGGAGCCCTACTCGACCGGAGCCCGTTCGGTCACGTGGACCAGGCGATCGGCAAGGGAGTGGCAGCGGGGTCATCGGGCCTGATCCCACCGACCATCGAGATCGTCGCCGACATCGAGGAGCACACGGTCGACGGGGTGCGGATGGTGTTCCAGAACACCCCGGGCACCGAGGCACCGGCGGAGATGAACACCTGGTTTCCTGACCTCAAGGCGTTCTGGGCCGCGGAGAACATCGTCGCCACGGTGCACAACATCTACACGCTTCGCGGGGCGTTGGTGCGCGACGCCCTGGAGTGGTCGCGCCAGATCAACAAGGCGCTGTACCTGTTCGGGCACGAGGCCGAGGTCATGTTCGCGTCCCACTCGTGGCCGCGGTGGGGCAACGAACGGATCCGGGAGGTCATGCGCACCCAACGCGACGCCTACGCACACCTCAACAACGGCGTCATGCACCTGGCCAACCAGGGCGTGACCATCAACGAGATCCACCGCGTCTACCAGGTGCCCGAGTCGCTCCAACGCAACTGGGCCGCCCGCAGCTACCACGGCTCGGTGGAACACAACTCGCGCGCCGTGATCAACCGCTACCTCGGCTACTGGGACGGCAACCCCGCCACGCTGGTCCCGCTCGCCCCCAGGGAGTCAGCGCCGCTTTTCGTCGAGATGATGGGCGGCGCGCAGGCGATCACCGCTCGCGCCGAGCAGCTCATGGACGTCGGCGACTACCTGTTGGCCATCGAGATCCTCAACAAGCTGGTCTACGGCGAACCCGAGCACGTCACGGGCCGACGCCTACTCGCGGACGCCTTCGAGCAGGTGGGATACCAGCAGGAGAGCCCGAGTGTGCGCAACAGCTTCCTCGCCGCCGCCCTCGAACTGCGCTCCGGCATCCCGACCGGTGCCACGCCCAAGAGCACCGGCCCCGACCTCGTCCGAGCGTTGAGCACGCTGCAGTTCCTGGACTACCTCGGCATCCGATTGGACTCCTCACGCGCGGGTGACGCCGCCTTCGTCGTCAACCTGATCACCCCGGACACCGGCGAGACCTTCGTCGTCGAGCTGAGCAACGCGACCCTCACGAGCCTGCGGGGATTCCAGTCCTCAGCGCCGGACCTCACCCTCACCCTCGACCGCACCGACCTGGAGAACGCGATGATCGGCATCGCCCCCCTGCAACAGCAGGTCGCCCAAGGCACCGCCACCGTGCAGGGCGACCCGTCGGTGCTCACCGCGCTGGCGGGGATGCTGACCGAATTCGACCCGACCTACGCCATCATGCCCGGAACCATCCCGGGCGGTGCGCCAGTACCGGCCGACGCGTTCCAGTACCGCGACCTCGGCGACAGCAGCGGCGGCTGACCCGCGACCAGCAGAACCCTGTGCGCACGGCCAACAACAGACAGCCGCTCCCGCCTGACGGGAGCGTCATTGCGCCGCTTCAGGAGCGCGGCCCCAGGGCCTTTGGCGGAGAGTTTCGTGGTGGTCCCGGTTCTTTGAGTTCGATGAAGAACGCGACGCTGTCGGTTGTGCCGATGTTCTCCCCCGAATGCTCCTGCGCGTCGAGCCAGCGCACCGTGCCCGCCGGGATCGTCACGTCGACACTCTTGCCGTCGTGGTGGAGTCTGCGCTCAAAGGATGCGGCGGTGATCATCACGCTGTCCGGGTGCTCGTGCGGCTGGGTCCGGTCGCCTGGGTGATCGCTGTAGCGCAGGACCCTGACGCGGTCATTCTCGAAAACCACGGAGTAGAGCTCGGGATTGGTTGCCACGGGGTCTGCCACGGCTCCTCCATTCGATTCGAGGCGAGTGGACTGAGGCTTATCACCTCGCTGACGCCGCGGCAAGCCATGGACAAGTTGCTGCGTCATTCCGCCGCGTGCACGCATCACAAAGAGAGTGGGCTTGGTCCCAGACCAGCAACGCGGCGGTGCCCGCGGGGACGCACGTGCGGGCCCATAGCGCTGATCAGCCGGACGGTAGGCAGCCTCGTCTGGCTGACCATGTCAGCGTCGCGCTGTGGCTGGGGCGCGGCCTGAGTGATTGCTTATCGCGTCCAGTGGCGGGGGTCCAGCCGCTGCGTGTCTATGTCGGGGTGTTGGAGTAGCTCGACCAGCAGATCCGGGCTGCCGCCGATCCCGGTCCAGTCGTTGTCGACGTCAGTGGCGGCGAACCACGCGTGATCGGCCGGCCACATCAGGTTCGGAATTCTGGGCGGCGCGTCCTGCCATGCCGGGCCTCGTGCTCCCCACTGCCCGGCCTCCAGTAGCGGCCCACGGAACAGCAGGTAGTCCCTGTTCGGGATCCGCACACGCGGCCCCTGCACCACCTCAGCGGGGAACGCGGCCGGCACGCTCAACTGCGGACCCTGCCGCCACAGATCCCGCCAGCGCGGGCGCCGCGTCGTGTACAGCACAGCAACTGCGGACCCGCCATGCACGTGCCCGTAGCCGTCCCACAGTCCGAAGAAGCAGTCCTGCGAAGTGCTCGTGTGCCGCCCCAGCACCCGCAGCAGATTGGCCAACGCGATCCCGTCGGGGTGCTCCTCGCCCACCCCACCGTCATCGACCGGATGCGGCACACGCACGTAGCGGGAGAAACCGCTCGGCCCGATCGAGCACAACCGCTGCCAGTCCGAGTCGCCATCCACGAACCAGCGCGCGTGCCCCACCTCCGGCTCGAACTGCAGCGCCACGAGGATCAGCCTACGAGCACGGTCCCAGAAAGCCGGCCCGACGAACCAGCGTCACTGCGCCGCCAAACGGGCCCAGTGCGCGCGGGGCTGTCTTTCGATCCACGGGATCGCCCGAACGGCGACAACCCCTACAGGCCGAGGGCTGCTATCCGTAGATTCCGCGCCAAGATGAACTCCATCGAACTCTGCCGGAAGACCCGGTACTCCTCAACGTCGCGGGGGCGAGCGGTGCTACCGAAGTCCACGAAGGGTGTGAAGAAGCGGACGTTGGCGTAGTCATCGTCTACCAAGTCTTGGAGGAGGAAGAACTCGATGTACCCACGGAAGTCGTCGAAGAGTGCAAAGAAGTCCGCATGTCGCTCGATCGTTTCGCGCAGTGGGCTGGCACCACCTTCATAGAACCTGCGGATGCACTCCAGGGTGAGGTCCATGCGATCCGCGATCGTCCACTTGTTCATGCCGCGCGCCTGGTTGATCGTCCACTTGCCGTCGATCTTGTTGCCAGGGAACACCATCATCCCGCCGATGGTGTAGCCAAGGGCAAAGAACTCGTCGTTCTCCGCTTCGGACAGTTGCCCCGTAATGGGGTGCATCTCGGGCCAGCGAAGAAACGTCTGCATCACCGCGTCGCTCCCGAGCCAGAACTCGCCGAGGTCTGACCGGTGGTGCAGGTACGCACGGGGCGTGTGGTCGTCCAGGTCGAAGAGTGCACCACCGGGCAACGGCTTGCACCAGAGCAGTTGGTGGTATCGCCGCAGCGTCGGACTGTCAGAATCCGGGTCAGCCTTTGGGTAACCGGGCGTGTCGCTACGGAAGTCAAACGTCGTGTCGATCTGTCCCATCGCCTCAGTATGGACTCGCGCGCCCTGTGCGGTCCCCGTTTCACCGTCTCCAGCATGGGGCCTAATGGAGTCGCCGCCTGTGGTGCGCGGTATAGCGGTACCAGGCGTGCAACGGTCCTGCTCTGGCACGAGTTCATGAGACCTGTGAGGGGCGGCCCCAGGAGTCGACCCCACCCTGAGGTCGCAGACCACGGCCACTGGCCCTATGGGCGCGACAGGCGCTGGCGCCGGCGGCGCTCCCACGGGACGTGTGACTACTTCTCTGAAATTGTGATTCGAGGATCCCCGACTTTCCACTTGTCGCTGGGGTTCATCACGAAGCCATCGATGTACGTGAATCCGCCACTGACGCGGCTTGCCTCGAAAACGTACGCGACTGCCCTCGCAAGGGCCCTCGCGTCGGTGGCCTTGCCATCGAACTCGATTGCGATTCTCTTCATGAGACTGGTGTATCACTTGACGTGAAGCTCCGCGGGTGTCTCACCGGTGGCTGTGCGTCAATTCGCCACGTGAACGCCAGTCGGCGAGGACCGCGTGCTGGAGGCCACGCGAGATTGCCACCCGACTCGTGCCACTTGACGGATAGAGCTCGGCGCTGACGGCAAAGGTGCTGGTCAGGGCCTCGGTCGAGGTCGGGATGACACACCCCGGGGTCGGTAGGGTCGGGTTCGTGGTGTTCGTGCGGAAGTCCCCGGGTCGCACTGGGAGCACCAAGGTTCAAATCGCGGAGCGTCGCGCCGGCCGCGATGTCGTCCTTGAGCATGTAGGCACTGCCCGCAGCGAGGGCGAGTTGGCGGTGCTGATGGCTGAGGCCCGTCGACGACTGCGGCCCGGGCAGGAAGCGTTCGATCTGGACGGGGTGGGCCTGGAGCAGGAGGGCCTGCCGCAGCGGCCCGGAGTGATCACGGGCAAGCGGGCCGCGGTGCTGTGGCAAGTGCTCACGGCTGTGTACGCGCGGTTGGGGTTCGACACCATCGGTGATCCCGCGTTCGAGCAGCTGGTGCTGGCCAGGATCGTGGAGCCCACGAGCAAGGCGGACTCGCTGCGCGTGCTCGACGAGCTCGGGGTGGTGCACGGGTCGCTACGCACGATGTTCCGGTCCTTGGGCCGCGCCCAGGAGCGCGGCTACCGCGACACGGTCGCGTCCGCGTGCTTCGAGCACGCCTCCACCAGCGGGGATGTGTCGCTGTGCCTGTACGACGTGACCACGTTGTACTTCGAGGCCGAGCATGAGGACGAGCTGCGCAAGGTCGGCTACTCCAAGGAACGACGTGTGGACCCGCAGATCATTGTCGGGCTGCTGGTGGACCGGGCCGGTTTCCCGTTGGAGATCGGCTGCTGGGAGGGCAACAAGGCCGAGACCGCGACGATGCTCCCGATCATCCGCCAGTTCCAGGAGCGGCACAGCATTGAGGCCATGGTCGTGGTCGCCGATGCCGGGATGCTGTCCGCGGGCAACCTCAAGGACCTGCACGAGGCCGGGCTGCGGTTCATCGTCGGCTCGCGGGCCACGAAGGCCCCGGCTGACCTGGCCTCGCACTTTCGCTGGCACGGGGACGCGTTCACCGACGCTCAGGTCATCGACACCATCACCCCGCGGGTGTCCACCACCACCGCGCGCGGTGTCAATGACGAGAAGAAGCGGGCCGAGCCGGTGTGGGACCCGGGTGTGCACGAGCGGTCGTGGCGGGCGGTGTGGGCGTACTCGGCCAAGCGCGCTGCCAGGGACGCCAAGACGCTGACGTTGCAGGAGAACCGGGCCAAGGCCGTGATCGCCGGGGAGAAGGCTGCCCGCACCCCGAGGTTCGTGACCGTCAAGAACGGCTCACGCAGCCTGGATGAGACCTCGCTGGCGCGGGCGCGCCGCGTGGTCGGCCTCAAGGGATACGTCACCAACATCCCCGCGACGGTGATGCCCGCCGGTGAAGTCATCGCCAGCTACCACGAGCTGTGGCACGTCGAGGCGTCGTTCCGGATGAGCAAGAGCGACCTGCGAGCCCGCCCGATCTTCCACCACACCCGCGACGCGATCGAGGCCCACCTGACCATCGTGTTCGCCGCGTTGGCCGTCGCCCGCTACCTGCAAGACGCCACCGGGATGAGCATCAAGAAGATCGTCAACACCCTGCGACCGTTGCAGCAGATCCAAGTTCGCATCGCCGGCCACGAACACCTCGCCCAAGACCCGCTCACCCCCGCCGCGGAAACGATCCTCGACGCCCTCGACCTCAGCGCTCAGTGACACACCCCGGTGGCACGAGTCGGGGCGTGGGGCAGCCGCGCCAGCCCGGGCACGCGCCGGCTGTGGGCTTCTGGACCGGCGGGTGCAGGTCGCCTTCTGTCGTCGCTCGGTGGCCGCGGTGAAGGTGGGCAGCCAGGACGCGGCTACGGCAGCCGTTTGGTTGGCTGCGATCAGGTACTCGGCACGGCCGACCTCGAGGGCGCGCACGGCCGGGGTCAGCGGGACCGGCCGGTTCATAGTGAGGTCCTTGATGCCGACGTGCGGGGCGTCGCTGCCCGGGACGCCGTCACCGCGGGAGTTGGTGCTTCCAGCGACCGCGGCGGCGTTGACCGCCCGGGCGGGGAACGTCACCGCCGGGTCGGTGACAACATCGCGCACGACATGGGCCAGGTCGGTGGACGAGGACAGCACCGTCGCGAGGGTTCCGGCCACCGAGCTCAGGTTGACGCGGGATGCGATGACCTCAGGGGCGGCGGCGGTGGAGCCGTCGATGGTGATCTCCCGCAGGGCTGCACGGACCTCGGCGGCGGCCTGGGTCAGGACGGGAGAGTCAGGGCGCGCGGCATGCGAGGCGAACTGGGCCCAGGACCGGCCGCTGGCACCCCATGTCGCGCGGGCCAGGTCCAAGGGCTGGTCGAGTCGGGTGTCGTACTGGAAGGCGTCGATGGCGCCGGCATGGGCGGCTGCGGACAGGAGCACGGCCGTGTGGCCCAGCAGCAGCTCCTGGGTCCTGGCGACCAGGCGCAAGTGTCCTGCGGTGGGGTTGGCCATAATCGCGCGGTGGGCGTGCACGTCCCACGCTGCGACCGCGGTCGCAACCCGCGAACCATACGGCTCATGTCGGTGCTCACGAGCCAACGCCGCGGGAAAGGTACGCGAGACGTAGGCGCCTGTGACCCGCTCCACGGCATCCAGGCGGCTCAGGACGGACCGGGGGGTGCTGAGGCCCCCCGGGGCGGGGATCCTGCCCCACGGTGTCACGGTGGCTTCAACCGCGCGGGTGTGCGCCAACACAGCCAGGCGCATCCCGTGGGTGGTGATGTACAGCGTGTGTATGATCCGGGCGCGTGAGGCGTCGGCGTCCGCGTGGACCGCGGCGTTGCGGGCGGGGCCAGGTGCACGGTGGCGGTCGATCAGCTCGGCGGCCCGCGCGAAGCTGTCGGCGATGCTCCGCAAGCGCGGGTCGGTGGGGCCGGGACCGGGCCACCGGTGTGTTCGGCTGCCGCGGTGCAGGGCAGCAGTCATCGCAGCGACCCGGGCCATGGGGTCAGAGGCTGAGTGGGGTCCGGTCGCGCGCACCTGCGCTGCCACGGGTAGCAGCGACCACAGGGTGGCCGCGGTCTGTACCAACTCAGGCCACGTGCGCAGCATCGCGGCCGCGTCGAGGTCACCCACGTCCGGCAGAAGGTCCCGGGCGGTGTGGTCGGCGTCCAGCAGGATCTCACCCACGCTGCGGTGGTCGCGGCGGGTCATGCCGTAGCCCTGCCGATCAGGGCCCTCAGGTCGCCTTGCAGGGTCGCGGTCCCCGGCGGCAGGTCCTGGGCCGGGTGCCCGCGAAGCAGCTGCTCCGCGCTGCGCAGCAGGGCCACCGGGTCCCGCTCTGCCGGGGCGGCAATGTCGTCGACCGTGACGCTCGGGGGCAGCATCTGCAACGCCTGCGAGGTCAGCAGAGCCGTGCAGACCGCGAAGTCGCACTGGTCTGCGTCGTTACCGGGCAGGTCGACCGCGTGGACTTCTGCGGCGACCAGCGACCGGGCGACGCGCTGCATGATCAGCACGCCCTGCGCGTCGGCGGGTGGGGTGGTGGTGTTCACGGCCTCTCCTTCACTGTGGTTCTTCACGGTGCGCCTCCCGGCGGGCGGCACTGGCGGTCGCGGGGTCGACGTGTGGATGGCCGACGTCGGCCCCGCCGGATGTGGACGCGTCGCCGCCCCGGCCCGCCGGTGGCCCCATTGCGCCGTCGTGGGGGAGGGCTTCGGCGAGCCGTCGCAGCCGGGCGACCTCCCGGGTGGTGACTGCGCCGGCGCACCACTGCACCGCCTCGGCCGCGCCCACCGCCTCGTCGACGACCAGCGCCCGCAGCGCCTCGCCGGCCTGGCGCTCGTAGCGCCGCACCAGGTCGTCACGCTCCCGCAGCGCAGCCACCACCTGAACACCCAACGCGGCGCATCGCCGGTCGCGCTCCAGCCGGGCCCGCATCAGCGTCGCCTGCGCCTCCGCCGCGGCACGACGTGCCGCCTGCCGCGTGGCCTGCTTCCCCGGTGTCGACCCCATCACCGTGCTCCCTTCCGCTTGATCGCTCACCCCCCAAAGCCCTCCACCCCTCACTTGTGGACACGCAGCCCTCCCCCAGTTCGCCGGACGCCCTCGCCCAGCCCCGCGGACGCGCGCCGCCGAGCCAGCGCGAACCAGCGCCGCGACGGCCTCAGCACCAACGTCCCTGGCCCGAAAACGCGAATCTCATGGCCCACACACCTCATGCACCAGCGGTACTTGTCCCTACAACCATCTGTCCACAACGGATGCCGCTGAGGCTTTAGCCTCAATCCACCGATGGGCCTTGGTCTGTCGGGGTGATCTCGCGTGTGGGCTGAGGATCGTGTCGGGGCGTGGGTGATGGCCCGACCTGGCTGTCGGGGTGTTCCACGTCGGGGTTCCTCGGGTAGCGCCGCCTGCGGCTGGGTGGTCAGGACGAGGCGGTTGGGGGTGGGTCGGCGACGCGGTCGAACAGGTGGGTCCATGGCTGTTGCCACGGCCAGTGCTGGGGCAGGTGCAGCGTGATCCGTCGGGCCGAGGTCGCGACCCTGGCGGGGACGTGGATGAGTTTGCGGCGCACGGTGGCTGTGGTCGCCCTGACCAGCTCGGGCGCCTTGGTCAGGACGGCGGCGGCCCGGGTGAGGTTGAACGCGATGACCGCGAGCACGAGCCAGGCACTGTTGGCGGTGAACCGCCCGGAGGGCAGGTGCGCCAGCGCGGAGGCTTTGAGGTCGGCGTGGACCTGCTCGATGATCGCGTGGCCGCGGTGAGCCGCATCGGCGGCGACGGTGTCCAGCTGGTCGGCGGGGACGGTGGTGAAGAACGCGTGGAAGCGCCACAGGTCGAACAGGGTGCCCTGCCCGGCGGCCTGCTTCTTGGACGCGTGCACGTCGGGGATCCGGCGCACGACGAGCCGGCCGGGGACCCGGTCGGCCTTCTTCCTGCTGCTGAACGCGGTGTAGGGCACCTCGGCGACCTCGGCCTTGGACACCCAGGTGCCGGTGGCCTCGTCGAAGATCGCGTTCGGGTACTTGATCGTGGTCCACGCGTCCTGGCTGATGCTGGCGATCGCGGTCTTGACGGCCGGGTCCAGGCGCACGGTGACCGACACGGCCGCGCCGCCGGTGAGCGCGGCGTGGACGGCGTCGCGGCCGTAGTAGGCCGAGTCCATCCGCACCAGCACCGGGGCGTGCTCACCGAGCAGGCGGCGGGCCTGCTTCACGGCGTCGCCGACCAGTCGTTTCGCGCCGCGCGGTGACCCGCAGGCCCCCTTGCGCAGCCGTTGCGCCACGACCAGCGGCGCGCACCCGGGCGTGGTCAGCGTGGCGATCAGCGCGTTCAGGCCCCGGACCCGGGTGTAGCCGAACCCGGCGCCCTGCTTGGCGTGGCCGTGGACCTCGATGATCGTGTCGTCCACGTCGACGAACGCGAACCCACCCGCTGCCGCGGCGGTGGTGTCGCCCTCGCCGTCACCGTCGCCGTCGCCGGCCGGGCCCGGCACCGGTGCGGTCAACCCGACCAGCCGGGCCAGCGCGAGCAGGAACCGGGCGGCTACCGCGTCGAGCTGGCGCACGTGCCCGAAGGTGAACGCGCGCAGGAACGACCCCAGCGTCGACGGGGCGTACGCCTTGGTGAAGACCCGGCCCATCCCACCGTGCCGCAGCAACGCCATGTCGTCGATGGAGTCCGCGCCGGCGACCATGCCCGCCACCAGTGAGGCCACCTTCAACCCGGCGTTGGCGCCCTTGTCCGTGGGCACGCTCAGGTGCGCATCAGCCAGGTCGGCCAGCCCCGCCCGCTGCGCCAACCCCAGGACCGGGACCAGGCCCGCGGGCGACACCAGATTCGGGTCATCGAACGCCACCGACATCCGCGCGAAGGTGTGAGAGAGTCGCATCCCAGAGGTGCCCTTCCGGGTTGAGGTGTTGGAGCTGTCGCAAGTCCCAATCTCCCAGCACGGCAGGGCACTTCGCTGTTACGGCACGCTCACGCGACCAACTTCATCGGTGGATTGAGGCTTAACATCCCCGAAACCGAGC
>Ga0208564_1002541_pt1 | contig 14343 bp, 9 predicted proteins | sample AD_UKC073_MetaG_FD_184439 | JGI IMG/M metagenome (GOLD analysis project Ga0208564, IMG submission 184439) | Active sludge microbial communities of municipal wastewater-treating anaerobic digesters from USA - AD_UKC073_MetaG (SPAdes) (version 2) | ecosystem: Engineered > Bioreactor > Anaerobic >... | reverse complement strand
AGCCCGACGTTGGCGAGGAGCATGGGGTTGTCGCCGGTGATCTCTTGGAGGCGTTCCATGATCGCCAGTTCGAGGTCTCGTAGTTCGCGGTAGGCGACGATGATGAAGTTGCCGCACCCGCACGCGGGGTCCAAGAACCGGATGCGGCCGAGCCTGTCGCGGAGCTTGCGGAGCCGGTCGGCCTCGTACTTGCCCAAGGTCTGGATGTGTTCGAACTCGGCGCGGAGCTCGTCGAGGAAGAGGGGGTTGAGGGTCTTGAGGATGTTCTCCTCAGAGGTGTAGTGCTCCCCGAGTTGACGGCGCGTCTCGGCGTCGCGAACGGACTGGAACATGGATCCGAAGATGGCTGGGCTGATGCTGGCCCAGTCGCGATCGCACGCTTCGAGCACCGCGGTACGGAACTCCGCGTTCAGGACAGGCAAGACGACACGTTCGCTGAAGATGCGGCCGTTAACGTACCGGAACCCGTCCAGGCCAGACGGCGGTGTGATGCGCTGATCGTCGGGAGTGTCGAGGAAGGCGAACAGGTCGGTGAGCTGGGCGCCAATGTCGGAGCCGTCGGCGGCCGTGTGGTCACGGATAAAGGTGCTGAACAGGTCTGGCGCCCACATGTCGGTGTCGTCGCCGAACATGAGGAAGAGGACCCGGGCGAGAGTGACGGAGATCTCGTGGTCCCGCTCGGCTCGGGAGGTCGTCGCTGGGTAGGCCTTCTCCATGGCCGCGTACAGGCGGGCCATGAGCTTCGAGGCGTGCTTGGTCTCGTTCGTCGCTTCGACGTCAAAGGCCTGACGGACCTTGGCCAGGACGGCGTTGCTGTCCAGGATCACGTCGTGGGGTAGGCGGATCACGTCCAGCTTCACGGCAAACCGAGGGTCTGTGTCGCCGTTGCGGTACCGGTGTCGGCTCAGTCGGGTCGTGGTGGTCCTGCCGACTGCTCGGCGCACGGGCCAGCGCCACACCTGTTCGTCGTCGTCATGGAAGATCAGGATCCGGTCGGTGCTGCTCCTGGCCAGGTGCTGGTCGAGAGCGGCTTCAAGCTTGGAGTCGGGCTTCTCGTTGACGACCCAGACGCGCAGTCCCTTGTGCGAGGAGACGTTGGTGGCGGTGATCTGTCGGCCGTCGTGCTCGACGGTCACCGGAGGCTGGTCCGGCCGGGACCAGTTCAGGTCCTGGATGAACAGCCTCTGGTAGTCACGCTGTTCGGCGCGTTCGATCAGCGGGGTGGTCATGAGCTGGCAACTCCTAGCGAGCAGACGATCTTGATGGTGTCGGTGTCGGTGGCGCCGATGACGAGCCTGTCCTCGTCGTGCAGCTGGTTGATGAGGTCGGCCAGGTCGTCCAGGCTGTACTTGTTGCGTCGTGCTTGGCTCAGCCGCATGTTGGCGTACTCGGTCAGGGGCCGGGCATGCAGGGCGTCCAGGGCGGAGGAGGCCTTCTCCCCGAAGACGGTGCCGCCGAGACGCTGCCAGGCCCACTTGCGCACGCCCTTGAGGTTGCCGGCTGCGACCGTCTCGGTCTTCAGGGGTCCCTTGACCAGGGCGGTCTCCCGGTCGAAGTGGTCGGGGCGGAGGGGGGCTGTGGGTGTCGTGGGTTCGGCGCGGAAGATTCGCAGGGCCTCCAGCGGAGTGAGGATCCGCTCCTGGACGCCGTGGTCGGTGATGGTGGCGGTGGCGAAGGCGTCGACGCCGGAGCCGGTGGAGATGTAGCAGGTCACCCCGCCGTGGCTCTCGTCCATGTACTGGTCGCGGGTGGAGTGGATCATGTCCTGCAGGCGGAGCACCCTGGCGGTGATCTGGGGGTGCTTGTCCTGGGCGTTGGACCACACCAGCCAGGCTTCGCTGACGGAGTCGACCTCCGCCTCGTCGTCGCTGTCGTCCTCGCTCACCTTGCCCTTGTAGAGGTCGTCGAGGATCTTGATCTCCTTGTCGCCGCCGAAGAACTTCTCGTCCGACCCGAACGCTTCGGCCGCGGCTCCGAGTCGGTGCTTGATGCGCTGGCGGAGCTGGATCTGCTCCTCGATGTTCTCGTGCGTGATCAGGTAGAGGTTGACGGTGTCGGACTTCTGGCCGATGCGGTCGACGCGGCCGGCGCGCTGGATGATCCGGATGATGGCCCAGGGCAGGTCGTAGTTCACGATGATGTGGCTGTCCTGCAGGTTCTGGCCCTCGGAGAGCACGTCGGTAGCGACGAGCACGTCGACGGGGCGATCGATATCGACCGGGATGCTCGGGTCTTCTGAGGGGAGCCGGTTGGAGTTCGGGGAGAACCGGCGGGCGATCTCGGCGGGGTTGTCGATGTCGCCGGTCGCCAGGGCGACGTTGGCGATCCCCGCGTCGGTGAGCGCAGCAGCCACATAGTCGGCGGTGTCGCTGTACTCGGTGAAGACCAGGACCTTCTCCCCGGGATGGTCGTTGGTGAGCAGGTCGACCAGGGCGTTGATCTTGGAGTCCCGGGTGGAGTCCCAGTCCCCGAACCGTTCCAGCAGCCACGTGATCGTCTCGGTGTCCTTGACCAGGTCGCGGCGAAGGGTGGGTTTGAAGACGGTGGTGTTGACCCACTTCGTCTTTGGCGGCAGGGACTCGGCGAGGCTCTTGTAGCGGGTATCGACGCTGCCGTGCAGGCTGCCATCGGTCTCGATGTCCTCGTCGGTGACGTTGATCTGCTTGTCGGTGAACGAGCCCAGCGGGATAGGCAGCTTGTGGTCGATCGCGTGGATGAACAGCTCGTTGCGGGCTCGTTGGCGTTGCAGCGACAGGATGAACGAGTGTCCGGATGAGGACAGGCGCTTGAACAGTCCGATCCTCACGAAGCCGCTGACGTTGCCCCGGCCCGAGCGGATGTCATCCAGGTTCTTGGTGTCCTCGGCCGTGTGCGGGGCCTTGGGATTGTCGTAGTCGGCGAGCCGGTACCGAGGCAGGAGCAGGTCGCGGACGGCGTCCAGCGTGGTCTCGTCCTCCATCAGGGCGGCTGGATCGTCCGCGGCGAACTGGTGGCTGACCGGGGTGGACACGCGGGTGGGGAAGTGGAACTTCTGGCCGTTGGCGAACTGCAGGTACTCCCGTTCGATCGGTGTCCCGTCCGGGCCGGCGACGAGCTCCTTCTTTGCGGTGCGCTTGATGAAGGAGCGGGTCCGGCGGACGAGGTGGTCGCTCATCAGCCTTTTCCAGTCCTCCGGTTCCTCGGACTTGCGAAACGCGGTGAGGGTGTTGATCTTTCCGTCGACCTTGGCCATCAGGTTGGGGTCGGTGTGCAGCGCTTTGGTGGGGACGATGCCCAGGTCCTCGTCCTCGTCGATGTACAGGCCGATCTGGTTCGCGACGTCGGTGAACGCCAGGTTGTACGGGGTCGCGGTGAGCAGCAGGACCTTGGAGCTGTTGGTCCGGATGTACTGGTGGATCGCGTCGTAGGCGATGGTGGAGTTGTTGCGGAGGTTGTGCGACTCGTCGCAGATGACGAGGTTGAACCGCTTCTCCTCAGGCAAGCGACGGTCAACCATCGAGTATGGGATCACCCGGCCGTTGATGTCGTACTCCTCGAGGTGTTTCTCCCACATCGGCTGGAGGTTCTTCGGACACAGGACGAGGGTGGAGTAGTCCTCGGCGGCCTGCAGCATCAGCGCAGTCGCGACAGCGGTGAGCGTCTTGCCCAGACCGACGACGTCGCCGAGCATGGTGCCCCCGCGGCGCACGATCCGTCTCGACAGGGTCCGTACGGCGCTCTCCTGGTAGTCCAGCAGCAGGTCGCTCATCGACTTCGGCAGCACGTACCCCATCCCGTCGCGGGCGTCCTGGGACAGGGAGTGGCAGACCTTCAAGTAAACCTCGAAAGGAGTGGGCTGGTCCTCGTCCGCCCACGAGTTCGCGATCAGGTCGATGATCTCGGCGGTGATATCCAGGGAGAACCGGTCCTCCCAGCGCTCCTCGAACCAGGCCGCCAGCTTCGCCGTCGCGTCGGAGTCCTGCACGTCGATGTTCAACTCCAGGTTCCGGTTGAGCCCGGCGCCCGTGAGGTTGGAGGAGCCGACGTACCCCCAGCGAGATCCGTGCTTCTTAGCCGGCGCGTGGAAGATGTACGTCTTGCCATGCAGGGGCTTCTCGGTGAACACCTTCATCGCCACTGTCCCCTGCTCCAGCTGACGCTTCAACGTCTGCAGGGTGTTCTGTCCCTCCTGGGTGGCCAAGCCCCGCATCAGCTGGGTGCGCAGATGTGCGACCAGCTGGTCACGGCGGGCCAGCGCCCGTTCCCTGTCGTGGATGTCGGACCCGTACGCAGGGGGCTGCACGTCGTCCTGGAGCATGTCGAGGAGCTGCTGGGAGTCCGCGGGGGCAACCATGCCGACCAGGACCCTGGCGGTCGGGCGACCTCCCTCGATATTGCTCTTTTCGTCCAGAGCGTCGGCGAGGTTCGACCATCCGCGAAGGTCGATGTACCCGGTCGCCACGTCCACACTGTCGAACTCGTCCAGGGAGTCCCGTAGCGCGGGTCCGAGGCGGGTCGGGTCGGTCAGGTTGTCGAAGATGTTGGGCACTAGGGGTTCCCCTCGGTCGGCGGGTCGGTCTGGTCATGAACTGGGCGTAGCCGGGGCGGGTCATCCTCGGCTGGTCTCGCCACGCTGCGGGTGGCCTCGAGCGCCTCAACTGCGATGTGCCGCTCGAGCATCGCGATGGTCGAACTGGTTGCCCGCAGTTGTTCTCGCAGGCGGCGGTTCTCCGCGGTCAGGGCTTCGACGCGCTCCTTGAGCACCCTGACAGGTTCGGGGTCGGTGCCGTGCGCGGCGATCCGGTCGCGGAACTCGGCCTGCAGGTCCTGGTGCCGGTGGGTGAGAATCCACCGTTTGACACCGGCTTCCTCGGCCAGGGACTTGATGGTCAGCTTGCCGTCAGAGCGGACCGGCTGACCCTCCAGCAGCCTGGTCATCGCCTCCCGGACGGCCCGGCGTTCTGGTCCGTGCTCGCTCATGGCTGCCCACCGTCTTCGTGTTCGTCGCGGTGGTCCGTGACGATGGCTTCTCGCCGGTCGATCTGGGCGCGGATCCGGTGCCGCAACGGTTCGGGCGTCATAGGCGCATCGTGCTCCTCCTGCAGCACGGCCAGCTCTTCCCGGAGCGCAGTGATGTGCTCCTCGGTGCGGGCGAGGTTAGCGCACCGGTGGTCGCAGGCGGTCAGGTCTGGGGTGGCTGCCGCGCGCGCGGTGGTGTCCCGGCGGCACAAGGCTTTCCGTGGATCGAAGCAGCAGGCGAGGGTCTGGCCAGGTGCGTCGTAAACTCGCATGGCCGGGTTGGACATGAGGGCAGCCGCCTGCTTGGTGGTGAGGGCGAGGCCCTGGAAGCGGTCGCGGTACTCACCGGCGGCGGCCCGGTATCGGGCGGCAGCGGGACCACTGACGTGCGGGTGAGCCTGAAGGTGCTCGGCGGCCCTGTGCAGGGTATCGCTGAGGGCGAAGGCCTCTTCCATCGGGAACAGGTCCCGCAGGCCGGTCGAGACCCTGCCTCCGTACCCGTCGGTGGTGGCCGCGTGCAGGTGCCCGTACTGGACGCCGAGGGCGACCCGACCGCCGGGACGGCGGTAGATGAACCAGGCCAGGGTGCGGCGTAGTCGTCGCAGGTTGATCGGTCCGTCAGGGTCCTCCGGGACGACGTCCTGGGGACGCTCCAGGTCGCTGGCGCGCTGGTTGCACCAGCTGACGAGGTGCTTGATCGCCTCGTGCACCCGTCTTGACGGAGGCCCGCCAGGATCGAGCTCGGTCCCGGTCACCCGGGCCTTGAAGAGGGTGTCGCTGAACAGCAGATCACCGTCGTGCAGATCCTCCATCACGGCGATCGCATCGGCGACAGGCTTGATCGCGACCCAGGGGTGTTCCCGGTCGACCCCCTCGGGAAGACTCCGGCCAGCGGCGACAGCTGCCTTGTAGGTGCGGCCTCTGATCTCGTAACCGGTTGCAGCTGCGCCGGGGGTGCTGGCAGTGGGTGTGCAGCAGCCGCGACGCAGGCCCAGGACCTCATCAGCTCGCATCCCGGTCAGGTAGGCCACGGTGATCAGGCACGCGGTGCTGACTACTCGCCGATGGGCATCGACCTGGTCCGGGCCGAGTTCACCGCTCCACGGCAGGGACGCTCGACCGGCCGGTCCGGGAAGGGTGGCACGCGGGCTCAGGCTGAGCCGGTGAAGAAGTCGTGGTGCCTCCTGGACCAGTCGCAGGCACCACACGAGCAGCGCTGACATGGTGGCCGGATGCACCGGGACCGACTTGTTCTCCGCGGTCCATTCGCTCTTGCCGATCACCTGCTCCATGCCCTCGCGTTCCCAGAACGGTTGCCTCAACCGGGCGCTGGGGCGCATGTAGGGGCTGAGCAGCCACAGCCGGCTGAGCACGAACAGGCGTCGGGACTTGGGGTTCTGCCCGACCGGTGCTGTGGCGACCTGGGCGGCGTACTCGCGCAGGTCGTCCTCGTCGAGATGGGCCAGCTGGGGTGTGCCGCGGGTCGCCAGCCAGTCCAGGAACGGTTGCAGGTCGGCCCGCATCGTCTTCAGCGTCGAGGGTGCCAGCCGGCGGCGGACGCTGGCTGGACGGTCCAGCTGGTCCAACGGGGTGTCCTGGGTCAGGGTCAGGTAGAAGAAGTGCTTGATGTCGTCCCGGACGCCGGCCGGACAGCGCTCGAAGTCCAGGCGGATCCACCGGGTGGTCGGTCGCGGGCACAACGGGCTCAGGTCCCAGACCTCATCCCCGAAGACCGAGCCGTCGGGAGCGACCGTGGCCTTGTCCGACGGAAGCGCCGCTCCAGGCCGGATCGGGAACCCGCCCAGGTGGTCCGGGGCCGCTGCTGTCGTCATGCGTCCAGGTCCCGTCGCAGGAGCCGTTCGACCACTGCCAGGTCGCCATCCGTGGCCTCGTCGCGGGCGGTGGCCCGCTCGCCCGGGGTGGTGCTGGACTCGAGCAGGTGCTCCAGCCGGTCCCGGTGTGCCCGGTAGCGGGCATCGAAGCGGGCAGGGTCGACCGATGCGAGGTTGTCCAACGCCTCATCCAGCAGGACCAGGCGGGGCAGGTGCGCGGGCGTGGCGACGGCGTTCGGGCAGGCCAGGCACATCAGGAAGGAGGCCGTGCAGGGATCTCCGTCCGGGCTGAACGGGCTGTGGGTGAAGTCCAGGCACGCGGTCGCCGCGGTGTCCAGCTGGCCGGAGCGGACGGCGCGTGCCGTCGTTGCCGGCAGGCCCAGGTCCTGCACCGGCGCGTAGCGGAGCCGCACCGTCTCTGTGGCGTGCTCGACGGCTTCGGCCTGGCCCTCCAGGACCACGTCCTGGTGCAGGTGAGCGGTCAGGGCGTCCGGGCGGCGGTAGACGTCCTCGCTGACCGCGGCAGAGTTCTGGCTGGACTTGCGGTTGATGACCTGCTCGGACAGGCGCAGTCGGCCGAAGTGCAGGTGCAACAGTTCTTCGTCGTCGGCACGCAGGTCGGCGACCTGGTCCCAACGGCGAACCGCGCCGCCGTTGGTGAACCCGTCTGTCACGAACAACGTGGTGGGGTGGTCGGTGACCCCGCTGGAGGTACCGGCGATCAGCAGCCGGTCCGTGGCGTGCCCCAGGTGCTCCAGGCACTCCCGGGCCGGTGCGGTGATCGTCAGGGCGGTGCGCAAGGTTCGGGCGTGGGGCCCGGAGAAGGAGTTGGTGAAGTACCTGCGGTGCCCCCGCCTCGGCTTGTCCAGGTGCGTCACCAGCACCTCGTCCCGTCCGGGTACGGAGGCCAGGTCGGGGACGACCACCGACTCCAGGGTCGACAGGTTGTACCCGCGGTCGCAGACCAGTGCTGCCATGACCGACAGCAGCTCGATCCTGGTCGGGAAGAGGGCGTAGGTGGGGTGCAGGTCCCCGGTACCAAGGACGTCGGCGGCCTGCCGGGCAGCCTCGTGCGCGCCGCGCCCGAACCGCAGCCGCCCATCCTGCACGAGCCGTTCGAGAAGCGCACCCCTGGACAGGTTGGTCCCGTCATAGGGAACACAGGGCCCGTCGTCGAGCCCACCGTCACGGTGGCGCTCGAGCGCGGCGACGTTCGCCGAGATCCGCGCCTCGCACGCCCGGACCAGCTCGCCAGCACGGCGGCGGATGGCCTCGAACTCGGCGACCGAGTAGGAGTCGTACAGCCTCTTACGTGGTTTGTGGGTCCGCTGGGCGAGGGCGCGCCTGGTCAAGGCACTGACCTCAGGGGCCTCCTTGAGCAAGACCCTCATGATGTTCACCTGACCAGGCCACCGGTTCCGGGACTCCCGGTCGCCCCGCCAGGTCCACCAGTGCTCGGGACCGAAGTCGCTCAACGTGGTGATGCTGATCCCCAGCCGCTCCAGGCTGCGTAAGAACGCCACCGACGTGCGGTGCGCGGTGCCCATCGTCGCGGCCGAACGCCACCTGCCGTCCGGCCCGCTGGCCGCGACGAATGCGCCGACCAGTTGCTGGCGCACCTGCCCGTGAGCCGGGGCCTGAGTGAAATCGAACGGGCCGGCCTCCTGCCCGTCCGTGCCGATGACCGACACCACCAGCCCAGTCGGATCCAGCCGGTCGGGGCGGCGGTAACCCGCTGCTGGCATCGACACCGGCGTCACCGTCCACCACCGCCGTCGTTGACCAGGCCGGTGGCGGCCAAGTGCCGCTGCACGAAGTCGGTGAACTCATGCTCGCTTCCCGTGGAGTCCTCGGCGTTGAGGAACAGGTCGACCTGCAGACCCGAGACCGGCTCCAGGTAGATGTCCCGGGTCGTCTGAGGGTTCGTGTGCCCCAGCAAGGTCTGGACCAGGGTCCACGGGTCGCCGAACAACATCCGGTAGTCCCTGCGCTCCTCCGGCGTCAGGCCCATCCGTCGGTCGAACGCGTGCAGCAACGTGACCAGCATCCGCAGCGCGAACGAGTGGCGCAGCATGTGCGGGTAGCAGGAGACCGGGACGCCCAGTCGGGCGCACCGCCGGTTGGCGGTCGAGAAGACCGCCTCCCAGGACTCGTACCGCATCGGCAGCCCTGAGTCGCCCAGGAACAGCGTGGCCGGTGCGAGGCCTGCCTCCTCCTGGACGAACAGACGGGCGCGGTCGCGCCAGCCGAGCTGGTCCAGGGTGGTCGTCCGCACCTGTCCGTCCCCGTCCCGGACCCGGAGGCCCGAACGGTCCTGGCCTACCACGACCTGACGGCCTGGTAGGTCCTCGTAGCGACCCTCACGTCGCGCCCGAGACACCGCTTCAGCCCGGGTGGAGAGCACATAGGCCTCCAGCTGCCGACGCGCGGAGGCCGCCATCCAGAAGTCCCGGCCCCGTCCCTTGGCGACGCCAGCACCCACCCGTGCCCGCAGGAACTGGCCCGGGCTGTCGACGGCGGGCAGCTCCTGCACCAACAACGTGCCGGCCTCCCTCAGCCGCAACCCGCTGGACCAGAGCAGGTTGGCGAAGGCCAGGTTGCGTCCATCATTGCGCCCACGCCAGGAGCGGTCGGCCGAGCCATCGGGCAGCCGGCCGGCAAGACCCACCTCCCGCCACTGCCGGTACGCCCCCGGTGTCAGCCACTTCACCCGGACAGGCCGAGCATCGCGGGGCCGCAACGAACGCGAGCCTGCCCCCCCGGCAGAAACGACTTCATCGACGGCCGGGTCACTGGCGATCACGCCACGCTTGTGCTGCCAGGCGAAGAACTTCTTGTACGCCGCAAGCTCACGACTGAACTTCGCCCCGGAGACCCGGTGCTCGTTGTCCGGATCGCGCCTACGCCAATACTCGAAGTCGAGCAGATCCGACGGTGTCGCCTCCCTCCACGGCCTTCCCTGCGACTCCAGAAAACTCAGGAAGAGACGCAGATCCTTGGCGTAGGACAACTGGGTCTGCTCGGAAAGCAACTTGTAGCTCGCCGACGCGAAGAAGGCCAGCACGTCGACGTCGGGCGCGCCGTCCGGTCGGAGCAGGAAGGGTTGCCCCGGACCCAAACCTGCTGATCGCTCCCTCACGACGAGCTCAGCCATCCCCGAAGTGCCCACCCCGTGTCCCTCAAGCAGCGAGCGACCCAGCCTCCACATCACCGGGGTCGGGCTCGACATGGCCACACACTACCCCGCAACACACCCACTTTCGGGGGAACGGCGGATCGATATAGATGCAGTCAACCTGTTTCTGGTACAGGTAGCGCAAGAGCTGGAGAGCATGGAAGTTCTCACCGTTGATAACCGAGTGAAAAGGTCGCGAGCCAGGCGCCCTCTCAAGTCGTCCTCGGGGCTTCAATGCGGGGAAAGCAGGCTCGCCAAACTTCCTAATTACAACAAGATCCTTCGGATGAGTATTCGTTTCCTCGCCGCTCGCATCGCGGAGATATGCTGTGCGGGTATTGGCGGTTACCACCGTGAGCTCCGCACCCTCTTGGCCGGCGTTCCGGAACATGACCGTGTCTCCAGGCTTTGGCGAAACGCCGTAGAGGCGGATGGATTCCGGCAGGTGGCGCTCGAACACCAAGCCGAACCGCAGCTGCCTTCTCAGTCCATCGACCGACGCGGTGAGCTGCGACCTGAGCCCGTCGTCCTCGATCTGCCCAAGAAGCTCATCAATCTCAGCCACGCCGCTGTCCTGTCTCCGCCCCGAAGCATTGCTCGTGTCACCCTACCCGGGACTACCCACAGCCCCCATGCACGACCTGACAACAGCAGCGGCCGAAGGTGGATTGAGCGTTGCTGCCGCTCATGGCCCGCTGGGTCGCAACGGGTCCAACCGAGCCACCCGAGGGAGGCCTCCCAACTGTTGTGGATAGACCTCAAGCAGCAGCAGGTAGTTGAGGGGCCTGCAGACCGCGGAGCTCCCCCTCAAGTGCCGCAACCGGCCCACCCCGTGCGAAGCCCACGAACGGTTCCCTGAACAGCGACGTTGCTTCGTCGGCTTGACTCTGCCCCCAAGGCGTAACTCAATTTGGCGCGGTAGGGGCGACGAGGGCGGTGAGGGGGCCAGCACCGGCGTTGACGATCTCCCAGCGATAGCCGTCCGGATCGGCCGCGTAGCCGGAGTAGCCACCCCACTCGCGGCGCGTGGCCAGCTCGACGATCTGGCCTCCGGCACGTTCCATCTCGTCCAAGATCGCGTCGACCTCGGCATCGCTGGAGACGTTGTGCGCCAACGTGATCGGCGCGATCCCGGTGCCCAGATTGCTCGGCCCAACCTCAGCGGCGAAGGAGTCGCTTGCCCACAGGCTGAGGAGCAGATGCTCGCCCACGCGCAGCATGAGGACGTCATCGACGTCGAGAAATGCCTCCCAGCCGAGGCCGTCGACGTAGAAGCGACGCGAGGCGGCGAGGTCTCGGACGGCGAGCGTGATGAGGCTGATGCGTTGCTCCATGCCTCGATCCTGCCCGGCCCACCCCGCCGCGGACTACTCCGGCCCAACCACCAACGGCGCCAACTCGGCCCGGACAACAGCGCCATAGAACGCCACCCCCGCCGCCAACACGTCATCGTTGGCGTCGTACGACCGGCTGTGCAGCGGCGTCCCACCCTCGCCCTCAACCGTCCCGTTGCCGATGAACGAGAAGCACGCCGGGGCGTGCCGCGCAAAGACCCCGAAGTCCTCGCTCGGCATGATCGGCGCGCACTCGGCATCGACGCGCTCGGCGCCGAGCGCCGTCACGGCCGCCTCACCGGCCACCCGCGCGCAGCGCTCGTCGTTGATCGTCGGCGCGAACTCGTGGCTGTAGGTCACCGTGCACATCGCCCCATGCGCCGCTGCAATGCCCTCACTCAACTCTCGGATCCGACGCTCGAGCAGCCGCTGCACCTCAGGGTCGAAGCTGCGAGTGTCGCCGGTGATCCGGACCTGCCCAGGGATGGCGTTGCGGACTCCGTCGGTGTGAAACTCGGTGCAGGACAAGACCGCTGGCTTGAGCGGATCGACATTGCGAGCGACCACGGTCTGCAGCGCCAGCACAATCTCCGCCCCCACGACGAGCGGGTCGATGACCAGGTGCGGGCTCGCCGCGTGGCCACCGCGCCCGACAACGACGATCTCGAAGTTGTCCTCGCTTGCCATGATCGCCCCGGCGCGGGTGTGGAGGTGACCGGGCGGCATACCGGGCAGGTTGTGCAGCCCGTAGAGCGCGTCGACGGGGAACCGCTCGAAAACCCCGTCGTCAACCATCGCCTGCGCGCCGCGCCCGGGCTCCTCCGCCGGCTGGAAGAAGACGCGCAGCGTGCCGTCCCACCCCCCGTTCGAGGCGAGCTCGGCCGCCGCGCCGAGGACCATCGCCATGTGCCCGTCATGGCCGCACGCGTGCATCCGCCCCGCATGCCGCGAGCCGTGCGCGCGCCCAGGCATCTCGTCGATCGGCAGCGCATCCAGCTCGGCCCGCAGACCGACGGCGCGCCCCGCCTCGCCCCGCGTGAGGGACCCGAGGACCCCGGTCCCGCCGATGCCGCGGGCGACCGCGAAGCCGAGCTCCTCCAGCACGGCCGCGACATAGGCGGCGGTCGCGTGCTCCTCGAACGCCGTCTCCGGTATGCCGTGCAACTCCCGTCGCCAGCGGCGCACCCGCGTGTCCAGGTCCTCGGTCATGCCGGCATTCCTTCGGTGCTGAGGAGCACCACGACGGCGTCGTCGGGCAACTCGAGGTCGGCCCGGCGGTCCGGGTGGTGGAGGGCGGCGCGGACGCCGGCGAGGGGAGCGGCGCCACACGGCCCGGACGACACGCCCAGCGCGACCAGGTCGGCCGATGCGGCGAGCGCGGCCTCGTCGGTGACGACGACGGCAGCGTCGCAGCCCGCCGCGAGCACCGGCCACGCGAGGCTCGAGATGGTGCCGCAGTTGAGACCGGCCATGACCGTCGCGCCGGTGGGGGCCGTCGACGGGCGCCCGGTCGCGAGGCTGGTGATGACGCACGCGGCGGTGTCCGGCTCGACGGTGAGGACCCGCGCCGGCCCACGCGCTGCATCCCGATCCACGCCGCCCCGGCCCGGGTCCGCGCGCCGGTAGTGCGCGACCACGGCCTGCGCGAGCGAGCCGACGCCGACCGGCACCGCCACGAGGTCGGGAGCCCGCCCGAGTTGCTCGTCCACCTCGGCGAGCATCGTGTCGTAGCCCTCGACGATCCAGCCGGGCACCTCCTCATACCCGGGCCAGGCCGTATCCTGCACCAGCGCCCGCCCCGGCTCAGCCCCGGCGTGCTCGGCCGCGGCCCGGACGGCGTCGTCGTAGTCGCCATCGACCCTAATGACCGTCGCGCCTTCGCCCGCGATGTGCGCCGCGGTCTCGAGCAACATCACCGCCGGCACGAAGACCGTTGCGGTCGTCTTGAGGTATGCCGCCATCCGCGCCACCGCGTGCCCGTGGTTGCCATCGGTTGCGGTGACGAGGACAGCGGGCCCGCTCTGCAGGACCCGTGAGCAGGCCCACGACGCCCCGAGCACCTTGAAGGCAGGCAGGCCCAGGCGCGCCGATTCGTCCTTGACGAGGACCCGACCGACGCCGAGCTCCGCTGCGAGACTGGGCAAATCGACGAGCGGGGTGGGTGCATAGCCCGGGAGGGACTGATGGAATGCGCCCACCTGGGGTGCGGTCATCCCGGACACCCAGTGTCGCGCGCCGGCGTTGCTGTACCAGGTCGTCATCGGCCCAGTCTTCCCTGCCAGGCCCGAACGTCGCGACCCCTGCCCCTACCGCCGCGGCGGAGTTGACAAGTAAGCAATGTCTACATCAAGATCAGACCCGATGTAAGCGCCACCCACATACGGGCACGACCCCGCATTGGTATGCCGCGTCCGCGCCACGCGCACGCTGCTCCCGCACCCAGCGTGGGAAGCAACAAGCAGACGGAAGGGAGGACCACCGATGATGACGACCACCACGACGAGGTCGACCTATCACCACGGGGACTTGCGCGCTGCGCTGGTTGCCGCCGGGCTGGCGATGCTCGAGGCGGGCGAGCCATTCTCCCTGCGTGCCCTCGCCCGGCAGGCTGGGGTGTCCCCGACGGCGCCCTACCGGCACTTCCCCGACCGTGATGCTCTGGAGTCAGCGCTCGCCGTCCGAGGCTTGCAGGACCTCATGGTGGCCTTGGCTCCCAACGGGCAGACCCCGGCGACGAGCGAGGAGGTCGCCGAACTCGGCGTTCGCTACGTCCGGTTCGCACTCGCTCGCCCCGCTCTCTTCCGCCTGATGTTCGGCCGCGAGTGCGACGACCAGAACGACGAGCGGGTCCACGCGGCCGCAGCGCTGCACGACCACCTCGCAACGGTTCTCGGCCACGTCTTTCCCAACGCTGACGCCGACGCTCTCGCAACGGCCGGGTGGTCTCTCGCTCACGGCCTGGCCTTCCTGCACCTCGACGGCAAACTCGCCAACTCCGATCCCG
>Ga0208564_1002537_pt1 | contig 14350 bp, 12 predicted proteins | sample AD_UKC073_MetaG_FD_184439 | JGI IMG/M metagenome (GOLD analysis project Ga0208564, IMG submission 184439) | Active sludge microbial communities of municipal wastewater-treating anaerobic digesters from USA - AD_UKC073_MetaG (SPAdes) (version 2) | ecosystem: Engineered > Bioreactor > Anaerobic >... | reverse complement strand
ACCGGATTTTTTGATCCAGTCAACCAAGGCAGAAATCTTTTTGACCTCCGCCTCGATCATCTGAGGCCAGCATCTTCAATCATCACCCGCTTTTGCGGGCAACATTTTATCTGCTGAGCCGGCTAGTATAGCACTGAAAATTTGACCCTCGCAAGCTGCTCTGCAATTTTTGAAATCTTGCCAGATCCAAGGTGTCGCCCTCTGCGGGACAGCGTCACGCGCCGCCCGGGATAATCCACCCTATGGCACTCATCACACTATTAGACGCCCAGCTGGCGTTCGGGCATGTCGCACTTCTGGACCATGCAGGCTTCTCACTAGAGACCAACGAGCGCGTTGGCCTGATCGGACGCAATGGCGCAGGCAAGTCCTCGCTGCTCAAGATACTTGGAGGGCTGGAGAAGCCTGACGACGGCAGCCTGCAAGTGCAGGCCGGGATTCGTATTGCCTATGTGGCGCAGGAGCCCAACCTGGCTCCGGATGCCACTGTATTTGCAGCCGCCAGCGAAGGACTGGCCGCCGTCATCGCAATCCGAGACCAGTACTTGTCAGGCGCCGAAGGGCTGGACCTGGATGCATTGCAATCTGTCATTGAAGCCTATGACGCCTGGAACTGGGAGCAGCGCGTAGAAGAAACCCTACAACGCCTGCACCTGGACCCCAATGCCATCGTCAGCACGCTGTCTGGCGGCACCCGCAAACGCGTGGCGTTGGCACAGGCCCTGGTGGCACAGCCTGACGTGCTGCTGCTGGACGAGCCGACCAACCACCTGGACCTCGACTCCATTGAGTGGCTGGAAGACCTGCTGATCGCCTTCAAGGGCAGCATCGTCACCATCACCCATGACCGCAGTTTCCTGAACCGGGTGGCCACACGTATCGTGGAGCTGGACCGGGGCCAGCTGAACTCCTACCCAGGCAACTTCGAGTTGTATGTATTACAGAAGGAGGAGCAGCTCGCCCAGGAAGCGGTCATCAACGCCAAGGCCGACAAACTGCTGGCCCAGGAAGAAATCTGGATCCGCAAAGGGGTGGAGGCTCGCCGCACCCGCAGCCAGAGCCGCATCACCCGCCTGCAGGACCTGCGCACCGCGCGGGCTGAGCGCCGTAACGCCCAGGGCAGTGTCAATATGGATGTGGCCCAAGGCCAGGGCAGCGGCAAGGTCGTGGCAGAGCTGACCGATGTGTGCAAGTCTTTTGGAGACCGCACCATCGTGCGGAATTTCACCGGCACCATTTTGCGGGGTGACAAGATAGGCCTGCTGGGCCCCAACGGCGCAGGCAAGACCACCCTGCTCAAACTCATCCTGGGTGAACTGGCGCCCGACAGCGGCAAGATCCGCCAGGGCGCCAACCTGCAAGTGGCCTACTTCGACCAGATGCGCCATGCGCTGGATCTGGACGCCACGCTGGAGGATTTCATCAGCCCCGGCAGCGAATGGATCGAGATCGGCAACCAGCGCAAACACGTCAAGAGCTACCTGGGGGACTTCCTGTTCTCCCCCGCGCGGGCCAACTCGCCGGTGCGCTCCCTGTCCGGCGGTGAGCGCAACCGCCTGCTGCTGGCACGGCTGTTCGCACGCCCGGCGAACGTGCTGGTGCTCGACGAGCCCACCAACGACCTGGACATCGACACCCTGGAACTGCTGGAAGAGCTTTTGCAGAGCTACGACGGCACCGTGTTCCTGGTCAGCCACGACCGGACCTTCATGGACAACGTGGTTACCAGCACCCTGGCCTTCGAGGGCGACGGGCTGTGGCGCGAATACGAAGGCAGTGTGCAGGACTGGCTGATCCAGTCCAAACGCAGCCGCGAAATAGCGGCCCAGCGCGCCAGCGCTGCACCCGCCCCTTTGGCCAGCACCGAAAAGAAGAACGAAATCGAGTCGACGCGACCGCTGGATAACGGCATACAGCTATCAAAAAAGAAGCTGAGCTACAAGGAACAACGCGAGCTGGATGCTTTACCCGCACGCATCGAAGCACTGGAGACGGAGCAGGCGAACATCCAGCAGGCATTGGCAGACGGCAGCCTTTACTCGACCGATGCCGCCCGCGCCGCCCAGCTACTGCAGCGCAACCAGGTGATCGAAGAGGAATTGATGCAATCCCTGGAGCGCTGGACCGCCCTGGCGGCATAAGCCGCCAGCACATAGGTCAGCCGCACGAGCCCAGGTGTCCGCACTGGGTGCAGTAGTCGCACCCGTCCTTGCGGATCATGGCGTGGGCGCCGCATTCGGGGCACTTCTTGCCTGCCATGGCCGTGGGCAGGCCCAGGGACACCTCGGGCTCTTCCAGCGGCAGCTGTTGCTGTACCGGATCTTTCACGCGGCGGGCCAGGATATTCTGGATGGCATAGGCCATGGCCGCCACCTCGGAGTCGTGCCACATCGGCACCAGGGTGCCGTCGGCCTTCTCGTAGGTGCCCAGGCGCACGGGGCCGCGGTCCCAGGCTACCTTGCGCATGTCGGACAGCGCCCGCTCCAGGAAGCCGCCGCGCGCGGCCAGTGACAGCATCCGCATGCTGGAGGTGATCCACTGCTGGGACTCGCCACTCTGCCCCACCGGCATGAAGAACTCGATGGCCCGGTCCACCGTGCCACTGCCATGGCCGGTAGGCACCGGCAGGAAGGACACCACCATGTAGAGCGTCTTGCGACCTTCCTGCGTCCAGTACTCCACCTTCTCGGCCACAGCCGACAACGCGCCCTTGGGACGGCTCTCGATCACGGTGCGCATCGGGTCCACGGGTGCAGCAGGCGCAGGGGCGGGTGCAGTGACTGCCACAGGCGCTGGCGTGGTCGCTTCCAGCACGGCCCCCAGGATGCTGTTAGGCCGGTAGGTGGCCATACCCTTCAGGCGGGCGTGCCAGGCCTTCAGGTACAGGCTCTTGAAATCATCAAACGGATAGTCCACCGGCACATTCACGGTCTTGGAAATGGCGGTATCCACAAAAGGCTGCACCGCCTCCATCATGGCGATGTGCTCAGCCGCGGTCATATCCAGCGCCGAAACGAAGTACTCCGGCAGCGCCTGCACATCTCCACCCAGCGTGCGGTACACGCGCCAAGCGTGGTCTTCCACCACATACTCGCTGCGGCTGCCGTCGCCTTCGCGCTTCATGCGCTTGTAGGTCCAGGAGAACGGTGGCTCGATGCCGTTCGATGCATTGTCGGCAAAGGCCAGGCTCACCGTGCCGGTGGGCGCGATGGACAGCAAGTGGCTGTTGCGAATGCCGTGGGTGCGGATGTCCTGCTGCAACGCGGCGGGCAGCCGACTGGCGAAGGTGCCTTCGGCCAGGTACCCCTTGGCGTCGAACAGGGGGAAAGCCCCCTTCTCCTGCGCCAGCGCAACCGAGGCCGTGTACGCAGCGTCGCGCATGCGCTCGGCGATACGCACCGCCATGGCCCGGCCCTCGGGGCGGTCGTAGCGCAGCTTCAGCATGGCCAGGGTGTTGCCCATGCCGGTGAAGCCCACGCCGATGCGCCGCTTGGCGGCCGACTCGGCCTGCTGCTGCGGCAGTGGCCAGTGCGTCACGTCCAGCACATTGTCCAGCGCCCGCACCTGGGTACTGACGGCCCGCGCAAACGCCTCGAAGTCAAAGCTGGCTTCGCCGTGGAAACCAAACGGGTTACGCACAAAGCGGGTCAGGATGACCGGCCCCAGGTCGCAGCAGCCATAAGGCGGCAGCGGCTGTTCACCACAGGGGTTGGTGGCGGCGATGGCTTCGCAGTACTGCAGGTTGTTGTCGCGGTTGATCGCGTCCAGGAACAGGATGCCCGGCTCAGCGAAGTCGTAGGCCGACTGCATGATGGTGTCCCACAGGTCACGCGCCTGCACCGTCTGGTACACCCACTGGCCATCGGCACGCTGACGGGCCCCCTGGGCGATCAGTGCCGCACCCGGGCGGGCGCGGTGCAGCAGATCCCAAGGCTGGTTGGCCTCCACCGCCTGCATGAAGCTGTCCGGCACCCCCACCGACACGTTGAAATTGTTCCAGCGGCCCGGCGTGCGCTTGGCGGTGATGAACTCCAGCACGTCGGGGTGGTCGATGCGCAGCACCCCCATCTGGGCGCCGCGCCGCGCGCCCGCGCTCTCCACGGTGGAGCACGACTGGTCGAACACGTTGATATAGCTGCACGGGCCCGATGCCAGCGAGGCCGTGGCCTTCACCTCCGCGCCCTTGGGCCGGATGCGGGAGAAGTCATAGCCCACGCCGCCGCCGCGCCGCATGGTCTCGGCGGCCTCGCGCAGGGCTTCGTAGATACCAGGGTAGCCCGCGTCGTCCACGCCCTGGATGCAGTCACCTACGGGCTGCACGAAACAGTTGATCAGGGTGGCCTGGATGTCGGTGCCCGCCGCGCTCATGATGCGCCCGGCACCGATCGCACCTGCGCGCAGGTTGTCCAGAAAACGCGCCTCGTGGGCGGCACGGTCGGCCTCGGACTCCACAGAGGCCAGGGCGCGGGCCACGCGCTGGTAGAGCGCCTGTACATCCGTTTCGCCGGTTTTCAGGTATTTTTCGCGCAGCACGTCGGTGCTGATGGCCTGGGGCGTGTCCAGCGCTTCGCGGGACGGGGGGGTGGTGGAGAGGTCCATGAAGATTCCAGAGGTAACACACATGCCGGGCCGCTAGAAACCAGCACACTGGCCTGTCGGCCAATGTAGAAAAGGTCGTCGCCCGGCTCATTGCGTATTGTCAAGCCAGCGGCAGATCCTGGAAAGCCCACGGGTAAATCTTTGCCCCCCACTGGTTTTTTCAGCCTGCAGGCAGCAGGGTTATCCGACACCCACCAGGCATGTGCCCTACAGACCGGGCGGCCAGGCCCCACCACCATGTGTGTCCCGACACCAAAGCCCTACCATGCAGGACACCCCAGCTTGCCAATCCCCCATGCCCCCTGCACTCTCCCGCCCAGCCGCCCCAGGCCGCTACAGTGCATGGACCCATGTGCTGGCGGTGCTGCTGTCCGCCTGGCTGAGCGGCTGTGGCAGCCTGCCCACCACCACCTCGCGCACCCCGTCCTATGCCATGGAGGCCGCCCCACAGTTGCCGCTGGCCCAGTGGCTTGAGGCCCGACGGGCGGCTGCCGCCCCACCCGGCAGCAACATGGCTGGGCGGTCCGGCTTCCAGCTGCTGGAGACCTCCGAAGCGGCCTACCACCGCCGCGTCGCGCTGATCGACAACGCGCGGCAGACCTTGGATCTGCAGTACTACACCATCCACTACGATCCCTCGACCGCCCTGCTGCTGGAACGCCTGCGCCAGGCCGCGCGGCGCGGCGTGCGGGTGCGCCTGCTGCTGGACGACTTCAACGCCGTGGGGGCTGACGCCCGCGTGCTGCAGCTCGACCAGGAGCCCGGCATCGAGGTGCGCATGTTCAACCCCGTGGCCGGCCCGCGGGGCTCGCAGGCCGGGCGGATGCTGGGCTCGCTGTTCGACTTCCAGCGCATCCAGCAGCGCATGCACAACAAGATCCTGCTGGCCGACAGCACCTTGGCCATTGCCGGCGGGCGCAACCTGGGCGACGCCTACTTCGGCCGCAGCGACACCAGCAACTTCCTGGACCTCGACGTGCTGGCCGGCGGCCCCATCGTGGCCGCGCTGGCGCGCAGCTTCGACCACTACTGGAACGACACCCGTGCCTACCCGGTGCAGGACCTGCTGACGGAGCGCGAACGGGCCGCGCTGGCCACCGCGCCCGAAAGCCCCGCCGCCCCCCCGGCAGAGCAATCCACCCGGCTGGCTTTCCCAGCCCCTTTACCGGCAGGCACCGCGCTGACCTGGGCCCCTGCGGTGCTGCTGGTGGACAAACCCGCCAAGATCGCCCCGGAAAACCCGCAGGACGAAGCCGACCGCGAAGACAACGTGGTGGAAGGGGTGCTGCAGGTGCTGGCCACAGCGCGGCAGGACGTGCTGATCGTGTCGCCCTATTTCGTACCTGGCCCCCGGATGATGGAGGTCTTCACCGCACTGCGCCGACAGGGTGTACGGGTGCGGGTGCTCACCAACTCGCTGGCCTCCAACGACGCCCCCCTGGCCCATGTGGGCTATGCCCGCTGGCGCAAGCAGCTGCTACATCTGGGCGTGGAACTGTTCGAGATGCCCGCCCAGGGCCGCATCCAGCGCCGCCTGCTGGGCTCGCGGCCCGACTCGCGGGCCAGCCTGCACATCAAGGCCCTGGTGCTGGACCAGCGCCTGCTGGTGGTGGGCTCGATGAACCTGGACCCGCGCTCGGCGCGGCAGAACACCGAACTGGGCATCGTGATCCGCAGCCGCGCCCTGTCCCGGGCGATGACACAGACCCTGGAGCGCGGGCTGGCAGGCAGCTACCGTGTGCAGTTGCAGGACGGGCAGTTACGCTGGCTACCACCCCCGGAGGAAGGCGATGGCGCGGCAGAAGCACCCGCGCCGCTGGCCAACGAGCCCGACGCCAGTCGCACGCTGCAGCTACTGCTCCTGCTGACCAGCCCGTTTGCGCCGGATGAGTTGCTCTGATTTTTTGCTATTCAATCAATAGCAAACTACTCTCATCCAATAAAGGCAAATCCCAATTTGGCTTTGCAAACAGGCCGGAAGACTGTCGCCAGCCCCTGCTCAGGAAACGATATACGCCGCCGCTGCGCTCGACATCAGCCGCCCGTCCGGCCCCAGGAACTCCATCCGCGTGGATGCCACCCGGGAGCCCAGACGCAGCACCTCGGCACGCAGCGTGAAGTGGCTGCCGATGCCGGGACGCAGGAAATCCACCCGCAGGTCGATAGTGCCCAGTTTGGCAAAACGGTGCAGGCGCTGCACGGGGGGCTCGTCCATGTGGCGTGCGCCGATGGCGGCCATCACGGCCAGCCCGCCCATGGCATCCAGCCCGGCGGCAATCACACCGCCATGTAAGCGGTTGTAGGCGAAATGGCCCACCAGGTCAGGACGCATGTCGATGCGGGCCGTCACCAGCTCGGGCCGCAGAGCCTCGATCTTCAGGCCCAACACTTGGTTGAATACGATCTTTTCTTCGAAGATGCTGCGCAGGCCGTCGATGAACTCGGGCTCGAACTCCTGCGGAACAGGGGGGGTGTTTTTCATGAAACCAGCCTCACAGGCCCGTGCGGCAGCTGGAGGCCGGGGGCGTCAGTCGCATTGGCAGCTTTTCGTCCTGTGTACAGGGCTGATTTTGCACGCAGGCCCCAGGGATGTGGCACGTTATGACCTTCAATGATAGAATCTGCCAATCGCGTTTTCGACTTTCATCGTTTCGTCCTACACACGAAGCGCCTGGTTCTCAGCAGCAGAACCGCTAGTCTTGCCCTGTAGCCGCGTGACCCGCACCACCACCGTCGGTGCTGCGGCAGTCTCCCGAATTTCCCCTGCCCCTCTCCGACGCCGCTGCTGCGGCGTCCTGTGGCCCCCGCCCCTGAGCGGCGGCCTGAGCGGATCAGAGTGGATACCCTGGCATGTGGGCGTGCCACTTTCTCCTCGCCACGGGCACCGCCCTGGCTGTGAGCACCTTTCCTTTTCTGATGACTTTGTTCCCCCCCACCTGCGTTGGCAGGTTTCTCGTCTCCCCCCTCTCCAAACCCCTGGACAACGGCCGCTTCGGCGCCAGCGTCTCGATCCGCAGCGGCCGCGGCAGCGCGTCCACCGACCGTGTCATGCGCTTCACCGACCATTTCGAGTCGGCCGACGCCGCCCAACGCTATGCCCATGCCCAAGGGCTGATCTGGGTTGCCCAATCGGCACAGCCCAGCCTGGCACTCACCTGCTGATGGCGGCCACCCGCACCCTTTTCACCCACCTTCACCGAAAGCAGCCATGGCCAAAGAAGATCTGATTGAAATGAAGGGCGTCGTCGGCGAAGTGCTGCCCGACTCCCGTTTCCGCGTGACACTGGAAAACGGCCACCAGTTAGTGGCCTACACTGCCGGCAAAATGCGCAAGCACCACATCCGCATCCTGGCGGGCGACAAGGTGTCGCTCGAGCTCTCCCCCTACGACCTGAGCAAGGGGCGCATCACCTTCCGGCACATCGAGGGACGTGGCCCGTCCCCCATGGCTCGCAGGCGCTAGGTCGAACCATGGTCCGCATGGGCTTCTCCGTCGCACTGCACTACCAGGTGCAGGCGCCGGGAGCCGACTTCATCTTCAACGCCCAGGCCGCCCACACCCCCCAGCAGCGTGTATTCGCCGAGCAACTAGACATCAGCCAGCCGGTGTTACCCCAGCTGTACACCGACCCGGTAACCCGTTCGCGTTTTGTGTGCCTGCATGCCGAGCCCGGCCCGCTGCGGGTGGCCTTTGGTGCCACGGTGGACATCTACCACCATCTGGAGGCGCCGCAGCAGATCCGGGAAAGCCGCATCGCCGACATGCCAGGCTATGTGCTGCCCTATCTGTACCCCAGCCGCTACTGCGAGTCGGACCGGCTCAACACCTTTGCAATGCAGACCTTCGGCAGCCTGCCGCTGGGCTATGCCCGGGTGCTGGCGATCCGCGACTGGGTGCATCGGCATGTGCAGTTCCAGTCCAACAGCTCCACCGGCACCACCTCGGCCTGTGACACCCTGGCCAGTCAGCAGGGCGTGTGCCGTGACTTCGCCCACCTGATGATTGCGCTGTGCCGCGCGGTCAACATCCCCGCGCGCTTTACCACCGGCTTCGACTACGGGGCTGACCCCGCCCTCGGCCCCCCGGACTTCCACGCCTGTGTGGAAGTATGGCTGGGCCACCGCTGGTACTTGTTCGACCCCTCGGGCACGTCGATACCGATGGGTTTCGTGCGCATCGGCACCGCGCACGATGCCGCCGACGCCGCCTTTGCCACCATCTTCGGCATGGTGGTCTCCGAGCCACCTGCCGTGTCCATCGAGGCCGTTCCTGACGACCAGGGTTTGCTGGTGCTACCACAGCACACGCTCGAAGCGCTGTCCACCGACGCTGGCACAGCCTGAAGCAGCGCACCCCTCCAGGGGTTCGCCGATACACTTATTCGCGTCCCGGGTCCTTCACCCGCTCGAACTTGTCGAACTCCACGTTGACGAGCTGGCCGTTCACCCGCTCGACCCGACGGATGTACACCGTCTGCACGATGTCGCGGCTGGCAGCGTCGATCTCGATGGGGCCACGCGGGCTCTCCAGTTTCAGGCCGCGCATGGCGTGCACCAGCGCCTCGCCCCGGGCCTCTTTGCCCGCACGGGCCAGTGCCGCGTCGATGGTGGCCAGCCCGTCATAGGCGGCCACGGCGAAATAACCCGGGCGGAGTTGGGTGCCAAAGCGGGCCTGGAAGTCGCGCACGAAGCGCTGGTTCTTGGGCGAGGCATGGGCGAACGAATAGTGGTGGCTGGTGACCAGGCCCAGCGCCACGTCGCCGGTGGCATCCAGGTAGCTGTCGTCGGTAGCCTCGCCAGTGGCCAGCAGGCGGATGCCGGCGCGGTCCATGCCGCGCTCCTTCCAGGCGCGCAGGAAGGCCGGTGGCATGACGCCGGAGGGAAAGAAGAAAAACACCGCCTCGGGCTTGCTGTCGCGCACACGCTGCAGGTAGGCGGCATAGTCGATGTTGCCCAGCGGCACCCGCAGCGCACCCACGATGGTGCCGCCACCGGCGGTGAACGTCTTGTGGAAGGCGGACTCGGAGTCTACCCCGGGCGCATAGTCGGCCACCACGGTATAGGCCTGTCGGATGCCCTGGCGCGCCGCCCACTGCGCCATGGGGGTCGACACCTGCTGCACCGTGAACGACACCCGCACCGCCGTGGGTGACTGCGCTGGAATGGCCGAGGACGACGCATTCATCACCACCACCGGCACCTTGGCCTGCGCTGCCATGGTGCCCACCGCAAAGGCGTTGGGACTGAAGTCCAGCCCGGCCAGCACGTCCACCTTGTCGCGCACGATCAGTTCCTGCGCCGCGCGGCGGGCCAGGTCGGGCGCGGCGCCGGGCACGTCACGGCGCACCAACTCCACCGGCAGCCCGCCCAGCCGTTCGCCATGCTGCTGCAGGTACAGCGCCATGCCGGCGTCGAACTGGCGACCGTAGTCGGCATAGGGGCCGGACCACGAGGCAATGACGCCGATGCGCAGCGGCTGCGGCCCCGCCGCCTGCACCGCCCATGGCAGCACAGCACCCGAGGCGACCATGCCGCCGAGCACGCGCAGGGTATGGCGACGGGAGGATGTGCTGCCAGAAGGGAGGGGGAAGTCGTTCATGCCTGCATTGTGTCGCAGGTTGAACGGCCTCATTAGCTACGCAATTGATAGCACCATGCCGTCTGTGGATGGTCGCAGAATGGCATTTCTGGCATCAATTTCAACCCATGTGCGGCCCCACTGGTACGCTGGCGAATTTCAGCCTTGGCTGAAATCCGGCTTTCTCTTCTCCATGAATGCAGTAAAGGCTTCGCGGGCGGCAGGCTCACCCAGCATGCGGCCGAACACCGCGCCCTCTTCCGTCATCTGCTGGGCCACCAGGGCGGCCTGGCCCTTCTTCATCAGGCGCTTGGTTTCGATGAGTGCGCTGATCGGCTTGGCAGCCAGCTTGCGGGCCTGGGCCTGGGCGATGGCATTGGCCTCGGTGGGGGGGACCACACGGTTGACCAGGCCCACTTCCAGCGCGGCCTCGGCCATGAAGGGTTCCCCCAGCAGCAGGGCTTCGGCGGCGCGGTGGTAGCCAAACATCTGCGGCACCAGCAGGCTGGACGCGGCCTCGGGGCACAGGCCCAGGTTGACGAAGGGCAGCGCGAAGGCGGCGTTGTCACCGGCATAGACCAGGTCGCAGTGCAGCAGCAGGGTGGTGCCGATGCCCACGGCCGGGCCACACACGGCGGCCACGATGGGCTTGGGGAAGGCGGCGATGCCATGCAGGAACCGGAACACCGGCGAATCCTGGCCGGCCGGCGGCTTGTGCAGGAAGTCACCGATATCGTTGCCCGCGCTGAACACGGTGGCGTCCCCCTGCAGCAGCACCACCCGCACGGCGGCGTCGGCCTTGGCCTGGTCCAGGGCATCGGCCAGGGTGCCGTACATGGCGGTGGTGATCGAGTTTTTCTTGTCCACGCGGTTCAGCGTGAGGGTCATCACACCGGCTTCGGTGTGGACGAGGATGTCGCTCATGGGCAGGCTCCAATATCGAGGCAGTGAGGATGGAACAGGGCTGTGCCCTATTCCTTGAAATAGACGATCTGGTGGGTGGTGGCCAGCAGGGTACCGCCAGTGTCCCAGAGGTGGCCGGTCTGGTCGAAGAACCCATTGCGGAATTCCTGCGCGCGGGCCTGGCCCAGCAGGTAGCCGTCACCCGCCGCGGCCAACTGCTGCGAGCCGGCGTGGAAGTACACCGTGATCGACACCGTGCCGGCCGGCACCTGGCGCGCACGGCGCAGCCAGACGCGGGGGAAGAAAATGTCGGACATGGAAGCCAGCGAGCAAAAGTCCAACGGGCGCGGCGGGTTGTCGCGCATCCACAGCCGGCTCAGGCTGCTGTCGCCGCTGCCGTCCCACTGGTGCGGAATGCCGCCTTCGATGGGGCGCATCTCGTAGCGGCGGACCCATTCCACGCCCGGCACCTGGGGCAGCGCCGGTCCGCTGTCGGGCGCAGGCACGGCGGGCATGGGCGTGTCGTTGGCGCCCCAGGTCTCGCGCCGGGCGGCGGTGACCACGGTGGCGGTGGTAGTGACCACGGGCTGACCTTCGGCGTCGTTCTGCAGCAGCTCCACCGTCCAGTGCTGGGTGGAGCGGTTGGTGCGCACGGCACGCGCGCCCACCGTGAAGGCGCCAGACGCCAGCGCGCCCGCGTAGTTGACGGTGAGCGACAGCGGTTCACCCAGCAGATCCGGGTGGCGCAGAACGGCCTGCAGCGCCAGTGCGGCGGTGGTACCGCCGAATGGGCCCACCATGTTCCAGTAGGCGGCGCTGGTATGGCCGGTGTAGCGGTCAGGGCCGGCGGGCTGCAGTTGCAGGGCGGCGTCGAAAGGGTGAACGGGTGCGTGGCTTGTCATGGCGTCAAGTGTCGTGCAGAGGGGGTGCTCAGGCAGTCGTATGGGGGACGTGGACCGAGGCCGGCGCAGGCAAGGTGGCCAGGGCCCGCAGGCTGTCGATGGTACGAGGCCACAGTGTGCCGGCAAACTGGCTGCGGAACAGGCCGAAATGCCCGATGCGCCGCGCCTGCACGTCGGCCGGTGCGATGGGGTCCAGGCGCTGCGGCGCGTTGGGGTACAGCGCCAGCAGGTTGCGGGTGCCGCGGGCGGTCATCAGCTCGTCGTCGGTGATGGACAGGGCCAGCACCGGGAACCGCACCCGCGCATAACTCTGCTCTGCTGCCGCGCCTTCGGCGCCCACGCTGTAGCGCGGGTCCAGGCACCAGCGGCGCCACTGCAGGATGACACCGGCGGGCAGGTCGCCGACCTTGCGCAGGCGCCGGCCCGGGAAGTAGCCACACAGCCGGGTGGCCAGGGGCACCAGCACATGCCAGAAGTACAGCACGGTGCGCTTGAGGCGCGGCGCGTTGTCGCGCCAGTAGCCGCTGCCCGCCGCCACACTCACCAGCCCATCCACCTGCTCGGGGTGCCGGAAGAAGCCCGGCAGCTGCGCGCCCAGGCTGTGCCCCAGCAGGTAGAGCGGCGCGCCCGGCAAGGCCTGGCGAGCATGGGTGACGACAGCCTCGTAGTCCTGCGCCCAGTCCGTCAGATCGGCCCGCACACCCCTGGGGGAGTTGCGGCCCAGCGCATCGAGCGAGGCGCCCATACCCCGGTAGTCGAAGGTGCTGACCCTAAAGCCCTGCCCGGCCAGCCACTGCGCGAAACCGGCATAGAAATCCTGCCGTACGCCCATGGCCGGGCCGATGACGATGCTGGCCTGCGCGGGCGCCGGGCCCTCTGCCTCGAAGCTGCGCACCACGATGGCGGGGGCACCAGGCTCGCCCGAAGATGTCAGTACTGTCTGCTGCATCGCTGTCTCCTGTCAATGCCGATCTGCGTCGGCTTGAAATGGTGAAGAACCAGCGCTCAGTCTCTCAGAGCGCCTCGAAAATACCCGCTGCGCCCTGCCCCATGCCCACACACATGGTGACCATGCCGTAGCGCAGCTTGTGGCGGCGCAGCGCGTGGATGACGGTGGCCGAGCGGATGGCACCAGTGGCACCCAGCGGGTGGCCCAGGGCGATGGCACCGCCCATGGGGTTGACCTTGGAAGGGTCCAGGCCCAGCGTGTTCATCACGGCCAGCGACTGGGCGGCAAAGGCCTCATTCAACTCAAACCAGTCGATGGCGCTTTGCTGCAAGCCGGCATAGCGCAATGCTGCGGGGATGGCCTCGATGGGGCCGATGCCCATGATGTGCGGCGGCACGCCCTTGCTGGCAAAACTCACGAAGCGCGCTAGCGGCGTCAGGCCGAACTGCTTGACGGCCTTCTCGCTGGCCAGGATGAGCGCACCCGCGCCGTCCGAGGTCTGCGAGCTGTTGCCGGCGGTCACCGAGCCGCGTGCGGAGAACACGGTGCGCAGCTTGGCCAGGCCTTCGATGCTGGTGTCGGGGCGGGCGCCTTCGTCCAGGCTGACGGTGCGCGTGCTGACGATGGGTTCGCCGCTGTCCAGGTCGGCGCTGCGGTCGGTCACGTCGATGGGGGTGATCTCGTCAGTGAATTCGCCGGCCTGCTGGGCCTTCAGGGCCTTCTGGTGGGAGGCCAGCGCAAACGCGTCCTGCGCGTCGCGGCTCACCTTCCACTGCTGGGCCACTTTCTCGGCCGTCAGGCCCATGCCGTAGGCAATGCCCACGTCGCCTTCACGCTCGAAGATGCTGGGCGACAGGCTGGGGCTGTTGCCCATCATGGGCACCATGCTCATGCTCTCCACCCCGGCGGCGATCATCACCTCGGCCTCGCCCACACGGATGCGGTCGGCGGCCATCTGCACGGCCGACAGGCCGGACGCGCAGAAACGGTTGACAGTGATGCCGCCCACGCTGGTGGGCAAGCCTGCCAGCACCGCGCCGATGCGCGCCACGTTCAGGCCCTGAGCGCCTTCGGGGATGGCGCAGCCGCAGATGATGTCTTCGATGGCCACCGGGTCCAGCCCCGGCACCTGGGCCAGCGCGGCACGCAGCGTGGTGGCCAGCAGGTCGTCGGGGCGGGTGTTGCGGAAGTAGCCGCGGTGCGACTTGCCGATGGGCGTGCGGGTGGCGGCGACGATGTAGGCGTCTTGGATCTGTTTGCTCATGTTCGTAGTCCTTGGTTCCGCATCAATTCCGCACCGGCTTGCCGGTGTTCAGCATGCCGAGGATGCGTTCCTGCGTCTTGGGGTGCTCGATCAGCGAGCAGAAGGCCTTGCGCTCCAGGGTCATCAGGTAGTCCTCGGTGACCAGGGTGCCGGCG
>Ga0208564_1002534_pt1 | contig 14356 bp, 9 predicted proteins | sample AD_UKC073_MetaG_FD_184439 | JGI IMG/M metagenome (GOLD analysis project Ga0208564, IMG submission 184439) | Active sludge microbial communities of municipal wastewater-treating anaerobic digesters from USA - AD_UKC073_MetaG (SPAdes) (version 2) | ecosystem: Engineered > Bioreactor > Anaerobic >... | reverse complement strand
GCACCCGGTAGGATGCGTTGCCGTGCAGGCGGCTGTGGGAGCTCAACAGCCCGAAGGCAGCCCAGCGCTTGTAGAGCGCCGGCGTCGCCGTGGCTTCGAAACCGCTGATATCATGGCTCCAAAAACCAAACCCCGAAAGGCACAGCGACAGCCCGCCCCGGAGGCTTTCGGCCATGGATTCGTAGGTGGAGCTGCAGTCGCCTCCCCAGTGGACAGGGAATTTCTGGCTGCCCGCGGCAGCGGATCGGGCAAACACCACAGCCTCCTGTTTGCCTTTGACCTCTTCCAGAAGTTCAAAAACAGTCTTGTTGTACAAATAAGCATAGTAGTTGTGCATTTTCACCGGATCCGACCCGTCGTGGTACACCACGTCGGTGGGAATCCGCTCGCCGAAATCGGTCTTGAAGCAGTCCACTCCCATCGCCAACAGTTCCCGGAGTTTGCCCGTGTACCATGCGCAAGCCTCTGGGTTGGTGAAATCCACGACCGCCATTCCCGCCTGCCACTTATCCCACTGCCAAACATCGCCGTTGGGCTTCTTGAGGAAATAGCCGCCCCGCACTCCCTCCTCGAACAGCTCAGAGCGCTGGGCGACGTACGGATTGATCCAGACACAGATCTTTAACCCCCGCTCCTTGAGCCGCCTGAGCATTCCCATGGGATCGGGGAACACACGCTGATCCCATTTGAAGTCGCACCAGTGGTACTCCTTCATCCAGAAACAGTCGAAATGGAAGACGTGCAGGGGAATCTCGTATTCCTCCATTTTGTCGATGAAATGGGAAACGGTGGCTTCATCGTAGTTGGTGGTGAAGGAAGTGGTCAGCCACAGCCCGAAGGACCAGGCGGGCGGCAGCGCCGGCCTTCCCGTAAGGGCTGTGTAGCGCCTCAGCACGTCTTTTGGTGAAGGCCCGTTGATCACGAAATACTCGAGGTATTCACCGGGGACGCTGAACTGCACCTTGGCCACCCGCTCGCTGGCAACTTCGAAAGACACATGGCCCGGATGGTTGACAAACACACCGTAGCCTCTGTTGGTGATATAGAACGGGATGTTTTTGTACGCCTGTTCACTTCCGGTGCCCCCGTCCTGGTTCCAGATGTCGACGCTTTGGCCGTTTTTGACGAAGGCGGTGAAGCGCTCACCCAGCCCATAGACACATTCGCCCACTCCCAGCCGCAGCTGTTCCCGGACAAAGGTGCCTTCGCCCTCCACTTCCAGATAGGCCATGCTGCGGGGATCGCTTGCGGTTATTTGGGCAGCCCCGCTGTAAAACTCCAGTGCGAACGAGCCGTTTTTTCGGGCCAAAGCTTTAAGCCCGCCGCTCTTAAGCCCCACTGCCGTATCGGTATCAATCACCTGGCGGTAATGGCCTGCGCCGCCGGGCGCTTCAGTGCTCAGCTCAAAGTGGGGCCCTCGGTCCCTGCCGCCCATGTGATGGTAAATTCTCACCCCGATCACATCGGGCATGGGCGAGAAAAGCTTGACAGTCAGCAGCGGGCCGTCAACCGTTGCCCCCCTGTGCTTGACAGGCCAGGTAGGCGCATAGATCGTGACCTGATCTGCTTCAAATTCCACATCGTAGGCCATCGCCGGATAAAGGGCCTTGACGCCAGGCCGCATCAGCCAGTTTCCATCGGTGAACTTCATCGGCTTCATCCTTCACATTGCATTTCTTTACGAAAACGGTTTAGCCATATTATTATCTTTAAGTTTGTAAATCCCTTCCTAAATTTGAAAAAACAAGGGCTTTACCTGATGTGCAAGGTAAAGCCCTCAAACTGCTTAAATGCATCGCCACGCTCACTCAGCAAAGTGATCGCGGCAAACAATCTCCGCCAGCTCTTTGCGGGGGCGGGGCGGCGGGTCTTCGTCCGGATACCCCAAAGACATCAGCTCGACGATCTTGTACTTTTCCGGAACACCCAACGCTTCCCGGGCAGGGCCCTGCTCAAAGCCGCCGATCCAGCAGGTGCCGAGCCCCAAAGCGCATGCCGCCAGAGTGATGTTGGTCATGGCAATGGCTAGATCCACCGCGTACGCCGGCACCCCGCACAGCATCTCCCGTTCCGGATCCAGCGCCACTCCGGCGATAATCACTGGAGCCTCGGCGATAAATTTGTGCTTGGTGGAGGCAGCCAAAAGATCCTTTTGTTTTTGATCCTCCACCACAACAAACTTCCACAGCTGGGCGTTGCGGGCTGACGGAGCCAGCCGTGCCGCCTCCAAAACTGCTTCCAGCTTCTCCGGTTCAATCGGCTGAGCCTTGTACTTGCGAATACTGCGCCTTGCCTTAATCGCTGTCAATGTGTCCATCCAACCACTCCTTTGCGGATTATTCCGCCGTAAAGCAGGCGGTAACTGTCAGCGAGTCCTTTGGGGTTATGGTGATTGCCGGCAGGTGCCGCATTTCTTCCGGCACCCCTTCCCACCCGACAAACCGATGCCCCTCATGGGGAACAGCGCTTATAGTGATGGGGATGCCTTTGAAATATGTGCCGCTCCAATTTCCAGGGTCGGTCACTCCCGGCGTGCCGGGGGCGATGGTAATGGAGTTGACCTTGACAAACCCTTTGGCCGCATCGGTCTTTACCGTCAGCCGGTATGTGCCTTCCAGCCTAAAGTAACGGACAATATGATTCATATTCGATGCAGGCCGGAACCGGGCGAACACCCGCAGGCTCTCATTCTGGGATTTCCAAAGTTCCAGGTTTCCGGCAGGCCGGCCCCAGCGGCGGATGTGCTCCGCGATTTCCGGCTCCATGGCCGCTTCGATCCGGTCCAATTCCGCGATGACCACCTCCGGTAGGAAGGTTGTATTCATGTGGTCGGCACAGCGGTTGATGAAGTCAATGCGGAACTCCGGATTCTCAAGCAGCGAGCGGAGCAGGTAGGTGGCCCACGCCGGATTGTGCCATTCGGTACCGTGAGTCAATGTGGCGTTCACCATGGTATTGGCGCTGTAGTTGGCGAAAGCGAGATCCAAATCGTAGATCATCCAGCGCCACAGGCCGTCGCGGCCAAAAGGCGCACTGGGATCGCTGCCTGGGATGTTCAGCCGCCAGAGGCGGACATTGTTTCCGGGCCAGTCGTGATTTTGGATGTAGATCTGCACCGCGGCATAGTCCAAGTATGTATCGATATCGATTAGGCTTTTCACTTGTTCATAAACTTCGGGATCTGCCAAGGTGGAGACGGTGGCATAGCCGTCTTCCCGATAGTTGGGATCGATCAGGCTGAGGAGCAGCCGGTAACTGCGGCGGGTTGGATCATCAAGCGGCATGTTCCCTTCGTTTTGAAAGACGTTGTCTTCAATCATTTCCACATGCTCAGGGTCCACACCGTAGCTGTAGTGCAGATACCATTCGTCCAGATGGTCCCGGATGTTGTGAATCCCCCAGTACTCCCCGTTAAGGTAGACGACCGCCGGGCGGAAATACATGTGGTCGAGCTTGGTATGGTGGAGCAGGTTGGCCAGGAGGCCGTCTTTGAGCATGGTGAAGTCCCAGGTGTTGCCCCCGTTCCGCAGTATAAACGACTTATATTCATCAAATGGCTCGTCGGAAAAGGGCTTGGTCCGTCCGGGAAATAATTCGTGGTAGAACCGGTCCACTATGTCGTAGTCGCTGGAAGCGATGATCCTCAGGCTTTTTTGGGCATATGCACGGGAAGCGTCGCCGTGGACGCGCACTCCGGCATTCTGGGCAAAGGCCAGCACTCCGCCCGGTTCCCAGAACTCAATATAAATCGGCCGTTCCCACAAGTCGCCCCGGCCGTGGAAATTGCCGCTGCCCCAGTGGTGCCAGGCCCAGGGCAGGTTTTCGTAGTAGCCCTTCCCCGGCACATAGATGCCTTCTGTATAATCAAAAAGGTCGTACGGATCACAGGTGACAGCCACAACCGGCACTGTGTGGCGCTCAAAACCTTTGGGATCGACAAAGTAGGTATGGGTGATCACTTCACTGGGCACCCCATCGGCAGCATAGGCCCGGACCCGGATCACGGTGCCCTTGAACTGCTCCACCCGGGGCAGGTACCACCGGTTGTGGCTGGAGACAAGATAAGTCAAAGGCGGCTGCGGTGTGGTATGCGCGTAAATGGTGACGCTCCTGCCCACCGGCACCTTTTCCTGCCTGATGGCAATCGGCTCATTGTACTCGTAAGTCCGTTCCCGGTTGTGGACTGGATCAGGGACCGACCCGTCCAGGGTATAATAAACCACTGTCCCCGCCGCAGGCTCGAGCACCAAATCAAAGGCCTCGCGGTAAAACCCTCCTGTGTGGGAAAAGGCGGGGTTCAAGGCTGGGTCGGGTTCTATATAGACTGCTGCCAGGTTGTTGGAAGCGCCTGGCGTCACCTGAATCCGTTCAAACAAGGCCCAAGTCTCGCCCGCGTCCGGTTTGCGGCCGTAGGAAAAATTCATTCTCATGGCCGGGACATCCACCTGATCAATAACTGTGGCACCGTCCCAATCGACGAGGAACAGGGACTCGCCTTCCTGAGCGATCCGGAAATTGGTGTGCAGTTCCGCCCCACCCCGGTTCTTGTCCGATGCCCAGACAATCAGGTATTCACCCGGGCCGATCCAGGTGTCCACCGGAAACCGCCATTTAGCCAATTTGGCCGGATCGTCCGAGAGATACCAGCCGCCGAGATGAACAGCGACGCCACCAGGGTTGTACAGTTCGATCCAATCCGACGGCTCGCCGTCCTCGTCAACCAAGGTCCGGCCGTTGTTGGACACTACCTCGTTGATCACCACATGCCTGGCCACCGCCTGGATGCCGGGTTCGGCATGCTGCTCGCTGCCGGCGCGAACTTGAATGAATGTGGCTAACCAGAGGATTAGGCCGGCGATCACAGCGGCAGCCCGCTTGGACCTTTTACTGAACAACACTTACCACCTCAGCTTTGTGCTGTGCCGTCACTTGTCCGGTTGGTCACGGCCGCACTTGGATAAATCTCACTCCGGCCGGCTCCAATTCCACATTGATCCTTCTGCCGCCGGCAGCGGCGACAGTGGTGGTTTGCGGCTCGAAGCTGTTGTTGATCACCACCAGTGTCTGGTGGTTTGGGTAATAGGCGCATTCGGTATGGTAGTTGCTGCTGAACCACTCTTCAATGTCTTTAGCTTTGCCGGCGGCATAGAAGATCGCCCGGTGCAGCAGGCGCACGTTCTCCGCGTTGTACTTGTGCCCGGCGAAATACAGAGCCTTACCCTGTTTGAACTGGTGCTCTGTGATGATCGGCGAGCCGTCTCTGGCGGCAATCACTTTCGTTTCGGGGCCGAGGATATAGATATTGTCTACATAGCTTCCAATATCCACTGTATCGGGATCCACATCCGCCGTGACGAAATGCTCTTCGCAAACTTCAAAAGGATATTTGTCGAAGCCGACGCTCAATCCGATTTCCCGGTCCACACCGAAGATGTGGGCCAGCTGGAAATACTGAATGCCGTGCTTCAACGCCGAAGGCTCACCCACACCGATCAGGCTGCCGCCGCGGCTCACCCATTCGGTAATCCGTTCGATCACCACTGGATTTTTCCAGTTCCAGCCGCCGCTCCAGGCATCGTCGAGCCTTCCGGCGTTGATGATCACCTTTACATCTTCCGGGATGCCTTTTTCCACAATGTCGATGAAGCTGATGAACCTGACCTTGACGGGCAGGCCGGAAATGGACTCCATGACTTCGTTGTAGAAGTTCCCACGGTTGAAGTGCCCGCGGCAGCCCCAGGCCCGCATATTGCCCCAGGCGGTGAGAATCGCCGCGGAAAAGTCGGCGCTGTAAGGCTCGTCATTTTCGTGCATTTCTTTGAGCATCCGGAATTCACGGGCCAAATTCTCCACATAGTCGACGAAATCAGGTTTGCGCTCCACCAGGTGCAGATACCCGCCGAACCCGATCCGGTCCACACCGGCCCTGAGCAAAGCCCGGCGGATGTCCACCCAGTAGGTCTGGCACTCCAGGGTGGGATTGCCGCCTTCCAGGAAGCTGGGAGCGCCGTTCACTCCCGTGGGGAAGAAATACGGGTGCAGGCGCAGTTCCCGCACCTGGACATGGGGCGTTTCGGCGACTTTCCGCGCCTCGAAGCCGTTGAAAATCCCGTCGATAATCCCATCGAAGTTGAACTCCTCAAACCTTTCCAAGGTGGGTTCCATGCCGACCCAGTGGTCGTTGTAGAACACATAGGCTTTCTTGCCGTATTTGTGGACCAACTCCACACACCGCTTGCCAAAATCCACCACAAAGTTGTGGATAAACTCCATCCAGTCGCGGTACACATCCGACGGCGGCAGATAAGAGCTGTTGTACAGCCCGTTGGTGACGAAATCTTCAGATGTAGGCCGATAGCCGTACTGCTTCTCAAAAAGGCGGATGGCGTAAGCGCTAACTGAAAAGCCGTAGGCGCCCCAGTCATTGACGATGTAGGGGCGTTTGGGATCGTCGCTCCACAGCCAGAAGAAATTGTAGAACAATGATGTGAAGCGGACAACCTTGGTGTGCTCATGCTCCTTAAGCCACTGCTCCAGGTAGTTCAGAAGATGCGATTGCACTTCCGGGTGAATGGGATCAACCGGCATGAGGTGCTCCCGGTCGCCCCAGTCGTTGGTCCGGTGGTTGTATGCGGAAATCTCTTCCCAGATCCGGTAGGCCAGGAAATTCACTGTATAGCGGTGCCATTTTTGGACATTGTTCACCGTCACGGTCCCGGCGCCGGCATCATAGGTCCAGTCGGACAAGGGCACTTCGGTGTTGGTGGTGCGGTCGAAAACCTGCCAGAACTCCTTGGGATCATCGTCGAAATTGACTCTGAACTGCTCTTTGTAATATGAGTCCAGAAGATTTATGGTCACACATTCACCCTCTGCCACCATAGGCTTGCTCATCAAATAGGTCTGCTGCAGTTTGTCAGGGTTGGCTTTGGCAAATTCATTGTCAGCCCTGATCAGGCAGATGGTTGAATAGATGTCGTAACCGGATTTGAAAATCTGTTCCGACAGCTGTGTGCCGTCGCTGTCCCGGATCGCATCGGCCCCCCAGCGCTCGGCGAGCTTTAAAGTCAGTTCTTCATAACCGGCCTCGCCCGGCAAAGTAAAACTGCCGTTACGGTATTTGTCAGTGCCCATCGCGTAACCTCCTTGATCTTCTCTTGACGGCCGCTGTCACAGCCCTCGTGCTCTCGTTGCTATGATACCACATTCAAAGAATCATTTCCTGCCTTGCTAGTCGGGCCTGGAAACGTAAGGGTTGCCTTTGAAATAGAACCGCCACGGCTTGTCTTTCCACTCCTCGGCGTAATCAATGTTGATCCGCTTGGACTGGGTGATGGGCTCCCGGATCTGCTCCATCGGCCGCTCGAGGAACAGTTCCTCACCGGCTGCCAGGTCATAACCGTTCAAGCTTAGATCAATATCCAGAGCCTGGCAGAGTTTCCCCGGCCCGTTGAGGAGCTGGTAACGGCTGCCGGCTTTGGGCCGCCGCGCCTGCATCAGCTCGACCCCCTCGAGGGGTTGGCCGGCCCGGATCAAGACAGCCTGGGGCTCGTCGGCTGCGGCGGCGACAATGTTCAGCATGTAGTACATGCCGTAGATGAAGTAAATATAGGCACAGCCGCCGGGACGGAACATCACTTCGGTCCGGCCGGTGCGGCGGTTGTTGTAAGCATGGCAGCCTTTGTCTTCCGGGCCCCGGTAAGCCTCGGTCTCCACAATGCGGCAGACAAGCCGTTTTCCATCGATCACCCGGACCAGATGCATGCCCAACAGCTCCTTGGCGACGATCAGCGCGTCGCGGCGGTAGAAATCGTAACCTAAGCGCAACTTCATACCCCCAAGAAACATGAATCGTTCCCAATCATTTTTTCCTGTGTGTAATATTGTTAACTGCTGCTAGATATGGTACAGTTATATGGCTATCATACGTTCGAAAACAGGTGATTGAAATGCAGTATTTGTGGCGCGCCTACAAACTGGTGAAAAATCAGTGGGGCAGGAGAGCCCTGGCTGGGCTCGGCATGCTAGGTGATTCTATAGGCCTGATTATAATTCCTTTAATCACGCGGGATGTCTTTGACAGTTTCAGCAGCGGCGCACCCCTATCCGAAAGCCTGGCCACCGTCAGGATTGGTGCGCTGTACCTGCTGGCCATTGCCGTTGTCCGCGGGTTTTTGGTATATATGGAAATCTATTACCAGGAGGGCACCGGCAGCTATATCAGCCATGATCTCCGGAAGATCCTTTTTAAGAGAGTCCTTTACCTTCCGTTCAGCTTCTTCGACACCCGGAAGACCGGTGACCTGATGTCCATCCTCACCCAGGATGTGGACGCTGTCCGTGACGGCACCGGATTTGTGATCATGCTGATAATCGTCAACATCATCACATTCGTGGGAGTGTCCGCAGCGATGCTGATGCTCCATCCATGGCTGACGCTGGTTGTCTTTGCCTCTTTTCCGTTCCTGGCCTGTTTGGCTTACTGGTACAGCAGGAAGATCGGGCCGCTTTATCAGAAGCTGCAGGAGCAGTCGGGCCGCGTGCACACCACCGCTCAGGAAAACATTTCCGGGATCCGGGTTGTCAAGGCTTTCACCAGGCAGAAAGAGGAGCAGGAGAAATTCAGCGGCGAAAACCGGATGTTTTATGAACTGAGCATGAAAATTGCCCGCTTGAGCACTTTCGCCCATCCATCCATGGATCTGTTGGGCACTGTGTCCAGCATGATCGCCTTGGCCGCCGGCGGTATCCTGGTCATCCGCGGAGAAATCACTTTGGGAACGATGATTGCCTTCACCAATTTTGCCAATACCCTGATTTGGCCTGTGCGCTCGGTGGGCTGGCTGTCTGAGATGTTCCAGCGGGCTATCGCCGGCGCTGGCAGGATTTATCAGGTGGTGGACGCAAAAGACAGGCTGGAGGTGCCTGCTGATCCGGTTGTGAAGGCCGTCGAAGGCGAGATTGCCTTCGACAATGTCTCGTTCTCCTATGCCAACGGCGAAGAAGCGGTGACCAGCTTCTCCCTAAGGATTCCTAAAGGCTCGACCGTGTGTCTGCTGGGTATGACCGGCAGCGGTAAAACCACTATCGCCAATCTCCTGGCCCGGTTCTACGATCCCACTGAGGGCAGCATCACCATCGACGGGATCGATATCCGCAGCTGGGATTTGGAGTGTCTGCGCAGTCAGATTGGGTTTGTCTTCCAGGACAATTTCCTTTTCTCCAAATCCATCAGGGATAATATCACGATGGGTAGAGAAGTTGACGAATCCGCGATTCAACAGGCAATCGAAGCCGCCCAGGCGAGCCGTTTCATTGCTGAACTGCCCCAGGGCTTGGACACCGTTGTCGGAGAACGGGGTATTGGCCTTTCCGGAGGCGAGCGGCAGCGGATCGCCATCGCCCGGGCCATTTTGCAGGGGCCGCCGATTCTGATCTTCGACGATTCCTCCGCCAGCCTGGACATGAGGACGGAAGCTCATCTCCAACAGGCGCTGGATCAACTGTATCAAAACCGGACGGTCCTGGTGATCGCCCAGCGGGTGTCCACCGCCCAGAACGCTGACCAAATTGTGGTGATGGATTCGGGGCGGATTGTCGAGCAGGGCACTCATGAGGAACTCTTGGCCAAAGGCGGTGTCTACGCCGAACTGTACCGCATACAAAGCGAGAATATGAGTCTATTGGTGGAAGCAGAGGTGAATCCCCGTGACCAATCAGGAGCCTAATCAACGAGAAGGAAAACTGAGAGATCTGTTAATCCTGGTGCCGTATGTCAAGCCGCATCAGGCCAAGCTGTGGTCGGCTGTCGCTTTGATGATCGTCTCCAGCCTGGTCAGCATCGCTCTACCGATGTTTATGCGCGAGGCGGTGGACACCCACATCATGGCGCATGATCTCCGGGGCCTCGTTTCTCTGATCGCAATCGCCTTTGCCTTGATCATCGTCATGACTGTGGCGAACATCCTCCGGGGGCGGCTTATGGCCAAAATGGGCCAGGATTCGATCCGTGCGCTCAGAGATGATCTGTTCGCCTACATGCAGAAGCTTCCGGTGCAGTTCTTCGACAAGATCCCTGTCGGCAAACTGATCACCCGCCTCACCAGCGATGTGGACGCCCTGCGGGATCTGGTGGGCAATGCCATTGTGGCCATGGTGATCGACTCTTTGCGGCTGGTTGGGTTTCTTGTCTTGATGTTCTGGCTTGATTGGCGCCTGACCGTGATCACACTGTTGATATCCCCTATCCTGGTCTATGCTATGACGTTTCTCACCTCGCGGATCCGCAAGGCGGAGGATCAGGTCCGGGAACAAGCCTCGCTGGTCAACGCCAACCTGCAGGAAAGTATTTCGGGCATCAAGGTGATTCAGGGTTTTCAGGCAGAGGAACATTTCCACGAACAGTTTCAGGTTGAGAATCACAGCCTGCTTCAGGCAGGCATGAAGGCTATTGCCACTTACGCCTTTTTCTGGCCGACAATCGATTTGGCCTGGATCTTGAGCATTGCCGCCATTTTCCTTTTCGGCGGCCAGTGGGTGCTGGACGGAACGACCACCCCCGGAATCCTGGTGGCCTTTATCGCATATACCGACCAGTTCTTCGGTCCATTAAGGAGCCTTTCCCAAGCCTACCGCATCATCCAGCGGGCACTGGCCGGGGCTGTGCGTATTAAACGGATCATGACCACGGAAACCGAGGTTAACAAAAACCTTAAGCCCATGCCCAAGATCATCGGCCGGGTGGAGTTCCAGAATGTGACCTTCGGCTACGACCCCGGCGAGATCGTGCTGCATGACATCAGCTTCACAGCCGAGCCGGGCCAGACTGTCGCTTTGGTCGGGCACACAGGCGCAGGAAAAACTTCTATTATTAATCTTCTGTGCCGGTTCTATGATCCAATCGAAGGCCGAATCGCCGTGGACGGCTTGAACATCCAAGAACACGACCTGGAGAGCTACCGCCGCCAGATCGGCTTGGTGCTGCAGGAGCCGTTCCTGTTTTCCGGGACCCTGAGGGACAATATCCGGTTCGGCGCTCCCCAAGCGACCGACGAGCAAATATGGGACGCGCTCAAGACTGTGGGCTTGGCAGAGACGTTCATCAAAAACCGGATCACTTTGGATACCATCCTGACTGAACGGGGCGCCAACTTCTCCACCGGCCAGCGGCAGCTGCTTTCCTTCGCCAGAGCCCTTATCTCTGATCCTAGAATCCTGATCCTTGATGAGGCCACGGCTCACGTCGACACCTTGACCGAACAAAAAGTGCAGCAGGCGCTGCAGAAACTTTTGGCAGGAAGGACTTCGTTTGTGATCGCTCACCGCCTGTCCACCATCCGCAGCGCTGATTTGATCATCGTCATCAGTGACGGCCATATCCTGGAAAAGGGTACTCACGAAGAATTGCTGGCTTTGAAAGGCGAGTACTGGCAGCTTTGCCACAGCCAGAACATTGTGCCTGTCAGCTGAGCTCTGCCGTTTGCAGGAAAAGGCCCCCAGTTCAAGAATCTTATAAGTATAAAACTTAACAAGGGAGGCACTTGCCGATGCGAAGAAATCCTCTGTTTTTGACAGTGCTGCTTGCTTTGGCCTTGGTATGGGCTGGCTGTTCGTCTGGGCCCCCGTCGCTGTCGATCTCAGCTAAAAATGGAAGAAACGGTTTGGCCCTCGACGCCGCAAACACCGTGGAATTGACAGCGGTGATCAAAGGTGTCGAAGTTAATCCCGATGAAATTGTCTGGTCGGTGAGCGACCCACTGCTGGCGGAAATCACTGGTTCCGGCCGTTCGGTCACGGTGACGGGCCTTAAAGCCGGCGAAGTTGTTGTGAGCGCGGTTTACGGCGATCTAGAAGATGCATACAAACTCTACATTTTCGATACCAAGCCCGTTAAGGAAGTCTTTCGGGAAGACTTTGAGGGATTTGACGCAGGCACTCCGTCAGCGAAAGCCGGTTACAGTTTCAGCGGAAACACGGTGATTGCCGCGGGTGAAGGCGGCCAGGGCGAAAAGGCCCTGAAGTTGACTAAAACTGGAGAAAACGCGCAGCTTAGGGTCGAATTCGGCCAGGCTTTGACCAAGGGCAGTGTTTCGATGCTGGTCAAGAAGCCCAACGGCACCGGATCTTTCAACGTGTCCCTTGTGGGGGCGGATCAGCGCGCCGGGTTCCAGATGACCAACAACAACGGCCTGCGCTACCGCACCACAGAAGGAACTGTTTCTGGCGACACTCAGCTAGGAACAGTCGACACCAACAACTGGCTGAGGCTGGAGATCGTCTTTGACAACGATGCTGGAACCTACTCATTCTATCAGGGTGAAGGCAACGGCAGAGTTCTTGTAGGCGGCCCGGTGCCCTACTCCAGGGGAGCCGAAGGCATTACCGGCGTGGAAATCCAGCATGCGGGCAATGAAGGACAAGTAATCCTCGTCGATGATATAGCCGTTGTTGATCTCGCCGCGCAGGGCATTGTGTTCTGACACGGCATTGAACCAGCCGAGAGCTATCGAAATAAATTCTTTTCAGCCATTATTTTGCGACTTTACAGTAAAATATTTGGCAAATGTTAAAATCTGAAGAAGGATTAGAGGAAATCTCTGGAGAATATTAGTCTTTGAGCAACCGTTTGTGCAGGATGTCATTAGCAGGACATCGTAAGGACAACAGGTGGCTCTGCCATCAATAATCTGCTAAATAAAAAAGAGGGAGGATTTTTGATGAACAGAAACAGACTGTTGCTTGTGCTGGTATTGGTGCTTGCCGTAGGCTTGAGTGGTTGCGCCAACATTTTTCCGTTCTTCAAGAAGCAGCCGACCAAGATAGTTGTGACACCCGCTGAAGTCGAGATCGCTGTTGGCGAAGAACGTGAACTGACTGCTGTTGTGAAGGACAAGAACGGTAAAGATCTCAGCGTCAAAGCCGCCGACATCAAGTGGGTCATCGAGGATGTGGAAGAGGCTGAAGGCGCCGAAGAAGGCGGCGAAGATCCTGGCCCAGTGGCTGAGCTGTCCGCTGCTACCGGCGCCAAAGTGAAGGTAAAGGGTCTGAGAGTCGGCGAAGCCAAGATTACTGTCTCCTATGACGATATTACAGCTGAAGTGCCTGTGACAGTGACCGAGGAACCACCCGTCGATCCAAACTTGATACTTTATGAAGATTTTTCCGGTCTGGATAGCATCAGCGAATTCTGGTCTAAAGACTATAAAGCTCTGCCAGGCATCACAGACCAACCGATGTATAAGCAACTGGGTGGTAACATCACCCTTGATAATGGTGAGCTTGTTCTCAACGGCGGCAGATTCTCCATCGGAATGCTGTACGATCGGCCAGAGACAAAGTCGAGCGACACAGAGGCTGGCGGTACTTTCGATCTGACCAGAAAATACAGAATTACTATCGAGTTCTCTGAAGTCGGTGGAGACACAGGCAAAAAGTTCCAGATCTATGTTGACAACAACACTACTTCCGCAGGCAATTCAATACATAGCGTCATTGGGAGCACTGCATCCAGATTATACACAGAGTCACTTAGTGCACTCCCTGATAGTAAAGTAATCCCTGTGGAGTCAACCATTGGAACCAACAGTTCGTTTATCCAACTGCGTGTAGAAACTAATGGGATCATAAAGATCAAGAGCATCTTAATCGAATATGTAGAATGATAGTTTCCAAGGACCTAAGGCTGCTGACGGCCACTCCCGTCAGCAGCCTTTCTATTGCCCCGCCCTTATTCTCCCTCTTCTCCACCATCTTCCATCGGTAAAACTTTACAACCTCGTACAAAGGTATCTTTATGCTATTTATGGAAGTATTGTTTATTCAGCACATTTCGGCTGCGTCGGCTCCAGCAAGACGACGCTGAACCCGAACGTAGTTTCAGTCGACGCAGAAACCATCAAGTAGGGTGAAGTAACCAGATCCTCCTGGGCTGTTGATGGCTGTGCCATCAGCGGCCCTGTTTTTCTTGCCAACCAGTGGATCTGGAAGCGTATAAGGAGGTGTTTTTGACTAGCGAAAGATTATCTGTCGTTTGGCTTGTTCGGCATTGGATGAAATTGTAAATTACCAGGTAGGAGGCCATTTATGTCGCGAAAAAGCACGGCATTTATTGTTATCTTGGTATTCGTACTGGCATTGTCCGGCTGTGTCTGTTTTTGGTAGTATAAGAATGGCGAAAATGGCAGTCTAATTTTCCAGAGTTGGGTAGAAAAAGGAGTCACCGCATAGCACCCTGGAAATAAGCCTCTAAGCAACTTGTTTGTAAGGAGGCATTTCAAAGGAGTGCTATCAGTGACTCAGATCGATTATATCAGACATCTCCGTGACGTTGAAGGTGCATCCATCAGCGAAATTGCCG